>OIWV01001610.1_pt1 | contig 18689 bp, 18 predicted proteins | sample 1587751 | NCBI WGS metagenome assembly OIWV01 (sample SAMEA3888913, study PRJEB22519) | human gut metagenome | biome: human gut; feature: human-associated habitat; material: faeces | place: Denmark | collected 2010
GCATCGATAGAATATGATGCTCCTAATATAATTGCTATTGGCATTAAATATGAACAGTAAAATATGTCTTGCTTGAATTTCAATAATTTAAATATGATTATTAACAATATTCCATAACAAATTACATTTGATATTCTACCCGCTATAAATATATCAGCTACACTTCCGTCCTAATATCCTTGCTAGATTTATTCCTATAACACTTGGTATATATAGTATTGGTGATGTATCTGTTGGAGTTGAATATACTTCTTCGTTTTCCGGAATTTCGTATTTATTTTCTTTATATTTTTCTCCGAAATAATCTATTGCTAAGTTTATTGATGGATTATTAAATTCTATATTATGAAATGCACCATCTGTTATTGGTTTATTCATATAATTAAAATTACCATCAGCTATATTTAAAGCAGATAAAAAATGTCTTTTTTCATCTACAATATGATACACTGTAGTTGTAATTGAGAATAGGAAACCAAATGTTATTATACTTAAAACTATATTTTTTATATAATCTTTTGTAACACATAATATAAATAACATCCCATTTAATTCTACTAATAGCATTAGAATTATTGAATATATGTTTTTATGAGAAAATAATTCATATATAGTAAAAATTGTTGCAATAATTGAATATACTATTATCAATTTTTTCTTATATTTTATTATTTTTTCCGCTTCTAAATGGAATTGTATTATTTAAGCAAAAAGACATAATTGAGGGTATCATTAGTATAAGCTCATTTGTTTTCGCTCTTATTTTCTTCGCCTGTTTTGTTATGGGAGATAAAGAGCAATTTTAAAATACCATTTTGGAATATGAAGGATTATGGGAACGCCTTACTTTGTTTTGTTTGTATATTCCTTTTGTTTATAAGTCTATGAGCAACTTGTTTTTTTAGAGCGATAGCGAAGTATTGAAATGACAAAAATAGAATGGATGCTTGACAAATCAAGCGAGGAACAGCGGAAAGAAATTGCCAAGAAGCGGCGTGAATTAGCCAAATTCGAAAAACGTATTGCGGAACTTGACATATTATTTCAGAGGATTTATGAGGATAACGTAGTGGGCAAACTGAGCGATGAGCGTTTTGCAACAATGTCAGCAAACTACGAAACTGAGCAAAAAGCCTTAAAAGAATCTCTTGTCCAGTTAAAAGCAAACATTGAAATGCAGAATGACAAAGCCGCAAATGTGTCAGAATTTGTGGAGAAAGTCAGGCGTTATACGGAAATCAAGGAACTTACGCCTGCCATCATCAATGAGTTTATCGATTGCATTATGGTATCTAAGAAACAGATGATAGATGAAAAGACCGTATATCCGATTGATATTTACTATAATGGTATCGGTATTATCAACGCCCCATCTGCTGAAGAATATGAAGAAATGTTCCAAGAACGCTTGAAACAGAAACATTCAGAAAAAGAAAAAACGGCATAGCCACGAAGACTATACCGTAATTTGATGCAGAGATGCCCTCGTACCCTTCACTTCTTTATGTGAAGGGTACGAAGAGGCTCTTTTGGTTTTGTTACATTAATATTTTGTTTATAAAAGAGTAAGAAAGTAAACACAGCATTTTCACAATTGCCCTGTATACTGACACTGTAAACAAAAGAAATACTCATATTAATCTTTTTCATATTTTTAGCCGGTGCACTCCACATGTACCGGCTTCCTCTTTAATAGTAAGTAATGAAAAATCAGTTGATTTCACAAAGCCCCTCGCTTATAATGATATTAAGGCAGAGAGCCTTTTGCGGAATCTTAGAAGTGTTATGCACAATACAAAAGGAGGGATGCCGACTTGAATACAGAAATAGCAAATGCTGTGAATGCAGCAGGAGATAAGGCACAATATGATACTCATGTTAAAAGGTTACTGGCACAGAAGAGTATATTAGCACATATTCTGGTGAAAACAATCGATGAATTTAAAGGAATGAAGCCGGAAGATGTTGTAAAATACATCGAAGGCGAACCGAGTATTAGCGTTGTTCCGGTTGAGCCGGGATTAGCAAATACGGAAAAAACAGATGCTGCAGGACAGCGTATTGTAGGTCTTAATACGGAAAATGCTGAAATTAATGAAGGATTAGTCAGATTTGATATTATTTTTTATGTCCGTATGAAAAATGGACTTTCGCAGATTATTGTGAATATTGAGGCTCAGAAGGATGAGCCAACGGAATATAAAATTTTAAATCGGGCAATCTTTTATGTGAGCAGGCTGATTTCGTCACAAAAGGAAAGAGATTTTGTAAATACTAACTACGATGACATTAAGCAGGTATTCAGCATATGGATATGTATGAACATGGATGATAACAGCCTAAGCCATATCCATTTGACAAAAGATGAGCTGTTAAAACCATGTAACTGGAAAGGTAACCTCGACCTGTTAAATATTGTGTTAATAGGAATCACAAATGAGATTCCGGAACATGATGAAAAATATGAAATGCACCGCCTGATTGGGGCTTTGCTTTCAAGTGAACTGAAAGAACAGGAAAAATTGGATATCATAGAACATGAATATAATATTCCAACCAGTCAGGAATTTAGAGAGGATGTGAGAATTATGTGTAATCTGAGTACAGGAATTGAAGAAAGAGCTACTGAAAAAACAAGCGAAAAGTTTATTCTGAATATGTATAAAAAGGGTTATACATTGGATCAGATCGCAGATGTAGCTGAAACAGGTGTTGATGAAGTTGAGGCAATTATTAAGAAGAAAGAGCCTGCAATGGCGTAACTATCATTATCAAAAATAAAACGTAATTTCTTGCATATCTCCATAGTATATGTTACGATTTTACTGTTGTTAAGACGAATCTAAAGGATGATGCTTGCACGCATCATCCTTTTTAAATACAGGAGAAGTAAATGGATATCAAAAGACAGGAAAGAGCGCCGATTTATGAGGCTCTTGAGGAGTTTAAGAAGAAGAGAGTGGTGCCGTTTGACGTGCCGGGACACAAGAGAGGCAGGGGAAATCCTGAGCTGGTGCATCTGCTCGGAGAAAAGTGTGTAGGGCTTGATGTCAATTCAATGAAGCCGCTTGACAATTTGTGCCATCCGGTTTCGGTAATCAGAGAGGCGGAGGAGCTTGCGGCGGATGCCTTTGGAGCGGCAAATGCCTTTCTTATGGTAGGAGGCACTACCTCTGCGGTGCAGGCCATGATTTTGTCCACCTGCAAGGCAGGAGACAAGATTATACTTCCGAGAAATGTTCATAAAAGTGCTCTTAATGCACTCGTGCTCTGCGGAGCGATACCGGTTTATGTCAATCCGCAGACGAATGCGAAGCTTGGTATTTCGCTTGGAATGGAGATTGACCAGGTGGCGAGGGCTATCGAGGAAAATCCGGATGCAAAGGCTGTGCTTGTAAACAATCCGACATATTATGGAATCTGTTCTGACCTTAAGTCGATAGTTGCGCTGGCTCATTCGAAGGGAATCAAGGTGCTCACGGATGAGGCACATGGTACACATCTTTATTTTGGAAAGGGGCTTCCGATATCAGGAATGGCAGCCGGGGCAGACATGTCTGCGGTATCGATGCACAAATCGGGAGGAAGCCTGACACAGAGCTCGATTCTGCTCACCGGAAGGGATGTGAATGCTGATTATGTGAGGCAGATTATCAACCTCACACAGACCACGAGCGCATCGTATCTGCTATTGTCAAGCCTTGATATATCAAGAAGAAATCTGGCACTCAGAGGCGAGGAATCCTTTGCCAAGGTGGCACAGATGTCGGAGTATGCAAGGCAGGAGATTAATTCCATAGGCGGCTATTATGCGTATGGGCGTGACCTTGTAAACGGCTCAAGCATATATGATTATGATGTGACAAAGCTGTCCATCTATACGCTCGATATAGGGCTTGCCGGAATAGAGGTATATGATCTGCTGCGTGATGAGTATGATATCCAGATAGAGTTTGGAGATATCTGTAATATACTTGCGTATATATCAATCGGTGACAGAATACAGGATATAGAGAGGCTTGTAGGTGCGCTGGAGGATATCAAGCGCCTTTACAGCAAGGACAAGACCGGACTTTTGTCGGGAGAGTACATAAATCCAAAGGTGGCGGTATCGCCGCAGGAGGCGTTTTATTCGCAGAAGAAATCAGTGCGCATTATGGACGCGGTAGGCGCTGTAAGTGGTGAGTTTGTCATGTGTTATCCACCGGGAATTCCGATTCTTGCACCGGGAGAGCTTATCACAAAAGAGATTGCGCAATACATTGTCTACGCAAAGGAAAAGGGCTGTTCAATGCAGGGAACAGAGGATCCTGCGGTAGAATATCTTAAGGTATTAAAGCAGTAAACAGGAGGAAAAGCTATGCAAATGTGGTTTTCACAATATCATACTGTCAATGTCAAGCTGGATGTAAGGATACAGGAGCAGCTTTTTTCAGGGCAGAGTGATTATCAGAAAATAGATGTGTTTAAATCATATGAGTTTGGCAAAATGGTCGCGCTGGATGGCGAGATTGTTTTTTCGGACACAGATGAGTTTATATATGATGAGATGGTCACACATGTGCCGATGGCGGTCCACCCGAATGCCAAAAAGATACTTATAATAGGTGGCGGCGACGGCGGCGTGGCAAAGGAACTCATCAAATATCCGTCTGTCGAGCATATTGATGTGGTTGAGACAGACAAGATGTTTGTCGATGTATGCAGGCGGTTTTTCCCCGAGGTAGCATGTGGACTTGAGGATGAAAGAATTTCCATGTTTTATGATGATGGTCTGCGATTTTTACGCAGAAAGCATGATGAATATGATCTGATAATCAACGATTCCACAGACCCGCTCGGACATACGGAGGGACTTTTCACAAAAGAGTTTTACGGAAGCTGTTATAAGGCACTAAAGGATGATGGAATCATGGTTTACCAGCACGGCAGCCCTTTTTATGATGAGGATGAGCTTGAGTGCCGGAAAATGCACAGAAAGGTGTATAAATCATTTCCTATAAGCAGGGTATATCAGGCACATATTCCAACATGTCCGTCAGGCTACTGGCTGTTTGGGTTTGCATCGAAGAAATATCATCCGCTTTATGATCTGGATGCAAAAAGATGGGATGCACTGGGGCTTAAAACCTGGTATTATACAACACATTTACACAGGGGAGCCTTCATGCTTCCGAAATATGTGGAGGATTTACTCGAGGAAGAGGAAACAAAGTAAAACAAATTAGAAAAACTATATCATAACCAAAGCGAATCAGGAGGGACAAAAATGAGCAGATTACTTATTATCGGATGTGGTGGAGTTGCGCAGGTGGCAATCAGAAAATGCTGCCAGAACAGCGAGGTATTTACCGAGATTATGATTGCAAGCAGAACCAAGTCAAAATGTGATGACTTAAAGGCAAAGCTTGAGGGAAAAACAAGCACAAAAATTGAGACTGCAAAGGTTGATGCCGACAATGTGGAGGAATTAAAAGCGCTGATTAGTGCATACAAGCCGGATGCGGTTTTAAATGTTGCGCTTCCGTATCAGGATCTTACAATCATGGATGCATGTCTTGCGTGTGGTGTTGACTACATCGATACTGCCAACTATGAGTGTGAGGATACTGAGGATCCAAAGTGGAGAGCAATCTACGAAAAGCGCTGCAAGGAGCTTGGATTTACGGCATATTTTGATTATTCATGGCAGTGGGCATATCAGGAGAAATTTAAGGAGGCAGGGCTTACAGCTATTCTTGGAAGCGGATTTGACCCGGGTGTGACCTCTGTTTATTCTGCATATGCGCTTAAGCATTATTTTGATGAAATACATACTATAGACATTCTCGACTGCAATGGCGGTGACCATGGATACCCGTTTGCGACAAACTTTAACCCTGAGATAAATTTGCGTGAGGTTTCTGCGAACGGCTCATACTGGACAGACGGCCACTGGGTAGAGACAAAGCCTATGGAGTGGAGAGCGCAGTACAATTTTGACCAGGTCGGAGAAAAGGATATGTATCTGCTTCACCACGAGGAGATTGAGTCGCTCGCCAAAAACATTCCGGGAATAAAGAGAATCAGATTCTTCATGACCTTTGGACAGAGCTATCTCACACATATGAAGTGTCTTGAGAATGTCGGCATGCTAAGGACAGACCCGATCATGGTGGACGGAAAGGAAATAGTGCCAATACAGGTGCTTAAGGAGTTGCTTCCTGACCCTGCATCCCTGGGACCTCGTACAGTCGGAAAGACAAATATCGGATGTATTTTTACAGGTGTCAAGGACGGAAAGGAAAAGTCAATCTACATCTATAATGTATGTGACCATCAGGAGTGCTACAAGGAGGTTGAGTCGCAGGCGATTTCTTATACCACAGGTGTGCCGGCAATGATTGGTGCCATGATGGTAGTAAAGGGACTCTGGAAGAAGCCGGGAGTGTTCAACCTTGAGGAGATGGATCCGGATCCATACATGGAGGCTCTTAATAAGTTCGGACTGCCTTGGCAGGTAGTGGAGAATCCGGTTCCTGTGGATTGCTATAAGACTGAGGATGAGTCAGTACATATGGATTAGTCCGGAGGCCGGTATGAAGATAAATGAATTAAGAACTCCCTGTTATGTGATAGACGAGGGAAAATTAACTGAAAATCTTTTGATATTAAACGGTGTCATGCAAAGGACAGGTGCAAGGATTCTTCTGGCACAGAAGGCATTCAGCGCATTTTATGAATATCCTCTTATCGGCAGATATCTAAGCGGGACAACTGCAAGCGGGCTTTTTGAGGCCCGCCTTGCACATGAAGAAATGGGAAAGGAAAACCATGTATTCTGTCCCGCTTTTTTGCCGCAGGAGATGGATGAGCTGGTAGAAATATGTGACCATATTGTATTTAATTCCGTATCGCAGTATCTGCTTCACAGGGATAAAATAGAAAAGGCTGATAAAAAAATAAGTGTCGGGCTCAGAATAAACCCTGAGTGCTCCACACAGGAGGGGCATGAGATATATGACCCATGTGCGCCGGGCTCAAGGCTTGGGATAACGAGAGAGGCACTCGATAAGGCTATTAAAAACGGGCTTGATATATCACGTATAGAGGGTTTTCATTTTCACACGCTCTGTGAACAGGATTCGGATGCGCTCGAAACGACTCTTGCAGCGGTAGAGGAGAAATTCGGAGATTTGCTGTATGGGCTAAAGTGGCTCAATATGGGAGGCGGACACCACATCACAAGGGCAGACTATGACATTGAGAGGCTTGAAAAATGCATTATGCATATGCGTGACAAATACGACCTGAAAATCTATCTGGAGCCGGGAGAGGCGGTTGCGCTTGATGCAGGATATCTGGAGACAACGGTGCTTGATATAGTTGAAAACAATGGCATAAAGATACTCATTCTGGATACCTCCGCAGCCTGCCATATGCCGGACGTGCTTGAGATGCCGTACCGTCCGCCGCTTATGGACAGTGGCGAGCCGGGTGAGAAGAAGTATACCTACAGATTGTCCTCATGTACCTGTCTGGCAGGTGATGTGATAGGGGATTATTCATTTGACAGAGAGATAAAAACCGGCGATAGGCTGTGCTTTTGCGATATGGCAATCTACTCGATGGTCAAAAATAATACCTTTAACGGCATGCCGCTTCCGGACATTGCAGTAATGGATGAAAATAACGATTGTAAGGTTATCAGGAGATTTGAATATGAAGATTTTAAATGCAGGCTGTCCTAGAGCAGACGGCTTTTATATGCCGGCAGAGTATGCTCCCCACAAGGGTACCATCATTATCTGGCCAAAGCGCCCGGGCTCATGGATTTACGGTGCCGGGCGGGCAAGAGAGGCTTTTGCGGAGGTGATATGTGCAATAGCAGAGTCTGAGCAGGCATATGTGCTCGCTGAGGCAGATGTGATAGACAATGCAAGGTCTGTTGTGGAAGCTGTCAGAAAGCAGAAAAATTATCAGGAAAATTTCCCGGTGAAATATATACAAATGGAGTCAGATGATGCCTGGGCCAGAGATGTGGGGCCGACCTTCGTGAAAAATGAGGATGGCGCTGTCAGAGGAATTGACTGGTGTTTTAATGCCTGGGGCGGCAAGGTAGATGGACTGTACGCAGACTGGACAAAGGATGACAGAGTAGCGGCTTTATTTTGCAACAAAGCCGGATACGACATGTATGATGCGCATCCGTTTGTCTTAGAGGGTGGAGCCATCCACACAGACGGAGAGAAAACTGTGATAGTGACGGAAAGCTGTCTGCTCAGCAAGGGCAGAAATCCGGAATTATCGAAGTCTGAAATAGAACAGAAATTAAAGGATTATCTCGGTGCCGAAAAAATTATCTGGATTCCTTATGGAATATACAATGATGAAACCAACGAGCATGTCGACAACGTATGTGCATTTACAAGCCCGGGGCATGTGGTGCTTGCGTGGACTGATGACATGGATGACCCACAGTATCAGATGTCCTCAGCGGACCTTGAAATATTGGAAAATGAAACTGATGCGAGGGGTAGAAAAATTGAGGTTCACAAGGTTTACATTCCAAAGAATCCGGTGTGTATCACAGAATATGAGCTTTCCGGCTTCACCTTTGAGGAGGGTGAGGATGAGCGCGAGGCAGGAGAACGCTTAGCTGCAAGCTATGTGAATTTTTACATCACAAACGGCGGTGTGCTCATTCCACAGTTTGGTGATGTGATGGATGAGCCTGCGCTTAAGGCAATCGGAAGCCTTTTTGAGGGAAGAAAAGTGTATCCGATATATGCGCGCGACATAATTGTCGGCGGGGGAAATATACACTGTATCACACAGCAGATACCGCAGTAATTTAATTCAGGATGAGAAAGGTGAATAGTATGAGAGAGGTTACAATTGCTGCAATCCAGATGAGCTGCAGCCGTGACGTAAAAGAAAATATTGAAAAAGCAGCAAAGCTTATAAGAGCTGCGGCAGAGGCCGGAGCGCAGATAATACTTCCTTCGGAGCTTTTTGAGAGACAGTATTTCTGTCAGGAGAGGCGGTACGATTATTATGACTATGCAAAGCCGCTTTCTGAAAATGATGCGGTGCAGAGCATGAAGGCACTTGCAAAGGAGCTTGGAGTGGTGATTCCTGTGAGCTTTTATGAGGCGGGAGAGGGCAGACAGCTTTTCAACTCAGTGGCGGTGATAGATGCCGACGGAGAGGTGCTTGGAATATACCGAAAGACACATATCCCGGATGATCATTATTATCAGGAGAAGTTTTACTTCACACCGGGAAATACAGGCTTTAAAGCTTTTAAGACAAGGTATGCAACCATTGGAGTCGGTATATGCTGGGATCAGTGGTTCCCGGAAACGGCAAGAGGCATGGCTTTAAAGGGCGCGGAGATACTTTTTTACCCTACAGCCATAGGCAGCGAGCCGATACTGGAATGTGACAGCATGCCGCACTGGAGACGGTGCATGACCGGACATGCAGCCTGCAATCTGATGCCGGTTGTGGCGGCAAACAGGATAGGCACAGAGGAGGTTGTACCGTGTGCAGAAAACGGAAACCAGAGCTCTGCACTGACATTTTACGGTTCTTCGTTTATCACAGATGCGACCGGAGAGGTTGTTGAGCAGATGGACAGAGTATCGGAGGGCTTCGTACTCCACAGTTTTGATTTGGATGAGCTGGAGAGTGAGAGAAAGAGCTGGGGACTGTTCAGGGACAGGCGGCCGGAGATGTATGGGGAGAATTAGCTTAGATTACCCTAATGATTGCAAATTTATTTAAAGTTAATTTAAAAACACAGGATACAGCAAAGGCGCTATATCCTGTGTTTTTTATAGTTCCATATTAGTGTATTAGAACATCGGAAAAATACATATTATTGCTTCAACAGCACTTTGATGTCTTCCTCAGGTGTGGTAATAGGTGCAATCCCATAGTTTTCTACCAGAAAGTTCAGAATATTAGGAGAAAGGAACGCCGGTAGAGAAGGACCGAGACGGATATTTTTTATACCAAGATGTAACAGTGTTAAGAGGATGCAGACTGCTTTCTGTTCATACCAGGAGAGTACAAAGGAAAGCGGAAGCTCGTTTACTGAACATCCAAATGCATCCGCAAGTGCTATTGCAACCTGTATCGCGCCATAAGCGTCATTACACTGTCCCATATCCATCAGTCGCGGAAGACCACCAATTTCTCCGAGATTTAGATCGTTGAAACGAAATTTTCCACATGCCAGAGTCAGGACGATACTGTCAGAAGGCGTCTGTTTTACAAATTCTGTATAGTAATTTCTGCCCGGTTTGGCACCATCACAGCCGGCAACCAGGAAGAAATGACGGATAGCTCCTGATTTTACGGCCTCTATTATCGTATCCGCATGGGACAGGATTGCTGAATGACCAAAACCGGTTGTTACCTGTGTGCCGCCATTTATGCCTGTGAAGGTCTGATCCTCCTTGTAACCACCGAGCTCAAGTGCTTTTTCAATAACAGGAGTGAAATCCTTCTGTTCATCGATATGAACAGTACCCGGGAAGGCAACCACTTCTGTTGTGAACACTCTGTCGATGTAGCTGCTTTTTGGAGGCATCAGACAATTTGTGGTGTAGAGAATAGGAGCAGGAATATGATCAAATTCTTTTTGCTGATTCTGCCATGCTGTTCCGAAATTTCCTTTCAAGTGAGGGAATTTCTTTAAGAGTGGATATGCATGGGCAGGGAGCATTTCACCATGAGTGTAGATATTGATTCCCTTTCCATTTGTCTGTTCAAGCAAAAGCTGCAGGTCCTTTAAATCGTGTCCGGTTACTACGATAAAAGGTCCCTTTTCCACCGTAAGCGTAACATCTGTTGGCTCCGGTGTTCCATAGGTTTGTGTATTTGCCTTGTCTAGAAGTGCCATGCACTTTAGATTGATTTCACCTACCTTGAGAACTGTTTGAAGCAGCTCATCCATACTTTCTGCGTAACCAATCCTGAACAAGGCTTCACAGAAAAACTGATTTACCTCGGGATCTTCAAAATTCAGGACATATGCATGATAGGCATATGCAGCCATTCCGCGAATACCAAAGAGAATAAGTGACTTCAGGGAACGGATATCTTCATCAGCATTCCATAGCTGTTGCATATCATATTCGTCAGTTCGTCCACAAGGAGACTGACATTTATTACAGTCGCCAACCAGAGAGGCTTTTTCTGCTCTGACCTTTTGTATCATATCTTCAATTGCTGCATTATCAAAGCTTACATTTGTAATTGTGGTAAATAAGCCCTCGATAATGGTCTGCCAGGTCTTTTTTGAAACAGCTGATGTGTCATCGACAGCTCTCGCCAGACCAATCAGTGCGCCTGTCAATTCATCCTGTAACTGTGCAGTATCTGCCTTTTTTCCGCAGACACCTGTATTTCCGGTACAGCCAGTGCATCCGGCCGTTTGTTCACATTGAAAACAAAACATATTTTTTTCCTCCATCAGTAGTTTTTTTATGTTTCTGATAGAATAATAGCGTTATAAAAACAACTTGTATGTTTGATTTCCAACATAAAGAATATTTTTGAAAAAAATTTATCTATTACAATTAGAATAGTTTTTTCTTAATCCCTTAACAATAATAAACATAGTCACAAATTCAGCTGCCGGAAAAGCAAGCCACACACCTGTCATGCCAAAGGCGGCTGAAAGTGCGAATGCGAAAATGCTTATAGCGATAAAACCACGCATGATAGATGCGGCGAATGCATATTTTACGGACTCAACGGCGCTTAGGATAGCAGAACCTACTATATTAATTCCGGCAAAAATAAAGCCTGTAAAGTAAAGGCGCAGTCCGCTCTCGGCATACGAAGCAAGTCTGGCATCGTGCTCGCTGTTGAAAACAGATGTTACAAAAGGTGCAAAGGTGCATATGAACAAAATGAGTAGTGCAGCAATTAAGAGAGACGAAACGACAGCCATTCTGAGTATCGAGCCTACATTTTTTCTAAGTCCTCTGCCGTAATAGTCGCTGATAAGAGGCTGTGAACCCTGTGCTATTCCGTTGAACAAAGCTACAGCGACCAGTGACGTATTGGCAACCACACCGTATGCTGCCACGCCGATATTTCCTGCAAGCCTCAGGATAATCATATTGAAGACAATAGTTATGACACCTGATGATATCTCAGCAAAAAAGGAAGAAACACCAACCTGGCAGGAGTAAAAGAGTCTCTTGACAGATGGAACCGTCGGCTTAAGCTTTACGGAGCATTTGTCTGAGCAGAAATGAATACAGCATATCAGGATGCCTATAATCGGTGAAATAGCGGTAGCTAAAGCGGCTCCCTCCATACCAAGTCCAAGCGGGAACATGAGTATGTAATCAAAAACAATATTAAAAAGGCTGCTGAAAAGTGTGGCGCACATGGCAATGGATGGTGCGCCATCATTTCTTACGAAAGCGTTGCACACATAGTTGCACATGAAAAACGGTGTAAAAAGCATGAAAATACGTGTATAGTTTTTACCGGTATTTATAATTGCCGAATCTCCGCCGAGCAGCCCTACGAGCCTGTCCGGAATGAAAATACCAATCAATATGAATATAATGCTTATTATAATACACCACAGCAGGGCATGAAAAAAGTAACTCTCGCTGGATGTATCGCCCTTATTTTTTTCTACGACATATCTGATGGCGGAGCCGACTCCGATCATTGCGCCTATGGCAAAAATCAAATTGTATACAGGCAGCACCAGATTGAGCGCGGTGATACCGTTTGAGCCGACCGCCTTTGATATAAAGAAGGTGTCGGCAAGTATATATAATGACATACCCACCATGCCGAGTATGTTTTGTGAGACATATTTTACAAATAATTTTTTCATAATAGCTATATTATAAATGCATCTGTCATTTAAGTCAATGATATTTTTGATTAGCCCGGATGTAAAAAGTTTCAAAATGAGACCTTTTGACTATTGAAATATTTTTCAAGTACATTATAATGAACATGTTGAAATAAAATTGGGATTACTAAAGGAGGATAATTATGGAAAACAATAAGCTTTCAACAGGTTTAACCGTATGGTTATGGATTATTTTCGTGGTGAATGTTCTTGCAGCAATTGGCGGTATTGTCGTTGCACTGGGTGCTTCAGTCGTAGGAGCTGCTTTAGGATTAGGTTCGATATATGTCGTACTGAGTTTCATTGGCGTTATACTACAGATTGTCATAACTGTTTCTATCGGTATTTTGCTTTTCGCACACAAAAAGATTGGTTTGGTGCTTATTTTTGCATTTGCAGCCCTGGGATTCATTGTAAGTATGGTTACATATGCCGTTACAGCACAGCTTGGTGTTGGTAATATTGTCAAAGCAATTATTTCAGCCATTCTTATGCCGGTTATTACATATTTATTTGCAAAGAACGACATTGCAAATGGCACAATAGCTTAGAGCAATAAAAAATAAGATGAAAATTAAATAATGTTTTATTAATCCGCTATACGATAGGTGAGTATAGCGGATTTTTAAGTTTGCGCGCCATGGGCGCGCTCTAACGGGTGCAAATCCCGAACACTCCTAGATAGTGGGAAGTGTATAGCCGAACAGCAAGGGTGTCTACCGTGAGGTAGAATCTGAAGGAAGCTGTAAGCAAATCTCTGGTACGACGAACAGAAATCACATATAAGGCTAGGCTGCGAGAGATAAGTTGGCTTAAAGCAAGAAGAACAAAAAAGCAAGTAAATGTAGAAAATCAGGCAATAAAGCTTCTGTCAAAAGAAGAATTGATCAGGAAAATAGAGGTGATTAAAAAAGAACTGAGATCCTATACCTGGCGAGACTTGGAAACAAATGGTAAGTTTGCTAAGAATGATAAACTCTCCTTCATTACGGATGACATGTTTATAGCAGGATGCGATATAGGCAGTGAAACTCATTATATTAGGGCAATCGATGTCAGATGAAGAGAATTAAGTAATGGGGCATTCGAGTTTAGCAATACTTCAGAAGGCTTTGCGAATGCCAAGGTATGGATGCTGGCACTTGCGGCAAAAATGGTGCTGCAGCTGACAATTTAACATTTTATCCAGAAAAATATATTGACAAAAATGTGCAAATTCAATAAAATTATTAACCATAAGGGCACACTTATGGAAACATAGGGTCGCAAAGCCAGAGTCTAAAACAGTTACATGTAGTAATGACAGTTCGGCTGCAACAACCGGTGAATACCGGTTGCTGCAGCCTTTTTGTATGTATGAAAAGTTTATTGAAGTATGAGGTGAAAAGATATGAATGGTGACAGGCTTATGTATTTTCAGCATACAGATATCAGCAGGGTTGTGTTTGAAGGGTATGTAGATGATGATGAGATAATGATGTGTGACAACATCTTTAATGCCATGGAGAAAACAGAAATAGAGCGCGCAGATGTAAGAAAACTCAAAAGAAGCATGGTGAACTGATATGGCAAAAAAGAATGACAGAAAAGAATACAATAAACTGAAGAAAAAGAAAGCTGACAATAAAAAACAGCAGGAACAGTGCCAGTCAGAGATAGATGTGCTTGATGAGAAAATAGAGAGGCTGAAAGCGGCATACAGGAAGCTGGATGATGCCAAGGAGGCTATTGATGATATCAAGCATAACCAGAGGAATATGATAAATTCAGACCTTTATCAGTGCATGTGGACAGGCAGCAATGCACAGGAATGTTATGATTCATGTGAGAGCGGAAATTTATATACAGCATATGACGGATATGTGTCAAATATAGATGTAGCGGAGGATGCCATCAACTGGGAAATAAATACACTAAAAGAAAAAATGAATGAAAAATATGGTGTGCTTTCAGGACTTGTTAACGCATGGGATGATCTGTGCACGAAAATACAGAATTTTTTCAATTAATAAAAGGGAGAGGAGAAATACGAAGATGGAAATCAGCCTTGATAATATGCAGGTATCTTTTATGACTGCCGGTATAAAAACAGCTTCTGATTCCGTAAGTCTCACAGCGGCAGAGACAGAAATCAAAAGCAGATCTGAAGCAATGGACAAATTTCAGGAAGAATACAGGCAGCTGAAAGCCTTTGTGAAAGATTACAGAGATACTTTAAATAATGATCTGGCAAAAATAGACCTGATAATAAATGCAATAAATGAAAATGACAGAAAACAGGGAGATTATATTAAAAATGGTATTGGACTATCAGATACAGCTGTGATACCATAAAACTAGGAGATGAAAATGGAAGGGTTTCAGATAAATTATACGGATCTCAGCGATCTGTTCTGGGAATATAAGCGAAAAATTGAAAATCTAATTGAAAATATTGATAACTGCATAGAAAGAATCAATATGTTTACGGAAAATGCAGTATTTACAGGAAAAACCGGAGACGCAGTAAAGAGTTATCTTGGTGAAGCACATATAACAATCCTGTCAGGCATTAAAGTAACTGCACAGACACTGCTTGACAATATGGCAGCATACAAGGATGGATACCGTGCCATTGATAGCTCGACGAACTTCAAACTGGATGAAGAAGCAATACAGGAATTCAGGAAAAAACTGGCATCAAACTATGAGGATACTGATGAGTATACGGGCAAAATAAGAAGTGCACTTTCAGAAGTATCGGACATATCTGATGTGGGCATGCCGGACAGTAACGGAGTATTTGATATCCATGAGCAGATGGACAGCGACCTTATAAAGCTTGTCTCAAATGTAAACAGCTACGAGAGGGAAAATGTGGTACGGCTTGAAAATTCAGTAGAGCTGCTTCTGGAAAATCTGCAGTCATGTCTTTCAAAAATAGGCCTTAGCCAGGGTGCGATTGAGAGCTATGAAACAGGCAGTTTTATCACAGGTAAAGATGCAGGTACCTTGAACACGGGCATTAAAATATTTGGAGACCTGCATGAGAAGAATAAAGAAGCATACGATGAAATCTATGAGACAGAACAGAAGATAAAGGATGAAGCCGAAAAGAGAAAGACACAGGGAATCTGGAGGACGGTTGGAGGAGCAGTACTAATTGCGACGGGTGTAGCATGCATAGTGCTGACAGGAGGTGCTGCAATACCAATAGTAGCTGACGTTGCAGTAGCAGTAGGAAGCGGAACAGCAGTATTCGGAGCTGCAGATGCCATAGAGGGCACTCAGGATATTTATTATGGAAGCACAGGTGACATTGACAGCACGGCAGTAAACGGCATAAAGGATGACCTGTTTCAGGGAAACGAGGACGCATATTATCTGACAGAAAATGCCTTTGCATTTGCATCATCAGCGATGATACCGATAGGGACAGCAAGTAAAGCAGGAGAACTGACATTCCGAAGTGGTGCAACGATTATTGCAAAAGAAGGAATATCAACAGCAGCCGGTGCAGGAGCCCAGAAAGTAACCACTGACCTGACCGGAAACCAAACTGCAGGAATGTTAGCAGGTATGGCAGCAAGTGCAGCAACTGCGAAGGGATTGAATGGGATTGAAGCGGGAGCGAAAAAATTAGAGAAGTCGAAGCTTGGGGATGTTGGAGCCGGAGGAGGGGCAGTATTAAATGATGTAGGTGATGGTGCTTCTGTAAAAAGTGGTATAAATTCTTATGATGAATTTAGTAAAGCAGTAAGCGATATTGGTACGCGAAGTGATTTGACTGATGCCCAGAAGATAAAGGAATTACAAAAACTGTTTGAAAACTCAAATTACAAAGCTGATATAAATGTGCCAGGTGATATTCAGTATGTAAAAGGTTTTGATGTGAAGGGAAATGTAATATATGATTGGCCACCTAAATTGGGATTTGATGAAAGTACAATCAAACCTATTACCAGAACAGATAGTTTGTTTGATACTTGGGATAGATATGGGTATATGGGTGGCTCTAATTTTGCAGACGTTCCCTCAACAGGTAGATACACATATAGTGAAAGAGCAATTCCTTATGTAGAAAATGAAGCGGCTTATCATACAGGAACTTTTAATAATGTAACGTATTTTGATAAAATAGATGCAATAAAAAATGGAGATATAGATGGATTGAATGCGTTGCTTCATAATGAAGGAATATCTAGGTGGGACTTGGATGATTTTGAAGAACTATGTGATAGTTATGATTCGTTTATATCAAAAGCTAATAAGGAATTGGGAGATAGTGTAGATGCAACCTATGGTATAAAAGGCCAAGCAGCAGAATGGGGAGATATGACTGGTGGAGCGGGACAAATTGTTACCCCTTTTGGTGGAAATGTATTAGAAAAAATAGGAATATTAAAGGAGAATTAAGTGTGGATAAAAAAGAATTAATTTCTAGTATGCTATCATTTAAAGATAACATAGGCATGTGGAAAATAGTGTTAAATCAAATTACAGATGCAGATTTTGTTATAGGATATGGTTTTGATAATAATGAAAAATTATGGAAGGTTTATCAAAATAATGAAAGAGGAATGAAGGCAGAATGGACGTTTGAGAATGAGGAAGAGGCATTAGAAAAATTATATAAAAAAGTAAAATTTCAGTACAAAATAATAAATTAAACAAGGTCTTTAAAAAACATTTATCAAATAAAAACATAGTATCAGCGGCGTTTTTGACCCTAAAAGTCACGAACAACGCTGATTTTCTGTCCATCCGGTGTTAGATGATGTAGATGGAGATATTCTAGGGATATATGATGCTAAAACAGGAGTACTGATCCAATAGCTTGTATATGATTCAGATTTGGGTTGGTTATTAAAATGAATTGAGGAGAATTGAGGATGGCGATATGTATTGTGAATATCGTGGCTTAAAATACAAAATTAAAATGACCTGAAAAGAGGAATACCGACAGGAGGAACTACGGATGAAACAGAGATATTGTCCATACTGCGACCAGAAAATGACATCGGGTCTATACTGCAGCGGATGCAAAAGGATCGTGTGGCATCCATATGTGCAGGATGTGGATTACTACTTAAATGAGAGGCATCCTCGCCATGAGTCAGACTGCCTGTACCATGATGGCGGAAGCGAATACCCGGGAAGCAGCGCGTCCGGTACAGAATCGTACGCGGGCGTATTTAAAGGAAATGGGACATCGACCAGCACACAGGGCGGAAAGAAAAAGACAAATCGGGAGAAGAAGACAGCGGATCCATTCCAGAATATGGGAAACCGGATGGCGGGACAGCGGAATGCGTTCGAACATATGAAGAGCCAGCTTGAACAGTACCGCGGTCAGGCAGACACCTGTCAGAACAGGTCCTACAGCAGCCAGTCTTCAAAGAACATCATGGACCGCGTAAACTCCGAACGTGGACGGAAGAAGCCGTTTACCGGCATTCTGATCGTCGTGATCATCTGGCTGGTATTTTCCGTCGGCGGAAACCTGCTGTTCCTTATCACCCACGCGATCCGGGAGTCGATCTACGGAATCGAGAACATCTTCGACTCGTCCAGCGGCGATCTCTGGTCCTCTGCCGATTCCAATGCCGTGGAGGTCCTGGGAGAGGGCGAGCTCTCCGACGAGGAGGTGCGGGCCATCGGAACAAACTGTACAAACTACGGTCACTATGACGCCCAGCTTGCGGATGTGACGGCCGCCCTGGACCGGCTCCTGCCGCAGTACGGATTTTCTGAGTGGTCGATGGAGGACACATACAGCTACAACTATGCTTCGGACGATATGAGCTGGTACAACACAGATCAGGCCTATTAT
>OIWV01001612.1_pt1 | contig 18669 bp, 13 predicted proteins | sample 1587751 | NCBI WGS metagenome assembly OIWV01 (sample SAMEA3888913, study PRJEB22519) | human gut metagenome | biome: human gut; feature: human-associated habitat; material: faeces | place: Denmark | collected 2010
CCTCCCGTTTCGGTTTTACCCTACCTTTCGTCATAAAGACCTACTCGCTTCGTGTAGATATTTCAATCTACCTTATTTTCAATCAGCCTGAAAAAATTCATTTAAAGATTTCTCTTAATGCTGATATCTAGCTTTCCCTGATCGTTGAACCCATATCTCATCTTTGTGAGATACTTCGTTGCGTCGATTGTCCGTATCTTCAACCTTGATTACCGTATCTCCGGAGTTACCCTTTGCCCTTATCATGTCACCACTTTAAGTTGGTAGTTGAAGCCTAACCGGCATATTGGAATAAACCAATACGTCTATCATATGATAGAAGTTCCCCGCAGTTAGAGAGGTTTTAATACACCATTAAAAGTTTAGTGTACTTAGTTTTACTAAAGAATGTCATATCATTAATTACATCGTTATATCTGATGATACCAGAAGAATTCATCTTCTGAATTATAATCGCAATATATCTATTTACACATATGCTGACTATATCTTCCACATTTATCACTGTTACCACAATAAATCTAACCATCCGTTTCGGATTTTTGATATTATCTCACCTACATTTCGTTCCTATAATTGGAACCTACTCGCTTCGTGTAAGTATTTCAACTTACCTTATTTTCAACCAGCCTAATCATAAAGATTATTTAAAGATTTCTCTTAATGCTGATGTCTAGCTTTCCCTAGTCGATGAACTCGTATCTTATCATTGTAAGATACTTCGCTGCGCCGATTGTCTCTAGTTCTAACCTTGGTTACCATATCTCCGGAGTTACCCTTTGCCCTTATTGTGTCACCACTTTAAGTTGGTAGTTAGAACATAACGAGCACATCATAAGATGTGTATACAGTCCCACCTGTATAAGTTTCCCGCAGTTAGAATGGTTTAATGGCGACATTATAATGCTTTTTATCATATCGCCTGGGAATGAGAACACTTCTCGATAGTTATTTAAATCCGCTTTCTTTCCGAATGTCATAAGACGATTTAATCGGAACGAGAACTCTGTTGTTACCAAGGATGAAATAATTTCACCACATCGGAGACGTTTGTTATTCAAGTCCATGTTATCTTTCATTCTAAGGTCATTGTATTCCTGACAAGCCCATCTTGTAAGTGTGTATACGTCATGCTTATGATATAATTCCACCTTTAAGATCTTACCTGTTGTTTCATCCAATAATCTCTTTGCGGATCTCAGTAAATTCTCACCTTTCTGAAGATTGTTATTGCCAAGTTTCTTTAACCAGATCTCACAGTCATCCAATTTATCAATCGTAAGTCGGTTCGTACAGATTGTAAGAATACCACCTACTACAGATCTTACATAAACGAATCGTTCAAACAATGATCGATCCACTTTTAAGAATAACTTTGAAGATATCTGAAAATAGATATAACTCAGATCATCTGGATCTTCCACCTGGTCAACAAATGTCATTACAACATAACTTGCTTCCAATGCAAACTGGATTGCATGATTCAATCCTCTGGTTGCAAATAAAAGCATGACTTCCACGTCTTTCTTGAATAATTCAATGGTGTAGACTGGAAGTACATATGGATTACCCTGAATATCTTTCGTCTCATGTGTATACCGACGAATGGCAAACGGCATCAGGGATTTTAAGATTACGCTGTTTGCTGCTGTGTATGTAGATTTCTCTACTAACTGGTAGATGGTGTATACGCGCTGTCCATTTAGCATATAACATCCATCTTCATCCATGATTGGAATAAGCATTGACTTCTTGATGGTCTGCTTCTTTGTAACGGTTTCATTGGTTTTTGGATCTGTTACATCAACCGTAAGTCCAACGGTAACCGTAAGGAGTCCGAGATAAGATTCCTCGATATACTTAAAGTCAAACTTTTCTTTTTGCCTGACATTTCGATTACGTTTGATGATATACTTGTTGATATCGATCTCACTCATCTTATCCGTATAGGTCCAATCAAGTATTTCAATACCATCAATGATCTGAAGAGATCGCCATGCTTCTATGATAAATTCAAGAAGTGGTTCATCGTCAGATTTGTCAATGAGGGCTTTGTTTAAATGCTTATCGAATATGGTCTCATATTCTGCCAATTCTTTATACAAGCCTTCTAAACCTCCTTTTTATTTTTTTATAAACAAAAAAATCCAAAGGGATATGACTCCCCTTGGATTTTTGTTTTCGTGTTATTTTACATGAAGATGATTAGTCTTCATCTTCATGTTTTGCGGTTGCCTGTGCATCCGATTTGATTCCAAGCTTTGTAGATGGTAATGGTTTAAACTCTACGGTGCTTCCGTTGTCTTCTGTCTTACGAGCAAATACATCTACAGATCCTGCAAAGGTAATGCGGATTTCAGTTTCATTTGCATCTTTTCTCTTGACATCCATGTACTTGCATAACTGTGACTGGATGAGAGCAAAAATCGGAAGAATGATACAAGAATGTGCAAGCGGAATGTTACACTCATCATACAGATTGGTCGTAACTCTGCTTGCAATTTCATCCCACATCTTCGGGAAATCTTTAAGCTTTGTTGTCATCCACTTCGTACAGTTTTCTACGGAATTGGAATCCGGATCTCTTGTGTAATCAAGACGACCGCCTAAATCAAACATGTAAGGACTGAAGTTACCCTGCTTTTCGGTATCATCATCTGCGATATTATCATAACCGAATGCGACAATATTGTCGATATGGATTTCTGCTTCTTCCGTTTTCTCCTGCATGGATTTCAACTGCTCGGTAATAGAATCAATGGTAAATGCATAGATTGCTAATACCGTTGGAACCTCTCCAAGATCAATGTTGAAACGCTCCTTACATTCTCTCATACAAACCTGGGCAATGGTGGAATTGTCTTCTCTGTCGTCAACGACATTTGACTCATACCAGTCCAACAGCTTCTGGTTAATTTCTTCATTCTGATTGTGATCACTCATGATTAGATCCTCCTTATATTTGTTTATTTTTTTGTAAGCATAGTATTCATTTTTTATATGCTTATCTTACTACCCAATGATAATATATAACCAAAATACATATTACATGTCTTCATATCCGATGATAGCATCTGTACGATATGCTTTTGCATTCACAATGGATCGACTCAATGTTCCACCCATTTTCTTTACATGCTTCTGAATCCGCATAAGTTTCTCTTTACTCTCAAGGAGAAACAAGACGTCCAGATAATGGATGAGATCATCTTCATCGTAATTTCTCTGGTAACTGAGGGCTGCCCTTGGATCAACCGCATAAAATTGTTCTTTCATATTTCCCGCATCAACATCAATCGGGAATTTGATAAAGTCCGAAAAAACCTCATGTTGTTTCGTATCATATAATGCATTTATGAATTTCGGATCTTCATTTGGAATTCCTGAGATAAGGTTGCTTCTACGGAAATCTGCAATTTCTTTGTAAGTAATACCAAGGCACATGGATTTAGTATTATTCTCTTTATCAAACTCCGTAACTTTTGAAATTAGCCAATCCATGTTTGTATCTAAGGTGTGTTGTGCTGTTAGATCTGCATCATAAACTGCACCATTTTCCACAAGATACCATTGTGTAAATGGAATTGTATCATACAAAACTCCATGGGCTACGACAAAATCACCGATCACATCAAACGTGATATTATTCTTTGAGCAACTAAATCGGTATTTGAAAGCAGTATCTGCATTCATACATGAAAGAATAGCGAGATATGGATACACGTTGTGGTGTTGATACTTGATGGTATGTGATTTAACAGAAGCCAGTATGACATTCTGTATTAATACCGTATCATCACATACCTTGTATTCTTCTAACTTTGAAAGCATATCAAGATATGCCTTTGGTACTCGGCGACCCTGATTATTATATGTGGTATATAATATGGTCATCATATCAAATCCTCCGTAATTACCGATATACCACATATTTTTAAACTGATCGACATAAACCGTGGTATTGTCATCAATCTTATATTGGATAAACCCAGATGGGATGTCGAAGAGTCCCTTTAACTCAGAGGCATCCTTTCGTTTCTGGATTGTATAACATACTTTTTCTGAATTAGATTGTGTAAAGCACCGTTTTCCTTTTACAAATGTGTAGTGCTCTTTCTGGAGAGTAACTTCGCACTCGTACAGTCCAGGCTCTGTAATATCACTATCTTTATCCGGAAAATAGATCGGTTTATATGGAGCAACTGCAAAGAGTCCACGATCTCCTTTTATGAATAACAATAATTCCATTTTTTAATCCTCCTTAAAGTTATATTGATAAAATCGTTGCAGCATTTGCAACATCTATTGATTTTGTAGATACTGATTTATTATCGATGATAGCTGTAATCATGTTATATACAATATCATGTAACCAACGTATTGTATATGAATAGTCACAGTCATTAAAGAATGAATACTCACCATCATCGTTAATACTTACTTGTGTTACTCCAAGACAATACATCTGTGGTAATAACGAATCTGGTATTGTTTGATCCATCTTGTTGACATCACGAATCATATCTGACATCCTTGCATCAGTAGAAGAATGTGGGTAAGTCACACATCTGCAATCTTCTATTTTATCGCTTACCTTTTCACTGATATCATCTACAGATGCCTTACCGATATAGCCGCGCTGGTACGAGTATGATTCTCCAGAGTTTGTAACTTCAAGACATATTGGAGAAACTGGATTTTTTATATTGAATGCACGGATTCCAGCACAACCTGGGACATATCGAGCAAACTTTTCATATGGCATATAGTCTGTGAAAAAGATTCCAAGTAACGTGAGACTATTCATAATCGGAGTTGTATAATTTTCTAACTCTTCTACATCAAACCATCCATCTGCATATAAAAAATAGATATGAAAAAGATCCCATCGTAAAAGGTCAATCATAGCCGCAGTATGAGTGTCAACTTTAATATCACGCATTCTGAGTTTGATGTTTGTAACACCATCGAGTATAGAGGTTGAAATGAATCTCAAGATGTTTATATAAGATCCATCATGGATATTATCAGATATACTGATTATACTTTGAAGATCCGAGAAGTTTCGTATCTTTATCTGATAATTAGCCATAATACCACAATGTTTTTCATAAGATATGTGGTTGTCGTCCTTAAGATTGATCTTCCCTTTCAAAATATTATACGAATACTGAAATGGGACAACTCCATGACCAAGATCAATCCCGAGTCTTTCAAATATATCATGTGGGAATGATTTAAATCCAGTACGTGTAAGCCTATTACAAGGTGCCTCAGTACCTGGTATTCCGAATGTATTCAATTTGTTAATTACTTTTTTACGGAACTTCTTATCTGTCCCGATTTTATTAAGATAAATCTTATCTAATTCTTTGATTGCTTTCTTATTCAATTCTTTATTTCCCATTTTTATTTCCTCCAATTAAAAAGCTGGGTTGAGTCCTATTAGTATTAGGATCAACCCATAATGATATTTAGTTTTCTACAGGTGGTACTGCAGATGATGTCACTGTGTTTACTGGTCTTGGGTTATTTTTCGTATATAAATCCGACGCCATCTGGATAATATTACTACAATTTGCATAGTTCATCACATATACAATCATTATTTTTCCAGTAGATGGGATCTGCAATGATTTATATGGACTAACCAATGTAAATCTCGGATCAACCGAAGGGTTGCTATACATGAATGAAAATAATCCAGATGTGCAAGGATCTGACGCTAAGTCACTTATAATTCCGGAGTATTTATAACATCCTACATCATTGAAATAGTATGCACCACTCAATGACATTCCAGACTGATGCTTCTTCATTTTCCCGCTATTTTGTACACAGCGTGCCCATACACGAAATTCAGCAATAGTAGATATAATGATTCCAGCATCCAGCAAATCAGATGGATTACACTGATCCAAATGTTGATAGATATATCCCAGTGCTGCGACATACCTATGCAACAGATTGTAATACTCCTTCTCAGTATTGAGGTTTTCATCTTCAGTGATATCATAACCTGTTTCATGAAGCATTGCATAAGTAATAATATTCGTAACAGGATCAATATCAGTTGTATCATTACCAGTGTAATAACCAGATACATTCAATGCGCAACTCTCATCACCAAGGTCAATTGTTGACCGGATATCGACGTATGGACTTACTCTACAAAAGATATCATCACCACTACGAGTTACAATATCTCTGATGTTTCCTTTATCGTACTGATCTTTAATAGTTGGATCCGTGTTGCGAATGAATCCGAGGTCACAGTTAAACTGCATCGTAGTAACCAGTTCATTTGGCATGTTGTTTGTTGCAGAAGGTGCTGAAAGTGACTGTGATGCATCAATCATATTGAACTGATTAACTGATGGATTAATTCGTGGTGAAAATAATCCAGCAATTCCTCCATCTGATGGATTACGATACAGACCATTTGGATATGGGTTTGACATCTTACCCTGTGACATAACCAGGTCACTGATACTTCCTGATGAGTCTCCACATGGATCCATATAATCCATAAATTCAGGAAGCATATTTCCCCGCTTTCCATAAACTTTTGCTGCTGCTTTTTTGAATTTCTTCCAATTCTTTTTACTTCCCATTTGGTATTAATCTCCTTTCTTAATTAAGTTACTTTTCTTACCATGTCGATAATATATAATTGAAAATGTTACTGATGATATCTCATTTGTATGGTTTCGTATGGAAAAACAATCAGTTAAATAGAAACCAATCAGAAAGGATGTGAAATTTCGCATGTTTAGTGGTACTTTAAACAGTATCGCTCGTGAACGTGCAAGTTTTTTACGTGATGCTGAATACATCAAAGAAAACGTGAAAGACTCTGCTCTTCAGGAAGCGATATTAATATATGAGGCATGTGACAAGGATCATAAGCTTGTTACAGAAGATAACATTGTTTCTCCTGAAGAAAAGGAAGAAATTAAACGAGCAATCGCTCAAATCCCTACCGATTCGGATTCTTCGGAAGAAATTGATCGTATCATGAGTGCACAGGGTAGTGCAGTTAGTATCGACGATATCATGGGTATCAAATCAGATGAGACTGGTGATACCGTTTATAGTGATATGATAAACGACTTAAATGAGGTAATCAAAGAAAAGTAGAAAGGAACAAAGAAAATGAGCGAAGCAAATAAGAAATATGTCACAATTGGTGTGGTAGGAATGATTCCTGAAATCCGTGTAAATGGACCACTCAAGACACCACACTACATTGATCTTGATATGGTAAAAGCTATGGTGCTTCACGGAAGACGTGTTTATGAGCACAATCCGGCAAAGCCATCTGAAAGAGTATTATTAACAATTGAAAATATGGATAAGGACAACTTCGGAAAAGATGCTAAAAAAGAGCCAGAGAAAACACCGGCTGTTGAGTCAGTACCTGAAATTCCAGTTGCCCCTGTTGTAAACGAAGATCAGGCTCCACAGGAACCTGAGGCACCGGTTGATCATGAACCTGCAGTAGAAAATGCTCCAGCTGATGAACCTAAGACAGTTGTTGACCCAGTACCAGAAACACCAGCTGTTGAGACAACTCAGAATTCTAACAAGAATCAGAACTACAACGGAAAGAAAAACAACAAGAAGAAATAAAAAGAGAAAGAGGAATATCATAATTGATATTCCTCTTTCTTTAACACCCTTTTACTCCTTATCAATGTTATATGGGAGTTTTAATCCCTTTGTTACAAGGTCTGTATGAAGACCCATTCCAAGGAAGTAAGTATTGATTGTATTTAACGTTGTCTTATTCTCTACTTTATCAGTAAGTGTCGACAACTCTGTGTAACCATTTCTATTGATCTGATCAAGCATTTCTTTCTTCATGACAAGATCATCAGCTCTTGGTCCATTCAATTCTTTTAAGGTATATTTCATGCCAAGTGATGTAAGCATGCAGTTCTCAAGATCGGATTCACGTCCATTCTTATCACCACCAGTTACCTGATTGGTGAATGCAGAACGTTGATCTGCTTGTACAGATAATCCATTCTTCTTCATGACTGTCTGTTGTGGTCTCTTCAGATGTAAGTATCCGACTGGAACTTTATGTTTTGTTACGGTTGGATTGTCTTTATCCATTGTAAGATGTGGTAAAGTAAGATACTCGAATAATGGAATATCGATAACTTTTGCCGCAGCTTCAATGTATTCAATCTGCACATCTCGTTCATAATCGACCATATCCAAAATCAAGTAATGCTTTGGATTGTTAAAGAACTCCGTAAAGAAACTCTTAAATTTCACATCGGTCATTGGGTCAAACATTGCTTTGTACTTCTTGGTATTATCCTTTGTCGGATCTAATGCATCAAAGAACTTGTATATCAGAGTACACATCTCTTTTCTTCGGGCAGGTAACTCTTTTCCATTTGTCCAGATTTCCTGCAATCTTCTCTTTAACTCAATGATACACTTATTTCCAAAGATCGTTGGAAGTACAGATGATACCATACGGTTTAAGATAGACGATGGGTTGATGATAGTATCGACAGATTCATCTGGTCTAAAATCGGAGAATGGTTCATAACCAAGTGGGATGACCTCGGAACAAACGTTCTTAAGAGGAGAGAAGTTTGCAACTTTCGATCCTACCTCAAGAGGCTCAGAATGTTTTACATAAAATTCAATTGCAACTCCATCATTTACTTTAATACCACGGATATTTCCATATCTATCTGGTTCTGTTTTACCAGAAGATTCTGTGATCATAAGACCACATTTTACGGTCTTTCCATCTTTGTCGTACTTGTTTAAGATACGAGTTTTCCGATCGATCTTCTTATAGTATTTTCCGACGATTGTCTGAAGTGATGGAGATAAATCTTCCAAATCACTTGCAGAATAAATCTTGATATCCTCAATGACTCCAGAGTATTTTGATTTCTTGATGTTTCTACTATTTTTCGATACCACTTCTTTTAACTCATCATTATCTCCTAATGATGCAAGAAGTTTATTGATATCAGAGTCTTCAAATGACTCATCAAACTCAATCAATGGATCTCCAACATTTATTTCATCACCGACTTTTACCATCTTATAGATATTTGAATTCTTTCCGATGGATGCCTTTACTCTAAAGCACATCTCAGTCGTACACATATCCGATACTTTTCTTGTAATGAAATCCGCATCTTCGTACGTATTATACGTTGAGAATAATGCAACTTTGATAAGAGCACCAACGTTCATACGAACGCCTTGGGTTGGAATATTTGTAAAGAAATCTTTATGCCATGCAAGGGTATCAGACTTCTTGAACTTATCACCAACTTTAAGGTTTGTAATAAGCACATTAGATAACTCGAATCCACCACCACCGTTTTTCACGATGTTTTTATCCAGATTGATTGCACGATGCTTTCCATTCTTGTAAGCAACAATCATGATCTTTGCTTCATCATCATACTCCACAACTTCTCCATCATCATCTGCAGTTACTACGAAATCTGAAGATAAGTAATATTTGCAGAGTTCATCAGATCCATTAGAGATAAGAACTGGAGAAGCATCTTTAATAGGAATTGTAGCTCGTGACTGCTTTACAGAGTGTCCAGTACGAATTGGATCATCACGAGTAACTCCAAGTGGGATGAGCATTTCTGCTGGAGAGAATAAGTTCACATCCTTTAATTGATTCAAATCATCTGTCGTTTTGATATATCCACGACATGATTCAATATTCGGTTCCATCGTAAGGGTACGGTTTACACCAACCTGTGCATCTGGAGATGAGGATGTACCAACAACACCAATCATACTATTGTCATAGCTTCGTTTTGGAACAGTATAAGAATCTTCCAGATTGACACCACGCCATCCTTTTGTAGAAACTCCATGGGTAGTCTCCAACTCAAGGAATGGATTTAATGTAGAGGTATCTTCTACAGTCTGTAATGCAAGTAATCGTTTGATTACAATATCTCTTGGGATTGATAACTTCTTCTTTCCGTTAGAGTTCTTGTATGGTACATATGCTTTTGCAATAGCATCATAAAGAATAGCGGAGATTACTTCTGCATTTCTAACACGATATTCAGAAAGATTCAGCTCTGAAATTGCCTGGTTATCACCAAGTAATCCATTGGCATATACCATAAGCTGAACTAAATCTGTTGGTAATCCCATATTAAGGAGAATCTCACGTTCGATATTACCAATGGTAAACTCATAAACATTCGTCAATGCATTTAAGATGGATACTTTACCGAACTTCTTCTGGATATATGGAATAAACGGAGTTACTTCATCATACTCAGAAATATCGTGATCTTTTGTATCAATCACTTTAAATCCATTCATAAGGATCTGTGTTGTTACATCATTATCATATACCAGATAGCAATTCTTAAATCGGATATAATCTTCATTTGGGTTTACATTTCTTGCATTCTCTTCCAGACGATATTTAATTCCTGCCTTCTTAAGAACTGTTGTTAATCCTTCCCAGATACACATAAGAACTACCATTGGAAGATCCTGCTTCATAGTAGTAATCTTTGTATACATAAGACGTTTTGGTACATTCATAGATTTAATAGCAGATTGTGCTTCCTCTGGTAAATTATCCAGAATAATATCTGCAATACCACGATTCTTTGCATCTCTTTGGGTATAATAATCAATGAATATCGGTTCTCCTTTTTCTGTACCAATAAACAACTTATCTTTTTCCGGATGAATTCCTTTTACATCCATATATGCCTGAGCATCACTCTGATCGAAGAAGATCTTACAATTCTTTATGCTAAAACGAATGAATACCTTTGAAAACTCGTCGTATTCTACAGCAGTTACATAATCCTTGTTATTTACATAGCAAGAACCTGGGACAAAATATTTACCCAATTCCGGCTCTTTTGCCATCTGCTTTGTTATAAGAGTTACTTCTTTTAAAGAACGATTCTCTTCACGTTTGATTGTAAGCTTATTGTAATTCGTTACAATCATTACGGTATCTCCAGAAATCTTTACCACTGGTAAGAAGAATAACTGGTTCTTGATAACTTTCTTGTTTCCAGATAACCATAAGAAGTTCTTATCGTAGAATTTCGGAATATCTACTACAATCGTATGACGCATACGATTTTCATCTTCTAACTGAACGGTCCATGTCTCTTTGTAGTTTAAGACATCAGATGTATCTTCTACTTTCACACCACGAATAAACATCTTTGTTGTAGACGCAGTATTTAAGTTTTCAAAGACACCAATCAAATCCTTATCCATCACATGTTCACAATAGGATTCATTGAAGTTCTGGAATTTGATTTCCTTCATATTTGGATTCGTTGAATGCATTGATTTTGAGACATTGACTTTTTCAATCTCTGTCTTCTTTGGATTGATCTTTGCAAGATCTCCGATTGTTGTATCACGTACAATAATATCTTTCTGCTTCTCACGAAGCATCTGGTCTCGTGCAGTGGATCTTTGGGATTTCACAGGGGAGTCCTGTTGCATCTTACGATAAATCTTATCTAAGACTTCTTTATCTTCATTTAAAAGATCTTCTGCAGTTTTCTGTCCATTTAATTCTTCGCTGTTCTCATCCTGTTTATCAGCTTCTTCTACTTTATCTGAAATATCATCAACCAATTCTGGATCATCAGATACTGCATCAACAACTGCTTTTACATGTGGTTGTACTGCAGGAGAAGTAATCATTTTAACAGCTTTTGGAAGAGGAACTTTCTGATGGTTTTCTTCTTTCTCCACAGGTGTTTCATATCTACCATCATTATCAGATGGATAATCTATGGATGTAATTGTCTCTTCTTCATCCTCAGGTGCTTCTGGTTCTACAGTATCATCTTTCTTGATTTCATCAATTTCGTTTTCTGTAAGATCTGGAGTTTTCTCCATATCCATTTTTCTGTATAACTTTCGGATTTCTCCTAAGAATCTTGCAAGTTCACTACCACGTCGATTCTGATCTCCGGATACAAGATCATGTGGATTGATCTTTAATACGAAATTGTCATAATAGCAGATGAAATCAATATCCATATCTTTAAGATATTCTGGATATACTTTTGCAGTTAAATAGATCATATACAGTGGATTTTGGATTCGTTCAATTGGTCTTCCACTGTGATGAAATGGATACATGGAAGCATCCATAAGCACGAAGTAATTCGTATAACTTCCTGGTCTGGATTCTTTTGTACCGATTTCAGATGTAAGAAGTGACCAGAATGCTCTTACATTTCTTGCAATTGATGAGGATGTTGCAGTTCCTGTCTTGTAAATCTCAATTACCTTACAAAGATCTACGAAGATGTTTCTCATCTCTCTTGGATTAATTCCCATTTTCTCCGGATATGTTTTAATCGTCGGAGCTTCAGCTCGAAGAGTATCTTTAATCTCCTGAAATCGTGATATATCGTTGATACGGTAATGTTTATTATTCGTCAATTTACCGATGTATTTTAACTTTCGGTAATATAATCTGTATCTTCCCATGGACTTACAGTTCGCTGGGTTTACCATCATTGCAATGGAAGATTCAAAATTCGGGGAAAATAAATAACAACAATTTCCCTTTCCGCCATCACCAACTGGCAATCTTACTTCACGAATTGTCGTTCTATTGTAGGGAAGTGTCTTGTAATCTATCACTATCAATCACCTACTTTCTCTAGCTTAATGCTTTGTTTTTTGGAAGAAAAATGAGAGAATCAACAAAGATAATGCTGATTCTCTCATTCAATATGCATAGACATTAATTATAGATTAAGTCTACTGCATCCAATAGATAACTTTCATCCCATTCCTGGATCAATTGTTGTCTTGCATCTGCAGCTGCCTGCCAATCATCAATCTTAAGATTAACAGTACCAAGGGATGTATCCAATTCAGTATAATGCTTCATGGTTGGATATAATCCACACTTTACATCCAAAATTGCAAGTTTATAAAAACTCTCTTCTGCTGTTGGTGAAATTGATTCAAAGGATCTATCATGCTCAAATGCAAGGAGTGCCTGCAAAGAGGATGATACAAGTGCATCAAATACATACAGCTTTCTTGGATGTTCATAATGAAACGTAATAGAATTTGTCATCCCATCAATGAGATTCTTTCCAACATTTGCTGTAGCTAATGTATTAAATGCAGTCGTACCTGAAAATAATGCTGCAGATACTGGGTTAAAATTTGAATATAATGCTGGTTCGCAATACTTTACACCTTTTACATATAAGAGTTTACGTCCCTTAAATTCCGGCAAGATGTAAAGATCTGACATACTTTCAGCATATGTCCTACGTTCTGGTCGAATACCAGATAAATCAAATGTCTCTTCATACGGTTGGTAGATGGAGAATACTGGTAATGTGGTATCTGTTAAGATATCTGCTATCAATACATCTAAGTTATCAATTGGAAGCGCAATGGCATAAATACCTAAATCACGTTTGATACGTTTCACGATTCTGTTAATATTCATGACTTATTAACCTCCAAAGTTCTTTTATATTTCTTTTGTCGTTACTTTGATAATCGAATACTTAATATGACCATCAACTCCAACGTCACATAGTATATCCGTTGTCATTCGTATTGACGTATTGCTTTCGGTTTTAAGTTCACTATCATATACGGATTGAATCGTAAATGTAAGGCTACGATTTCCGTATTCTGGAATATAAAGAAGATCTCTAAGCCAATAAGAGGCATAGATATCTTTTAATTTGGTATTTCCTATTCCAATAAGGCTTTTGTATGGATGTTCCATTCCATGTTCTGTAAGATAATGAAATGACATCTCTTTTAACCAATCCTGTCCAGATCGGTATAACCGACGCATACACTCAGTTACATTTAGTTGAACGTTCTTCGGAAAACCCTCTAATCTACTTGCAAATCGTTTCGGTAATGGAAAGTATGATTCTTTCTTTCCATTTGGATTGTCTAAATGCTTAAAGAACATATCGGACGATCTCATTTTATCTGCAAGTCCTTCATCTAATGGAGAAGGAAAATCTGTACGTTCTGTCATACCCGGTATTTCCGGAGGTACTCTAAGATCACTCATCAACACTATTTTCACCACCTTTTCCCTTTATAATACTTGGTAATTCTTTATATAAAGAATGTAAAAAAGAAAAAAGAGTGGTAATCTCTTGTTTCTTAAGGTCGATGATAAGATTCAGATTGTTTACAACCACGCCATTATTCTTTACATTCATATACTTGGAGAATCTATGCGGAATTGTAAAATTCTTCTGAGATAAAAGCTCCGGTAACTCTTGTTTCATAAGACGAAGTCCAATGCGGATTTCGTCTAAATATGACACATCAATATACTTGGGGGTGATTTTGTCATCGTGTGAAACATTAATTTCCCGATATATTTTATCAAAAGATTCATCGTAATCTTTCATGATCTGTGTTACATCCAAACAGGATGTCATAGATCCATCTTTCCTCTTTTCTACGATCCTTCGTGCAGAAACAAGGTGTTTTTGTTGATATTTTTCTAAGAGCATCATATGCTTTCTTCTAAAGTTTTCCATGTCTTTATTCATATTTGAAAACTCATCATTGCTCATGTTTTGTATCACCACCTTTAAGTCATTGTTTTTTCAAGATAATACGAGGGATTAAAGAAGTCTGAGATAAATTTCTCAGACTTCTCTCATAGTTTCTATTGTTGCCCCATACTATCACCAAACTCAAGCGCATCGTCAATTTCATCTGCATCAGATTTCAATGATTTACCAGATGCTTTCACTTTGGTTGATTTATAAATATCGTCGATCTTCTCGAAGTTAATCATTGGAAGATGTAATTTCGCAAGACTAGCCTGGAAGAGTCGTACATGATTATCATCAATTGGTGAATCTCCAAAGTATACCTTTGTCAGGAAATCCTGTAAGCTACTGTAGTTATCAATCAGATCTCTGGTGGTGACATTACTTGCACCCTTTGGCTCTGCGAACTTGATACGAAGAGATGTGATGTTCTCTTCTTCTACGTTAGATGTATACCGAAGAATTTTCTGATACAACTCAGTGACTGAATCATTCAGATCAATCTGATAGTTTACAACACGACCATTCATTTTTGTATTTGCTGTCTCAATAGACTTTGCAAAATCTGCTTCGTTCAAGTAATTCATGATTGCTGATGGGACACCGGTTCCAAGAATATAATTGGTTCGAAGCATCTCCATGAGGTCATTGTTCATTTCAACACTCTGACCCTGAAGAATTTCGGTTTCGATTGGTCGTTCGTTGTTTCGTCCAACTGGCATGTAAATTGCATTACCAGAACCAACCTTATTGATAACGCCTGTGTATGAAAACATATCGTTTACTGTAATACGTCTTGCCTGTTTTTGTCTTGCAATTCGCTGTGCTTTATTGTAGACGTTTTTATCAATACCAGATGTTCTAATGTAGTTGATCTCCTGGTCATTAGATTTTGTAACAATGGTAACGATCTTAAACATGAGGAGCATCAGATACAGTTTTGCATAGAAAAGGGAATTCTCAAGCATAGAATGTCCATTCTCGTTCTCATCTTTGTTGATCTTAAACTCTGTTACATATTCCTTCGGTACAACCTGGAAATGGATTCTTGTATTTCCAAGCTCATAATACTGAAGACATCCAGCAATGATCTCTTTAAACTCTTTATTCTCAGAGACGAATTTCTGGTTGAATTTACTTACTACTTTCGTTGCAATATCATCCACCAGATTATCTACACGGTTAGATGGATCTTTTGCACGAAACTGCGACTGATAAGTAAGGATTGTATCCAGTGGTGTTGCAGATTCTGTCTGGACGTAGATGTAGAAAATCGTATGTCCCATGATCTGTACTGGAATCATCTGCAGCGGGCTTACTTCTTTTACATAGCAGTCTTTCAGATCTTCAAATTTTGTATCGTCTTTCTCACTCTTGATACTGCCGTCGTTGTAAACACCATCTTCTCCACCACCATATTTTCTTAAGAATGATTCATCACCATCTAATGCAACTCCGTCTTTAGTTCCACGTTTTCTCTGGATTCGACTCTTATCACTTCCAGCTTCTGTGAAGAAATCACCGGATTCTGTGATATAAGAATCTGCAAAGTTTTGTAAGGAATCAAATCCTTCCTCCAAAAATGCAAGTGGAATATAATCTGTAGAAACTGTGATACGATCATTGATAAGTTTTGATAAATCATCATGTATCATAGATTCATGCTCTTTTTTCTCTACACTTGAATCATAACCTATAGCATCTGAGATGTAGGATTCTGCACTTTCAAAGAATTCTTTATCATTAGACTCTGACAATGGATCTCCAATATACTGGATCTTAACACTGTCATGAGTTTCTTCATCTACCCATTCAAAGAAATTTCTTCCCTGCTTAGAATCCGTTTTGTATCGTCTTGCAAAGTTTGCAAACATCTCATGATATGGAATGGTATACACATAATATTCTCCGTATCCAAGCACTTTGTCTGTGATGTTTTTGATCTTTGCCTGGAGATTGAATTTCTTCTCCATCTGTTCAATGATTGGTTTTACCTCATCACCTGCATCATTGACTGTACTCTTCTCGAATGATATCAAACGGTTAATTCTACCACTGTTAAGGTCTGTAGAGATGATCGCATCTCGCATGACCGATTTTGCTTCCTTTAACTCAATCAACTGGTTTGAAATCTGATCAGCATCTGCTAACTGAATCATTCGATTCTTATACTGCTCATTTATATACTGCATTGGATTTAAACCATTTCCACGTACATCCAAATCCAACTTATCATTGATCTCATTTAATATTCTTGAATTACCAGTATCTGCATCGTATAACTTCCCAATGAATGTGGAGTAATCATTGACACCATTACCTGTGATATCATTAATTTCGTTATCCATGATATCATTAAATCTATCATTTAATGTGTCAGATTCATCCTTGGTCGTTGTTCCATAAAGGGAAACTGACATGTCATCTATTAAAGATTGCACCTGATCCAGGCTCTTTGTAAATCTTTTACGAACACCATCAAGCGCTTTTTTCTGTGTGTTTCTTGGTTGTGCCATTTCATAAGTCACTTCCTTTCTTAGCGTTATTTGTTTGTTTTTTAGATCATTTAACATAGAAATTCTCAGAGAATAATAATCAAAACCTCTATTTACAATCAATTAAATATAGCGTAAAGGAAGAATGAAAATGGATACAAAATCACAATTTCATGCAAATATAAGAAAGAAATTATCGGAACTTCGTGCACAGAAGCTTCCGATTAAAATAGACATAACTACACTGGATATGACGATCCAGTTTCTGTATAAGGACGGTGCTTTAAAAACAAGAAAAGCACTTACAAATATTGACAAGTTATTCAAGTCTTTGGATAAAGATATTTATACAGAAAAAGAAGTAGAGTTAACAAATCGTATCTGGATCATTGAACGAACCTTGGAAGGATATTTAAGAGAAGGATTGGTTCAGGAAGAAGTCGTAAAGAATTATTGTAAACTCGACTCGGAATGTGATGATTATAAAGCATCTATCTTAGACCAGATTACGTCACAGAAAAAACAGATCAATTATGAAGAATCCAAATATCTGTTACGACAGATTGATGAACGACTTGCTTTTGGATATACGGTTACCTTAAAGCATATCGTTCAAGAATTATTTGCTCTTATTGATGAATCAGATCCTAGATCTTATAAATCGTTACAAGATGATTTATATCAGATAGCAAATTCGATCATCAATATTAAGCGAAGAACAAATTCTCTTGGAGCAGATCAAACATTCTCCTTACAAGATGAAGTATTTGAAACTGTATTATTTGATTCGATGGAGAAATTAAATAACCGAAATCGAATCTTTATTACAGGCATCAAATATCTGAATACATTCTTAGCACCTGGATACATGAGTACACGTTTGTATACATATTTAGCATTTCCAGCTGGTGGTAAATCCCAGATATTATTAAAGGCAGCTTGGGATATCAAGAAATACAATGGTGGAATTGAATGTAAAAACCCTGATCATAGACCAGCAGTTCTTATGATCACAATGGAGAATGGTATTGACGAGACCATTGAGCGTATCTTTAACATGGTATCGTCAGATGATGATATCCGAAATTACTCACCAAAACAGGTAAAGAAGATGTTAAAGAAAGATGGTCTTACACTTACAGATAAAAACAATATTGACATCATCATCAAATATTACCCGAATAGAAGTATTGATACAAATGATCTTTATGGAATCATTCAGGATTTGGAAGATGAGGGTATTGAAGTAATTGCTTTGATCTTAGACTACCTGAAACGTATCAGACCAGCAGAAAAAGCAATGACAGAAAAAGAAGAATTGAAGAATATTACAAATGAGCTGAAGGACCTTGCTACTTATTGGGATATTCCAGTTATTACAGCTCAGCAGTTAAACCGTACAGCATCCACAGTTGTAGATGCTGCAATTCAGGCTAAAAAATCAGATGTAACAAAACTGGTTGGTCGTGACGGTGTAGCAGGTGCTTGGGAGATTAAGAAAATATACTCTATGGTCTCCCCGTCCGGCGACGGATGTCAAAAAAACCGCTTGAATTGCGGGGACGTTCAAGTTGTAAAATGCTTGACGCACTTTA
>OIWV01001624.1_pt1 | contig 18613 bp, 19 predicted proteins | sample 1587751 | NCBI WGS metagenome assembly OIWV01 (sample SAMEA3888913, study PRJEB22519) | human gut metagenome | biome: human gut; feature: human-associated habitat; material: faeces | place: Denmark | collected 2010
GGACGTTGCTGACAGGGATCCCTCTGGCACGGGCATGGGCCACATCCACGATGTTATAGCCGGTCGCCAGCACGGATATGAATTTCAGGTTCGGGCAGGCGTCCATAACGGCGGCCGAAATCGGTGTCTTGTTGGTAAAGACCACCTCCGCATCACCGATGCGGGATATGATCTCCTCCTCATCCGTCAGAGATGTGCGGTCATACACCGTCAGCTGGCCTTGCCTGGCAATAGACTCCCAGCTGAGATCTCCCGGATTCTCGGTGTAACCGTCCAGAATAACGATTTTCATGATGATACTCCTCCTTTTCTGATGGGCTTTGCCGCTGCCGTTATTATAACAGGAAAAATGTTGTATCATTTACAAATATGTGATATGATTTTTATAATAATTCCAACTGGGGAGGAGACCATGCAGATTTCTAAAGCTTATGCCCAGAGCATTGTGGACGAAATGAAATCGGTGATCCATCAGGATGTAAACATCATGGACCGCAATGGCATGATCCTGGCCAGCACCGATCCCGTCCGCATCGGCACGGTGCACACAGGCGCAGTACAGCTGCTGGCATCGCATATGGATTCGCTGGTGATCCGCCGGGAAGATGCCCGCAATGGCGTGCGGCCCGGTATCAACCTGCCCATCAAGCATGGTCAACAGATGGTGGGGGTCATCGGCATTACTGGCGATCCGCAGGAGGTCGGCGTCTTCGGCGATGTGATCCGCCGCATGACAGAGCTGCTGCTGGAAAGCACTGCTGAAAGGGAGAGCGCAGAGCTGCGGGAGCAGGCGCGCAGCATCTTTCTGGAAAGCTGTCTGTTTGCGCCGCAGCCGGATTACCAGGCGCTGTGCACCAAGGGCAACGCATTGGATATCCGGCTGTGCCAGCCTTACATAGTGGCCGCTGCGCATGTCGGCGCACAGGAGGGACAATCCGAATGGCAAACCGGACGCATTCTTCAATTTGTCCAACGGCAGCTCCGGCAAACCTCCGGGTGCCACGCTGCGGTCATTCACAGTGAGCTGGTGCTGTTTCTTCGTTTGCCGCCTAACGAAAGTCCCCGCAATATAGTGGAACGGCTGGCTGAAGCGATCCGGGGCTTCTTCTGCGTCCGGCTTTCCGTTGGGGCTGCCGTCTCTCAGGGGGACCCGCATGAGCTTCGGCGCTGCTATCAGCAGGCCTTGCTGACACTGGACACCGTGCTGCGCTGCGGAGGAAACGCCACCCGCTTTTACCAGCAAGCCAATCTGGAATTCACGCTGTCCGCCATCCCGGAGGCGCTGCGGCGCGACCTGACTGCCACGGTTTTTTCCCGCTGCACGCCGGATGAGACGGATGATTTTTGCGAGCTTATCCGGCTGTACTTTCAGGAGGACGGCAATCTGAAGGCTTGCGCGCAAAAGCGATTCCAGCACCGCAACACGGTACAGTACCATATAGACCTTCTGACCGAACGGACCGGCCTTTGCCTCCGTGTGCCGAAGGATAGTATATTGCTTTATATTGCCGCCGGTCTGTGATCTGCCGCTTCATGCGGTTGTCATGAAAAAACCGTGGATTTTTGCGGTTTGTTCAATTTATGGTTGCTTTTTCTCACAGGAAGTAGTAAAATATACCCATCAGCTGTAAACGTTTACATATTGTGGGCGCTTTTCTTTCCTCATTCGCATGTTTTGCGGGATAGAAGGGGACTGGGCTTCCTTTGCTTGTAAACGTTTTCTTGCTGAAACTATCTGAATAGGAAAGGAATCTGCCGCCATGAGAACTTTTACCTGCCACGAATTCGGACGCATCATTGTTATGCACCTGAAAAAGGGTGATTTGTTGCTGGAATCCATTACCGAGGGGCTGGCCAAGGAAGGCGTCAAGAACGCCCTGCTGGTGTCCGGCATCGGCTCTTTGCGTAAGCTGAGCATGCATGGGATCAAGTCCTGCTCCGATCATCCGGACGACTATTACTATACCATCAATGCGCCGGTGGAGCTGGGCTGCCTGCAGGGCATCGTGCTGGATGGCACCCCGCATCTGCATGGTGTCTGCTCTACTCCCGATGGGAAAACCTATGTGGGGCATCTGGAGCCGGGCAGCGAAATTCAGTTTTTGGGTGAATTGAGCTTCATTGAGATCCCCGACATGAAGCTGACGCGTCGTCTGGACGAGTTCGGCATCGGATACATCGACAATCTGTAAGCCCATGAAGCCCATCTGCGGTGTGCATCACCTGTCTTTAAAAGCCGCGCCCGGCGACTATCCCTCCACGGTTGCCTTTTATCGCAACGTTCTGGGGCTTTCCGTGCTGCGTGTGCAGACAGGCGCAACCTTTCTCTCCTGCGGAAACGTGGTTCTGGAGATCCTGGATTCCGGTGATGGCGGAGAGCGCAGCGGTGCGCTGGATCATCTGGCGTTTTACACGCCGGATGTGGACGGTATGATCGCCCATGTCCGCCAGGCGGGCTGCGAGATCACCATGGAGCCAACGGACCATGTTTTTTCGGGCGAAACGCCCTACGCCGTCCATATCGCCTTTTTCCGCGGGCCGGCCGGCGAGAGCGTGGAGCTGTTTTGCGAGCTGTGACCGGCAGGCTCGGTGTTGTTTTTCGCATGCTGACCATTGACGGTCAGAGCGCATGCATCTGTCGGCCGATGGTATTATCCCAACTTGATCATAAGGAGCGTATTTACTATGGCACAAAAGAAAGTTGTTATCTCTGCGGCAATTACGGGAGCGATCCATACGCCCAGCATGTCCCCCTATTTTGCGGCAACGCCTGATCAGATCATCCAGCAGGCGGTGGATGCCCACAAGGCTGGCGCAGCCGTTGTGCATATCCATGCCCGCAACGACCAGGGTATGCCGGTGGGCGATTTTGAAACCTTTGGCAAGATCCTCTCCGGCATCAAGGAGCAGGTGCCGGATGTGGTCATCGGCATCACCACCGGCGGAGCCAACGGCATGAGCACCGAGGAGCGCTTTTCCGTTATCGAGCGCTTCCAGCCGGAAATGGCGTCCGCCAACGGCGGCTCGATGAATTTCTGCTATCACCAGCTTGCCAAGAATATCCCCAATCCCACCTATGACTGGGAACAGCAGTATCTGACCCGTACCTACGACAACGTGTTCAAAAACACCTTCAAGGACATTGAATATTGTCTGCGTCAGATGGTCAAATACGGGACCCTGCCTGAGTATGAGGTTTTTGACTTAGGGCAGCTGAGCAACCTGGCGTTCTTCAAGAAGATGGGCATTCTGCCGGAGCCGATCTATATCCAGTTTGTCCCCGGCGTCATGGGCGGCTTCCCCGCCACGCCGGAGAATATGCTGTATATGATCGACCAGGCCAAAAAGCTGCTGGGCCCCGATATCCAGTACAGCACGGTGGCGCCCGGCCGTCGGATGTTCCGCCTGTCCACCATGATGGCGATCAACGGCGGCAATGTCCGCGTCGGCATGGAGGACGGCCTGTACATCAAGCCCAACGGCGAGCTGGCAACCTCCAATGCCCAGCAGGTCGCAAAGATCAAGGGCATTCTGGAGAGCCTGGACTTTGAAATCGCTTCTCCTGCCGAGGCGCGGGAAATGCTGCGGCTCAAGGGTGCGGATAAGGTGAATTTCTGATGAAAATGACAAAAGACGAGGTAAAGAAAATCCTGCCCCACCGCGAGCCGATGCTGCTGGTGGACACCGTTGAGGAAATGGTTCCCGGGGATTCCATCGTTACCACCTTCCATGTGGATAAAGACTGGGACATTTTCCGCGGCCATTTCCCCTCTGAGCCGGTGCTTCCCGGCGTATATTCCGTGGAGTGCATGGCGCAGGCCGCAGACGTTCTTTTGCTGTCTGACGCCCGATATGCCGGGAAATTGCCGCTGTTTATCGGCATCAACAACGTCAGCTTCCGCAGCAAGATCCGCCCCGGCGACACCATCAGCGTGCGCGCACGGATCACTGCGGAGCGGGTCGAGAAGGCCATCATCACCTGCGCCGCCCAGGTCTACAACGGCGACACGCTGGCTGCCGTTGGAGACGTGACGCTGGCCATGCGCTGAGCCGCCCGCTCTCATGAGTGCTGCGGCTGCCAGGGAAAGGCAGATGCAATAGCAAAAAGCCCGGTTCGGTGCAAGACCGAACCGGGCTTTTCCGCTCAAGGAATGCAAGGAAATGCAGGACTTATTCCATTCTGCTGAACTCAAATCCAGCCAGCTTTTCGTAGTACTTGATCAGGGCGGCGTTATCCTCGCTGCCCAGGCCGTTGGCGGACAGATACTTCATCATATCCAGCACCAGGCTGCCCAGGGGCATGGGAGCGCCCACCGCATAGCCGGTTTCTACTGCGTTCACCATATCCTTGATGTGCAGATCCAGCCGGAACCCTGCGGTAAAGGCCCGATCCATGGCCGCCGTTAACTTGCCCTCCAGCACCTTGGAGCCGGCGTAGCCGTTATGGATGGCATTGAAAATCACCTCGGGCTCCACGCCGGCCTTCTTGCCCATGGCAAAGGCCTCGGCCACGGTGGCGATCTCCACGGCGATGATATGCTGATTCACCAGCTTCGTGGTATTACCGGCGCCCAGGCCGCCGCACAGCATCAGAGAGGTGCCCAGCACCTCAAGAATGGGGCGCAGCTGCTCAAACAGCGCCTTGTCACCGCCGCACATGATGGACAGATTACCATCCGCAGCGCCCACCACGCCGCCGGAAACGGGGGCCTCCAGCATGGGAACACCGGCCTCGGCGCAGGCGGCGCCGATCTCCTTCGTAGCCAGGGGGGCAATGGAGCTCATCTCCAGCAGGACCAGGCCGTCGTGCTTACCGGCCAGCACGCCGTCGGCGCCCAGCACGGCGTTCTTGACGTGGGGGGAGTTGGGCAGCATGGTAATGACAACCTCGCTGGCCTCGGCAACAGCCTTGTTGTTGGGCTCGGCCACGGCGCCGCAGCTCACCAGCTCCTCCACCGAGGCCGCAACGATGTCATAAACATGGACCTCGTGACCGGCCTTCAGCAGATTCTTAGACATGGGGCGCCCCATAGCGCCCAGACCAATGAAACCAATCTTCATGGTATAACCTCCAAATAGTTGCGATAATTGAATACATATTATTATAGGTGCATGAGCATGTCTTTTCGCATAGGGGGGGACCCGCAATATGCAAAAGGCGTAAAATCGAACCGCAACCGCTCCTGTAAACGTTTGCATGTGTGTATCATACCACTATTGGTCTATTTTGTCAATCCATGCGCCGCAATTTTTTTCGGCTTTCGATCCAAGGCCCCTGAAAAAAGCTCTGGCAAAAATGGCAAGATATGACAAGCATACCCGGGCGTTTTTTATGTCAGAAAAACGGGCCGCTCGGGAGGCTTCTGGTAATTTTGACGAGAATGTTGCTGATTTTTGCCGAATTATTGATTCCCACGCACAGAGAAAAGGACGGATTTTGTGCCGCCGCCACAAACAATTGTATTAATTGAAAAAAACGGCTGTAGGGGGTTGCAAGGCAAGAGCAATTTTCGTATAATCTGTTTAGAATCGAACACATGAAAACGTTGTCCTGTGCGTTTGCCGAATTTCCCGGCACTGTTACTATCGTTTCCAAGGCAAGTATACTCTGCCGCGATCCACAAAAATCCTGCAAAAAGGTGCCTGACAAACGAGTCTGCAACTCGTATTTGCCTTGTAATTTTTTTCACAAGGGGTTTCATCGAATGAACAGAAACAAGCTGAATTGTGTTTGAAAAACAAGAGGAGGAAAATTAACATGAAGAAAGCACTGGCATTCATCTTGGCCCTGGCTATGGTTCTGCCCATGGTGGCCTGCGCCAAGCAGCCCACCGACGAGCCTGGCGCAGAAGGCAAAACCTATGAGCTGACGATGGCTTCTTCCGATGCTACCGGCTGCGTGATCGGCCTGGTCGGCGAAAAGTTCGTTGAGCTGGTGGACAAGTATTCCAATGGACGCATCAAGATCAACTATCATCAGGACGGCACGCTGGGCAGCGAGATGGAGAACATCCAGCAGATCAAGACCGGCGAGATCGATATTGGTCACTTCGGTGATAACTTCGGCAGCCAGATCGCTACCGGCGTGGATCCCACCGTTCTGCCCTTCGTGTTCCGCTCCATCGAGGATGTCAAGGCGGTCTACTCCGACGAGGTCATGGGCGCCGCCATCAACGCCGCTGCCAAGGAAAACGGCAATGTGTACCTGATCGGCCTGCAGAACCGTTCCCCCCGCCTGCTGACTGCCAGCAAGGAGATCAACACGCCAGCTGATCTGAAGGGTCTGAAGGTCCGCGTGCCCGAGATCGAGTCCTGGGTCACCATCTGGAACAGCATGGGCGCTATGTGCACCGTCGTTTCCTGGAGTGAGACCTATTCCGCACTGCAGACCGGCGTTGTTGATGCCCAGGAGAACCCCATCGACAACATCTGCTCCAGCAAGATCTATGAGGTCAACAAGTTCATCATGGAAACCGAGCACCTGCAGGGCGTCCACCATTGGTGCATCAACTGCGACACCTTCGATGCGATGGATCCCGCTGACCAGGAGATCCTGGTGCGTGCCCTCACCGAGGCCGATGAGTGGGGCGATCAGGAGCTGGCCAATCTGGTGGCAGGCTATCGCCAGACTGCCACTGACGCCGGTGCAACCTTCGTCACCGTGGATAAGGCTGCCTTCGCTGACGCCGCTCAGGGCGGTATCAACCAGGCTCTGCAGAGCTACACCAAGGAAGCTCAGGACTACGTCGCTGCCTACATGGCCGGCTGATTTTCCCTGACAAACTGATTTATGTACTGCCGCCACGCATGGGTGACGGCAGTACATCCATAAAAAGCGCTGTCTTTATGCGCTTTTAACACGGGTGCGGCGAGGGCGGACCTCCGCCCTCACGCCCCGATCCCTTCCCTTACCCTTGATATACAGGAGCTTTAATATGAAAAAACTGGACAAGATCCTTGAAAGCATGTCGGCGATCGTTCTGCTGTTCATGCTTGTATGCGTGCTTCTGCAGGTCCTGTTCCGCTTTGTGCTGAAGATCTCAGCCACCTGGACCGAAGAATTTGCCCGCATGGGCTATATCTGGATGGTATTCCTGATGCTGCCCGTGCTGGAATCCCGCGATGAGCAGTTGAAAGTTACGTATTTCTTTGATAAAATTCCCTATAAGGGCCGCGTTGCCCTCTATTGGGTCATGAGCATCTGTTATGTGCTGGTCCTGGCCGTCATGATCGCTGGCGGTGTCTACTATTACCGCAACACAATGACCCTGAACTTCGCATCCGTAAAGTGGCTGCTCATGAGCTATCAGTACATTCCCATTGTTCTCGGTGGTATCACAGGCATTCTGTTTGTGATTCGTCGTGCCCTCCATTTCAAGGAGGCGCTTGCCGCTGCAGAAGCGGAATATGAAGTGTAAGGAGGGCGCTGCTGTATGGTTGTTGCAATTTTTGTCGGCTTATTGCTGGTTCTGTTCCTGATGGGCTTTGCCGTGCCCTATGCGCTGGTCATTACCTCCATTGTGGGTATGCTTTACTCCGGCAACTTTAATCTGACGGCTATGGGCACCGTTGCCCAGAAGATGTCTGCCGGTGTCAACAGCTTCACGCTGCTGGCGATTCCTTTCTTCCTGCTGGCCGGAAAGATGATGAACGTGGGCAGCATCACCAATCGCATTTTCAAATTCTGCAATGCGCTGGTGGGCTGGATCCCCGGCGGCCTGGGCCAGGTGAACATTCTGGCCTCCGTGGTGTTTGCGGGCATGAGCGGTTCCGCCGTGGCGGACGCCGCCGGTCTTGGCACCATCGAGATTCGGGCCATGAGCGACGAGGGCTTTGACAAGGAGTTCTCCGCCGGTATCACGGCGGCCTCCTCCACCATCGGCCCGATCATTCCTCCGTCTATCCCCCTGATTATGTTTGGTACCGCCGCCGGTGCCTCCATTTCCGATCTGCTGGTTGGCGGCATTGTTCCCGGCGTGGTGTGCGCCCTGTGCCTTGGCCTGATGGTGGGCATCATGTCCGTCAAGCGGAAGTACCCCCGCCGCAAGCTGCCCACGCTGCGCGAGCTGTGGACGCTGTTCCGCAAGAGCTTCCTTTCCCTGCTGACCCCCGTGATCCTCATCGGCGGCATCCTGACCGGTAAGTTCACGGCCACCGAGGCTGCCGGCGTGGCTACCCTGTATGCTCTGATCCTGGTCTGCATCGTGTATCATGAGGTCAGCCTGAAGGATCTGGTCGCCGTCTTTAAGTCCACCTGCGGCGAGGCTGCGGCCGTGATGCTGGTGGTGGCCGGTTCCACCCTGTATGGCTACATGCTGACGAAGTTCATGATCCCCAAGATGGTCCTGGAGTTCTTCCTGAGCGTTTCCAGCAGCAAGTACATGTTCCTGCTGATGATCAACATCTTCCTGCTGTTTGTGGGCTGCTTCATGGACGCCAACGCTGCCATTCTGATCATGGCGCCGATCCTGACCCCCGCAGCCGTGTCCTTCGGCATCAACGAGGTGCACTTTGGCCTGATCATGGTGTTCAACCTGATGATCGGCCTGATCACGCCCCCCGTCGGCAACTGCCTGTATGCCACCGCCCGCGTCGCCAATATATCCTTTGAGAAAATGGTCAAGGGCGCAAGCTATTTCTATCTACCGCTGTTTGTCACGCTGGTCATCATCACCATGATTCCCTCTGTGACTCTTTGCCTGATTGGCGGCTAAGCTGCCGGTTTACTGATGTTTCGGGAGGTTCCTATGTCCAAGCTTATTGACATGATGTATCAGACGAACCCCAAGCGCAAGATGAGTCCGCTGCTTCGGGTGATCTATCTGCTGCTGGGTGTCGGTGCGGCCGCCTTTCTGCTGACGGCCTATTTCTCCGACAATCAGCCGCTGCATCAGATCGGCACCACGGCCTGTTTGGTAGCCATGTCTGTAATCAACGGCGTGTGCGATGTCCGCACCAATGGGCTTCGCACCTATCTGGCGGGAAACTTCCGACGCGATTTCGGCATCCTATTGATATGGGTGTTTCTTCTGATCATCTGGATCGTTGATCCCCAACCATGAATCCTGCCCAGCATTCTCTCCTTCTCAATTTGTAGAAAAGCGGCGTGTCACCCTTGTGACACGCCGCTTTTCTGGATTCTCTCATGTAAACGACTGACCGTCCTCCATCCGGAAGGGCGGCATGTTGATGGAGTTGCCCTGCATGACCCGCTGCTGGAAAATGAAGGATCGGTTTTCGATCATGGGATTTTCGATCCTTTCCAGGATCGCCCGACCGATCCGCTGACCCATGGCCGCCGTGTCGAACACTGCGGATGTGGGCCGGATCACCATCAGCTGCGCATTTGGGATCCCGTCGTAGGATACCAGTGATACGTCGTCCGGGATGTTGATGTTGTTCTCTCGTGCGCAGGTCATAACGCCCAGCGTCATCACCACGTTCTGCGAGAAGATCGCCGTGGGAGGGTGGGGCAGGGTCAGCATGAATTCCAAGGCCTTCTGCCCCGTGCGCACGGAAAAGTCCCCCTCGAAAATATAGGGATAGTCGCTGCTGTTCACGTCGATATCGGCGCCCCGCATGGCGGCGGCAAAGCCGTCAAAGCGCTCCTGGGCATTGCTCAGCCAAGCGGGACCCCGCACCACCATGATCCGGCGGTGGCCCATCTGCAGCAGGAGACGGGTCAGCTCATAGCTGGCGTCGTAGTTGTTCGTATCCACCAAGTCGCCTCTGAAATCATTCCCCTGCACCTTGCGGTTAAACAGCACCATGGGCAACTGGGACGAAATCTCGCTGATATAATCGTCGTTCTTGCCTGTGGTGTTAAGCACGATGCCATCCACATTCTTGCTCAGCAGCATGCGCAGATAGTTGTGTTCCCGCTGGGGATCGTTTTCCGAGCTGCACAGGATCATGCTGTAATTGTTTGCCGCCAGCGTTCCCTCCATGGCCCGTGCCGACGTGATCAGGAATTCGCTGGAAATGTCCGAGATCACAAAGCCAATGCTGTTGGTGCGGTTGGTTTTCAGGCTTTTGGCAATGGTATTGGGAATATAATTCAGCTGGTCGGCCGCTTTCAGCACCTTCGCCTTAACGTCGTTTGTAACAAAAGCGTTGTGATTCAGCACCCGAGACACGGTGGCGATTGAAACGCCAGCCTCCTGTGCGACATCCTTGATGGTAGCTCGTCTCTCCATGTTCACTCCCTGCGGCGCATGATGACTGCGCCTATGAAAAATCTTATCACACCGTGCGCCTGCTGTTGTGCCCCATATCCGCTGCATGAAAACGTATTCTGGAAGCAGGGGGGACCCGACCCGGGAAAACCCATCCTTTTCACCGGACCGCCACTGCGGCGCATTGGTATATTGTTCATATTTTAGCATACTTTTCCAGGAATGTAAAACAAATTTTTTGCGGTTTTACTGTTTTTACAAACATTTTTCGTTTTTACAATTATGGCTTGAAATACTCTGGGCTTTTTGTTAGAATACAACCATAAGGAAGCGGGGTATTTTTGCCTGATAAGTAAACGTTTACCAGCCCTGCCCCATAGACAGCCGGGGCCGAAAGGACCACAACCGGCTGCTGCGCTTCAAACCGTGACGAATATTGCAGGAGGTTACTATGATTTTTGGCTGTGTTGCGTCCGTTTCCACCATCGGCTTGGTCAAGGAAGCGGGCCTTGCGTTTACGGAGCTCCAAGGAAAAGCGGTCAGCGCCCTTTCGGAAGAGGATTTTCGCTGCCTGCGCCGCCGGCTGGACGAGCTGGAGCTGCCCTGCATCGGCTTCAATGCCTATTGTCCGCCGGAGATCACCATCGCCGGTCCCGGATATGACCGTCGGCAGAATCTGGAATACATTCGCCGCACGGCCGGTCGGGCCGGGGAGCTTGGCATCCGGCAGGTGGGGGTCGGGTCTCCCAGATCCCGCATCCTTCCGAAGGACTTTGACCGCAAGCTGGCCATCCGTCAGATGACGGAATTCCTGCTGGACAATGCGGAGGCCTACGAGCCGCTGGGCATCGCCGTGGCGCTGGAGCCTCTGGCCGAGTGCTTCTGCAACTGCATAAACACCTGTGATGAGGCATTGGAGATCATCACGCATCTGGAGGGTGCGCATGTTGGGCTGATCTATGACCTGTACAGCATGGAGCGGCAGGGGGAGGCGGATCGCTCCGTTGCGGAGCTGATGCCCTATATCAGCCATGTGCATATTTCGGATGACGTGGCCGGCGATCCTTACAGCCGCTGCATGCCGCATCCGCAGCGGTACGAGCTGCATCGCACCCGTCTGCGGCGTCTGCGATCCGCCGGCTACACCGGCACGGTCAGCCTGGAGACCGACCTGCCTCTCTCTGCGCCGCAGCTGGCGTCCACCGCAGCCTTTCTGCGGACAATTTAATGGCGTGCAAGGGGAGATGTGTGGTACACGCCGCATATCTCCCCCTTTTCGCAGGATGGCTCCGCACGAAGCATGCGGGACCGAAGCGATTTCGGCGGGCCCTCTGACCCACCTGCGATATTTTCGGAACGAAAGGAGTTATCCACATGATCGACGAAAAACTCGCCCAGACCTTTGTCGCCAATTTGTCCGCCACAACGGATTATCAGGCGCAGATCATTGACAGCAGCGGCTTCATCATCGCCAGCGGCCAGCAGAAAAACCTTGGCACCTTTCACGACATTGCCTACCAGATCCTGCGGGGGGAGGGCACCGTGGTCACGCACCGGGTCAAGGGCTATGAAAATCGTCTGACCGTGTGCCTGCCGCTGATGCAGGACAATGCGGCCATCGGTGTGCTGGAGGTGACCGGGAACGAGAAGAGCGTATCCTCCTTTGCCTCGGCGTTGAAGCTGTCCCTGGAGGCAATGGCTTCCTATGTCCGCGACAGCATCCGTACGCAGAAGAACGGCACCAAGTTTGAGCTGTTTGTGCAGCGGCTCCTGTATGACACGCAGGTCACCCAGGGGGAGCTGGAGGCCCGGGCCACGGCGCTGGGCTATAAATACGACTGCATACGCATTCCCGTGTTTATCATCACCGATCCCCCCGGCGACGTGGCTGCCCTGATCCAGCAGGGCAGCGACAATCCCTGCTATCACTCCCAGGACATTCTGACCCTCAGCCGCAGCGACCGCATCGTCCTGTATATCTATCTGGGCTACGGCGAGGACGTTCTGCACAATTACCGCACCGTTGTCATGGAGTATCTGCAATGGTGGCAGCGTGCGCTGGATGCGCAGAACCTGCATTACACCGTGTTTGCCGGCAGCCTGCAAAATGCCCTGTCCTATTACCGCATCGGCTACAATCATGCGGTATGGCTCAACAACATTGCCCACTGCAAGGAGCCCATCAACTGGTTTTACGACCATACGAAGGAGTATCTTGAATACTGCATCCCCCTGGTGGAGTACGGCGGCATGTTCAACGTTTTTTCTTCCACTCTGCCGCAGGAGTTTTTGTCGACCTATGTGGAGCTGATCGGCAGTCTGGCGGACTGTGATTACAGTCTGCTTCCGGCCAGTAAGCGGCTTTTTATCCACAAAAACACCCTTTCCTTCCGGCTGGGCAAGATCAAGGACAAGCTGGGCATCAATCCCATGCAGGACTGCCGCAACCGCGAATTTGCCAATAACCTCTGCCGCTATCTCCGGATAACTTCCTCCTGAAACCGCCCCGCCATGTGGGAGAGCCTGCTTTTTTGTGCCGCCGACACAAAACGAAACCTTATATTTATCATCCTGTATGTAGAGTTTTCTTTTCACTTCAATTATACTTAAATCAGCACACGAAATAGTATGAAAACGATATTATGTGCAACAAAGAAAGGGTTTTGGAAATGACCAAGAAAGCTACATACGCACAGGAAGCCGCCGCCCGCAAGGAGCTGGTGGCTTGGGGCAAAGAGCTGTACGATCAGGGCCTTGTGAAAGGCAGCGGCGGGAATCTGTCCATCCGCATTGATGAGAACACCGTGCTGATGACTCCCACCGGCTGGTTTCTGGGTCACATGACCGAGGAATGCATCAGCAAGATCGACATGGACGGCAATCTTCTGGACGGCGAAAAGCCCACCAAGGAGGTCCCCCTGCATCTGGCCGTGTATCATGAGCGGCCCAATGTCTGCGCCGTGTGCCACACGCATTCCACCTATGCCACTGCGTATGCCAGTTCCGTGGAGGACGGCACACTGATGCCCATCTATACCCCCAGCGTGGCGGCCAAGGTCGGCCCGATCCTGGTCACCGCCTTTGCGCTGCCCGGTTCCCAGCAGCTGGGCGAAAATGTCCGCGCCGGTATCCGCAGCTCCAATGGCACGCTGCTGAGCAACCACGGTGTTGTGGCGGTGGGCCCCAGCATGAGCGATGCGGTGTCCGTTGCCAACGAAATTGAAAACAATGCGATGATCCACTTTATCTCTCAGGGCAGCGCCAAGTGCCTGTGTGATGAGGATGTCGCACTTCTCAACAAGAAGGTCTCTCTGTAAGGGCTGTGCGGCGGCAGCCTCCGGACAAAACAATCCAACATCCGGCGGTTCGACCGGTTTGACCACCGGATCATCTTAATAAAAGCAGGTGAATGAAATGAAAGACGGAATGATGAAAGCCCTTGTTTTCAAAGCTCCCAAGCATTTTGACGTGGAGGAGCGTCCCATCCCCTCCTACAACGAGGATGAGCTTCTGGTAAAGGTGCGTTACGGCGGCGTATGCGGCACGGACAACCGGATCTATCAGGGCACCAAGGTCATCCAGGCGCCCCGCATCACCGGCCACGAGTTTTCCGGCGTGATTGCCGGCATCGGCGCCAATGTGACGGGATACCGGCTGGGCCAGCGGGTCAGTGTGTATCCCATGATCTACTGCGGCAAGTGTCACTGCTGCCTGGAGGGACACACCAACATCTGCGTCAACCGCACGACCATCGGTTATGAGATCGACGGCGGCTTTGCCCAGTATGTAAAAATCCCCAAGGAAGCCATTGCCTGCGGCAACGTGGTGGAGATCCCCGACAATGTCAGCGACGAGGTAGCTGCGATCTCCGAGCCCATCGCCGCAGCTTACCACGGCATTCAGCAGGCGCAGCTGAAGGACGGCGACATTTTCGTGATCGTCGGGGCGGGTCCCATTGGCCTGTTCCATGTGCAGCTGTCCAAGAGCGTGAAGCTCAAAAAGCTGATCGTGATCGAGCCCATTGCGGAAAAGCGCAAGATGGCTAAGGAAATGGGCGCCGATGTGGTCATTGATCCCAACCATGAGTCTGCCAAGGATGTCATTTTCCGCGAGAGCGACGGCCGCGGCGCCGATTCCGTGATCATTGACGTAGGCGTCCCCAGCGTGCTGGAGCAGTCCCTGGATTATGTCAAGAAGGGCGGCCGCTTTGTGATTTTCGCCGGAAACCCCGTAGGCAGCAAGGTGTCCATTGATCCCAATGTGATCCATTATAAAGAGCTGGTGGTAACGGGCTCGTCCTCCTCCTCCGCCATCAATCAGCGGGAGGTGTTCCGCCTGCTCAGCTCCGGAAAGGTGGATTGCAGCAAGATGGTCTCCGGCATATTCAAGCTGGAGGATTGGCAGACCGCCTTTGATATGAAGGCCAACTATAAGGGAATCAAGACGATCCTCGATCCGTGGAAGGAGTAAAGAGAGATGAAGGCTTTTGTTTCCGCCCAGATGACGAAAGAAGGCCTGACGAAGCTGGGCGAATATGTCGACGAGATCAAGTTTGGCGGCTGGGGCGCCACCGGTAAAAAGCTCACGCCGGAGGAGCTGGTCAAGGAAGCCGCCGACTGCGAGATCCTGGTGATCTGCTATGAAGAGATCAACGACTATGTGCTGGATCATATGCCGCAGCTGAAATTCATCGCCTGCTCCCGCAGCGGCATTGAGAACGTGGACAAGGATGCTGTGCGCCGCCACAATGTGCCGGTGTCCTATTCACCCGGCCGCAACGCCAACGCCGTGGCGGAGCTGGCGGTGGGCCTGATGATCTGCGCAATGCGCCACATTCCCAAGACGTTCCATTATATTGAGTCCCAGCAGTGGGACCGCGTCCCCTGGGACATTGCCGGCAACACCTCCTTCAAGACCTTTGACGGCTACGAGCTGTACGGCAAGACCATCGGATTTCTGGGCTATGGCGCCATTGCCCGGCGTGTGGCGCATCTGCTGTCCGGCTTCGACGTCAAGTGCATCGCCTACGACCCCTTTATCTCCGATTGGCCGCAGGGCGTTACCGGCGTCAGCTATGATGAGCTGTTCTCCACCGCCGATGTGATCAGTCTGCACTGCAAGCTCACGGACGAGACCCGCAGCCTGGTAGGCGCCCATGCCTTTGAGCTGATGAAGCCCACCGCCGTGCTGGTGAACACGGCCCGGGGCGCACTGGTGGACGAACCGGCCCTGTACGAGGCGCTGCGAGATAAAAAATTTGCCTGCGCCGCCCTGGATGTGCAGATCAACGAGCCGATGAAGCACGATTCCGATTTCCTGAAGCTGGATAATATCATTCTTACCCCCCATATCGGCGGCGCCTCCCGGGATATTATCGCACAGCAGACCCGCATCCTGCTTGAGGATATCGACGCCTTCTTCCGTCAGGGAAAGCCCATCCATGAAGTCAAGTAAGGACATCTACCTGGGGATTGATGTAGGCACCACCAGCATCAAGGCCGGCCTGGTGGACGAGGACGGCTGCGGGCTGTTTCAATCCGCCGTGGAATATCCCACCTACCCCCTTGGCCGCACCTGGGTCGAGCAGTCTGCCCAGGATTGGTGGGATGCCGCCACCTGCGCCGTGCGTGAGCTGACCGATGCTCACCGCGATCTGGCAAAACGCATTTGCGGTATTTCCGTCAGCAGTCAGGCTCCCACCCTTCTGGGCGTCACCGCTGACGGACGACCGGTTGGCCGCGGCATGATCTGGATGGACCAGCGGGCCAAGGATATCTGCCAGAAGGTGCTTCAGCCCCACGCCGACTATATCCATCGCTTCTCCTGCAACCGAATTGATCCCTATTTCACCCTGCCCAAGCTGATATGGCAGAAGAACCATCAGCGCGAGGCCTATGACGCCGTGTACCGCTATCTGCAAATCAACGGCTGGATCATCTTCCGCCTGACCGGCGTTTTTTCCATCGACCGGTCCAGCGCCGCACTGACGCAGACGCTGAACGTGCATACCATGCAGACGGAGGAGGCGCTTTTCCCCCTGCTGGGGCTGGATCGCACCAAGTGGCCCGATGTATACCCCTGCGATGCGGTGGTGGGCACGGTGCTGGACGAGATGGCCGACCTCTGGCAGATTCCCCGCAAAACGCCGGTGGCCGCCGGCTGTATTGACGGCGCTTCCTCTCCGCTGGGGCTGGATGTGGTGCGCCCCGGTGATATTTTCGAGATGAGCGGTCAATCCTCCGGCATCGGAGTGGTGCTGGATAAGCCCCGGTATCATCCGAATCTCTGCCTGCTGCGTCACGCCGTCAACGATGCGTGGATTCTCAAGGGCAGCATGACCTGCTCCGGCGGCTCCCTGAAATGGTTCCGCGACCATGTGGACGGCGGTATCGCCGATTTTAACGACTATAACCGGCTGGCGGAGCAGTCTGTCCCGGGTGCCTGCGGCGTGGTGTTCCTGCCATACCTGTGCGGTGAGCGCGCCCCTTTGTGGGATCAGACGCTTCGGGGCGTATACTTCGGCCTGGGAACCGATACCAGCAAGGCGGATATGGTGCGCCGTTATGGAGGGCACCGCCTATGCGCTGCGTACCATCTGGGATGAGTTTGCTGACCCCTCCATGAGCCAGAAGGTCGTGCTGGGCACCGGCGGCGGCTACAACAGCGCCGTCTGGTCCCAGATAAAGAGCGACATCATGAACTGCACGATCCGCGTGCGGCAGTCCGACTTTGACGCCGCACTGATCGGCAACGCACGGCTTGCCAGCCGTGCGCTGGGGCGGCCGATCACCCCGGTTGACTCCGGGGATACAGGAGCCGTCTATACCCCAAATCCCGCCCTGCGTGACTTATATGAACAGCGCTACGCCTTTTATCGCCGCGTGCTGCAGGCGAATCGGCCGCTGTTTGCACTGAATGAGGTGTGATATATGCTTGCTGGAATAGATGTAGGGTCCACCGGCCTGAAGGTCGCCCTTTTTTCTGAGCGGGGGCAGCGTCTGCACTATGCTTACCGCGAGTATATGCTGTCCTTCCTGGACGGCGGCCGGGTGGTGATCGACCCCAACTGCTGGTGGGATTGCCTTTGCTCCTGCCTGAAGGAGCTGGGGAGCCGGTGTGATCTGCGCCAGCTGTCCGGCATCGCCATCAGCCATGCCAACGCCATTATCCTGGCGGACGAACAGCTGCGGCCTGTCTGCGATGCCATCATGCAGCTGGATAAGCGCGGCGCCTCCATGGTGCCGATAATTGAAAAGGACATCAGCAGCGACGAGATCTTCCGCATCACCGGCAACAACAACACAGACGGCTTTGTGTGGGGCCCCACGCTGAAATGGCTGGCGGTGCACCGGCCGGACAGCTACGGCAGGGTGCGGTATCTTTTCAATCCCAGCAGCTATCTGGTCATGCGCTTGACCGGCGTTTACTGCATGGATCATACCCGTGCGGCTACCACCATGCTCTATGATCCCCACAAGCGGCAGTGGGACGAGGGACTGTGCCGCTATTTTGGCCTGTCAATGGAGCAGATGCCGCCATTGCGGCTGAGCAGCGACATCGTGGGCGTCACGCTGGCGCAGCCGGATATCTGTCTGCCTGCGGGGATCCCCGTGGCGGCCGGCGCCATGGACACCATGTCTGCCGTTGTGGGGCTTGGCTCCGGTCGGCAGGAAAACGCCCTCATCATGGGCAGCGTGGGACGCTTTGTATTGCTGCCAGACCATCTGGACCGCCGTTTTCTCAATACCGTCACACCGGACTGCGGCGCCAGCGCCAGCATGACGCCGGTAAACAATGCCGGTATTGCTGTGCGCTGGGCCAGAGATATGCTGTTCAGCGGCCGCGCACCGGGCGAGAGCTGCTATGATAAGCTGGACCAGGCCGCCGCCTCCGTGGCTCCCGGCGCAGATGGGCTGCTGTTCATGCCCTATCTTACCGGTGCCAGCTGCCCGCTGTGGGACAGCACCGTCCGGGGCGCCTTCCTGCATATGGAGGCCTATCACAAGGCCGGTCACTTCGCCCGCGCCGTGCTGGAGGGCGTCGGCTATACGCTGGCCGACAGCTTCCGGATTCTGCGGGATGAGGTGGGCATCGCCGACACGCCGATATACTGCGGCGGCGGCGGCAGCCGCAGCCGCATATGGCTGAGGATTCTGTGCGATATCTTCGGCCAGGAGCTGGTGATCCCCGAAAATCTGGAAACGGAGACCATCGGCTGTGCGATCCTGGCCGGTATGGGTGCCGGCGTCTTGTCCCAAGGTGACCTGACCACCTGGAACCGCGCCGTTGACAAGCTCACGCCCGATCCCCAGGCCCACCGGTTTTATAATGAACGCTTGGAAAAGTTCCGCTCCGCCTATTCGCTTTTGCGGGAGGCGCACCGTATTCTGGACTGATTCTTCTTCTCCTTCTTTTTTCCGGCGTAATCCCAGCAAAAG
>OIWV01001628.1_pt1 | contig 18602 bp, 15 predicted proteins | sample 1587751 | NCBI WGS metagenome assembly OIWV01 (sample SAMEA3888913, study PRJEB22519) | human gut metagenome | biome: human gut; feature: human-associated habitat; material: faeces | place: Denmark | collected 2010
CGAGACCCATACCACCCTCGACAACCTTTTCTATGAAATGAAGTCCGGGTGTAAGCGCGTGAAATCGGAAGATGGCATCACGACCCTCTGGGAGCCTTCCGCCCTTTCCCGGTGCGACGGTCTCACTCCGCGCGATTCCAATGGTATTGATGTGTCCGAGGACTTTTCGCTCACCTGCTATGAAGGATTCCGCCACGCGGCCACACGAGAGACGCGCACGAGTATTGTGACCACGCTCTTGCTTGTGCTGGAGTTGTCAGAAGATGATAAGGCTGAAGCACTGGAATTGCTTTCGGAAATCAATAAGAAGATTGCCACCTCGGCGCTCGGCACCCTCGTCATCGCCACGGTCTTTTTCTATCTCGGTGACCGCTATGCCGAAACCCTCGTCACCTATCCGGGGCAGATTTTCGACCATTTGAGCGATGCATTCCTTTCCATGTGGCAGACCATAAAGGATGAACCGTTTGCCCTCGATATGACCAGTAACTCCCTGCTGTTTGGCGGGGCTTGCTTTCTCATTATCTGGATGATTTGGCTTCGCTACGTGGCGTTCATCGGAAACTATCGTTCCGGCGAAGAATCCGGTTCCGCCCGCTGGGGCACTGTGAAGGAAGGAAAGAAGTTTAAGGACTTGCAGACCGAAGATAACAATCTTCTCTTCACCAAGAACTTCGGCCTTGCCCTGCACCGTCCCAAGTTCGACCCGGAATATGACCGCAACCTAAACGTCCTCGTGGTCGGCGGCTCTGGCTCCGGTAAGACCTTTAACTACGTGACCCCGAACATCTGCCAGCTCAACACCAGCTACTTCGTCACCGACCCAAAGGGAACCCTTCTTAAGGATGCCGGATACCTGTTCACGGACAACGGCTATAAGCTCAAGAGCTTCAATACCATCAATCTTGATGAGTCCATGCACTACAACCCTCTCAAGTACGTGAAGACGGACACCGACATCCTGTCGTTCGTCAACTGCTACATCATGAACACCAACGGCGACGGCAAGGCGGGAGACCCCTTCTGGGAGAACTCCGAGAAGATGCTGTACACCTCGCTCATCGCGCTCCTGCGCGACTGGTTCCCGCCGGAGGACTACAACCTGTCGAGCCTACTCACGCTGCTCTCCATGGCCGAGGCCCGCGAGAACGACGAGAACTTCAAGTCCCCGCTCGACCTGCTCTTCCTACAAATCGAGGAGGGCAAGCGCTACATCCCGAACGAGGGCGGCGCTCCCGCGCCGTCGATGGGAATCTCCGGCCTCTCCCGCAACTTCGGGACGGGCAACGCGACCGGAGACTCGGACTGGTCATGGGAGCCGACCAACCTCAAGCGCAACTCCGACGGCGTGAAGCCCGCCGACTGCGGGGGACTTTCCGCCGACGAGGACTTCGCCCTGATGAACTACAAGAACTTCAAGGTCGCGGCGGGCAAGACCCTCAAGTCCATCATCATCTCCTGCAACGTGCGCCTCGCCCCCATCGCCACCGCCGGTGTGCGCAGCCTGCTCGAATACGATGAGATGGAGCTTGACACGCTGGGCGACCCGGACGCGAAGGTGGCGGTCTTCGGCATCCTCTCGGATACCGATAAGACGCTCTCCTTCCTGTTCGCCATCATGATGTGGCAGTGCATCGACCAGCTCTGCCGCAAAGCACTCACCGACTACGGCGGCAAGCTGCCCACCCCGGTCCACTTCATCTTCGACGAGTTCGCGAATATCGGAACCATCCCGCAGATTGAGGAGACCATCGCCGTCACGCGCTCCCGTAACATCGGCATCACCATCATCCTGCAATCCATGTCGCAGCTCGAATCGAAGTACGACAAGAAGGCGCAGACCATCGTGGACTGCTGCGACTCCACCCTGTTCCTCGGTGGCAAGTCGAACTCCACCAACAAGGAAATCGCAGAGATGATTGGCAAGCAGACCATCAACCAGATGACCTACGGGGAGAGTACGGGACAGTCAGGTTCGGCATCTAAGAACTTGCAGATACAAGGTCGCGACCTCATCGACGCGGCGGAAATCGGCAAGATGAGCCGTAGGAAGGCCATCTTGCTCATAGCGGGCACCAACCCGCTCATGGACGATAAGTTCGACCCGCACACCCACAAGCGATATTGTTACATCGTGGATAAACGCAATCCCAAGCGCCTGCACGACAAGCCCTTCGATTTCAAACGCTATCTTGAGGGCGGATGCGAGCCGTATGACGACCACGATGACGGTGGGACCGGTGGGACGCATTGATTTCAATCACGTACCGTAAACGGCTATAATCTACATGACTCTGCGGGGATGCTGTTCCGGCGGCGTCCCCGCGCTTGCAACCGCGATAGAAAGGAGAGGATGGTGAAGTCACAGTGGAAGAACTCGTCCGGCTCGCCGCGAAGCCCATCGCATATATAGGATGCACAGTCATCTTCCTCGGCCTGCTACACCTTGGGATGAACTTGAGGGACGGCTGCCGTGCGGGAGGCGGCGAACTCCGAAAGGCAATCGCGATGATTGCCGCCGGAGCCGCCGTGACCGGTTTCGCCGCGATATACGGTTTCGCCGGATTCTAATCACGTAAGCAAATCAAAATAGTCAAATCAGAAAGGAAGCAATCATTATGCTCGACAACGCAGTCAACATGCTCACTCAGGGCGTCACGTTCCTCGGCGGCGTCCTCGTCGTCTTTGGACTTATCAACCTCGGCATGACCATCAAGGACGGCATGCAGGGCGGTGGCGGCCAACTCAGTGGCGCAATCGCCATGATTGTCGGCGGTGCCATCGTCGTGGGTGCCGCCATCTATTTCGGCCAGCTCAACACCGGTTGGGCGGGCGGACTCTAAGAAAGGGGCGGTGTCTATATGTTATCCGTAGCGGTACATAAGGACATCGCCGAGTACCAGCCCAAGGTCGTGGGCAAGATGACCGGGCGCACCCTCGCGTCAATCGCGGGCGCGCTCGGTTGCTCCGTCCTCACCGGCCTCTACATCTACTTCGTGTTGGGCTGGAACGTCGGCGACAACATGATGCTCATCTACGCCGTGAGCCTCCCGTTCTGGTGCTGCGGCTTCATCCGCCCGAAGGGTATGCCCTTCGAGCAGTTTGCCGCCCTTTGGCTCAAGGCGAACTTCGGCGTGGAGCGCATCTTCTACGTCCCCTCTATGCAACTCAGCGGTCTCATCGGCTCGCCTGATGGGAAGAACGTCAAGAAAGGAAGGGTCTATGGGAAACACTATCGAAAGCAATGCGCCCTCAAGGGAATCGAATCCTACTCCCCCCGTGCGGGACGCGTCATCGACTGACACCGAGGCGAACTTCGACATCGAGCAGTTCGTTCACACCTCCGGGGAGGGGTTCGGCAACGACCGTCCCATGGATGCCGATAACGGCTCGGTCGATGTGGCGGCGCTCGGCTCTGTCGCCGGTACCCCCACCGTGGCTGGCAAGAAGATGTCCCGCAGGGAGAAGAAGCAGGCCAAGCGTGAGGTCGCACGCCTCAAGAAGGAGGCGAAGCTGGCCGAGAAGGAGGCCCGCAAGAGCTACACGTCCGTGAAGTCCCAACTCAAGGACCGCGACAAGGAACTCACCTCGAAGACGGCGGATGCCCGCCGCAAGCGCGAGGGCGCGAAGGACGTGGTGAACTACATCGGTTACAACCGCATGTACCAAGACGGCATCTGCGAGGTCGAGGAGGGCCTGTTCTCCTCCTCCATCTCCTTCGGGGACACCAGCTACCACTCCGTGCGCGACGAGCAGCAGAAATCCATGTTCTCCGCGCTCACGCGCCTGTACGACCAGTTCGGCGCGAACACGCTGGTCCAGATGAGCGTCATCAACACGCCGCTACTCAAGGAGGAGGTCGGCAACCGCAAGTTCTTCGATGTCGCCCGTCAGGGCAACGACGCCGCACGCAACGATGCGCAGGTGTTCAATGACATCCTGAACGACAAGGTGCGCGAGGGCGTGTCCAACATCCGTCGCAACCGCTACCTGACCTATTCGGTCACAGCCGAGACGGCGGACGACGCAGCACGTCAGCTCTCCCGCATCGAGACGGAATCCAGCCGCATCCTCAACTCCATGGGGTCGAAGGCCCACCTGATGAACGGCACTCAGCGGTTGTCGGTCATCCACTCGCTCCTGAACCCCTACAAGCCGTTCTATTTCGACTACCAGAAGGACATCTCCGCCAAGCGCGTGCAGACCACCAAGGACTGCATCGCCCCGACGCAGATTGACTGGCGACCGGACGGCATGTTCAACGACTGCTTCAAGCTGGATAACGGGGTGTATGGTCAGGTTTTGGTCATGAAGAAGTTCGGTTCCGAGCTTTCCGACCGGGCTTTGGCCGACATCGTTGACCTGCCGCTTCCCATGGCGGTCACATGGTTCGTGCAACCCATGGACAAGTCCAAGGCCATCAACTTCGTGCGCACCCGAAGCGCGTGGATTGACAAGGAGATAATCGAGGAGCAGCGCAGCGCCGTGAACAAGGGCTACGACTTCTCCATCCTGCCGCAGGAACTCAAGTATTCCAAGGAGGAGACCGAGGACGTCCTTGACCACTTGCAGAACAAGAACCAGCGCCTCTACGTCTTCACCGGCCTCATCTACACTTATGCGGAAAGCAAACAGCAGCTCGACACTCAGGTCATGCGTATCATCTCCACTGCCCGTCAGAACTCCATCGAGGTGGACACCTACGACTACCGGCAGCGCCGGGGCCTCAACTCCGTGCTGCCCCTCGGCCACAACCATGTCGAGATTAGCCGCATGTTCACCACCGCTCAGGTCGCCATCCTCGTGCCCTTCGCGACACAGGAGCTTGACGATGCCGGTGGAAACTACTACGGCCAAAATAAGCACTCCCGCAACCTCGTCATGTGCAATCGCAAGCGCCTGACAAGCCCCATGGGCTTCGTCTGCGGCAAGACGGGTTCGGGCAAGGGCATGTTCACCAAGACCGAGATGACCGGCACCATCTTCTCCAACCCCACGGACGAGATTTACGTCATCGACCGCGCCGGTGAATACACGGCCATCGCCGACCGCTACGGCGGAACCACCTATCACTTCGGCGTGGGCACCGATACGTTCCTGAACCCCTTCGACACGGTGTCCGTGGAGCACATGCCCCGCACCGAGCAGATTGCGTTCAAAATCGACGCGATGCTGGCGCAGGCGGGTGCCTCCGCCGCCGAGTCCGGGCAGTCCCTCTCCGAGGTTGACCAGTCCATCATCCAGCGCTGTGTGGAGCTTGCGTTCCAGCGTGCCGAGGAGCGCGGTAACGGCCTTCCGCCGACCTTGCAGGACTTCTACGACATCGCCCTTGAGCAGCCCGAGCATCAGGCGCAGACCATCGCCCTTCGCTACGAGCGCTTCGTCAAGGGTTCCATGGACTTCTTCAACCGCCAGTCCAACGTGGACTTCAACACCCGCATCGTGGACTTCAACTTGAAGGACTTGCCGGACTCCATGCTCGTCTTCGCCCTCATCAACGTCTGCGAGGCCGTGCGAAACCGCATGTACTTCAACGCGAAGCGCAATGTCCGCACTTGGCTCTACGTCGAGGAGATGCAATCGCTCTTCGCCTACCCGACGGTGCTCAACTACTTCTCGCGCTTCTCCAACGAGGGGCGCAAGTTCGGCTTGCTGCTGACGGGCATCACCCAGAACGCGGTGGCGATGCTCAACAACGAGGCCGCGCAGAACATCGTGCTCAACGCCGACTTCATCATGCTGCTCAAGCAGTCCCCGCTCGACCGCATGCGCTGGGTGGAACTGCTGAACCTTTCCGAGCAGGAGGAGGAGTGCATCGACGAGTCCGCCGAGGCCGGTGACGGCCTGCTCATCGCTGGCAACGCGCGTGTGCCGATTCGCGGCAAGTTCCCGTCGGGCAACGTGCTCTACGACCTGTTCAGCACCAACCCCAACGAGACCAAGGAGCTTGAAATCGGCTCCAAGAAGAAGGGCGGCAAGGTCATCTAAGCCGGGAAAGGACGGTGAACGTCAATGAAGCCATCTGATTTCGTATCGACATCCGGCCAGAAGCAGGACATGTCGCAATCCCTGTTGCAGACGGAGATGACGGATGCCGTCAACTCCGGCATCGTGGGCCGCGCCGACAAGAGCGAGAAGTCGTTGAAGAGCGGCCTCTACTCAGTCGGCAAGAAGGCATCGACGGGCGGTGCCACCAGCGCCGCCCTCGCCGCCGTCACAAAAAGTCACGGTGGAAGAAAAGATTCCACCTCCACTGCTATCAAAAATAATGTCATCAACGGTGCTCTTTCAGACAGTGAACTTGAGGGTGCCGATACCGTCTACTATGGCGGTAAGGGAACCTATCGGGCAGTTCACGGCATCCAGAAACGTATAGCTGGAAAGGATGCCCTTTCTTCTAAGAAAAGCCTCGGTAAGTTATCTGAGAAGAAATCGCAGTCCAAATCCATGGATACCTTAGAGGCGAAGCGAAAAGCACAAGCGAAGGGCTATTTCAAGAAAACCGTCTACGACACGGCTGAGAAAGTCAAAGCCGCTGCGGTTGCCGAAAAGACCATCGGCGGAAAAGTACTGGTTTCCAAAGGTGGCTCCGGCCTCCTCATGTCCGTCGCGCCTATCATACTGCCAGTGCTGATTATAGCGATGCTCGTCATAATCCTGTTTCTAGGCATCCTTGGAGGCATCGCCGGAGATGATGCGCAGAAAAAAGCATCTCTTGACGGTATGCCGAGTTGGGTGACTTACGACCTCGTGCTTTCCTGTCTTAAAGCACATGAGGAGTACGGGTATCCTCCAAGCGCTCTGCTCGGGCAGATGATGATTGAGAACGGCACGAGCGATGAAGGTTCCGACTTGGGCCGCTTGTACCACAACTACGGCGGCGTGAAATACTTCGGCACCATCGACGGACTTATCACTGGCTCCGTGAGCATGCTAACGACCGAGTACATAAACGGCAGGCCTGTTCAGATGTACTGCAACTTCGCGGTGTTCGCCTCGGATGCCGCCTATATGAAGTATCGCTGCGAATACCTTTATAAGCAGCCGAATTATACGAGTGTCCCCAATTTTCAAAAGGCGATTGACGAAAAAAACTCCGAGTTGTTCCTGAAAGCCCTCGGCGAAGGTGGTTACTACACCGCTTCGACGGACTCATATGTCGCACAGTATCGTTCAATCTGCGAAGCCTATCCACTTGTCCCGCGTCTCGACAGCATGACCTCCGAGGAGTTCGAGAACGGCTTCGGCAACGCGTTTTATCCGGGTGGCGGCCAGGATTATGCTAGTGCCGAGCAATGGCAGAAAGACATCGTGAATGCGTGCAGTCGAGTGAGTTGGCCGGGAGCAAGTCTTTGCGCAACTTGGACGAGCCGCGTCTATGCGGCAGCCGGTCATCCTTGCAGTGGAAACGGCAACAGCGTCCTCGGACATCAGGGATATGGTGCAAGCTATTATCCCTCCCGTGCCACGACGGACTTGTCCCAGATAAAGGTCGGAATGCTGGTATCGGCCCAGTTCGGTTCCAACACCGCTGCGGGTAACACCTACGGTCATGTGGGCATCTATATCGGTGACGGCATGGTCATGGATAGCGTCAACTCTGGAATCCGAACCATCTCCCTTTCCGAATGGGTCTCCCAGAACGGCAGGGGATGGGTCGTCTGTGGCTACCCTTGGGATTGGCGCTGACGGAAAGCAGAAAGGATATAGATATGGATAAGTTCAAGCAACTCATTATCGAGCACAAAAAGGCCACTCTCATCGCCCTCTTCTTCCTCATCGTGTTCATCGGCGGCTCTGCCGTGAGCGCAATCAACGTGGCAAAGCACCGCGCCGAACAGGAGCAGACTGAACAGGATGCACCTATAACCGAAGTCGTTGACAAAGGGGAATCTGATAAAGAAGTAACCCTCACCGACACTCAGAAGAAGGCCATCAAAAATTACGATGACGATACGAAGGGGTTCATCGAAACCCTTTCTGCATCCATCTGGTCTGCGGACGGCGGTCGATACACCCTGCGTTTCTCAGATAATTCATACGTGGAGACTGCGAACGGGAAATCCAGTGTCCATAGTTACGCCATCACCCGTATCGACAGGGAGGGGGATGGTTATGGTGGGAGCCTTCTCACCATCGTCTTTGAGACGGATACCGGCACCCATATCGTCTCATACGTCGATGGAAAGGGTGCCGCTGTACATGATGGAGATTCCAGCAAGAGCGATTCCACCATCCTCACGACAATCCAGAGCGCTTCGATGTTCTCAAAAAAAGACACGCCTTATAAACGGGCAGAATCCATAGAGAACATCACCGTGAAAGGCCTGAACAGTGAAATCACCGAACTCCTCGGTGGGGACTCCAAGAATCTCTCCTCTGAATTGAGTAAATGGTGCTCCGTTCACTATCCGTCCGTCACCGAAGCGACTTGGAACAAAGTCGCTTCAATCGACTATGAGAACAAGGCCATTACCACTGGGTTCACGCTCAATACAGAAAACCCCTATGAGCTGACGGTCATCTACATGACTGAATCCAATGAGTTCGTCTTCGGGAACTAGTCGTGATAGAAACACGCAGTTTGTTTTTATCTGCGCATTCAGGGCTTTCCAGCCTTGCAGAAAGGCAAGTAAAAATATGAATGAGAAAACACCAAAATCGAATCTGATGAAAAGGATTCGCAACTTCATGCTCAAACCAAAGTTCATGGCCGTCATACCGCTCGCGTTGACGGGTTCCATGCTCATCCCTAATGTGGCATACGCAGGTATCTTCGATGATTTAAGCAACTGGGTCGAAGGGTTCATGGTTGACATCGGAATCACGCTCTGGAATGCCTATTTCGGTATCATCGGCTCCGCATCTGATACCTCTACCATCGTGGGTAGCTTCACCACACTCTTCGGCAACGATAGCGTCTGGAATCTCGCAAAAACAGCCCATAGTACTGTCGTCATCCCATTGGGTGAATCAATCCTAGCGTTGTTTATGCTCGTGCAGCTCGTGAAGATAAGCCAGCGAATCGACGCGACGGCAACGCTTCCGGCGGTAAAAGACATAGTTTTCTTGGCCGTTGCCTATGTTCTATTCCACTGGCTCATTATCAACTCGCTCGACATCATCAGTGCGATTTACTCCGAGTTCAACAAGATTGCCGCCAGTTTTGTCGGCGAGAACTCTTTAGTCTCATCCGCCTTGGATAAGGCTCAGTGGGACGCTGACCAAGCGAGTATCGGCGGATGTGCCCTGTTCATCGTCATGGGATTCTTCTCCATGTGCGTGGGATTCATCGCTTATGTCGTATCCCTTGTCGTGGCTTTGGCTCGCGGCATTCAGCTATATGCCATGGCGGCGTTCTCCCCCATTCCATTATCCCTGCTCGGATTCGATGAGACACGGCAAATGGGCATCGGATTCCTCAAGAACTTCTGTGCCGCCGCGTTGGCCGGTGCCATCATGGTCTTCTTGATGGTTGCCTATCCGTTCATCGTCACATCTATCGGTGGAAGTCCGACGGCGGGAAACACGATTTTCGCCCTGACTTATGAGGGAGAGTTCATCGACACTGTTGGTATCGTTCTAGGCTGGATTGCAACCTCCTTCATGTTAATCATCGGTCTCGTAAAGTCCGGTGCTTGGGCAAGGGAGATTTTGGGCAGCTAACCGTTTACCGAGAAAATGTCACCATCAACCGAAAAGGGGCGGTCTTCGGCACCGTCCCTTTTCTTTAATAATATATTATTGGGCAATCGCAAGAGCCTTGGAAAAGGTCATGGGCGAGCCTGAGCGGCCGGTGAGCCTGAAAACCGCCTCAAAGGAGTCCCGCGAGGCTTCGGCTGCCTTGGCCGGTAACGATGCACATAAGGACATCGGGCAGGATGCCCGTTAGGAGGGAGTGATTCAAATGGCACAGGAGAATCGTGAAGCCTATATCGCGTGGCTGCGCGAGAAACTTGAGGACTACTGCAACGATGATGGGAGCTACGAGGTCTATTGGGACTACGACGATTCCGTCACGCCGGACCAACTGGTCGAGGCGGTCGATAACTGGAAGTCAGAGGGCTATACCAGCCCGGAAAGCTATCTCGCATCGACCTTGTACGATACAGTCGGGGAGGCTCAGGAGAGCCAGCTGTACGTCTCCATCCTCGACGACCTCAACGACGCGCCCGATGAGGTAAGGGCATGTTGGGATGAATCGACGGGCATCTGGGACGACCTTTACGAGGCCGGGTACACCGGCACGACATGAACCTCGACGACCTGCTCTCCCGCTCCTCATTCAACGTCAACCTCTTCTTTGCCACCGAGACCGAGAAGAACTTCGACATGGGGAGCATCGTCGATTCCTTCGGCAACGACTATCGCGAGCCTCGCCTTGAGGACATCGACGCTGAGAGCTTGGACAACGCCCTCTCCTACCTCGTCAACCAGCAGGGCCACAGCGTTGAGGAGGTCTTCGGGAATCCCGATAACGCCTTCATCCACTCAATCCGCGAGGAGATAGACGAGAACAGTAGCGAGGCGATGAGCGAGCTTTGCGCACTCGTGCGCATGAACGCACGCGAGATGCTGGACCTCATCGGAAAGCGCTCCGAGGCAAAGGGCAGTCTCGTGCTCCCGAGGGATTGCGCCACCATGGGCATCTTCAACCAGTGGTCCGGCTGCGGCGGCGTGCTCGACATCCTGCTTGAGAAGGATGCCGTCATGCCCCTCTCCATGATTCGCGGGTTCCAAATCGAGGGTCAGTCCGACCCCGAGGGGTACACGGTCAACGACGTCTACGGTCTCGTCGGTTCCTGCTGGAAACCAGCCAAACTCAGCGACGACATCGAGACCGACGTGAAGGAGGACTACGCGCTCGCTTTGCAGAAGGCCCGCGCCGCGGACTGGGAAATCGAGGAGCAAGAGGCCGTCGAGCCGGTGAGCCTGAAAACCGCAGCCAAGGAGGCGCGCGCGGCATCCGAGGCGCTGGCAGCACATGGGGCACCGACCGTGGACCTCGAACATGAGGCCGAGGGCGCCCGCAAGGCATCCGAAGCTCTCTCCTGCACACATGACGACCATTAGGAAGGAGGCGGCTCTATGGATTTCTATGATGCGACCGAGCTGATGCGGCTGGTTCAGGCGGTCGAGAACGACCCCATCGTATCGAGCGGGGCCGGTGAATCCCTCGCGTCCAAGGTCCGCGAGTTCATCGAGGACGAGGCCGAGATGGGCGGCTGGTACACCGAGCTGATGGACGCAATCGGCGAGGCAGAGCACGAAGAACCGACCTTCAAGGAGTGCGGAACCTTCACCGACCACGGCTTCGGCTTCCATGCGCAGGTCGGTACGAGAACCGATTACATCATCGGCTATCCTTACGAGAATAACGGGTGGGCCGTCCTGACCGGCAGCTATGACCTTGAGAATGACGACCTTGACTACCATCTCCCCGAAGATTACCTGAACGGTCTGCTGTCCCGTTACGGCTACTCGTCGCTCGCCGACTTCAAATCCATCAACGGGGAGGCATGGCGCGACGCGCTCACGGGAATCATCGCCGGGAATCAGGAAGCGAATCGCTTCGAGGTTCCCCATCTTTTCCCCGACCCATCAGCCGCAGAGCGGTTCTGCACTTATCAAGGCGTCCCCGGCGACCTGCTCCGCCCCGCCATGGAGAAGGCGCGGGCCGAGTACGAGAAGGTGAAAGCCCACCACTCTCCCGAGAAAGCCGTGTCCCTCAAGGGCGAGGTGGAGACGGCCCGTGGCGCTTCCGCCGCGATGGCCGATAACGGAAACCATTCAAATCGCGGGCAGGACGCCCGATAGGAAGGAGGATTGCGACATGAAGGGCATGCTCATCCCGACAAACGGGAACCCGGTCGAAATCGACATCAAGGTTGATGAGGAGGGTTCGACGCTACACGACCTGCAACGCCTCGTCGGCGGGAACATCGAGCCGTTCGATGTCATCTTCGGCGAGGGCATCAGCCTCTACGTCAATGAGGAGGGCCTGTTCACCTGTCCGCCCAACCGCGCGGTGTACGCGACGAAGGGCATGGAGGAGGCCGGGTACCTCTCCATGATGGATTACAGTTCACCGGTCAAGGAGGGCGAACTGTACTCCATCCTCTGCGGCGACCTCGTGGCCGTCGGGTTCGATTTCGAGACCGGAGAGAATCGCGACCTCTCAGCCGATGAGATGTCCCGCGTAGCCGACTACTTCACCGAGGTCAGCAAACCCGGCAGCGGCATCGAGGAGGTCATCGCAATCCGCACGGGACAGCGCCGTGAGGAAGCCCGCTCGGAGGATGGCCGCGTCACCCTCAAGGGGGAGGCTCAGGCATCACGTGCCGCCTCCGAGAAGCTGGCAGAGGGACGCGACACCGGCTCACCGGCACTCGACGACCACTCCATCGTGTAGATATATAGAAAGCCATCATGGCAGAAAGGTAGGAAAACACCATGGCATATGACAAGAACATCCCCGACGTGCTGCAACTGCTGCGCCTCGACCTCGGTAACGTCGATTACACCGTGCCGATGGACACGACCATCGCGCGATACACCATCGTCGGAGACTACTTCCCCCGCTACTGCATCGCGGATGTGGCCGACGATGCGGACACCATGGACGTCCAAGGCGCTATTGAGGAGACGATGCACACCATCCTCGACTATGGCGGTAAGCCAGAGGATTTGCGCACCGCCATGGGCCTCGTGCCCGAGGCGGAAATCGACTCGGACATCACCGAGTCCGGTGAGTACGTCCCCGTAGACCTCGGCTACTGCCTCGACGGGCAACTCACGGGTTTCGAGGTGCTTCCACTCGATGAATGCGACATCAAGGACGTGTTGAACGGGCACCAGATTGAGAACGTCATGACGGCGCTCAACAACTTGCCCGTGAACCTGCGCCTGCCAGCAGCCAAAGTCCTCTCGCAGGGAGGCTACACCGAGTGGCAGGCATACCAAATCTGCAAGGCTTTCGAGGTAGGCGTCGATGCGGACGTCATCGCGGAGCGCATCGCGAACCCGGTCCTGAACCATGCCCAGATGCGCGAGCTTCGCCGCATCGCCGTGCATACCGACTTCGCCGACCACGATGCAAGCCCCTATAAAAAGGATGTCTTCAAGACGCTCTCGAACGGTGAGTACACCGCCGAGCATCTACATCAGGCTCGTGAGCTTATGAAAACCACCGCCATCCATGACATCGCGTTCCCTCGCGACTGGCTGAAACTCGACTCACGCCAAATGGAGGTCGTGCGTCACGCCCTCAAGTCCGATGTCCCCATGGACGCTTTAGAGGAATACGCGGACGGCACTTACACCGCCGACCACATGAATGTCATCACCATGGCGCTCACCGAAGGCATGGAAAAGCCGGGAATCGAGCGTCTGATGAACCATGACCTCTCCATGGAGCAGGTCTGGGGCTTCTATTCGGCCATCTCGGGTGGTCGCTTCACGAGCGAGCAGCTTGACGTGCTGTGCGACCCGACCAAGCCCGCCGAAGTCATGAACGCCATGCGCACCGGCATGACCTATGGACTGGATACCCAGACGGTGACGCGCTTCGCCGACGGCACCTTCAAACCCGGCCAGATGGAGACCATCTATCATGCCGCAGCCGACAAGAAGTGGGTCACAGATGAGATTCTTGATGTCATCGCCGACCCGCGTTACAGCGCGAACCAGATTGGCGCTCTTCATATCAGCGCCGCTCAGGGCGCGACCCTCGACGAAATCAAGCGCGAGAAGGAGGTCATGGGTATGTCCATGAACCTCAAGGACGATGCCGCGAAGTCCGGTTCCGTCCACGAGGCAGCCAAGGAATCCCGCGAGGCATCCGCCCAGCTCGGCTCTGAGAGCCATGGCGATAAGGCCGTCGAGCGCGAGGAGTTGGAGTAGAGAATAAGCGGTTTTCCACGCTTTCAATGGCCGGAGGGTTCTCAACCCGACCCGCAGGCTGTTGGAAGGGTGGGAAACCGCCCCAACTATACATATTGGAAACTATCAGACCACAAAGGAAGGAGGCCATATGCCAGATGAGATGAACAAGCGAGAGGTCATCCTGACCATCCGCGAGTACGAGAACTCGGTGGCGATGCCCGAGGGCGAGCGCGTCACCTACCTCGACCCGCGCGGCGGGGTGCATCTGAAAGACGGCGACGATAAGGCATCGGATTACACGGGGCGCGCCGCGAAGTGCGCGGAGTACCTTCGCTTCGGCGATGAGGTCGATGCCGTCACTTGCGGGGAGTATCCCCGTTCCAGCGCGGTCAAGTTCTGCGACACGCCGGAGCTGTTCGTGCAGGCCGGATTCCGCCCGCTGCCGATGCTCTACACCCAACGCCACCTGCGCGATGCAATCCGACCGAAGAGCAGCTACGACCCCCACCGCCATGGACTCACCGTTGAGCAGATGAAGCGCCTGCCCGAGCTGATGGAGCATCCCGTAATGCTCTGCGACAGCCCCGCCCGCGAGGACACCATGCTCGCGGTGCTGTGCGATGTGGATTGCGATGACCTGCCGCTCATCATGGCCGTGCGTCCCGATGGGCGCGGTTATTACGAGGCTGGCGAGATTGAGACCAACTTCATCTTGGCTGTCTACGGTAGGACGAACTTCCCCCGCTACTTCGACAACCTCATCACGCCCGATAGGGTCGTCTATTATGACGAAGAAAGAGGCCGGGAACTCAATGCACTTGCGAAGCTACATTTGCTTCGGAGCCACATCGTCGAACCCGACCTCAATAGGACTATTATACGCCGACCGCAGTGCATAGTCAAGAGCGAAACCGCAGGTCAAGAGGGGTATCGGTTGGAATCGAAGGTCAAAGAGACCCGTGATTCGAGTGCGAAGTTGGCTTCGGAACACGCTAGTCAAATGTCAAGGGATTCCGCCATTGAGGAAATAACGGAAAAGGAGGAGACGCATGAAACTGGTAATCGCTGAGAAGCCGATGCTAGCACGCGACATCGCCCGCGCCATCTGCGGTAAGCAGGTGTCCGAGACTGCGCGGCTGCCCATCTCAGGCAACGGGTACACGGTCATCGCCTGCGCCGGTCACCTGCTCGAACTGGTGGAGCCGGATGCGGTGAACCCCGCATGGGGCAAACCATGGTCGTTGGACGTGCTGCCCATCCAAATCGACGATTGGGCGAAGGAGCCGACCGAGGACAAGAAAGACTTGGTGGAGCGCATCGACTCGCTTTTGCCGGAGGCCGAGTGCGTCATCAACGCCGGTGACCCCGACGATGAAGGCCAGCTCATCGTTGATGAGGTGCTGGACTACCTCGGCTACAAGGGCGAGGTGCTGCGCGTCTACGTCAACGACAACATCGAGAAGAACATCGTGAAGGCATTCGACAAGCTCGTGCCCAACGACTCCTGCCGGGGCGCTGGCAACGCCGCCTATGCCCGACAGATGGCGGATATGTGCTTCGGCGTGAACGAGACCCGCCTTGCCACCAAGCGGCTCGGGGGCCTGTTCTCCGTCGGTCGCGTGCAGACCCCGACCCTCGGACTGGTGGTCAACCGCGATGAGGCGATAGAGAACCACATCACCCGGAAGTATTACGAGCTGACCGCCACCGGCGGCTGTGCAGACGCGTCGGGAGCACCGGTGTTCAAGTTCAAGCCGGACAAGGACATGTTGGCCGGTGAAAAGCACGTATTCGACCGCGATGTCCTCGGTGGCATCAAGACGAAGCTGGACGACTCGGGTATGTCCTTCTCCACGGTCATCTCGAAGAAGGTCGAGAACCCTCCCCTGCCCTACAACCTGACGGTGCTGCTGTCCGACATGTCCCGCCGCTACGGCTTCTCCGCATCGAAGACCCAACAAATCACGCAGGACTTGCGTGATAAGTACAAGGCGATAACCTACAACCGCTCGGACTCCCAGTACCTCAAGGAGGAGCACTTCGCGCAGGCACCGGTGGTGCTGGCGCAGGCCATGGAGAACGTCGGGGCAACATGGCCGCTCGACTACTCCATTCACTCCAAGGCGTTCAACGAGAAGAACGTGACCGCTCATCACGGCATCATCCCGCAGGAGGTCAGCGCCCCCGTGGCCGACATGACCGGGGATGAGGCCAAGGTCTACACGGCCATCGTGGAGCGCTACGCCATGCAGTTCCTCCCACCCGCCACCTACGATGTGAGCACCAGCGCCTTCGCAGTCGATGGCGGGGAGTTCCAAGCCGTCGCGCGGCGCGTGCGCGAGGCCGGTTTCAAGGCTGTGTTCGGCAACGTCTCCGATGAGGACGGCGATGACGCGGCATCCGGCGACCCTTGGATTGACGAAGGCGACCATCGCCTTGAGCGCATCGAGTGCGTCGTCACCGAGAAGGAGACCGCCCCGCCCAAGCCCTACACGGAAGGCACGCTCATCGCCGACATGGCCTCCATCGCCAAGTACGTCACCGACCCGGAGGTCAAGGCCATCCTCAAGCAGAAGGACGACGGAAAGAAGGGCGAGCACGGCGGCATCGGAACCACGGCCACCCGCGCCTCCATCATCGAGAAGTTGAAGGAACGCGGGTACCTTGAGGACGTGAAGGGCAAGATTCGCTCCACCGAGAAGGCCCGCGCCTTCTACCATCTCCTCCCGCCCGAGATTCGCGGTGCGGACGTGACCGCCCGCTGGTGGCTCATCCAGCAGGACATCGCCGAGGGCAACGCGGATGTGAACGCCCTGCAACAGAGCGTCATCGAGGTCTTCAAGGGCCATCAGGACACCGCCTACGTCGGTGCGAGCATCGCGCCCAAGGCCACGGTCGTGGGCAAGTGCCCTCTCTGCGGCGCGGTCGTGGTGCAGCGCAAGTCGAAGTCCGGCAAGCCCTTCTACACCTGCTCCTCGAACAAGAGCGAGAAGCAGGAGGACGGGACTTGGAAGCAAATCGCGGGCTGCGGTTTCAAGCTGCTGGGCTGGTGCGGCAAGACGTTCACGGCGAAGCAGGCTGCATCGCTGCTCGGAGGCAAGGCGGTGAAGCTCACCGGCTGCATATCCAAGACCACGGGCAAGACCTTCGACTGCAAGGCGAAGCTCAAGAAGGACGGTACGATAGAGCCGATGTTCGATAGCAAGCCCAAGGGCAAGTACAACAAGGCAAGGAGATAGCACATGGACATGGTGAATGACGGCAAGGACATCCGCCTCGACACGCCGCAGGCGGTCAAGGAGGCACTGGCTTCTGGCAAGGACCTCTACAACCCTCAGACCGGCAAGTTCTGGTGGGAATATAACTACACGGGAAGCATCGCCAATACATACGTCCACCTCGACGACCCGAACCTGCTGGCGGTCGTCGATAACCCTGATTTCGACCTGTATGAGGACATCGTGGGCGGGCTGAACTACACTGGTTACATCACCGACAGCATCGAGACCATCATCGAGGACGGTGAGGAGAATGCCCCGCTAATCGACCCGCGCGATGAGGTGTTCGCTCAAATCGCCTCCGAGGACGGTTGGGTCATCGCGTCCCCCGAGAACGTGAGAAAGGCCGTGCAATCGCACATGGCTGAAAATGGGGCCGATGCCCCCGGAAAGAAGAACGGCATGGACAAGACCGCAGAAATCGCCGCGTGGAAGGAGAAACACGTCCCCATCGACCGCAACGGCGATGACGCGCTCGTGATGCACAAGATGGCCGACGGCAGCCGCGAGTTCATCGTCGCCCACGGCTACGATGAGGAGACCGGGCACTGGGGTCACGGCACCTACTACGACTCCCTCGCGAGCGCGGCGGCGGACCTTGAGGGACGCTCCATCTCCACCCCCGGTATGGAGGTCATCTGCCCCGACTTCTGGTACCGCGATGACATCGAATCCGCCCTTGAGGAAGCCGGTCTCGAAGTGAACGACGCGAACGTGGATGCCGCGCTCGAAGCCCTCGACCTCGACGGCGAACCGATTTTAAGCAATTTCCACGAACGCCTCGCCGAGACGGGCAACGAGATGATTGCAGATGCGGTGGACAACATCGAGCCGAACGGTGGCGACGGCGATTCCCCCGAGGCCTTCGTCGATAGGGGCTGCCATGAACGCGTGAGCCGCAAGGGCAACCGCGTCCTCTCCTACATCGACTACCTCGGGCATGAGCAGGTGTGCCCCATCGACCGAATCGGCGAAACCCATCTCTACGGTTTCGATGCGACCGAACCGGGCAGCTTCGATGAGGTCATCGAGTGTCGCCAGTTGCTCGACATTCGCGAAATGCTCGGTAACGACCACATCACCCTCGGGGGCGAGGCTCAGGCCATGAAGGCAGCGTCAGCCGAGATGGCGGAAAGCATGGAAAAACATGACATCGTGCTAGATGCCCGATAAGGAAAGGACGTGATGCGACATGCTCACCGATTATGAGCGTTACCAGCTCGAATGGATGATTGAACCCGGGCACAGTCTCAAGGAGTTCGTGCAGGGTCTCGACCGTGTTGACCTTGACGGCATCGACAGTCTTGAAGAGGCCTATACCATCTGGGAAAACGACTACGGTTTCGGCGGTGAAGTCTTCTCCAACGAGCGCAAGTTCAAAGAGGAGGACCTGCCCGCAATCATGAGGAAGCCCGAGCATGAGACAGAGATGGGACGCAT
>OIWV01001634.1_pt1 | contig 18527 bp, 14 predicted proteins | sample 1587751 | NCBI WGS metagenome assembly OIWV01 (sample SAMEA3888913, study PRJEB22519) | human gut metagenome | biome: human gut; feature: human-associated habitat; material: faeces | place: Denmark | collected 2010
TGGAAAATATGGATCTTTATAACAGGCTTACTCCGGCTGTTTTAGCATATGAAGGGATTGCATTTCAATATATGGCACCATCTGTGTTTGAAATCCAGCAGTTTGAGTATTTGCAAAATCATTTAAGAATCTTGTCTGCGTTTTATGGCATTTTAAAACCAATGGATGGTGTGACTCCTTATCGTCTTGAAATGCAGGCAAAGGTTGGAATTGGAGATGCAAAAAATCTGTATGAGTACTGGGGAGAATTGTTATACCGCTCAGTAATCGATGACAGTAGGATTATCATTAATCTTGCATCAAAAGAATACTCAAAATGTATAGAAAAGTATCTGACACCACAGGACAGATATATTACGATTGTATTTTGTGAGTTATCCGGAGATAAATTGGTAACAAAAGGTACCTATGCCAAGATGGCTCGTGGTGAAATGGTCAGATTCATAGCGGAAAATAATATTGAAAATCCGGTGGAGATTCAGAAATTTGACAGACTCGGATATTCGTTTAGGTCTGATTTATCTTCAGATTCAGAATATGTATTTGAACGCAAAATAAAATAATTACTCAACTTTCCCAGCAGATAATCCCGAATAAAGCCTGAATAAATGCGGTTTGGGAAGCAATCCATTCGGTTACTTTACTTTTCAGTACAGATGTGATATCTGCAGAAAGCGTTGATATATGTTCCACAAACAGAGCCATAAGGCTCTGCAGTGCATAACTACGGCTCTGGAATTCCGAACCCAATTTCAGGAAAGATTTTGATGCCTTGAAAAAGCATTCAATTGACCAGCGGTTCCCGTAAATACGCACAATTTCTGCGTTGTTAAGTGAGGTATCCGTGCTCAGAAGATAGAGACATTCACTTTTTTTATTACGGTTGCGTATATTGTCTGCCATTATAGGTATAACGCTGTTGTAGCTGCTTTACCATGCCGATTGCATGGATTCCTGTATCCAGAATGTTTTTAAGCATTGGCTCTGTGGTAAACCAGGTATCCATAAGCACATAACCAGCCTTTATTCCGGCAGTGAGCGCATTCCGGATAAGCTGGATGGCAGCATCTGTTTTGTGCATCATAATTGTAATATTATATCAAAAGAGGATACCACAATGAATCAAACTTACAAAATCACCGTAAATGACAGTGCTTTATCGACAAAACGCTGGGGATTACATGCAGCACTTCTTTTTATGGCTTGTTATGCACTGGAATTTCTGGCATATTGTCTGATCGACCACGTCTTTAGAATCAACAATTATTATGCGGAAGAATATATGCCGGAGGGCGCGTTTGTTATCGCATTATTAATCGTATGTGTGTATTATGCACTTCGTGAAAAACGTACAAAGGGTGTGATGCAGCTAAAGCTTCGATTCGATAGTGATGCGATCATACTCAATGTTAATCGCAGACAGCATCTGGTGAGATATCACGATATCACCGAGGTGCACAAAATCATGGTGATCGACCGGACACATACCGAGAAGGGATGCTACCGGATGACCATCAAACGTCACGGCAAAAGCAGTCTGGAATTTGAAACGACACAGCAGGAATATGAGGAACATCTGGATTTTGAGAAAACCGGTCTTGCTGTTTTTTATAATGCCTGCAAAGAAGCTGGTTTAAAATGCTGTTAGCAACAGACAGGCAGGAATCTATAACAAACTAAGGGGCTGCCACACTAATCACTTAGTGCGACAGCCCCTCCTACTCGATTATTACCATCACTTACTTCAGCATAAAATTTCAGAGTGTATGAGAAAATCTCTGTAAATAAGATTCTTCTATGATAATTAAGGGCAATAAGCCTACAGAAAAAGTTTCACAGACTCAAATTTCATAAGTCTTTCGTTAATATCATTTATTATCGCTTTTTTTTACAGGATTCCTACCTGCAATTAAAGAATAAAATATTCGAGGTGCTGTGGATTTATTCGTATAAATTGACAAGATAGCAGCATTTTGTTATGCTGAATTTGATACGTAAAGTATCGTGAAGAAGGGAAAGAATATAGAAACAGGAATTATGTGAGAAGGAGAACCGGATGAGGATGAGGAAAAGGAAATGTATAAAAAGAGCAGGTAAGAGAGTCTGTATGCAGAAAAGCATGGCAGTCTTGCTGTCAGCAGCTATGGCAGTGACGATGGTTCCATCAGTAGGAACAGGGAATATGGCTTATGCGGCAGAAGTGACGGAAGCTGTCAGTGGCAATGGAATTGCAGATGCAGAGCTTGAGGTGCTGACTGTAGATGCTGATGAGACGGCAGAAACGACCGCAACAGGAAAAAAACCTCAATATTTGACGATAGACTCAATACAAATTATTGATAATGGGGATTTTCAAGATGATGGAATTTCTGATAATGATGATACGATATATCAGGGAATCAATTGGTATTATGACAGCACGAAGAATCAGCTTGTACTGGAAAATGCGTCTATTTCTGGACACATTACAAGTATGAATGGTGATCTTTCGATTATCTTATCCGGAACAAATAATATGAGATCAGATACGTTGATTCAAAGTATTTTAACAGAAAGCGGAATTGCGCCTACATTAGAAATAAATGGTAACAATCATAATGGAAGTCTGAGTTGTGGAAAAATCAGTGTAGGTGACGATGGCTTAAATAGTAATTTAAATATTATAGGAGCAACGCTGGAGACTTCCGAAATTGATTGTAGCGGCAGTTTAACGATTGAAAATAGTCATGTGGTAGCCAATGAGGATTATTCAACGGTAATCAGTGGCGATAAAATTAATATAGTAGACAGTTATGTTGAAGCGAAAGCAACAACAGAACGATACGAAGGTAAGGTGATTAGGTCAAATCAACCAATTAATGTATCAGGAAGCCAGATTGTGGTTAGCCGTGCTTTAGCCTGTCTAGACCCTGTACTAAGCGATTGTAGCTTCAGCAACTCTGTTATCACAAAGAAATGGAAAGACTATGAGACGAAAGTTAATGTAACAAAAACATATGTATATGGTAAAGCCACTTTAAAAGAAGATTTAACGATTGCAAGTGGGGAAAGCATTGAATTTGAAAGTGGCGCCAGCATTACCAATCCGGAGAAACTCACTTTGGCAGATGGCGCGAGTCTTTTGGTAAATGGAGTTGAGCATACACATAACACAGACGGTGATGTTACATACACTTGGAAAGATGACAATGAACATATAAAAAATGTGGCATGCAAGGACTGTCCGATCGGATATGTGACCACAGAGACACAATCCCACAGCATCGGCGAGAATGGTTTCTGTGCATGTAATGAGGTATATCAGCCGGCAGATCTCACCACAGACAAGTATGATATTGACGGGGACGGTAGCAAGGATGCGGTTTATGAGATCAGTAATGCAGGTCAGCTTTACTGGTTTGCAGGACTTGTAAATGGTATACTTTCGGGCGTGACGCAGAATACATCAGCAAATGCAGTCCTGACCGCGGATATTGTTGTGAATGAAAATGTTCTGAAGCCGGATGGAACCTTGAATGAGGGAACATTCAAGGAATGGACGCCGATTGCCACTAGCGCAAGTCCATACACTGGTATATTTGAAGGGCAAAACCACACAATCAGTGGATTGTATTTCAATCAAGAGGATAGTTATGATGTAGGATTGTTCAGTCGTAACAATGGTAAGATTGCCAATGCAGGTATTTTGGACTCTTATTTCTATGGTACCAGCAAGGTAGGAGGCGTGTGTGGAAATAATTATACCGGAACTATCACAAACTGTTATAATACCGGCAGCGTCAGTGGTTTAGGAAATCTAGGAGGCGTGAGCGGATATAATTATACCGGAAGCATCACAAACTGTTATAATACCGGAAACGTCAGTGGTAGTAGCGGTTTTGTAGGAGGCGTGAGCGGATGTAATAGTAAAGGAACTATCATAAACAGTTATAATGCCGGCAGCGTCAGTGGCTTAGAATGTGTAGGAGGCGTGAGCGGAGATAATGATACCGGAAGCATCACAGACTGCTATAATATCGGTAGCGTCAGTGGTAGCGAAGGTTATGTGGGAGGTGTGAATGGATGGAATAAAGGAACCATCACAAACTGCTATAATGTCGGTAGTGTTAGTGGTACAGAACATTATGTAGGAGGCGTGAACGGATATAATGACGGAGGAACCATCACAAACTGCTATAATGTCGGTAGTGTTAGTGGTAGTGGATATGTAGGAGGCGTGAACGGACGGAATAAAGGAACTATCACAAACTGTTATAATACCGGTAGTGTCAGTGGTACAGGGGTTAATGTAGGAGGCGTGATCGGACGTAATGAATCCAATGCAACCATCAAAAACTGTTATTATGACAGTACCATTTATACAGGAACTGCGATAGGCGCGAATGACGGAACCACTGAAAAGGTTGAAGGTAAAACGACAGAGCAGTACAGAACCTGTGAAATTGCGTATCTCCTGTCACAGGGCTGCACAATCGATGAAGTGACTTATGATGGCACAATCTGGGGACAGACCATCGGAACAGACACCTATCCGACTTTAGGTGGAGCTAAAGTTTATAAGAATGCTACTTATAAAGGATGTGTGGGCAACCCGGGAGAGCCAGTATCCTATGAATATTCCAATACAGAGAAGAATACCTACGGTGACCATCCGGATGCAGACGGAGATGGCAGGTGTGATGTCAGCGACTGTGGTGCAATCATTGATGGCATCGGTGCGAAGCTTACCGGTTATTCCTTAAGTCTTACGGGTAATATCGGCGTCAATTTCTACATGGAGTTGTCGAATGACATTGTAAATGATGCATCCGCATATATGAATTTTACCTTGCCAAATGGCACAATATCAAAGGTATATGTAAGTGGAACGCATGAAGACGGTTCGACCGCCACAACCGATACAACAGTAAAGGATGGCGTGACGTATTATGTCTTTACCTGTGAAGTGGCTGCCAAAGAAATGACTTCAGATATCAAGGCACAGATGATTGGTAACAATGGTGAAAAGACGGGAAAAGTGTATACATACACGGTAAAAGAGTATGCAGATTATATCCTGTCACATACGTCTGCAGCGGGAAGTAACTATGGCAGTGCAACTGTTCAGCTTGTAAAAGGCATGTTGAATTATGGTGGTGCGGCACAGAAATATTTTGGATATAAGACAGATCAGCTTGCGTCAGATGGCTTGGCTCTGACAGAACCAGTGTTTGATGATACAAGCATTATAAAGTTTATAAAGGATGAGGCAAATAAAGCTTCCATTATAAACTATAGTGATTCAGATAAAGTTACGTTTAAATCTGCGTATTTATCATTGAATTCTACGACAGATCTATGTGTTTCTGTGCAGTTTGCGGAAGATGTGACAGTGCAGGAAGATATGTTTGCAATTTTGCTTGGTAGCAATGAAATATCAAAGAATCAGTATGAGGTAACAAAAGTTAATGAAGGGAACTGTTATAAGATCACATTGCACGGAATAAAAGCAAGTCAGTTGCAGAAGCAGTATGAATTTGAAGTGCATTTGTCTGATGCAGAATCTGCAGTACTAACATATGGCGCAACCAGTTATGCGTACACGGTCATGAGCAGTGCGTGTGATAATATAGATAATATTGAATCGCTCAGAGAAGTTGTCAAGGCACTTTATGCATATGGCAGCTGTGCACAAGGATATGAATACTACAAAAACAAGAATTAAAGGAGGCAAACAAACATGAAAGAAAGATACGAAACACCGGAGATGGAGATTGTAGAATTTGAAACAGAGGATATTATTACGACCAGTGGCAATGATCTCCCACCAGTGGGCATTGATACTCCATAAAAGGATTATGTTGTAGAATAATGCACTTAAAATGTCAGGCAGACTTGACTGTCTGGCATTTTTTGCATAAGAAACGGAATGTTACGGAAACGGGAGATGCCTTGAACAGCCTTGTTTTTCTTGTGGTTACAGGCGTTGTATGGTAAGCTTACTATAATAGTGTTTATGGCTAAAATGAGCAGAGGTGTAGAGATGAAAAATAAGAGAAAGATACTGCTGGTATCAGGAATTGGAATTGTCATTATGGCAATCGCTATTGGAGTGACGATTGCGGTAAGCCGTCCGGGTACTATGAAGAATAGCCGTCAGGCTACATCAGGGCAGACGACAGAGAGTAAGGAAAAGGACAATGAGCTTCCGGTTTTGCCGATTGGTACAGATACTCCACAGTCGGGAGATGATACATCAATCGCGCAGAGTGATACCGGTACGCATGGAAAAAAGGCATCACGGGAGCAGGCGGAGTCCAATGGGAAAAAGAATGATTCGAAATCGCCGGACCAAAAGAATACAACCGGTGCAGACAGCAAAGCAAAAGCAGATAAAAAGCCCTCACATTCGGAAAATCAGGAGCCATCGGATTCTAAAGAGGATACAACAAAACAGGAGGATCAGCCGGAGAATCCAGATCGCGATCAAAGCAATGATGGCAATGGTAAAGATTCCGGCAAAAAAAGTTCGGATACGATAGAGCTTCCATTTGTTCCGGCTGAATAGGAGGTTGCTTATGAAAAACAGTTTAAAAGAACGGACAAGGATACAGCATGGCGTCATAAAAGAAGAGTATAGGACTCCGCAGATGGAGATCATTGCATTTGAAACAGAAGATATTATTACTGCAAGTGGTGGCAAACAGGATGATGGAGTGATCAACCTGCCTTTTGTACCGACAGGAAAATAGTAACGATAATGGTAGGCGGGTAATTCCCGCCTTAATATTGGGAGCAGAAAGGGCGTAAGATGAAAGAAGGCAGATCGTTTACGATACAACTGGCAGAAAAAAGAATCCACATCAGACCGTTGTATGCCATGATAAAGGAATATTGCAAAGAGTATATCATTTCGGATATTTATGCAAATCCAGAGGAGATAATCAGTTGCAAAAATTACGAAAAAAATAAGTCCTTTCCTGTAAATCTGGATGTGCAGATAACTCCGCAAGATATTGATTATGAAAGAATACGTTCTGACAGGCAGGCGGAGATGACGGGGCAGAAGATGGCAGCATATTCGGATGCCTATTTGGAAACTCTTGCCGTATATCGCAAGATTGCTGAGTGGATGCCGATGCAGGATACCGTGTTGTTTCATGGTTCGGTGATCGCAGTGGATGGAAAAGCTTATCTGTTTACGGCAAAAAGCGGAACAGGAAAATCCACGCATACAAGACTTTGGAGGGAGTATTTCGGCAACAGGGCGGTTATGATCAATGATGATAAACCATTGGTTAAGATCACACAAGATAGGGTGTATGCATATGGCACACCTTGGGATGGAAAACACCGATTAAGCACTAACACCCATGCACCGCTGGCTGGCATTTGCATCTTAAGAAGAGGCAGAGAGAATGTGATCCGGCAGATTACAGCACATGAAGCGTATCCGATGCTTATGCAGCAGAGCTATCGTCCGATGGATACGAAAGCCTTGACGGCTACGATGCGGATTTTAGATCAGCTAAAAGGTATCATGAATTTCTATGAGCTTCACTGTAACATCAGTAAGGAGGCAGTAGAGGTAGCATACAATGGGATGAAATCAGATTAAAATCAGACATTAAGGGGGAAAAAGATGCGATTAAAAGATGGATTTATCACACACGAAGGAGCAGAGGAACATATTACTGTTCCGGCAGGAGGGTTATCCTTTAGCGGCATGGTAAGAAGTAATAAGACTGCCGGCTTCATTGTGGAGTGTTTGAAAGATGAAGTGACCGAGGAAGAGATCGTCGAGAAGATGCTTGCAAAGTATGATGCAACGAAGGAGCAGATCACAAAGGATGTAGGAGACATACTTGCAAAGTTGCGTGGCATTGGGGCGGTTGAGGAATAAAGCTGCACAGGAGATATTGGATAGATATGATACAATCTACATTTGAACAGGAATTAGACAGAAAAGGCACGATTACTTATACCTGCAGGGGAGTCAGTATGCTTCCATTACTCAGGCAGCAGAAGGATCTTTTTACCATAACAAAGAGGCAGAGTAGATGTAAGAAATACGATGTGGCACTTTATAAGCGCGCGGATGGAGCTTATGTGTTGCACCGTATTATTAAAGTGCTGCCGGATGGGTATGTATTTCTTGGAGACAATTGTCTGAACAAGGAGTATGGGATTACGGATCAGGATGTGCTTGGCGTGATGACTTCTTTTGTACGGGATGGGAAGGAGTATGCGGCAGACGCAGGGGGATGCCTGCTCTATGCCAAAGTGTGGTATATGTTGTATCCGGTCCGAAGATTGTGGAAATTATTGAAATTGAAGATAAGAAGGATCGGAGGGCATCGGTGAAAGAAAAAAGTACACATACATGGCTTAAAAAAGTGACAAAGAAATACCGTTTCTTTGTTGGGCTGTTGACAGTATTTGAAATAATCGTGAGTGGACTTGGTATCTGCTATGCTCTTGTGATGAAGCAGATGGTTGACCGGGCAGTAGTAAAAGACAGCCATGGCTTTGTGATGGGAATGATCGGCTTTGGGATGTTGGTGTTAGGACAGCTTATGATCCGTATCATTACAAGACAGATTTCGGAATATACCAGAAGCAGCATGGAGAATACCCTGAAGCAAAGGTTGTTCCAGTCCATTCTGATAAAAGATTATGGAAGCGTTAGTTTGAAGCATTCTGAGGAGTGGATGAATCGCCTCACATCAGATACAGTCGTTTGTGCGGATGGTATGACTGACCTTTTGCCGGGGCTTTTGGGAATGATGATCCGGCTTGTGGGCTCTCTGGTACTTATTCTTTATTTACAGCCGGGACTGGCAGTTATCATGATCCCCGGTGGGATACTTTTTGTGATCATTACGGTCGTGCTTCGAAGACCGCTCAAGAGATTTCATAAGGATGTGCAGGAAAAAGACGGGAAAGTCCGAATGTATCTGCAGGAGCGGATCAGCAGCATGCTTGTGGTACGAGTCTTTGGAGTAGAAAATATAGCAGTGGAACAGGCGGCAGACATCATGGAGGTTCATAAAGGCTCCCGCATGAGGAAGGCGTGGCTTTCAAATATCTGTAATAGTGGGTTCAGTCTTGCTATTAATGGAATGTATCTTCTGGGAATTGGGTTTTGCGGCTATGGCATTATCCATGGAAATGTGACTTTTGGTACGCTGACCGCCATGATCCAGTTGATCGGGCAGCTCCAGTCACCTCTTGCCGGTCTTGGGGGATATGTGCCGAGGTATTACACCATGATTGCCAGTGCTGAGCGGCTGATGGAAGTGGAGCAGTATGAAGATGCAGATGAGTCGGGGCTTCACAGTATCGAAGAGGTTCGGGAGTTATATGAGGAACAGATCCGGGAGATTGCTTTTGAGTATGTTTCATTCCGCTATCCAAATGAAAATGGTGCAGCTATGGAAGCGGCGGGAGAAAGCAAAGCTGTGCGGGAAAGTGATATTATAGCGGAAAATAGCATGGATCCGGGTGTTGCTCTACATACAAGGGATATCTTGCAGGACGTTTCCTTCTCCATAGCGAAGGGCGATTATGTGGCGGTTACCGGAACTTCCGGCTGTGGCAAGTCTACTATGTTAAAGCTTCTGATGGGAATTTATCGACCGCAGACAGGAACGATAGCGGTGATCTTGAACGATGGTAAAAGCATTGCCATAGAGAATATGAAAAGACTATTTGCTTATGTGCCGCAGGGAAATTTTCTGATGGGAGGCAGCGTCCGGGATGTGATCACCTTTGGAAAGTCAAAGGAGGATGGGACTGCAGACTGCCTGAAAACAGATAATGCCGACAGGGATCACGCTGACAGAAATGATATGGATCTTGATGAAAAACTAGAGCGGGCGGTTCATCTTGCCTGTGCAGATTTTGTCTATGATCTGCCGATGCAGCTTGACACGATCCTTGGGGAAAAGGGAGCAGGGCTCTCGGAGGGTCAGATGCAGCGGATCGCCATTGCAAGGGCATTGTATGCGGATCGTCCGGTATTGATCTTGGATGAATCCACCAGTGCGCTGGATCAGCAGACGGAACGAAAGCTGCTTGATAATCTGAAACAGCTTACGGATAAGACGGTGTTATTTGTTTCTCATAGATTGCCTGCGTTGGAGATCTGCAGCAAACAGCTTCATTTTGAAGAGGGGATGGTGCAGATGGAGAATAAGACAGAGTGAGAATTACTGCATAAGCTGTTTAGTTTGTAAGTCATAACAGAGTTTTTCATTTGAAATAGGAGAAAAGGATGGAAAAAGAAATTAGAAACGCTGACCTTTCAGATATCATGTGCGATCTGCTTTATCTGTTGGGGTGTGGGGTGAATGGGAAAATACCCGCTAAGACTTATATCAAGACATTTCAGAAAGTATATGATGAAGACAAAATGCAGATGCTGTATCAATTCAGCAAGATTCATTTTGTGGATGCATTGACAGGAACTGTGCTGAAAAATGCAGGTATAAAGATTCTTCCGGTATGGGAACAGAGTATTGCCAAAGCAATTCGCAAGGTTATATTATTTGATCAGGAACGGGCAGAGATTTTTTCTTATATGGATGAGCAGGGCATCTGGCATATGCCACTAAAAGGCGTAATATTAAAGGGGTTTTATCCATCTATTGGAATGCGGCAGATGTCGGACAATGACATTTTGTTTGATAAAGCCTATGCAAAGCAGATCCGTGATTACATGGTAAGCCGTGGTTACGAGGTCGAAGCCTTTGATCAGGGTAATCATGATGTCTATGAAAAGGAACCGGTCTATAATTTTGAAATGCATACTTCCCTTTACGGAGCAGGTCATAACAAAGAGTGGGTAAACTATTATGACCGGATCAAAGACCGTCTGATTCCCGGAGAAGGAGGATTAGAGTATCATTTTTCGCATGAGGATTTCTATGTGTATATTATGACGCATACCTTCAAACATTTTGAGGGAGGTGGAACAGGGATACGTTCTCTATTGGATCAGTATGTGTACCTGAACCAGTTGGAAGATGCCCTTGATTTTCGTTACATTGAAAAGCAGTGTGAGATTCTTGGAATTGCTGATTTTGAAAAAGAAAACAGGGTTCTTTGTAAGAAAGTGTTTCGAATGAACAATACTCTTGTAGAAGAAGGGACGGAGAGAGTTCGTTATACCCTTTCGACGGAAGAAAAAAGGCTGCTCTGTTATTATATGACTTCTGGTGCATATGGTACGACAGAGCGTAGGGTAGTAAACAATATGAGTCAGTACCGGAAAAAAGATGGAAGTATTTCAAAGGCTGCTTATGTGCTAAAAAGACTGTTTCCGGGAAAAGAGCATTATGATTATTGTCCGGCACTGAAAAAGCATCACTGGCTGTTGCCGTTTTACTGGGTGTATCGAGTTTTCCGGATGATTTTCAGCGAAGAGAGGAGAAGCAGGATATTACAGGAAATAAGTATTGTGAAAAAAATCCGGCAGGATGAATAGGACGGGAAGAGGACGTATCAATATCCGGGAAATGGCTGTCTCACAAATGTGGGACAGTTTTTGCTATATCCCTTATCTGTCGATTTGCGGCAATCTGCCATATTTTTTCGAATATGCGTCTGTTTGCAATTCCAAACAAAAAACGCTATAATAAGAAGCTAAGGTTAAAATGAGATGGAAAGCACAAAGGAGGAAATGATATGTCTCTATGGAAGGCGGTTTTGCTTGGTTTAGTACAGGGTTTGACAGAATTTTTACCGGTGAGCAGCTCCGGGCATCTGGTGCTGATCAAACAGCTTCTTCATGTGAATCTGGAGAGCGGAGGGATGTTTTTTGACGTCATGCTTCATTTTGGTACATTACTGGCAATTTTTGTGGCATTCTGGAATGACATTAGTCATTTGATCCGGGAGGGCTTCCATATCTTAGGGGACAGTTTTTCCAACGTGGGACGTTTTTTTCAGAATCTTACCGGAAAGCAGCGGCCTTATCATAAAGTAGTCCGAAGCTCCTATCGCAAATATGTGATGCTGGTGATCGTTTCAACGATACCTACAGGACTGATCGGCGTGATCTTTAAGGATTATGTGGAGCAGGCCAATGAGATTGCATTGGTGCCGGCGTGTTGTCTGCTTGTGACGGCAGTTTTTCTTGTGATTGCGGATCTGGTGGAGCCGGGCAGCAAAAAGCCGAAGGATATCCGTTATGGAGAGGCCGCTTTAGTGGGAGTATCTCAGGGGATTGCAACTTTACCGGGAGTGTCCAGATCGGGAACCACGATCACGGCATGTCTGCTTTGTGGTTTTGATAAGAGATTTGCTGTAAAGTATTCCTTTATTATGTCCATACCGGCAGTTCTGGGAGCAGTATTATTGGAAATCGGAGACCTTTCTTCTCTGGCATTGACGCAGACAGATGTTTTGTATTGTATTATTTCCATGCTGGTGGCGGCAGTTTCCGGTTATCTGGCAATCCGTTTTATGATGGGATTGATCCGTGGTAAGCGGTTTAAGTATTTTGCAATTTATTGCGCAGTGGTTGGTATTGTATCCATTATTGCATCCATCCGGGCGTAGAAATCAGTTATATAAAATGTAGAAATGAGGAAGAGTATGGCAGCGGCAAGAAAATCATCAGCAAGAGCAACCGGGAGCCAGACGAGATCCGGGACAGCGGAAAAGAACAGTACGGCCAGACGTAAAAGTTCCGGAACGGCGACCAGAAAGAATACATCGGGAAGAAAAACGACCTCCAATGGAAAAAATTCTGCCGGCAGAAAGAGTACGGCTGGCGGCAGAAAATCATCCGGAGCGGGGAATACAGCGAGACAGCATAAAAGAACTGCCGATGAGATTAATACATATAAGGATCAACTGGCATTTGAGACAGGGATTACGATTCTTGTGTTATCGATCATCAGTATCTTTTTTTATTTGTGCTTTTTGGGTGTATGTGGAAAAATTGGGATCGTTCTTACAGGGATTCATTTTGGATTGTTTGGATGGATTTCCTGGCTGATGCCGGCAATGATAGTTATTAGCTATGTATTTGCTGTTGTTAATGCCGGAGATCGCAGAGTACCGCGAAAGATTATCAGTGGCGGTGTACTTATGGTACTTTTGGGAGCACTGACAGAGCTGATCTTCCAACAGGAAATACTGACAGAATATTTCACGAGCAATCATGTACTTCATCATGAATATTTTAAATGTCTTTATATGTCACTGGAGGATGTGGCAAAGCACGGCAAGGGAAGCGGTGGAATTATTGGCCGTGGAATAGGAACAGCTTTGTCTTCTGTGATAGGGAAGGGAGGCGCGGCTGTTGTACTTCTCGGTCTGATCTTGCTTTGCGCATATATTTTTCACGGCTTGGAAATGATGGCATCCCTCCGTAAGAAGAATGCATACAAGGAGCAGATGGAGGAGGAATATGACCGTTTTGTGCAGGAGGAAAACGATTACCGGGAGCCTTCCTACCGTGTGATCCCCAAAAGCAGAAGGGCAGATCAGGCAGCTGCAAGCAGAGCCGGAGTGACATTACAGGCAGTGGATCTACAGGCGGCAGGCAGAAGGCTGGATGAAATTGAGGCAAGGGAGAAGCAGGAACGGATTGCTGCAAAGGAGCAAAAGGAAAAGCTCAAAAAGCTGGAAAAAGAGAAGAAAAAAGAGCAGACTGCAGCGGCTAAGGCGTGGGAGGCTGCAAAGCCGGAGAATCAGAAGGAGACACCGGAGTTAAGTATTCCTGTGGGAATGCAGGAGATTATCGGCGAGGAGAATAGTGCCTCGGAGTTTGATGTGATGCAGGAGAGGCCGGAGCCACAGAAGGCGATGGCGGATGTTGAGAATAAGCCGGCTGTTTCCGTTTCGGAGCCTTTGGCGAAAGAACCGGTATCTGAGAAAAAGTCAGAGATGGACATCCCGATTTACCGGGAGGAAATGAATCACAAGTTCCGTAGTGTTGCGGGAGCAGCACCGGATACTGAATCGGCGGGGCAGAAACCGGCAGCAGCAGGAGCAGGTGCGGTACTTGCCGGGGAACCGGTGTCTACAGCGTCAGAGGCTTCTTCCAACGTACCGGGAAGCGTACCGAGGAAGAAGTCTGCCCCAAAGAAACAGTCTTCTCATGGGCGGATTGGCGGCGACGATTATGTGTCAAACTCCGATACGTTTAATGCGTTAAATGACAGTAAGATAGAAAATGAAACGATTCCATATCAGTTTCCTCCGATCGATCTGCTCAGTCTGCCAACCAAGCAGGAGAGCAGTGGGGCCAGTGATAAGGATCTCAGGGAAACGGCAATGCGCTTAAAGGACACATTGCAAAGCTTTAATGTAGAAGTGGAGATGGGAGCCGTAACCTGTGGCCCGACTGTGACCCGTTATGAGGTGCTTCCGGCACAGGGCGTACGTGTCAATAAGATCACCAATCTGGCGGATGATCTGAAGCTGAGTCTGGCAGCACCGAGCATTCGTATTGAGGCACCAATCCCCGGCAAGTCGGCAGTGGGTATTGAGGTGCCAAACGAGAAGCCAAGCTCCGTACATTTCCGGGAGCTTCTGGAGGGGGAGGCTTTTGAAAAGGCGAAAAGTCCGGTGGCATTTGCTGTGGGCAAGGATATTGGGGGCAAGGTCATTGTGACGGATATTGCCAAAATGCCTCATCTTCTGATCGCCGGTGCGACCGGTTCCGGTAAATCAGTCTGTATCAATACGCTGATCATGAGTATTTTATATAAGTCAGATCCCAATGAAGTGAAGCTGATCATGATCGATCCGAAGGTGGTAGAGCTTAGCTGCTACAATGGTATTCCACATCTGTACTGTCCTGTTGTGACAGATCCGAAGGAAGCGGCAGCTTCCCTGAACTGGGCAGTTCGGGAAATGATGGACCGTTACAACAAGTTTAAAGAGCTGGGCGTCCGGAATATTGCCGGGTATAATGAGAAGATCAAGTCTGTTGAGAATGCAGAAGCGGCCGGTTATACCCATATGCCGCTACTTGTGATCATCGTGGATGAGTTTGCAGATCTGATGATGGTTGCCTCCAAGGAAGTGGAGGATGCGGTATGCCGTCTGGCACAGCTTGCCAGAGCAGCCGGCATTCATCTGATCCTGGCAACCCAGAGACCATCGGTGAATGTCATTACCGGTGTGATCAAGGCGAATATTCCTTCCCGTATTGCATTCTCGGTATCCTCTGCCATTGATTCCAGAACAATTTTGGACAAGGGCGGTGCAGAAAAGCTTTTGGGAAAGGGTGATATGCTGTTTTTCCCTTCCGGTTACTCGGAGCCGGTACGTCTGCAGGGTGCCTTCGTGTCGGATAAGGAAGTATCGGATGTTGTTGCATTTCTGTGTAATAACAATGAGACACCGGTATACAATGACAAAGTAACGGAGATCGTAGATATTCCTGCCGGAGCAGATAGCACTTCGGAGGATAAAAAGTCTGACGTGGATGAATATTTTGAGGATGCAGGACGTTTTGTAATTGATTCCGGAAGAGCTGCGGCAGGACAACTGCAGCGGAAATTTTCTATTGGATTTAACAGAGCCGGCCGCATCATTGATCAGTTAAATAAAGCCGGGGTCGTTGGACCGGCAGTGGGTACAAAGCCGCGTCAGGTGCTGATGACTATGGAGCAGTTTGAAGTGTATCTGGGACATGGAGACAGCACAGGTGAAGCTGCATCTGAAGATGAATTTGCACTGGCACAGGAATTTGCGGATCAGGAGGAAGCTGGAAATGCAGAATAAGGGAAAAAAAGATGGTTATAAGGGTCTGCTGGTGACCAATGCATTTCTCCGGACCGGAAAGTTTGTGGAGCATTATGAATGGCTGAGGAAGGCAGCGCTTCGTCTGAAAATGACGCTGGATATTATAGAAAATGCAGAAAAACTTCTTTTGATCGAAGAGGAGCCGACGTGGTTGTCAGAATATGATTTTATAATTTATTGGGATAAGGATATTCCCTATGGAAAGAGTCTGTCCATGTTTGCGGACAGATATCAAATTCCGGTTTTGAATTCGGTGGAATCTGTGGGCGTCTGTGACGATAAATGTGAGACATATCTGCGCCTCGCCGCATGGAACACAGCGCATCCGAAAGAAAAAATACGGCTGCTGCCGACAATTCCGGCTCCGATGACCTATGCGAATATCGGATATACAAAGACCGATTTTTTGGACACTGTGGAGGAGCGTCTCGGATATCCTATGATTGTCAAGGAATGCTTTGGTTCCTTTGGTATGCAGGTATACATGGCTCAGGACCGAAAGATGCTGGAGCAGCTTACGGGAAAGCTGGGAGGAAAACCGTTTTTATATCAGAAATACCACCAATACAGCAGCGGCCGGGATGTACGCCTGCAGGTGGTGGGCCGTGAGGTGGTGGCTGCAATGGAACGATATTCGGAAAATGGAGATTTTCGTGCCAATATTACCAACGGTGGCAGTATGAAGCCATATACACCGTCAAAGGAAGAATGTTCGCTGGCTGTTTTGACGGCGCAGGTTCTTGGTCTTGATTTTTGTGGTGTGGATCTGTTGTTTGATGAGGAAAGCGGCCAGGCGGATATTGTTTGTGAGGTTAATTCCAATGCGCATTTCAAAAATATCCATACCTGTACAGGCGTCAATGTGGCAGAAAAAATCATGGAGTATATTTTGAAACTTTTGGAGGATAGAAAACAGGCTCCGGCAGGGACGGTGTTCCCATGAAAAAAGCATATCTGATCTATGAGAATAAAGAAGCACAGAAAAATCATGGATTTATCGAAATGTTTCAACAGGCAGGAAAAGAAAAGGGCATTGATTTTTCTTTTGTATCCAAAACGGATTATCAAACATTTTCCGAAAAAATAAATCCTGATTTTGTATTAAACCGGACAAGAGATCCGGGGGTAAGCCGCTGGTATGAAACGCGGAACATTCCGGTATACCATAACAGCCGTCTGGTAGAGCTTGCAAATCATAAATACAAAATGATGACGTATTTTCAGGAGCACTTGCCGGAGAAAATTTTAAATGAAAAATGGTGTCCGGCAACTGTTTTTCTGACAGTTCCGGCGCAAATGGGCAACATAAGCAATATAGGAAATGCAGAAATAATAAAATACGCAGCAGATCATATTGGTGCTGTTATTCCGGAGCAAATGCGGCATGGTGTGATCAAATCCGTATCCGGTCACGGGGGGAGCGAAGTTTTTCTGGTGGAAGCTCAGGAAGAATGGAGAGATATTCTGGCAGGACGGGAAGTGGTGGTTCAGGAAAAGATTGAATGCCACAGCAGGGATCTGCGGGTCTATGTTCTGGCCGGTGAGATTTACTGTGCTATGCTCCGGGAAGGAAAAAAGGATTTCCGGTCAAATTTTTCTCTCGGAGGAAGTGTCCGTGAAATGGGACTTACTCCGGCGCAGAGGGAATATATTGACTGCTTTATCAAGTGCCTGCCGGATTATTTTGACGGGATGTACAGCATTGATTTCCTGCCGTTGCCGGATGGCAGGCTGATCTTTGACGAAGTGGAGGAAATGGTAGGCTGCCGTATGCTTTATCAGTATACGGAGCATGATATTGTGAAGGATTACGTTACATATCTCTTCGGAAAGTGGTGATTGTGTTTTGGGAGGAGAGTGTGATATAATATGCGCGAAGGCAAAAGTGAACATAGTGATCAGCCAGATACAGGTGCTTGCAGCTGGTAACTGGCTGATTGCTATGTGAACGCGCCCGCGAGTGAGGAAAAGCGGAGCTTTTTCGAACCTTTTGCCGAAGTGTTGCGAATTTGTGATATATATATGTTATATGAATATATGAATGGAGGACTAATATGAAGACTGATATTGAAATTGCACAGGAAGCAGTGATGAAACCGATTCAGGATGTGGCAGCACAGCTTGATATTCCGGCTGATGAGCTGGAGTTTTACGGAAAGTATAAGGCAAAGCTTTCGGATGAGCTGTGGGACCGTGTAAAGGATAAGCCGGACGGTAAGCTGATTCTGGTGACTGCAATTAATCCGACTCCGGCAGGAGAGGGAAAGACAACGACGACGGTTGGTCTTGGTCAGGCATTTGCAAAGCTTGGCAAGAAGGCTGTAATCGCCCTTCGTGAGCCATCCCTGGGACCTTGCTTTGGTATTAAGGGTGGTGCAGCCGGCGGCGGCTATGCACAGGTGGTACCAATGGAAGATTTAAACCTTCATTTTACCGGAGATTTCCATGCCATCACATCAGCTAATAATCTTTTGGCTGCAATGCTGGATAATCATATTAAGCAGGGAAATGCGTTAAACATTGATACAAACCAGATCGTATGGAAGAGATGTATGGACATGAATGATCGTGTGCTCCGTAACATTGTTGTTGGTCTGGGCAGACCGGTAGATGGTGTGGTCCGCGAGGATCATTTCATTATATCAGTAGCTTCTGAAATTATGGCAATCCTCTGTCTGGCAGATAATATGAAGGATTTGAAGGAGAGATTGGGACGTATTATTGTTGCTTACAATTATGATGGAGAGCCGGTATATGCAAAGGATATTCATGCCGTTGGT
>OIWV01001639.1_pt1 | contig 18477 bp, 18 predicted proteins | sample 1587751 | NCBI WGS metagenome assembly OIWV01 (sample SAMEA3888913, study PRJEB22519) | human gut metagenome | biome: human gut; feature: human-associated habitat; material: faeces | place: Denmark | collected 2010
TTAATCGTCCTGTTGCGATTCTATACCGGCAGGGGAGCCCTCTCCCCTGCCGCCCGTTTGGTAAGGCCCCTGTTTTCGCGCGTCGCCCGGGCGCGCCGCAACTTGCAAGGCCCACATCGCGGCGCACGCATCTCATGCGGCGTTTGCCGGAGCCTGACACATTTTAGGAATACTTATGAACAACGCTCCCAACATTCGCATTGAGGTTACGGAGGGCGCACAAATCCCTGATCCAAGGGATCGCAGGCTCCTCAATGCTTGGACATTGGCGTTCTGCGTTGCCGTGGTGGCACTCGTCACCCTCTGCGCCACGCAGCCGGAACCCTATCTGGAAATCGTCAAATTCCTTCCCGACGGGTTGATCATCACGTTTGAGGTGACCGTTCTCTCCCTGCTCTGCACGCTGCCCATCGGGTTGCTCACGGGTCTCGGACGCCTGTCGCGCAATCCCGTCATCAACCTGATCGCATCGACCTACGTGGAAATCATCCGCGGCGTGCCGCTGCTCGTTCAGCTTTTTTACATCTATTACGCCCTCGGCCGCATCATTCAGGTCCCGCCCATGGTGTCGGCGGTCATCGCCATCAGCTTCTGCTACGGCGCCTACATGGGCGAAGTCTTCCGCGCGGGCATCCTCTCCGTCCCCAAGGGACAGACCGAAGCCGCCCGTTCGCTCGGCTTCAACAACTTCCAGACCATGACGCTCGTTATCCTCCCTCAGGCCATGCGCACCATCCTGCCGCCCATCGGCAACGAATGCATCGCCATGCTCAAGGATACCTCTCTGGTCTCCATCATCGCCGTGGCCGAGGGTGCCATCAACACCGAAGAGGCCAAGATGAAGCGGAAAGAGTGGATGGCAAAGCGCGCCGAAGCCGGTTACGGCGTCACCGCCACCAACCGCATCGCCGCCGCCGTCCAGAAAAAGACCGGCATGGAGACCCGCGTCTGCATCCCGGGCCACATGCAGCGCGGCGGCAGCCCCAGCGCTTACGACCGTGTACTGGCCACCGAGTTCGGCAGCTACGCCGCCAAACTGGTGGAAGTGGAGCGCTACGGCGTCACCGTCGCCATGGTCAACAACCGCGTCGTCGCCAACCGCCTCGAGGACATCGCCGGTAAGACCCGCAACATCCCCGAGGGCTGTGAGCTGCTCACCGTCGCCCGCCGGATGGGCGTGAGCCTCGGCTGAGACTGTAAAAGCAAAAACACCCCGCTGTGTCATGCAGCGAGGTGTTTTTGTTTTTATGCTTCAGAACGAGCCGCCCGACGAGCCTCCGAAGCCGTCGGAATCGACGGACGAACCGCCGGAGGAGTTGGACTCCTTCTTGGGCGGGTCATAGGTGCGCTCCCGGGTGGTGTGGGTGTAGCGGTCACGCTTGACCCGCAGGGTGAAGCCGGGCATATACTCGTCGGCCTCCGTTTTCTTCCGGGCCGTCTTCATCTGGTGGTAGAGGATGAGGCAGATGAACGCCGAAATGCCGAGAGGGAAGATCATGGCAATGAGCAGGTCTTCCAGGCCGATGTCGTTATCCACATCGATGGGCTCGCCATAGTCGGCATAGTAGTCCAGTGCATAGTCGCACATATCGATGTAGGTATAGGCGGCATCTGCCCATTCCTCATCGGAGAGCTGCGGGACGATCTCGTCCTCCTGCTGCTCGATGCGGTAGTCGGTGAACGCCGTGACGCCCTCGCCGTAGGTGATGGTGACGTACTTGCGGGAGCCGACTGCCAGCAGGAAGAGGATGCCGCTCTGTTCGTCGCCGTAGCCGAGGCCGTTGGCGATGTAATAATTTTTCGCGTAGTCGCGCTGGTCGGCATCGCCGATGTCGTCCACCACGAGGAAGTAGACATCCACGTCGTGGCCGTCGGAGGCGCTTTCGGCCTGCTCCTCAAGGTCGGCCAGCGTGTCGGCGTCAAATACGCCGCACTCATCCCGCACCAGCGGGGCCGCTGCCCCGGCCGGCAGGGTCAGGGCCATGCAGAGCAGGGCCGCAGCCAGAAGGGCAAACAGTTTTTTGCAGTATTTCATATTCCCGTCTCCCCCTCTCACAGCAGCATGATGAGAGCCGTCAGTATCATCAGCGGGATGCTGATGCCGGCAAACCATGCAGCTACTCTGCCCTTATCCACGGGCAGGTCACCGATGAGCTTGCCGGTCTGGCCGTTCATCGCAAAGAGGAAGTCCTGCTCCTTCCAGCGGGTGTGGAGCATCCAGACCGGCAGCAGGGCGTAGTGGGGTTCCAGCGTCCGCGGGTCGAGCTGCTCCGAGAGAGTCTGGACGCCGGTGTAGCCGCCCAGCGTATCGTGGAGGGCCGCAGCGGTGCTGTTCTTCATCCGGGTCAGGACGCGGGCAGCACACTTCTTGTCGTCCTCGTCGTACCGGTCAGCCAGAAAGCCGGGCAGGTAGGCCGTGGAGAAGGGCTTGAGGTCGCTGTAGTCGAAGGGCTCGATGGCGTCCATATGGGCGTCCGGCATCTTGCTGGAGCCGTCCACCGGCACCCGAACAAAGTCGGCGTCGCCCACGCGGGCCACGTCGAAGTGCCTGGTGGTGGTGACAATGTAGTCGCCCTCACGGTGGCTCTCGCTGATCTCGGCCTTGTAAGCGCCCCGGGCCTCCATCCGGCCATCGTAGAGCCAGAACGGCACATACACGCCCTGGATCTCCTCGATGTGGTTGGATTCTTTGAAGGCTTTGGGGAGGAAGGCTTTGCCCTTATAATACTTCTTCAGGTTCTCGATGGCGGTCTTTTTGTCCATCCGGAAGGGGATGATGTACTCCGGCTTGAGCTTACCGGAAAGCTGTCCGCCCAGCACGGTGGGGTTGCCGCAGTAGGGGCAGGTGGTGGCAGCTGTTTCGGGGCCGCAGACCAGCTCTGCACCGCAGGAAGTGCAGGTGCGGCTGCTGAGATCTCCCGTCTCCATCTCCCCCCAGACAGGGCCGCTGGACGCTGCCTTTTCGGCGGCTTCGGCGGCCTTATCGGCCTGAGCCTGCTTCTCGCCGTAAAGAGCCTCGACCTGTGCTACATCGTAGGTGGAGCCGCAGTAATCACAGCAGAGCTTTCCGCTGGCGCTGTCGAACCGCAGCGGGCCGGTACAGGCCGGGCATTGGTAATTCGTAGTGTTTTCTGCCATATCTCAGTTCCCCTTTCAGGCTCCGAAAGGCTTGCCGCATTCGGGGCAGAACTTGGGCGGGTTGGCCGGGTCGTCAGTGGTCCAGCCGCAGTTCGGACACTTGGCCGCCGGGCGGGGCTTACCGCACTCCGAGCAGAATTTGCCGGTATTGTGTGCGCCGCAGCTGCACACCCAGCCTGCTTCGGGGCGGGGCTTGCCGCAGGCGGTGCAGAACTTGCCGGTGTTGCCGGTCTGGCCGCAGGAGCAGCTCCAGCTGCCAGCCGCCGGGGCGGCTGCGGGGGCAGGAGCAGCGGCAGGCTGCTGCTGTGCGCCCATCTGGTAGAGGGCCTGGGCGTTGATGCCGCCGGCAGCAGCGGCCTGATTCATGCCCATAAAGGCCATGGCCGGACCGGCGGAGGTATTGGAAGCCGCTGCCTGCATAGCCGAAGCCTGTGCGCCCACCATGTGGGCGGCGGCGCGGGTCGGGTCCATAAAGGCGGCGCTGCGCTGCAGCTCCTTGATCATCTGCTCGTCTTCTTCGCTGGCTTTGACGCCGGACACGCCGAGGGAGACGATCTCGATGCCGCGCAGCTTGCTCCACTTGCCGGACAGCTCCTGATTCAGAGCCTCGGCCAGCTCGGTGGTATGGCCGGGCAGAGCCGAGTAGCGGATGCCCATCTCGCTGATGCGGGCGAAGGCGGGCTGCAATGCGGTCATCATCTCGGTGCGCATCTGGCCTTCCAGCGCGTCACGGGTGTACTCGTTTTCCACATTTCCGCAGACATTGGTGTAAAACAGGATGGGGTTGACGATGCGGTAGCTGTACTCGCCGAAGCAGCGGATGCTGACGTCGATGTCGATGCCGGCACGCTGGTCCACGACGCGGAACGGCACGGGGCTGGGGGTGCCGTACTTGTTGCCCATCAGCTCCTTGGTGTTGATGTAATAGATGCGCTGGTCGGTGGCAGCCTGACCGCCGAAGCTGAACCGCTTGCCGATCTCAGCAAAGACTTCGTCGATGTTCTTGGCCAGACCCTCGCTCAGCAGAGAGGGCTGGGTGCCGGTGTTATAGGTGTACTCGCCGGCCTCGGCGCAGAGGTCCACCACCTTGCCCTGCTCCACGATGAGGGCGCACTGGCCCTCGGCCACCGCCACGATGGAGCCGTCGGTGATGATGTTCTCGGCGCCGTGGCGATTGGAAGAGCGCCCGGAGACTTTCTTCTGTCCCTTGACAGCCAGCACCTCCGCCGGGAGAGCACTGCAGTAAAAGTATTCTTTCCACTGGTCGCCCATCACGCCGGATGCTGCGCCCAATGCCGCTTTAACAAGACCCATAAGCCATATCTCCTTTATCTGCCCGTTTTTTGCAAATGCGGGCCTTTTTCAGTATACCACAAAACGCGCCGCGAAAAAAGAAAACCCTTGCATTTTATCCCCGATGGGTGTAGAATACTCCCGACAAACAAATACAGGGGAGCTTGTGAATGCAGGCTGAGAGGGAGTTCTCGAACTTCGACCCTTAGAAATTGTTTTCGGACAGTTTCTGCACCTGATGCGGATAATGCCGCCGTAGGAAGTCATAACACTGTTTATGGATTTTTACAGGAGACGCCGCAGAAGGCGTCTCCTTTTTTGTTGTCTCCGGCTGAGGGGGAGCGCCCTGAGTCTGGGGTTTTGTATGCGATGGGAAGCCGTGTTCCGGCGTGAGAGGAGGCCAGTGAGCCTCGACCGCTTCTTCCGTTTCCGGCATCTCTGCGCGGGTGCCGGGTCTGTTCGTGTGCGGGAGCGGCGGTCTGCCCCTGCACTTATTTTTTATTGAAAAGGAGCACTCACTATGAAACACTATTCTGCCAAAAAGCTGGCCCTTGCCGGTATGTTCTGCGCTGTCGCTGTCGTGGGCAGCGTCTTCTCCTTCCCGGTCTTCGGCAGCAAATGCGCCCCTGTGCAGCACATGGTCAACATCCTCTGCGCTGTCCTGCTGGGGCCTTACTACGGCGTGGGCGTGGCTTTCGTCGCCTCCCTGCTGCGCAACCTGCTGGGTCTGGGCAGTCTGATGGCTTTCCCCGGCAGCATGTTCGGCGCACTGCTCTGCGGCATCGTCTTCCACAAGACCAATAAGCTGCTGCCCACCCTCGTGGGCGAGGTGTTCGGCACCTCCATCCTCGGCGGTCTGTGCGCCTACCCCGTCGCCATCCTGCTGATGGGCAAGAGCGCCGGTGACATCGCGTTCTACGCCTACATCGTCCCCTTCCTCGTCTCCACCGCCGGCGGTGCCATCATTGCAGGCGCACTGCTGGCCGCACTTTCCCGCGCAGGTGCACTCCGCGCCATGCAGGCCAGCCTGAACTGACTCGAAGGAGAAGCCATGTTTCGGAACATCTTTGCCAACGTCCGGGCCAAAAGCCCGCTTGTCCATAACATCACCAACTACGTCACCGTCAACGACTGTGCTAACATCGTCCTCGCCTGCGGGGCATCCCCCATCATGGCGGATGATGCCGCCGAGGTCGAGGATATCACCTCGCTGTGTGCCGGGCTGAACCTCAACATCGGCACGTTGAACAGCCGCACCATCCCCTCCATGCTGCTGGCGGGACACACTGCCAACCGGCTGGGCCGTCCTGTCGTGCTGGACCCCGTGGGCGCAGGCGCTTCCCATCTGCGCACCGAAACGGCACTGCGCCTCCTGCGGGAAGTGAAGTTCACAGTCATCCGGGGCAACATCTCCGAGATTCGGACGCTGGCGGCAGGCAGCGGCACCACAAAAGGCGTGGACGCCGACACCGCCGACAAAGTGACGGACGAGACGCTGGACAAGACCGTGGCATTCGCCAAAGCGTTTGCAGCCCGCACAGGGGCGGTCGTCGCCGTCACCGGTGCCATCGACATCGTGGCCGACGGAGAGCGGGCTTTCTGCATCCGCAACGGCCACCCCATGATGAGCGCCGTCACCGGCACCGGCTGTCAGCTTTCGGCCCTGACGGCGGCATTCTGTGCGGCCAACCCGGACAAGCCTCTGGAAGCCGCTGCTGCAGCTGTCTGCGCCATGGGCCTTGCGGGCGAAGCAGCTCACAGCCGCCTGTCCAGGCTGGACGGCAACGCCACCTACCGCAATTACATCATCGACGCGATCTACAACATGACCCCCGAACAGCTCGAGGAAGGAGCACGCTATGAAATGCGATAAACACACCATGCTTCTCTACGCCGTCACCGACCGAGCGTGGACGGGCCGCGAGACCCTCCGCCAGCAGGTGGAAGACGCGCTGAAAGGCGGCGTCACCTGCGTCCAGCTGCGGGAAAAGGAGCTGGACGACGCGGCATTTTTGCAGGAAGCCATGGAGCTTTCCGCCCTCTGCCGCAGCTATGGCGTACCCTTCATCATCAACGATAACGTCGAGATCGCTATAAAATGCCATGCCGACGGCATCCATGTCGGGCAGGAAGATATGGCCGCCGCAGACGTCCGCGCCAAGGTCGGCCCTGACATGATCATCGGTGTGTCGGCCCATTCCGTTGAGGAAGCACAGCTGGCCGTGGCCCACGGCGCGGACTATCTGGGCGTCGGCGCGGCATTTTCCACCCACACCAAAACCGATGTGGATGTCCTGCCGGAGGGCAGACTGAAAGAAATCTGCGACTCCGTGGATGTGCCGGTCGTGGCCATCGGCGGCATCCATAAAGACAATATTCTCAAGCTCAAAGGCTCCGGCGCGGACGGCGTGGCTCTCGTGAGCGCGATCTTCAGCGCCGAGGACATTGAGGCTGAGTGCAAAGAGCTGAAGGCACTGACAGAAGTAATTGTATAACCTCTCCGTCAGCGCTGACGCGCTGCCACCTCTCCTATCGAGGAGAGGCCTTGGCATTGCGTAAAGCTCAATCTCTTCGCCAGAGGCTCCCCTCGGTAGGGGAGCTGTCGAGCGATAGCGAGACTGAGAGGTTTATTTAAGGAGATTTCAATTTATGAAAACTGCACTTACCATCGCGGGCAGCGATTCCAGCGGCGGCGCCGGCATTCAGGCCGACCTCAAAGCCATGACCATGAACGGCGTCTTCGCCATGAGTGCCATCACCGCCCTGACGGCCCAGAACACCACCGGCGTATCCGGCATCTTCGAGGTCAGCCCCGAATTTCTGGCCCAGCAGATAGACGCCGTCTTCACCGACATCCGCCCCTGCGCCGTCAAGATCGGCATGGTGTCCTCTGCCCCGCTCATTGAGACGATCGCCGAGCGTCTCCGCTTTTACAAGGCGGAACACATCGTCGTGGACCCCGTGATGGTAGCCACCTCCGGCTCTGATTTGATTGCATCGGATGCCGTGCGCACCCTGCGCCGGGAGCTGTTCCCTCTGGCCGAGGTCATCACGCCCAACCGGCACGAGGCCGAAGTGCTGTCCGGCCTGCACATCTCGGGCCGTGCCGACATGAGCGCCGCCGCCCGGACCATCGCCGCCGACTGCGGCTGTGCCGTCCTGCTCAAGGGCGGCCACAGTGACACCGACGCCGACGATCTGCTCACCTTCCCGGATGGCACGGAGATCTGGTTTCCGGGTAAGCGTATCGCCAACCCCAACACCCACGGTACGGGCTGCACTCTGTCCAGTGCCATTGCGGCCAACCTTGCCAAAGGGTTTGCACTGGAAGAAGCGATCGCCCGGGCCAAGGCTTACCTGACCGACGCGCTGAACGCGCAGCTCGATTTGGGCCACGGCTCCGGCCCGCTGGACCACACCCTGGGCGGCGTCGGAGTCGAAAACTGGATGCACGGCGTCCCGGACGCTGTTCATAAATAAAGAGAGCGTATTTTCGGAGGATTTTCAAATGCAGACTTACACCACACAGATGGATGCCGCCCGCAAGGGCATCGTCACGCCCCAGATGGAAACGGTGGCCAAGAAGGAGTACCGCACCGTCGAAGAGATCCGTCAGCTGGTCGCTGAGGGCAAGGTCGCCATCCCGGCCAACAAGCACCACGAGTGCCTGAACCCCGAGGGCATCGGCTCCATGCTCCGCACCAAGATCAACGTCAACCTCGGCGTCTCCCGCGACTGCAAGGACTACAACATCGAGATGCAGAAGGTCATGAGCGCCGTCAACATGGGCGCAGAGGCCATCATGGACCTCTCGAGCCACGGCAATACCCAGCCCTTCCGTCAGAAGCTGACCCACGAATGCCCCGTCATGATCGGCACTGTGCCGGTGTATGACTCGGTCATCCACTATCAGCGCGACCTCGCCACCCTGACGGCACAGGACTTCATCGACGTGGTGCGTCTGCACGCAGAGGACGGCGTGGACTTCGTCACCCTCCACTGCGGCATCACCCGTAAGACCATCGAGCAGATCCGCAAGCATAAGCGGAAGATGAACATCGTCAGCCGCGGCGGCTCGCTGGTATTTGCATGGATGTGCATGACCGGCAACGAGAACCCCTTCTATGAGCACTTTGACGAGATTCTGGACATCTGCGAAGAGCACGACGTCACCATCTCTCTGGGCGATGCCTGCCGCCCCGGCTGCCTCGCCGACGCCACCGACGTCTGCCAGATCGAAGAGCTGGTGCGTCTGGGTGAGCTGACCAAGCGGGCCTGGGCGCACAACGTCCAGGTCATGGTGGAAGGCCCGGGCCATGTGCCTCTGAACCAGGTCGCCGCCAACATGGAGATCCAGAAGACCCTCTGCATGGGCGCACCTTTCTACGTCCTCGGCCCCCTCGTCACCGACATCGCCCCCGGCTATGACCACATCACTGCTGCCATCGGCGGCGCTGTCGCGGCCATGAGCGGCGCAGCCTTCCTGTGCTACGTCACCCCTGCCGAGCATCTGGCTCTGCCCAATGTGGACGACGTCAAGCAGGGCATCGTGGCTTCTAAGATCGCCGCCCACGCTGCCGACATTGCAAAGGGCATCCCCCACGCCCGGGACATCGACGACAAGATGGGCGACGCCCGCCGCGTCCTCGACTGGGATGCGCAGTTCGCCTGCGCCCTCGACCCCGAGACGGCAAAGGCCATCCGTGACGCCCGCCTGCCCGAGGACGACCACAGCGACACCTGCTCCATGTGCGGCAAGTTCTGCGCCGTCCGCAGCATGAACAAGGCTCTGGCCGGTGAGTACATCGACATCCTGTAAGCTGCTGTAAAACCGATATTTTCATCGCTTTTGCGATTTTTCTTCTCCATTGCCGCCCGGTACAAAAGCCGGGCGGCTTTTTGCGTCTCAGCGAGACAGTTTTTATGTACAAAATGAATCCGGCATGATATACTGGATTCATCAAACAAGAATGGTGTGGACACAGACGTGAATTTTATATGCAAAATCGACCGGGAACTTTACCGGGTCGTTGACCAAGACCTAGTGACCGATGATGTTATTATTACAGAACAGCAGATTCTCCACATTGAAGATGGTCATCCCGGTGATTATGACCGTCTCTCTTCCCATATTCCTCTTATCTTGCAAGAACCTGACTATATCCTGAGAGGAAACCGGCCGCATACTGCTCTTGTACTCAAAGAAATTGTCACGCCTGAACTTACCGCTGAAGTCGTCCTGCGGCTAAAAGTATCAGATGACCCTGAAGACTACAAAAATTCTATCATCACCATGTGGAATATCAGTCAAAAGCGTTTTCGGCGACTCTTACGTCAAAGCGACATTCTTTACAAAAAAGAATAACTGTGGTATGCTATACATAGGATAAGAAAAGCATTTGAGGTGGTCAATTTCGTGGCAGCCACACGCCGATGGTAACGACAAGGGCTTTCGCCCTGAGAGATGCAGGAGAACGCCACGCCTGCCAAATGCTTTTCGAGGGGGGACGGTTCCGATGCCGTCCCCCATTCCTGTTTTTGCACACAAAAAGACCTGCACGATTTGCTAAATCTCAGCTTTCGTGCAGGTCTTTTGTGCAGTTGCGCCAGCAGGAGTCGAACCTACGATGGGGGAGTCAAAGTCCCCTGCCTTACCGCTTGGCGATGGCGCATCAGTAGAGAATAGTATAGCATATTTTTCAAAATTCCACAAGCCCGCCGGGCGGTTCCACCCAAATTTTCTGAGCTGGGCAGGCAAATCCCGTCCTTGCCGGGGTCCCACCGATATGATATACTTGCACTGTAAAAGTTTTCCTGTTCAGCGCGTGACGCAGAAAGGAGCGCGGCTTATGGACCATATCATTCTCGGCATCCTTTTTCTGGTATGGGGCGCGGCGGACGTCCTCCGACTCGAGCTGCCCGGGGTGCTGGCACGGCGGCTGGAAGCGTCCAGCGAAGAGGCCCGCCGCCTTTGGCAGAGGCTTCTGGGTGTGCTGGAGCTCATCGTGGGCGGCGGACAGCTGCTGTTCTACTTTTTCTCCGACAATCAGACCGTCACCAGCATCATCCTCGCGGTGATGATACTCGCCGCCGTCTGTATCCTCGGGCCGTACTACCACTGGCGGAAGCAGGAAAAAGAGAACACACAGGGATGAATCACGGGAGGAAACAGTATGGGGCCTTGGTATTACGAAGTCGTGAGCTTTGACGGCGATTACGTCAACCTGCGCCGCACCGACATCGAGAGCGACGAGCTGAACCCGGTGGCACTGGCTTTGCTACCGCCGGAAATCGACGTAGGCAGCAAGCTCAAGTGCGAATATTTCCAGTACGAGATCATCGGCTGACAAAACGAAGCGCCGCCCGTTTGGGCGGCGTTTCTGCATTTACCGATAAAGTTATACGCGCTCGGCCACCAGCTGGAAGCCTGCCTTGGTGAGCTCCTGCCGGATCTGCTCGATCTGGGCGTTGTCGCGGGTCTCGAGAGTTAGCTTGAGGAAGCAGCTGGAGATGGGCATGTTGGGGTCGGAGCCGTCGTGGAGGACGGACACCACATTGCTGCCGCAGCGGGAGACGATGTCGGCCACCTGCTGCAGCTGGCCGGGCTTGTCTTCCAGCGCGATGGTCAGGTTGGCCTTGCGGCCGCTCATGACGAGGCCGCGGGTGATGACGCGGTTGAGGATGTTCACGTCGATGTTGCCGCCGGAGACGAGGCAGACGACCTTCTTACCCTCGATGGGCAGCTTGTGGAAGAGCGCCGCCGCCACAGGCACTGCACCTGCACCCTCGGCCACCAGCTTTTGGTTCTCCATCAGGGAGAGGATGGCGGCTGCGGTCTCATCCTCAGTGACGGTGACAATGTCGTCCACATACTCCTCGCAGAGCTTATAGGTCAGCTCGCCGGGGGTCTTGACCTGAATGCCGTCTGCGAAGGTGGAGACGGCAGAGAGGGTCTGGTATTTGTGCTCATGGAGGGAGCGGTACATGCTGGGTGCGCCCTCGGCCTGCACGCCGTAGACCTTGACGTCGGGCTTCAGGCTCTTGATGGCGAAGGCCACGCCGGAGATGAGTCCGCCGCCGCCCACAGGCACGATGACAGCGTCCACATCGGGCAGCTGGTCGAGAATTTCGAGGCCGATAGTACCCTGACCGGCAATGACCTGCTCGTCGTCGTAGGGGTGGATGAAGGTCATGCCCGTCTCTTCCTGCAGCTCCACGGCCTTGTCGTGGGCGTCGTCGTAGGTACCGGGTACGAGGCAGACCTCCGCACCGAGGTTCTTGGTGTTCTCAACCTTCATGATGGGCGCGCCGTCCGGCATACAGACGATGCTCTTGATGCCGCGGCGGGTAGCGGCCAGCGCCACGCCCTGTGCGTGGTTGCCCGCCGAGCAGGCGATGACGCCCTTGTCGCTCTCTTCCTTGGAGAGCTGGCTGATCTTATAATAAGCGCCGCGCACCTTGAAGCTGCCGGTCACCTGCAGGTTCTCGGTCTTGAGGTAGAGCTGGCAGTCCTTGGAGAGCCGGGGTGCCTCGATGAGGTCGGTCTTGCGGGCTACGTCCTTGAGGACAAAGGCGGCGTGGTAGATCTTATCCAGTGTCAGCATATCGTTTTTCCCATCCTATCTCTGTTTATCCATCCCGGCACACGGGCTATTTTTATTGTTAAAGACAGGATTTAGTATAGTTTACATAAATTGATTTGTCAAATGAATCTATTTCACACTTTAAGGCAGAAAGCGGAATTTGCTGACATTGTATTATAGAAAAGCCGCCGCACGGCAAAGGCCATGCGGCGGGTCATTTTTTATTCAGCGTTTCCGGTAAGAGCCTCTTCCAAATGGAGGACGATATAAATCATTCTCTCATGCTTTTTGGTGTTCTCTTCACCCCATGCATAGTTGACGCCCCATTTATTCTGCGAGAGGCTTTCGCTTTTAACTTCATACAGGATGTTCTTTGCAACTTCTTCAGCTCTTTTTTCTTCTTTCAGGTCAGTGTCCATTTTGAACTGAATCACTCGATAATCATCGTTATCGATTTTAGCTGCACCCTTTGCCATTTCAATAGCGACTTCGTCTTTATAATTATCCTGTATGCCTTCATAGACATCTTTATATCTCGTAACGGTTTCATCCATTGTGCTATCATAGGTCAGTTCCTGGAAATTTGTAACTCCCTTTCCCAGATAGCTATTCACCTTCGAGATATACCGCTCCTTCTCGCTGCGAGAGCTGCCGCCACCGCCGCAGGCAGTGAGCATTGCCAGAGCCATCACGGCTGCCAGCAGGACAGCCGTCAGTTTCTTGAGTTTCTTCATAAGATTTCCTCCTGATTCATTGGAAGAGTTTTCCGTTGTTCTACTTCATATGATACAATGTTTCACAGCGTCCGTCAATCGTCTACAAAGGAATTTTTTCTGCTTCTTATTTTGGGAGACAAAAGCCGCCGCACGGCTTCTGACCATGCGGCGGCGCTTTGTTGCTATTTTATCCGATGCGCTCAAATCTCCGCGAGGATAGCGTCACCCATGGCGGTGCAGCCGAGGCAGGTGCAGCCCTCGCTCATGTTGTCGGCGGTGCGCAGGCCCTTGTCCAGAACCTTATTCACCGCGTTCTCAATGGCGTCAGCCTCCTTAGTCATACCGAAGGAGTAGCGCAGCATCATAGCAGCGGAGAGGATGCAGGCAGTAGGGTTGACGATGTCCTTGCCCGCGATGTCGGGGGCAGAGCCGTGGATAGGCTCGTACAGGCCCCGGGTGCCGTCGCCCAGACTGGACGAGGGGATCATGCCGATGGAGCCGGTGATCATGGAGGCCTCGTCGGAGATGATGTCGCCGAACATGTTCTCGGTAACGATGACGTCGAACTGGCTGGGGTCCTTGACGACCTGCATGGCACAGTTGTCCACGAACATCTCGCTGTACTCCACCTCGGGGTACTCAGCCTGCAGGCGGTGCATGACCGCACGCCAGAGGCGGCTGGTATCCAGCACGTTGGCCTTATCCACGCAGCAGAGCTTCTTGCGGCGCTTCATGGCCGTCTCGAAGCCGATGCGGCCAATGCGCTCGATTTCATGCTCCGAGTAGGGCATGGAATCCACAGCCTGCTTCTCGCCGTTCTCCAGCGTGTAAGTCTCGTGCTTGCCGAAGTAGACGCCGCCGATGAGCTCACGCACGATGATGAAGTCGATGCCCTTTGCCACGATCTCGGGCTTGAGGGGGCTGGCCGGGGCCAGCTGGGGCCAGATCTTGGCCGGGCGGTTGTTGGAGTAGAGGCCCATGCCGGCGCGGAGACGGAGCAGACCCTTTTCAGGGCGCTGCTCACCGGGCAGACCCTCCCACTTGGGGCCGCCGACTGCGCCCAGAAGGACGCTGTCGGCCGCGAGGCACTTGTCCAACTCATGCTGGGGCAGCGGGTCGCCGTACTTGTCGATGGCCTCGCCGCCCATCGCGGCGTCGGTGTAGTGGAAGGTGTGGCCGTACTTTTCGGCCACCTTATCGAGAACGCGGAGGGTCTGCTTCACGATCTCGGGGCTGGAGCAGTCGCCCCAGATGACAGCAATGTTTTTTTCCATTTTAGGCTCCTTATTTCTTCGTCAGCGACTTCATCAGACCGCCGTCGGCGATGATCTTCTGGATGAACGGCGGGAAGGGTTCGGCCTGGAAGGTCTTGCCGGTGGTCTCATCGGTGATGACGCCGGTATCAAAATTCACGCTGACAGTATCGCCTGCGCTGATGGCGTCCACGGCCTCGGGGCATTCCATGATGGGCAGGCCGATGTTGATGCTGTTGCGGTAGAAGATGCGCGCGAAGCTCTTGGCGATGACGACGGAGATTCCGGCGGTCTTGATGGCCAGCGGTGCGTGCTCACGGGAGGAGCCGCAGCCGAAGTTCCAGCCGCCCACCATGATGTCGCCGTCCTTGACGTTGTGGATGAAGTTCTTGTCAATGTCCTCCATACAGTGGCTGGCCAGCTCTCTGGCATCCTGCGTGTTCAGGTGGCGGGCCGGGATGATGACGTCGGTATCCACGTTATCCGGATATTTGAAAACAGAACCGTTTGCGTTGTTCATGGGTGACTCTCCTTTTCTCAGACCGTGCGGGGGTCGGTGATGTAGCCGGTCAGTGCGCTGGCGGCAGCGGTAGCGGGCGAAGCCAGATACACCTCGCTCTTGACGTGGCCCATGCGGCCCACGAAGTTGCGGTTGGTGGTGGAGACGCAGCGCTCACCCTCGGCGAGGATGCCCATGTAGCCGCCGAGGCAGGGGCCGCAGGTGGGGGTAGAGACGATGCAGCCCGCGTCGATGAAGGCCGTCGTCCAGCCGCGGAGGATGCACTCCTTGTACACGGCCATGGTGGCGGGGATGATGATGCCGCGCACGCCCTTTGCGATGTGTTTGCCCTTCAGGATGTTGTAAGCGGCTTCCATATCCTCGAGGCGGCCATTGGTGCAGCTGCCGATGACCACCTGGTCGATCTTGATGTCCTTGCCCTCGCTGGCGGGGTGGGTGTTCTCGGGCAGGTGGGGGTAGCTGACAGTGGGCTCGAGGGCAGAGAGGTCGATTTCAATGGTCTTCTCGTACTCGGCGTCCGGGTCGGCCTCATAGAACACCGGCTCGCGCTGGCTGCGGCCCTTGAGATAAGCCTTGGTCACGTCGTCCACGGGGAAGATGCCGTTCTTGGCACCGGCCTCGATGGCCATGTTGCAGATGCTCAGGCGGTCGTCCATGGAGAGGGAAGCGACGCCCGGGCCGGTGAACTCCATCGACTTATACAGCGCACCATCCACGCCGATCATACCGATGATGTGGAGGATGAGGTCTTTGCCGGAAACTTTCGGCGGCAGCTTGCCGTTCAGCACGAACTTGATGGCGGCAGGCACCTTGAACCATGCCATGCCGGTAGCCATGCCGGCGGCCATATCGGTGGAGCCGACACCGGTGGAGAAGGCACCCAGTGCACCATAGGTGCAGGTGTGGCTGTCCGCACCGATGATGCAGTCGCCGGCGGTCACGATGCCTTTTTCGGGCAGCAGGGCGTGCTCGATGCCCATCTGTCCCACATCGTAGAAGTGGGTGATCTCCTTTTCGCCGCAGAAATCACGGCACATTTTACACTGGGTAGCTGCCTTGATGTCCTTGTTCGGAGCAAAGTGATCCATGACCATGGTCACCTTATCCTTGTCGAAAACATTGTCCTTGTTCAGTTTGTTGAACTCCCGGATCGCAACCGGGGAAGTGATATCGTTGCCCAGCACACGATCCAGATTGACCAGGATCAGCTGACCGGGTTCAACAGAATCCAGACCGGCGTGTGCGGCAAGGATCTTCTGTGTCATTGTCATACCCATGGGGTGAGTTCCTCCTTTATTTGATTTGCCTTAGTCCATCCGGTTGATGATCGCACCCTTATCCGCAGAGGAGACCATCTTGGAATATCGTTTCAGATAGCCGGTGAGGTTTTCCTTGACCAGGATCTTGGTGGTCTTTTTCCGCTCTGCCAGCTCCTCGTCAGAGACCTCCAGCTGGATGCTGTGGTTCGGGATGTCGATGGAGATGATATCGCCGTCCTGTACATAGGCGATCGTACCGCCGTTGACTGCCTCCGGAGAAACGTGGCCGATGGCAGCGCCACGGGTCGCACCGGAGAAACGGCCGTCGGTGATAAGCGCGATGCTCTTTCCAAGCTCTTTGTCGCTGCTGATTGCCTCGGAAGTATAGAACATCTCCGGCATACCGCTGCCTTTCGGGCCTTCGTAGCGGATGAAGACGGCGTCGCCTTTCTGAACCTTATGTTTCAGCACGGCATCGAGGCACTCCTCCTCGCTGTCGAACGGTCGGGCACGGAGGACGGCGTGGAACATTTCTTTCGGGCAGGCCGTGTGCTTGATGACGGCTCCCTCCGGCGCAAGGTTTCCGCGCAGAACAGCGATGCTGCCGTCCGTTCCGATCGCCTTGTCATACGGGCGGATAATATCTTCTTTTGTAATCGAAGTTCCATACCGCTCATTAAATTTTGCGAGCCATCCGCTGCACTTCTCATAAAATCCATTTTCACGAAGCTCCGCCAGATTTTCTCCGAGCGTCTTTCCAGTCACTGTCATCACATTGAGATGCAGATGATCTTTGATTTCTTCCATAATCGCCGGAACGCCGCCTGCATAGTAGAAGCACTCTGCCGGCCATCTTCCTGCCGGGCGGACATCGAGCAGATACCGCGCATTGCGGTGCAGACGATCGAATGTGTCGCCGGTGATCTCGATGCCCAACTCATGCGCAATGGCCGGGATGTGCAGCAGGCAGTTTGTGCTTCCCGAAATTGCCGCGTGGACAAGAATCGCATTCTCAAAACTCTCTTTCGTCACAAGATCGCTTGGCCGCATATGCTCCATCTGTGCCAGTTTTACCGCCTGGCGGCCTGCCTCCCGTGCATATGCCAGAAGATCCGGGCTTGTCGCCGGCATCAGAGCGCTTCCAGGCAGGGCAAGGCCGAGTGCCTCCGCCATGATCTGCATCGTGGATGCCGTTCCGATAAACGAACAGGCACCGCAGCTCGGGCAGGCATTGCATTTCGCCCAGTCAAGTTTTTCTTCATCAATCTCGCCGCGCTCAAACTTTGCACTGTACATTCCAAGCTGCTCCAGAGTCAGCATTTCCGGACCCGCATTCATGGTTCCACCCGGAACAAACACGGACGGAATATCGACTCTGGCAAGTCCGATCAGATTTCCCGGCACTCCTTTGTCGCAGCTGGAAAGATAGACACCGGCATCAAACGGAGTCGCATTTGCATGAATCTCGATCATATTTGCGATCATCTCACGGCTTGCCAGACTGTAGTTGATTCCGTCTGTCCCCTGGCTTTCCCCATCACAGATATCTGTGCAGAAATAACGTGCTCCAAATCCTCCCGCTTCTTCCACACCTTTTCTTACTTCTTCCACTAATATATTCAGATGACCGCTTCCCGGATGACTGTCGCCATAAGTACTTTCAATCATAACCTGTGGTTTACTTAAGTCTTCTTTTTTCCATCCTGTTCCAATACGAAGTGGATCTAATTCCGGTGCCAATTTTCTCATTTCCTGACTTTTTAATTCCATCTTATACTTCCTCCTGTTTTATCATTTATCCGTAAAACCAAATGCTTATTCTCTAATCTTCGTAAAACATTTTCTACGAAACAACGAACCATACGATCGTTGCACCGACAATTCCTACCATCCCAACAATTGTCTCCATAACTGTCCATGTCTTCAGATTGGTCTTCTCATCAACTTCGAACAATGATTTTGACAGCCAGAATCCCGAGTCATTAACATGACTGAATGCAGTTCCTCCTGCTGCAATTGCAATCGTAAGTGTTGCCAGCTGAAGCTGTGACAGATCTGCCACCATTGGCATAGATGCAATAATACCTGCTGCCATCGTCATAGATACCGTCGCAGATCCTACCGATACTCTGACAACCGCTGCTACCAGGAATGCCACAAGTACCATCGGAAGCGGTAAGCCTCCTACAAAATTTCCGAATAATTCTCCGATTCCTGAATTCTGAAGAATGAATCTCAGCATTCCGCCGCCTGAGATCAAGAGAATAATATTTCCACAAGAATGTAAGGAATTTGTCATCACATTTGTAATTTCCTTAATACTGAATCCTCCTGGCAGTCCAAGGAATAACATGGCACATATTGTGGAGAGCAATAACGCGATTACCGGTGTTCCCAGGAATTCCAATACCGACTGAGCCGGTTTCATAAATGGAATCACGGATGATAATGTATTTAAAATAATCAGGAACAGCGGAAGAAGAATGATACAGACGATCAGCCAGAAATTCGGTTGTTTTCCTGTATTTTTCTGCTGTGCTTCTTTCTCATTCTCCAGATAAGAACTTGGTACCGGGCAGTCAAATTTCTTTCCGGCATATCGTCCAAATACTGGTCCTGCCAGGATCATAGCTGGTATACCAATGATAATTCCGAGCATAATTACATAACTAAGTTCTACATTCAGCATCTCTGCCACCAGAACCGGTCCCGGTG
>OIWV01001654.1_pt1 | contig 18330 bp, 18 predicted proteins | sample 1587751 | NCBI WGS metagenome assembly OIWV01 (sample SAMEA3888913, study PRJEB22519) | human gut metagenome | biome: human gut; feature: human-associated habitat; material: faeces | place: Denmark | collected 2010
CGGCTACATGGCCCGCGTGGCCTTCGTGATGGACAAGCTGCTGCGGCGCATCGGCCTGTCCGGCAAGTCGATCGTGCCGATGCTCATCGGCTTCGGCTGTACGGTCCCGGCCGTCATGGCGGCGCGGACGCTGCCGTCGGAGCGTGACCGGACGATGACCATCCTCCTCACGCCCTTCATGAGCTGCTCGGCCAAGATCCCGATCTACGCGTTCTTCTCGGCGGCATTCTTCCCGAAGTACGCCGCGCTCGTGATGATCGGGCTGTATGTGCTCGGGATCCTGTTCGGCATTCTCTCCGCGCTGGTGCTGAAGTCCGCCTTCCGTGGCCGGCCGGTGCCGTTTGTGATGGAGCTGCCGAATTACCGTCTTCCGAGCCTCAAGAGCGTCGCGCTTTTGCTCTGGGACAAGGCGAAGGACTTTATCGAGCGCGCGTTCACCGTCATCTTCCTCGCCACGATCGTCATCTGGTTCCTGCAGAGCTTTGACGCGCGGCTGAACGTTGTGACCAGCAGCGAGCAGAGTCTGCTCGCCATCATCGGCCGCTGGCTCGCGCCCATCTTCGCGCCGCTCGGCTTTGCCGACTGGCGCTGCGCGACGGCGCTGATCTCCGGCTTCATCGCGAAGGAATCCGTCGTCAGTACGCTGCAGATCCTGCTAGGCGCGTCGGCCGTGTCCACGCTCTTTACGACGAAGACCGCGCTGAGCTTCCTCGTCTTCACGCTTCTGTACACGCCCTGCGTCGCAGCCATCGCGGCCATCCGCCGCGAGGTCGGCTCCGCCCCGCGCGCCGCGCTGATTGCCCTTACGCAGTGCTGCGTCGCCTGGCTGGCCGCGTTCGTGCTGTACCAGCTGGTGCTGATCCTATAGGCATAACACCCCCGTCTTTCCGCATAGGGATAGACGGGGGTGTTGTTATGAGACGATTTTTCCGGCAATACGGACGGCTGGTGCTGGCGCTGGCGGCAGTGCTGGCGCTCTGCGCGGCGCTGCCGGCGCTGTTTCAGCAGAGCCGCGCCATCGAAACGGGTTCCTGGGGGCTGAGCTTCCGCACGGAGGGCAAGGCGCCGGTCGGCAACGCCTCTGCCGAGGCGCTGCGGCGGTACGACGCGGTCTATCTGGGGAACGAGGCAGAACAGAAGATCTACCTGACCTTTGACGCGGGCTATGAAAACGGCTGCACGGAGCCGATCCTGGACGCGCTGGCAAAGCACAACGTGAAGGCGGCGTTTTTCGTCGTCGGCAATTACATCGAGCAGAACCCGGACCTTGTCCGGCGGATGCTGCGCGAGGGGCATCTTGTGGGCAACCACACGTACCACCACTACGACATGTCAAAGCTCTCCGACGAGGCCGCGTTCAGCCGGGAGCTGACGAGCCTGGAGGACCTCTACCGCGAGGTGACCGGAGAGCAGATGCAGAAATATTACCGCCCGCCGCAGGGCATCTACAGCGAAAAGAATCTGGAAATGGCGCAGAAGCTTGGCTACCGGACCGTCTTCTGGTCGCTGGCCTATGTCGACTGGTATCAGGACGACCAGCCGACCGACGAGCAGGCGTTTGCCAAGCTGCTGCCGCGCATCCATCCGGGCGCCGTCGTGCTGCTGCACTCGACCTCGCAGACCAACGCGCGGATCCTCGATACGCTGCTGACAAAGTGGGAGGAGATGGGCTATACCTTCGACACGCTCGATGAGCTGTACGCGTAGCCGTCACCATTTCCGGGCCTCTGCATAACATGGAATGAGCGAGCGAGAACGCGCTACGTTATATTTCAGGAGGTCTTGTTATGTCTTGTAATCAGTCCGGATTCTGCGCCTTCGGCAACAGCTGGTGGTGGATCATTGTTCTGGTCATTATCTTCGTACTCTGGAACGGTAACGGCAACAGCTGCGGCTGCGGGTGCGACAACGGCTGCTGCTGAGCCCGATACATGCAACGTGAGGAAAAGGGCGGCTAAGCCGTCCTTTACGCCGCTCCTTTTTTATGCTTTCTTCAGTGCGTTTCGTTGTATTTCTGGATGCCGAGGGCGAGAAGGTCCATGGCGCGCTCAAGGTCCTCCTGCTTGAGGACGTAGGCGATGCGGATCTCGCTCAGGCCCTTGCCTTCGGTGGCGTAGAACGGCTCGCCGGCGGAGAACATGACGGTATCGCCGTGGTCTTCAAATTCCTGCAGCAGCCACAGCTGGAATTTCTCCGCGTTGTCGACCGGCAGGGCGGCCATCAGGTAGAACGCGCCGCGCGGGCATTCGCAGATGACGCCGGGGATCTCGTGCAGCTTGCGCACGACCGTATCGCGGCGGCGCTTGTACTCCTGCCGGACCTGCTCGAAATAATCCGGGCCGACGGTATAGAGCGCGGCAGCCGCGATCTGATCGAGCGTGGCGACGGACAGGCGCGCCTGACAGTATTTGAGGGCGTTGGCCATGAAGTCCTTGTTGCGGCTGATGAGACAGCCGATGCGCGCGCCGCAGGCGGAGAAGCGCTTGGAGACGGAGTCGATGAGGATCAGGTTTTCCTGACCGTAGTCAAACTTGCCGAACGAATGCAGCGGCTCGCCGTCGTAGGTGAACTCGCGGTAGACCTCGTCGGCCACGAGATACAGATCATGCTCCACCGCAACATCGAGCAGCATCTTCATCTGCTCGATGGTCAGGCAGGTGCCGGTGGGGTTGCCGGGGTTCGTGATCATGATCGCCTTGGTCTTCGGCGTGATGCAGGCCTCGATGCGCGCGCGGTCGGCATAGAAATAGCCTTCCTCCGGCCGGGTATGCAGCGGATGGATCACGCCGCCGGCCGTGGTGATGAAGGTATGGTAGTTGGGGTAGAACGGCTCGGGGACGATGACCTCGTCGCCGTCGTCGAGCAGACAGTTGGCCGCGATCTGCAGCGCTTCGCTGCCGCCGGTCGTCACAAGGATGTCGGACTCGCTCAGCTGCACGCCGATGTTCCGGTAATAGCCCTCGATCGCGGAGATCAGCTCCGGAATGCCGGGGGAGGCCGCGTAGGCCAGCACGGGCGTGCGGAAATTGTGGATCGCGTCATAGAGGGCATCCGGCGTGTGGATATCGGGCTGGCCGATATTCAGATGATAGATCTTCTTGCCGGCTGCCGCTGCTGCCACTGCGTACGGATGGAATTTACGCATGGGGGATTGGCCGCATGCAAGTGCTTTGCTGGACAACTTCATATGAATACCTCCTGTACCCGTATTTTCCGGGATGTCCACCCCGTTTTGTGCATAAAGTTTCGCACAAAAATTTCATTTATCATACCACAGGGAAGCCCTAAAAATCAATGATAACTTCTGCGCCGCCGCAGCTTTTTCCGCGGAAATCATACTGTTCGTATGGGTGATTTCCATTCTGTCCATATGGCTTGTGGGTTCCCTTTTGCGGCGGGCTCTGGTATCATAGCAATATCAGGGAGGGAGACACATGCAGATCAGACTTTCAGAGAATATCCGCGCCCTTCGCCGCCGGCACGGGCTCACGCAGGAGCAGCTGGCCGAGGCGCTGGGAATGACGCCGGGGGCGGTGTATAAATGGGAGGCCGGGCTGTCGCAGCCGGAGCTGGCGGTCATCGTGGAGCTGGCGGACCTGTTTCAGGTATCCATGGACGTACTCGTTGGATATGAGCTTCGAAACAACGACAGAGAAAGCGTCATTGAACGATTAAAGCAGTATGTTCATGACAGAGATCATGTTCATGGCAGCGATCCCGTTGATGCGATATCCGATGTAGAAAAAGCGCTGCAGCGGTATCCGAACTGCTTTGAGATCGTCTATCGCAGCGCAAGGATCTACCGTGTAAAGGGGCTGTATCTGAAAAACCCTGCTTATTCCGAAAGAGCAATTTCTCTGTATCGCCATGCCTGCCTGCTGATCGGGCAGAATACTGACCCTGAGATCAGCGAGGTATCCATTCATTTGGAAATGGCGCAGGTGTATATTTCCCTTGGACAGACCGAAAAAGGTCTGGAGATCCTGAAGAAGAACAATCCCTGCCGGCTCAATCATCCGAAGATCGGGGAGGTGCTTGCATCTTCCTGTAATGACGTAAAAGGAGCGCTTCCGTATCTTTCGGCCGCACTGCTGGATCTGACCGTCACCCATATGCAGATCGTCATGGGCTATCTCAATCTATATTGCAAGCAGAGGGACTATGAAAACGCGCTGCTTTTACTGGATTGGGCATTGGCGTTTTATCCAGGGCTGAAGTGTCCGCAGAAGCGAAGCTATCTGGACAAGAGCGAAGCAGCCCTTTGGGCGGTCCGCGCGGATGTGCTCTGGCGTTTGGAGCAAAAGGAGGATGCTGCGGACAGTCTCAGAAAAGCGAAGGTCGCCGCGACTGCCTTTGACCGGGAGCCGAATTACGATGCACGGAATATCCGGTTTGTTTCCGCAGCAGAAGCCGCAACGGCCTATGATGACATGGGCAGTACCGCCATGGATGTCATTGATACGATCCTTGCGGACAGCGATGAACCAATGCTGCTCACACGATGGATGAGGATTCAGAATGAAGAATAAACGCAGAGAATATACGGCACAATTTTATAAAAAGAATCATATCGCATTTGCGGCCGCGCTCCTTTCGTCCCTGCTCACCTCCGCGCTGAACCTTTATATCGCGTGGGTGCTCCAGCAAATGATCGACGCTGTGTCCGGCGTCCCCGGCTCCTTTGCATTGTCTGCTCTGCTTTGGTTCGTTCTCAGCGTCATTGCAGCGATCATCTTACTGAAGACTGCGAGTTACTTTTCCAAGCCGTGCTTTATGGAAAAAGCGATGAAGCAATATAAGAATTACGCATTCTGTAAGCTGACAAGAAAAAGCATCTCGGCCTTTGGTGCTGAAAATACCGCGAATTACATATCTGCGTTCTCCAATGATGCGGCAACGATTGAAAACAGCTATCTGGATGCGCAATTCAATATTCTGTTCTCGCTTGTCATGCTGCTCGGCGCTCTCATCATGATGATCGCATACAGTCCGATGATGACCGTCGTTGCCTGCCTGTTCTTTGTTCTGCCCATAGGCGCTTCCTATATCACTGGCAATCGCATCGAAAAAGCAGAGCGAAAAATATCCGAGAAAAACAGTGAATTAACAGCTACTTTAAAGGACAGCTTAAGCGGGTTTGCGGTGATCAAAAGTTTCAGAGCAGAAACCGCAATTTTCAAAATTTTTTCAAAGAACAATGCCGAAGTGGAACAGGCAAAATGCGAGAAGCGAAAGCAGGTAACGGTCGTCAGCACGTTGGCCGGAGCAGCCGGAGTCACCGCACAGCTCGGGACATTTTTAGTCGGAGCGTGGCTTGCTCTGTCCGGCCGGGGGATCACACCGGGTGTATTGATCCTTTTTGTTGACTTGACTGCGTATGTAATAACCCCCATTCGCGAATTGCCGGAACAGCTTGCATCCCGAAAGGCGGCAGCTGCACTGATCGATAAGCTTGCTGATTCCCTGGAAGATCATGTCCGGGACGAAGGTTCTCTCGTTCCGAAGCAGTTGAATTGCGGGATCACATTGGAACATATGACCTTTGGTTATGAAGTAGGCTGTGACATTCTGCATGATATCAATACCACTTTTGATGCAGGAAAGAAATATGCTATTGTGGGCGCATCCGGCAGTGGGAAATCCACGCTTCTGAATCTGCTTATGGCAAGCCACGGGAATTACTCCGGGAAGATCTGTTACGATGGGCATGAAGTGAAAAAGATCAGCAGCGAATCGTTATATGACATTGTTTCTATGATCCAGCAGAATGTCTTTGTTTTTAACGCTTCGATCCGGAATAATATCACAATGTTCCGTGAGTTCCCAACGGCAGAGGTCGATCGGGCCATCGAGCTCTCCGGTTTGTCGACGCTGATCGCCGAGCGCGGGGAGGATTATCTGTGCGGCGAAAACGGCAGCGGGCTGTCCGGCGGGGAGAAGCAGCGCATCTCCATCGCGCGGAGTCTTCTGAAGCATGCCTCCGTTCTGCTGGCCGACGAGGCGACTGCCGCGCTCGACGCGCAGACGGCGCATCAGGTCACGGACGACATCCTGTCCCTGACCGGCGTGACGCGCATCGTCGTGACGCATACGCTCGAGCAGGCGGCGCTGCGCCGCTACGACGGCATTCTGGTGCTGAAAAACGGGCGCATCGCCGAGTCCGGCACGTTCGACGCGCTGATGGCGCGGAAGGGCTATTTCTACGCGCTCTATACGGTATCGCAGTAAGGAAAAACCGCGGTACATCCGGTTGGATGTACCGCGGTCCCTTTTTACAGGAGGAACAGCGCCTCGCGCACGACCTCACCGACGGTGGGGTGCGGGAAGACGATCTTGTCGAGGTGCTGGACGGGCAGTTTGGAATGGACCATCATGGCCGCGCCGTAGATGATCTCCGAAGCGTAGGAGCCGACCAGGTGCACGCCCACGACGCAGCGGTTTTTCCGGTCGTAGAGCAGCTTGCAGAAGCCGTCGCCCTTCGGGTTCTCCGCCAGATACCGGCCGGAGAGGGCCATCGGCACCTTGACGACCTGCACGTCGAGGCCCTTTTCCTTTGCGCTCTGCTCCGTCTCGCCGACGCAGGCGACCTCCGGCGTGGTGTAGATGACGGAGGGGATGATGGAATAGTCGATGCGGTCCTTTTTGCCGAGCATGTCGTTCACAGCGACCTCCGCCTCGCGGTAGGCCGTGTGAGCCAGCATCAGCTTGCCGTTGCAGTCGCCGATGGCCCAGACGCCGGGGACGTTCGTGCGCATGCGCGCATCCGTCACGACCGCGCCGCGCTCGAGCGCGAGGCCGATCACCTCGGCGCCCAGCCCCGTCACATCCGCGCGGCGGCCGGTGGAGAGCAGGACGCGGTCACATGGGGCCGTATGCTGCCCGGCCGCGTCCGAATAGACGACGCCCGCCGCCGTCACCGCCTCGACCTTCGCGCCCAGGCAGAACTCCATGCCCTGCTTGCGATAGGTCTTCATGAGCAGGTCACAGATCTCCGGGTCGGTATTGCCCGCGATCTTGGGCATCATCTCAACTCCGGTCACCTTCGTGCCGATGGAGGCGAAGTAGCAGGCCATCTCCAGCCCGATGACGCCGCCGCCGATGCACACGAGCGACTTCGGCTGCGTCTGCAGGGCAAGGATCTCCCGGTTCGTCATCACGAAGCCGGAGGCCAGCCCCTCCTTCACACCCGGGATCGGCGGCACCGCCGCGCTCGAGCCCGTGGCGATCACGAGCCGCGGGGCGGAAAGGACCTCGCCGCCCGCCGAGACCGTGAAATTCTCCCCGTCTTTGCCGAGGATCTTCCCCTCGGCGGAAAAGACCGTCACGCCGTGCGCCTTCATCGCCGCGCCGACGCCGCGGACCAGCGTGCGGACCACGCCGTCCTTCCGCGCGACGACCTTCGCGTGGTCGAACGAGACATTTTCCGCCGTCACGCCGTAATCCGCGCCGTGCAGCGCCGCCTGATACTGCTTGGCGCAGTAGAGCAGGCTCTTGGTGGGGATGCAGCCCTCATTCAGGCACGTGCCGCCGAGGGCGCGCTTTTCGATCAGCGCAGGGCGCAGGCCCGCCTTTCCCGCGCGCTCCGCACAAAGATAGCCGCCCGGCCCGCCGCCGATCACGATCAAATCAAACTGCTGCATAATAGAACCTCCTGTCGTTTTCTCCAGTCTAGCATGCCCCGCCGCAGTTTTGAAATGCTTTTTTGTGATATTTGTATTCTGTTTTTTGTTGTTTTGTGTTGTTTTTTGAGAATCAAGCTCCCCGCAAAAAGGTGCAGACCAACAAATCTGGCCTGCACCTTCGATTGTTTGCAATGATTCAACGGCAACTAGCTGCAAATTTGATACAACCTCTCAGTCTCGGCTGCGCCGAGCCAGCATCCCTACCCCTTTTGTCCCTTCGGGACATTTCTCCCTGATAGGGGGAATCGGCCCCTGGGAGGGGAGCCTTATTTAAGGTTGGATGCCGATGGGGGTCCAGGTGTGGGCTTCGAGGTCGAGGCGGTAGCCGCCGCCGGGGCGGGGCTGCCATTCGTAGCCGTTTTTCTCTTCCTCCGGAAACAGCGCCTGCATGATCGTCAAAACCGTCCCGCCGTGCACAACGGCAAGAATATCCTCCCCCTGCGCCTGCATCCGCGCCAGCCCCGCGAGGATCCGCGCCTGCGCCTGCGCAAAGGACTCACCGCCCGGCGGCACGTTGCCGAACCAGTCGCCCGCCAGCCAGGCCGCGTAATCCGCCCGGCCGTTCAGCTCGTCATAGGACTTGCCCTCGAAAATGCCGAAGCTGATCTCGCGCAGCTCCGGCCATACCTCGTGCGGCACGTCGCCGTAGAGGAGCCGCAGCGTCTGCTCCGTCCGCAGAAGGCCGCTCGTGAGGATCTTCGCCTGCCCGATGGGCGGATAGAGCCCGGCCGCCGCAGCTTCGCGGAGCGCGTCGGCCCCGGCCTCGCACAGGGGCAGGTCCAGCGCGCCGTAGTACCACCGCCGCACGTTTCCCTCGGTCAGCCCGTGGCGGATGAGCGTGAGGCGCCTCATCCCTTCAGCTCCATGGGTAGGCCGCAGAAGATCCGCGTGACCCGCTCCGCCCGCGCGGCGAGCATGGCGTTCATGCGGCCGACGGCCTCGCGCCACGCGCGCTGCTCCGGGTCGATGGGCACGACGCCGCAGGAGATATCCTCGCAGAGGAGGATCTTATCCGAAAGATCGAGCGCCCGCAGCTCGTCCGCCGGCTCCTTCCCCGCCTGCACGCAGGCGAGGGCAAAGCGCTCGAGATGCCGGACGCACCGCGCCGCGGGGTCCAGCGCAAGGCCCTCGCAGGTGAAAATATCCGCGTCCTGCAGGCCGTAGGTCTGTTTTGCGTATGCAGTCTTTCCCTGATACGCGCCGCCGATGATCAGGATCATATCGTTACCTCTCAGAAGATCGCCAGGATCAGAAGCCCCGAAAGCTCGCCCAGCGTGATGGAAAAGCCCGCGATATCACCGGACATGCCGCCGAGGTTCCGTCTGGCCAGACGGCAGGCGAGGATCGTCGTCAGCCCCGCCCAGGCGACCGCCAGCGCGCAGCTGGGCTTTGAAAACAGCCATAAAAACACGACGAACATCACGGCGATGTACATCCCGAGCAGGATCCGGCGCTGCGTCTTCGTCTTCCCGGCCGCAAACGAGCCGGCGTACTGGCTGGTCTGCATGGGCGCGAAGGTCTCCACCGCGACGCCCGCCATGCAGCGCGTCACGACCGGGATGAGCAGCAGCGCCCGCCAGATCAGCGAAAACGAGCAGTCCGCCAGCGCCGCGAACGACAGCAAAAACAGCAAGACCGCGCTCACGACCGCGAACGCGCCCACGCGGGAATCCTTCAGGATCTTCTGCCGGGTGGCTAGATCACGCCGCGACAAGATCGCGTCGCAGCAGTCCAGGAATCCGTCCAGATGGAAAAAGCCCGTCACGAGGAAGGGGACCGCCGCGAGGATCGCGGCCGCGAGAAAGCCGGTAAAGCCGAGCTTTGCAAAGATCCCCGCGCACAGCGCCCAGATCCCGCCGACCACCAGCCCCACGGGCGGCAGACACACGATCTGCCACGGGCGCAGCGCGTCGTCCCACACCTTATAGGGGCAGGGGATGGCAAGATAGGTGCCCCAGGCCATCATCAAGGCCGTCAGCGGCTTGCGAAGTTTTTCTTTCACCGGTCAAACCCTCCTTTGTACCAGTACGTCTGCGCGCAGCACAGCTCCGCGGCATTTTCGCACGCCGCGGCGAGCGCCCGGTCGAGCCGGGCAAGGCCGCGGCGGTAAGCTTCTGTCCACGCGTCATACTGCCCGCCGTCGGCGTAGATATAGTCGCTGACAAACACGCAGCAGCGCATTTGGCGGGAGAACGCGAGCAGCTCGCGCTCCAGCCGTTCGGGCGCGTCCGCGTCCAGCGTCCCGTCCGCGCGGAACATTTCGTTCGAGAGCAGCGCCGTCACGCTGTCGAGCACGGGGCAGATGCGGCGGATGATGGCCGGGTCGTGGCGGCCGCGGATGGTCAAGCGAGGAGAGAATGTCCGTTCCGCATTCGACGGTCTGAAAGCCCAGTCCCGCGCGGTTTTCCAGATGCCGCCGGATGCGCAGCAGATCCTCGTCGTCATGCGGGATCATGGTGGCAAGATAATAATGCGGACCGGGCTGGGCGCAGACGATCCGCTGTGCCAGCGAGGATTTTCCGTTCTTCGCGCCGCCGGAAAGAAAGTAATTCATACGGTAAAACTGTCCTTTTCTCGGATCTCGGTCAGGTAGGTATCGTCGATGGCGGCCTCCGGGAAGGTAGCCATGGTGCTAATGACGGCGCAGGCCGCCTCGATCACGCGGAAGGCCAGCGGGCAGCCGCTGCCCTCGCCGAGGCGCATGCCAAGCTGCAGGCAGGGCTGCAGGCCGAGCAGCTGCTCCGCGACCTTGTAGCCGCGCTCATAGGACACGTGCGAGCCGAAGAAGAAGCCCCGGGCGTTTTCGCACAGCCGCGCGGCGCACAGGGCCGCGACGATCGAGATGAACCCGTCGACCACGACGGGCAGCCGCGCATGCGCCGCGCCGAGGAAGACGCCCGTCATCGCACACAGGTCGAAGCCGCCGACCTTGCACAGAACGTCGATCGGATCGTCCGCGTCCGGCCGGTTGACGGCCAGCGCCTGTTCGATCACCTGTTTTTTTCTGCCGAACGCCGCGTCGGTCAGTCCGCCGCCGCGGCCGGTCACGGCCTCGACGGGTTCTCCGCTGAGCGCGCAGAGGACGGCGGACGAGGTCGTCGTGTTGCCGATGCCCATCTCGCCGACACCGAGCAGGCGGATGCCGTCCTGTCTGGCCTGCGCGGCCAGCTCCATGCCGGTCAGGATGCCCTGCACCGCCGCCGGCCGCGGCATGGCGGGGCCGGCCGCAATGTTGGCGGTGCCCTTGCCGAGACTCCGGTCCAGGATCTCCGGGCAGGTATAGGGCAGGGCGATGCCCATGTCGACGACCGTCAATCCGTCGTGAAAGTGCTTCGCCAGGCACGACGCGCCGGTCAGGCCGCGCGTTAAGTTGATGGCCTGCGCGCGCGTGACCGACTGCGGCGCGGACGAGACGCCCTCGCTGACCACGCCGTTGTCGGCGGCCAGCACATAGATGCGGGTGGGGGCGGCTTCGTTTTTGACCGTCCCGGTGATGCCCGCGAGGCGGATGGAGATCTCTTCAAGCAGCCCAAGGCTGCCGGGCGGCTTGGCCAGCGCGTCCTGCCGGGCTTTTGCCTCGCGCATGGGCGCTTCGTACAGGGGGCTGATCCCGGAAAGCAGGCGCTGCAGCCGCTGTTCATTCTCTGTCATACGATCACTCCAATAGTTCCTGTTCTTCGAGCCAGCGAAGGCTCGGGCGGTCCTGCATGAGTTCGAGCGTACAGGTCGCCTCCGGCGCGAGCTGCGCAAGCAGGCGCAGCAGCGCGGCGCAGTCCATCTTACCGTCCATGAGCGCCGCGTGCAGGTCGCGGCCGCCCTCGTTGTTATGCAGGTGTACGTGGGAAAGGAACGGCGCGCACGCGCGCAGCCACGCCTCCGTCGGCTCCTTGGACGCGAACGTGTTCGCGTGGCCAAGATCGAGGCAGATGCGAAGCCGCGGATCATCCACACCCCGGACGATCTGCGTCAGCAGCGCCGCCTCCGGCTCGAGCACGTTTTCGAGGCACACAGTCAGCCCCTCCGGGACCTCCCGGATGAGCCGCCGCCAGAAGCTGACCGACCGCTCCACAAACCATTCTGAATCATACACCAGCGGCAGAAAGCCCGCGTGCAGCACCAGCTTGGGCGTCCGCAGCTCCTGCGCCTTTCCGATGGCCTGGCGGTAGCGCGTCTCGGTCACGCGCAGGACCATGGGATCGATGGCGGCGGGCGTCAGCTCGTTGAACGGGCCGTGGAGCACGAAGCGGTCCGCCGCGGCCAGACACCGGTCCAGCGGGCACTCCCACGGCTCCGGCGGCGCGCCGTCGAGCCGCGCGGCGGTGCAGAACTGGGCAAGCTCGATCCCGACGCCGAAGTCCCGCGCGCTTTCGCAGCAGTCCTCGCCGATGGACGAGACGTAGAGCTGCGCCCGCTTCACGAGAGCTTCCCTTCCTGCAGCATGCACCAGACGCGGAGCGCGGCGGCCTGCGTCTTGGCGTCAGGGATCTCGCCGCGCAGGACGCGGTCCACCAGCTCGCGCAGCGGCAGGCGGAAGACATTGAGGAATTCATCCTCGTCCAGCTCCCGCTCGCCGAAGGTGAGCTGCCGGGCCAGATACATGTGGATGACCTCGGTCGAATACGCGCAGGTGGGGTAGAACCTGCCAAGGGGGATCAGCTCGCCCGCGACCGCGCCGGTCTCTTCGCGCAGCTCGCGCAGGGCAGCGGAGGCAGGATCCTCGCCGATGTAGTCGAGCTTGCCGGCCGGGATCTCGGTGATGACCTCGCCCATGGGATAGCGGAACTGGTGCTCGAGCAGCACGTCGCCGTTTTCCAGCAGCGGGAGGATGCAAACCGCGCCGTGGTGGACAGTATATTCGCGCGTGGCCTGCTTGCCGTTCGGCAGGCGGATGGTATCCTTGAAGATGTGCAGCACGTCGCCGTCAAAGATCGGCTGGGACGAAAGCTGCGTTTCCTGTAAATTTTTGAAGTCTTCCATGGGTGTTTCGCTTCCTTTTTCGTTTTTCTTATCTTACCGTTTTGCGCCTGCAAAGTCAAATCCCGCCTTGTGTATTTTCCCGCGCGCTGCACATACTAGGCCCAGAGAGATCGTTGGCAGTGCTTTTGCAGGATCTGCCGCCGGATGATCCATACGCAGGTGCGCGCAGATCAGCCGCCGCGCTTCGCCGGAGCGGCAGAAGGCAGGCAGGACCCAGGTTCCGCGTCCCGCTGATCCGGGCGGAGTCTGAATCACCGCCCGGTTTCTTTGCAGCCGACGCCCCGGCGGCACCATTTCACCGGGCAGGCTGTTTTTTCCGGCAGAGGCCGGGAGTGAAGATCCACTCCCGGCCTTTTTCGCGCGCAAAAATTTTTCTTGCAACACTTTCCTGTTTTCTGCGACTATATAGGTGAGACGTCTCAAAACACGCAAGATGTAAGGAGGGTTTCATACGGACGATCAGAAGATCCTGCGGGGACTCAAACGGCAGGACAGCGCCGCGCTGGAGGCCGCCATCCGCCGCTACAGCGGCTACGTTGCCGCCGTGATCGGCAACCAGCTCGGCAGCTTTGCCGCCGGGGAGGATATCGAGGAGCTGGCCTCCGACGTGTTCGTCGCGCTCTGGCAGGCGGGCAGGACGCTGCAGACGGAGCATCTGCGCGGCTGGCTCGGCCGTGTCGCGCGCAACCAGGCGATCAGCTTCCTCCGCAAGCAGCGGCTGCAGCTCGTGCCGGACGAGGACTATCTTCTCGTCGACGAGCGCGACGCGCAGAAGCTCCTGGAGGCGCAGGAGCGCAGCGACCTGCTGCGCCGGGCGCTGGCCGGACTTTCCGAAGAGGACCGGGAGCTGTTTCTGCGCCGGTACTACTATAACCAGACTGCCGAGCAGATCGCGCAGGAAAAACATATGAACGCCAATACGGTCCGCAGCCGGCTCGCCCGCGGGCGGCAGGCGCTGAAGGCCGAATTACAGAAAGGAGCGATCCAGATTGAAGATCTCTGTGCAGAGTCTGTTTGAGGACTATGAAGACGATACCGTCGAGCTGCGCCGCGACGTCGACACAGCCCGCATTCTCGAAAAAACCATGGCGAAGCTGCCGAATGCGCGCAAAAAGCGCCCGCTCCGCCTCGTGCTGATCGCGGCAGCAGCCGTGGCGGTACTGTGCGGCGCGGCAGCGATCGTACATTATGCCTCCGTCGAACCGGCGGAGCAGCCCTATACGCTGAAAAGCGTCTTCCGCGATGTAGACGGCACCACCATCCGGCAGGACATCGATTTTACGCAGGACGGCGCCGTCACCTTTGACACGGACGGAAGAACGGACGGGTTCCTCTGCGGCATCTCGCAGATCCCGCAGCAGGCGAACGGCATTAATGCCGGGCTGACCAGCACGCTGTACGAGTCGCTTTCCTATGCCGACCAGTATGAGGGCCAGCACTTCCTGTCTTCGCTTTCCGACGAGGAAAAGCAGCAGACGAAGGAGCTGATCACCAGGATCAACTACCATGACAAGGTCGGCGACGACGATTGCAGCGTGGAATGTCTGTCGGTCAACGACGTCGCGGGCGTCGATCTGCTCTTATGGGGGCATGACACCCAGCTTATCAAGGAGGGCACGATCAACGGCCTGTACGCCGCGTGGGTGGAAAACACGACCGACCCGCCCGCGCCGGACGGGAACGGGCGGATCAGCGTGAAGCAGCAGTACCTGTTCCTCTATGACCCGGACAAGCTGTGCGTGGTAGTCCTGTGGGGAAAGTGGGAGACCTGCGAGGCGCTGGCCGCGGAACTCACGATCGTTCAGACCGACATTCCCACACCGGAACACGACCGGGACTTCATCTGGGTCGGCGCGCTGGGATAAGCGCCGCGGCGGAAGATCTTCCCTTTTTCCTCTTGACAATTTTCGTCTAATGCGTTAGACTCAAAGCATCAAGTAAGGTCTAACGCATTAGACAGGAGGACTGCCCATGGCCACACCGAAGATCTTTGAGAGCGAATACCGGTTCTGCCTGATTTTATGGGAGCATGAGCCGCTGCCCAGCGCGGAGCTGGCGAAGCTGTGCAAAGAAAGGCTCGGCTGGAGCCGGACGACGACGTACACGGTCATTCACCGTTTGTCGGAGCGCGGCGTGGTGAAGAACGAGGGCGGGCTGGTCTCGTCCCTCGTATCCAAGGACGAGGCGCAGGCGGCGGAGCTCGACGCGCTGGTCGAAAAGACGTTCGAGGGGTCTTTGCCCGCGTTCGTCGCGGCCTTCGCGCGCAAGACGAAGCTGTCGCAGTCCGAAGTCGATCAGCTGCGCGCCATGATCGACGGATTTGAGGAGGCACAGAAATGACCGACATCTTTCTCGGGTTTCTGAACCGCAGTCTGGCCGCGGGCATTCTGATCCTGGCGGTCGTGCTCGTGCGGCTGGTGTTCAAAAAGGCGCCGCGGTGGCTGCTGTGCGCGCTGTGGGCGCTGGCGGCGGTGCGGCTGGTGTGCCCGGTGTCGATTGAGAGCGTGCTGAGTCTCATCCCGAGCGCCGAGCCGGTGCAGCCGGAGATCATCGTCTCCGCGCAGCCCGCCATCACGAGCGGCATCCCGGCGGTCGACGCGATCGTCAATCCCCCGCTGGCCGCGGCGTTCACGCCCAGCCCCGCGCAGAGCGCGAACCCGCTGCAGATCTGGACGTTCGTCGCCGCGTGCGTCTGGCTGGCCGGGATCGCGGCGCTGCTGCTCTACGCGGCCGTCTCCGCCCTGCGGCTGCGGCTGCGTGTGCGCACGGCGGTGCGGCTGGAGGGGAAGGTGTACCAGTCGGAGTTCGTCTCCTCGCCGTTCATCCTCGGCGTGATCCGGCCGCGCATTTATCTGCCTTTCGGGCTGGAGGCCGGGGCGCAGGAGATGGTGCTTGCGCATGAGCGCGCACATCTGCGGCGCGGCGACCAGCTGTGGAAACCGCTGGGGTATCTGATCCTGACCGCGTACTGGTTCAATCCGGTCTGCTGGCTGGCGTACATTCTGTTCTGCCGCGACATTGAGGCCGCGTGCGACGAAAAGGTCGTGCGGGAGCTGGGTGAAGGGTGCAAGGCGGCCTATTCCCGGGCGCTGCTCGCGTGCAGCGTACCGCGGAAGCTCATCACGGCCTGCCCGCTCGCCTTCGGCGAGACGGGGGTCAAATCTCGCATTAAATCCGTCCTGAACTACAAAAAGCCCGCGTTCTGGCTCGTGCTGGCAGCGGTGATCGCGTCGGTCGCCGTGGCCGTGTGCTTCCTGACTGACCCGAAGCGCGAGGAGCAGACGGAAGCCGCTCCGGCGGAGACCGTGGACGTCACGCCGGTAGCTACATCCGATCTTCTGGACGCGGATTACCCATCCATGCAGACCTTTGCCGACGCGTGGCTCGCACAGGCGACCTCCTCGCAGCAGGTCGAATATGAAGTCCAGACCGAAAGCGGCTCCGAGACGGTGACGGATACCATTCATGACGCGCAGGCGGTGAGCCTCGAGCAGCTCGCGGAGCTGCCCGATCTTGCGCCGGGCGGGACGCTGCAGCTGTGGAGCTTCCAGATCGCCGTCTCGCCGGAGGGCATCGACCCGGATACGGTCCTGCTGTCCACCGAGCGTGGGATGTCGATGATCGACGGGCGGGCGTATCTGCTGGACGGCAGCCGGTATCTGGCCGTCTGCCTGTACGGCAAGGACCGGTATCAGATTCTCTCTGTCCAGCACGACACCGACGGCACGGCGCTCGGCAGCTACGAGACGCTGGACGAGCTTCCGGCCTATCTGCACGATTTCTTCCTCGACTTTGCCCACCAGAGCAGTCAAAAAGCACTCAATGAAGATTTCTTCACCGGCACGGACGGCTATGGCGAGTCCGTCACAGTACCGGCGGTCTTCACGGCCGCCACGGAATCCGGCGGCGGCGACTGGGGCGCGTATATCCCCGCGGAGGGCTGGCTGCGGAATCTGGGCAGCCGGCTGTGGTACAGCGAAAAGACCGGCGCGACGTTTGAGGTCGTCTATTACCCGTCCGTGCCCGTGTCCTCGCAGATCGCGAGCTATGACGCGGGCGGCTATGCCGGGCTGGCGATGACGCGCTGCACGGTCTATGGGCTGGGCCCCGAGTCGGCGGTCTATCTCTACGGCGCGGAGGGCGGCTGCTTTGAGGTGCGCATCCGCTGGGATCAGGGCGAAAACCAGACGGACGCTTCCGGCTATAATTCCTACCTGCAGTCCTGCTTCGAAGAGCCGCTGCTGCGGAAGATGGCGATGAGCTTCTACCCGCTGAACGCCGACGGCACGGCGCAGAAGCGCACGATGCTGGCGCAGGCGGGCGGCTACACGCTCTATGTGCGCACGGAGGCGACTGACTGCCCGTACGGCGACGAGAGCTGCCACCTGCACACGAAGACGTCCCTGTCCTGCGAGACGGCGGACGGAACGGAGCATCTGCTGGATCTGGGAGCCGACAGAACCTACTGGTTCATGCACTATGACGTGGGTGGCGGCTTCCTGCGCGTCGGCTGCCTGTCGCAGGATCCGGCGCACGGACGGCGGTTTTCGACGTGGTCTCTGGATATCTTTGTGCCGGAGCTGCGCATCGGGCACTCCAACTCTTACTCAAACGTGACCCTCTCCGGTGAGAATCCCGCTGCACCCGAAACGGTCGGGACCGACAGCTCCATGCCCATCCAGCCCTGTGAGCTGACGCTGCCGAACGGCGTGTATCTGGGCCTTGATTATGAGACGACGCTGCAGCTGGCGCAGGCGTACCGCGGCAGCCGCGTGTATCGCGGGCAGACGCCGGGGGATAACTTCACCGTCGACGGCGTGAGCTATTATTTCTCCGCGGACAGCTCGGGCGTCCTGCGGCTGGATTCCTATTCCGTCATCACCACAGAGCTGGCAACGCAGAGTTTCCTGCGCGGCATCAAGCTCGGCGACGGGCTGCAGAGCGTACTGGATACGATCCCCACGGCAGACTGGAAGCCGGAGGAGCTGTATGCCCAGCTTCTCTACGGCGAGGATCTGGTCAGCGGCGACCGGGCGGTGCTGTACTGGAACAGCTCGATCTACCACCCCAGCTATTACACCCTGATCATCAAGTCCGGTGAGGATTCGGCCAACATCGAGTTTGACCATGACGGGTCCGTGTCCGGCATCTACGTTTCCAATTACTAAAGAGAGAGAGGCAGCTATGGACGAATTTTATGAGCAGGAGCATCAGGCGTGGCTCGACGAGCAGAACGCCGTCATCTCCTTCCATGAGATCCCGCAGAGCGAATATTTCCGCGCGCCGGACGGCGTGTTCTGGGTGTACATCCTGTCGCTGCTCGAGCGCGGATACCGGGTGCAGTAGTTTTTCTTGCAATTCACGGCCGCTGCGGTATAATGACAATAAAATCAAAACCGCAGGAGGAAACAATTATGATCGCACTTGCATGTGACCACGGCGCACTGGACCTCAAGAAGGCTATCATGGCGCATCTGGACAAGCGTGGGCTTGCCTACAAGGATTTCGGCTGCTACACCAAGGACAGCTGCGACTACCCCGACTTCGCAGGCCCGGCCGCGCAGGCCGTCGCCAGCGGCGAATGCGACCGCGGCATCGTCTGCTGCACGACGGGCATCGGCGTGTCCATCACGGCCAACAAGGTCAAGGGCATCCGCTGCGCGCTGCTCGA
>OIWV01001656.1_pt1 | contig 18323 bp, 16 predicted proteins | sample 1587751 | NCBI WGS metagenome assembly OIWV01 (sample SAMEA3888913, study PRJEB22519) | human gut metagenome | biome: human gut; feature: human-associated habitat; material: faeces | place: Denmark | collected 2010
TCTGCACATGGAGATGCCGGGACAGCAGCAGTTGGATTTGTAATCGCTGTAAAGAATAACGACTTTACAGATTGAAACGCAATTGAATTGAAAATTGGTATATATGAGGAGAGCTTTTTATGGGTAAACTGTTTGGAACGGACGGAATCCGCGGCGTCGTCGGCGAAAATCTGACGGTCGACCTCGCCTTTCAGGTTGGCCGCGCGCTGACGACGGTTCTGGCGGAGGAGAAAAAGCACAGACTGGCGATCGCCATCGGTAAGGACACGCGTATTTCCTCCGATATGCTCGAGGCGGCGCTGATGGCCGGTATCTGCGCCGCGGGCGGCGACGTGATGCCGTTCGGGACGATCCCGACCCCGGCCGTCGCATATCTGACCGTTCTGGAAAAGGCGGACGCGGGCATCGTCATCTCGGCCTCGCACAATCCTTATGAGCACAACGGTATCAAAATTTTCGACAGCCGCGGCTATAAGCTGTCGGACGAGATGGAGGAGCGGATCGAGGAGTTGATTCTTTCTGGCGCGCCCATGGCCGACAAGACCCGCGGCGAGATCGGCCGCCGCTTCCACGGCATGCGCCAGATGAAGCAGCTCTATGTCCAGCACCTGCTTTCGAGCGTGGACTGCGACCTCACGGGCATGCGCGCGCTCGTCGACTGCGCCAACGGCGCGGCCTCGGCCACGGCGCCGATGCTCTTTGACAGCCTGCACCTGCAGGCGGACTTCATCCACTGCGATCCGGACGGCGTGAACATCAACGAGCACTGCGGCTCGACGCATCTGGAGTCGCTGGCCGAGGGCGTCGTCAAGGGCGGCTACGATCTCGGCATCGCCTTCGACGGGGACGCGGACCGATGTCTCCTGATCGACGAGAAGGGCGGCGTGGTCGACGGCGACAAGGTCATGGCAGTCTGCGCCCTCGCCATGAAGCACGATGGCAAGCTCAGCGGCAACGCCATCGTCGCGACCGTCATGTCGAACCTCGGCCTGCATGAGTTCTGCCGCAACCACGGCATCGACCTCGTCTGTACCGACGTCGGCGACCGCCACGTGCTCGAGAAGATGATCGAGTGCGGCTACGCCATCGGCGGCGAGCAGTCGGGCCACACGATCTTCCGCGACTATGCCACGACCGGCGACGGCGAGCTGACGGCGCTGCAGTTCCTGCAGGCGCTGCATGTCTCGGGTCAGCCCGCCTCCGAGTTCGTCTCCTGCTGCAGACAGTATCCGCAGGAGCTTATCAACGTCGCCGTACCGCACTCCGGCGGCGTGAAGGAGCGCATCATGGCCGACGAGACCGTCTGGGCACAGGTGCGCGAGCGCGAGGCGGCGCTCGCGGGTGAGGGGCGGATTCTGCTCCGTCCGTCCGGCACCGAGGCGCTCATCCGCGTGATGGTGGAGGCCAAGACAGTCGAATTGGCTCATGAAGTGGCGACAGATTTGGCTGATTTCATAAAAAAGCTGGTATAAAAAGAACAGAACTTCCAAACTTTCGCGAATTGCTTGACAAGTTATTTATTGAAAAGGTATAATACATCATGGTGAATGACAAAGCGATGGGGTACACCCAACTGCAGTCCCGCTCCGATGAGGAGCTGTGTGCCTGCGCCGCTTCCGGCAGCCGCGCGGCCGAGGAGATCCTCGCCCACCGGTACTACCGCCTTGTGCGCAGCTGCGCGCGGCCGTATTTCCTCGCCGGGGGCGACAGTGAGGATCTGCTGCAGGAGGGGATGCTGGGTTTGCTCAAGGCGATCCGGGAGTATGATCCCGGGCGCGACGCGGCCTTCCGCACCTTTGCCGATACCTGCATCCGCAACCGGCTATGCACGGCGCTGCGCGCCGCCTCCGCCGGGAAGCATTCGCCGCTCAACCAATCCGTTCCCCTGCATCCTGCATTCTTTGACGCCAATACCGCTTTCGCACAGGTTGATCCCGAGGTCTTGCTGATTGACAGAGAAAAGACTGCCAATTTGCTGGACAGTGCCCACAAGTTGTTATCTGAGTTCGAGGTCAAAGTTTTAGGGTTCTATTTGGACGGCCTGACATGCCGTGAAATTTCAGAAACCGTGGGTAAGTCCCCCAAATCGGTAGACAACGCTGTACAGCGTATTCGCCGCAAAATCGCGCGGCAGCTATCATCCGGCGACATCAGCAAGAGCTGAACGCAATATATTTTTCTCAAAGAGAGGGTAAAATCATGTACGAAGATAAGACTTTGGTATGCAAGGACTGCGGACAGGAATTCATTTTCACTGCTGGCGAACAGGAATTTTACGCTGAGAGAGGCTTCGTAAACGAGCCGAAGCGCTGCAAGAGCTGCCGTGACGCAAAGCGCGGCGCATCCAAGCCGGAGCGCGAGATGTTCATCGGCACGTGCGATTCCTGCGGCGGCGAGATCATTACGGATGACAGTACAGCAGCAACGAGCTGTCCGTACTGCGGCAACAAAGTTGTTATGAAAGGGCAGTTCGACGGTGCCTTAAGACCGGATTACATCATTCCGTTCAAGAAAGATAAAAAGCAGGCAAAAACTAAGCATGTCAGTTGTCACAATGGTTTTAGTTCTTCTGATGACATTGATAGCAGGAATGCTCACTGGATGCGGAAAAAATACAGCCAGAAGCACAGATGGAACAGAAAGCAACAGCACGGGTTGCAACGGCAGCACAGGAGGCGGCAAAGGAAGATTTATTGAATCAAAAGTAGCACTTCCGGAAGAAATCAACAGTATTTTACAATTCAAAGCACTGTCAGATGGAACACTTGAAGTTGTAGGGCAGGATGCAGATTATAGCATCTATGTGGCAAAAAGCAGTGATGGAGGCGGCAGCTGGGAGACAACACCGCTTGAAGATATCTCTTATGGCGATGTCGCAGTCGCAGAGGATGGAACAGTTGCGTTTCTTGATTACACAGAAAACGGATTATGTCCGGTTACAATTGTGGACGCGGACGGAAGCACACATACATTTTCGATTGAAATGCCTGCAGAAGATGCCGTTGTATCAGTTGCAGCATTTGACAGTAACAAACAGCTGATCGTGCGCGATACATTGGGCGGTTTGTATGGAATTGACTGTACAGATGGAAGCAAAACAGTGACATTTGAAATCGATGAGGATACCTATATTCCTTATTTTGATGTGGTTGGAACGAATTGCTATATCGTCACAAGTGACAAGGTGCTTTGCTATGACACGACAACCGGAAAAGAGACGGACGAGCTGACCTCATTGACTGAGCAGATCTGTTCAGATGATAACCTCGTTTATCGAAATCCCGATACCGGACTTCCGGTGACGTTTGCAAAAGCGGAGAATGATAACAGTATTATTTTTGCAGATTATAAAGGAATTTTCCACTATACAACAGGTGGAGCAGTTGTGGAGGAGCTGGTACAGGGCGGGCAGACTGCATTGAGCAACAGCGGTGCGATTTTTTACGGAGTGTATGTGCAGGATGAGACGCATCTTTTTGTGGCAGGAAATAACGGAATGGAGGGTGCACTTTACAGCTACACCTACGATGCAGACGCGTCTGCCAACCTGAATCAGGAACTCAATATTTATGCATTGCAGGATTCCGATACGCTGCGTCAGGCGGTCAATATTTTCCGTCAGGAGTATGCAGATATTTATGTAAACCTTGAAATTGGCATGACGGATGATAATGGAGTGACGTTAGAGGACGCATTGAAGACGTTGAGCACGGATATCCTGGCAGGAAATGGACCGGATGTGCTTATCTTAGATGGAATGCCGGTGGACAGCTATGTGGAAAAAGGAATTTTAACAGATATCAGTGATGTTGTGGATGAGGTAAAGGCTTCGGATGGACTTGTGGATTCCATTGTGAAAGACAGCACAAAGGATGGAAAGATATATGCGATTCCGACACGTTTCTTAGTATCATTTATCACGTCAGATCAGCAGACGGTAGATGCAGGAAAGTCCACGCAGGCACTTGCAGACCGCATCGAAACCCTGGCAAAAGACAAAAGTACGACTTATGTGGTACAGCAGAAGATGGCGGAAGAGTTACTGCTTGATTTTTACAATGTAGATTCCAAAAACTGGGTAAAAGAGGACGGAAGTCTGGATGAAACGAAAGTTTCCGATTATCTGACACAGGTGAAACGTATTTATGATGTGGATGATCACAGCGATATTGAATCCTATGGCAATTTTTTTGAGAGCGGAATGTGCGATGGATACCGTTATGGAACATTAGACAGCATGGATTTATTTGCAGAGAGATGTAAAGTAGAATTTGGAACCATTGCAGATGTCGAGGATTTCCAGTTGATGTTGAGCGCCGGTACGACGGACGGAGCGGTTTATGGGGTGTTGTCGAATGGTGGAACTTCTTCTTATGTCCCATTTTTACAGGCAGGTGTGGTATCTGGAGGCAATGAGGATGCAGGGAAAGCGTTTGTGAAAACATTGCTCGGCAAAGAGGCAGGAGCTTCCAGCAACGGAATCCCGGTGAATGAGGCAGCTTTAAAGGATCAGATCAATGCATTGATGGGATGGACGGAAACAAGCATGGCATTTAACAGGGATGGAAGCGACAAAATCTATACGATTGAATACCGCTCCATGACACAGGAGGAAGCAGATGCGATTTTAGCGCAGCTGGAAGCAGTGGAGCAGTCAGCACTCACAGACCGTACGATCCAGAATCTTGTGATTGAACAGGGAACAAGCTATGTAAAAGGAGAGCAGAACCTCGAAGAAACGGTAAATGAGATCACGAAGAAAGTGAATCTGTATCTTGCAGAGCAGCAGTAAAAAAGGAAGAGGATGGGAGATTGCAGCAGGCTATGAGAAAGGCATGAGGATGAAAAAACATAAAATCAGAAAAAAGCGAAATCCCGGCTGGTATTTTCTGTTGCCCGAATTTCTGGGAGTATCGGTGTTTGGACTGATCCCATTTGCAGATGTGGTGCGGCGCTCTTTTTTCCAGACCGTGGATGGCAGTTTCGTCGGGATCAGTAACTACGTGCAGGTGATAAAAAATGATGCGTTTAATCTTGCAGTGAAAAATACACTGCGTTTTGTGGTCACCTGTATTCCATGCCTGTTGCTATTATCGCTGATCCTGGCAATGCTGTTGCAGCAGGTTTTGATTTTGGCAGAGAAAAAGAAAAAACATCGGAATGTGACGATGGAACAGTTTTACCGGGGCAGTGCAGCGGCACTTAAAAGTATGTATCTGCTTCCGATGGCAATCCCGGCGGCAAGTGTGGTCGTACTGTGGAAGATTCTTTTTGACAGCCACGGATTTGTGAACAGTGCGATCCATGCGCTGTCAGGAATGAGCGGAATCGGGCAGATTTTAAACGTTTTGTCGGTGCAGGAGGTAGACTGGATGAACACCGATGCCGCATTTGGAATCCTCGTATTCAGCTATGTCTGGAAATATTTAGGATACGATATTGTGCTCTGGATGGCGGGGCTTTCTGCAATCCCGCAGGGGATTTATGAGGCGGCAGATATGGACGGAGCCGGAAAATGGAAAACGTTTTTCTATATCACACTTCCGAATCTCCGCCCGGTGGCATTTACCGTTGTCATTTTGTCGGTTTTAAATTCATTTAAGGCGTTCCGGGAGGTTTACATGGCAGCGGGCAGCTATCCACAGGAAAATATTTATCTGTTGCAGCATGTGTTCAACAACTGGTTCCAGACGCTCTCGGTGGATAAGATGGCGGCGGCATCTGTGATGCTCGCGTTTGTAATTGCGGTGTTTGTGCTGTTACTTGAGCGAAGCTGGGAGCGGGAAGGATAATGAACAGGAGACAGCAGATAAAAAGGAAGATGTACAATATAAATATAGAAAGAAGAATTTCATGAAGAGAATAATAATAACATGCATTCTGATTCTGACAGCAGGCTTGTGCCTTGCTCCAGTTCTTTTTCTGCTTGTCGGCACTTTTATGGGAAACCATGAAATCTATACGTGCATCGCACCTGCACTCGGAAAGGGAGATGGGCTTGCTATCTGGCATCTTCTGCCACAATACCCGACGTTGCAGAATGTTGTGGAGCTTCTTTTCGATTCACCAGAATATTTTCAGATGTTCTGGAACTCGATTTTTTACACGGGGGCAATTCTGGTAGGGCAGATGCTTTTTGGCATGCCGGCAGCGTGGGGGCTGGCGCGGTATTCTTTCCGCGGAAGAAAAACAGTTTACCGGCTGTTCATTCTCGTGATGATGATGCCGTTTCAGGTCACGATGTTGTCGCAGTATCTGGTGTTAAACCGTCTGGGAATGCTGGACAGACCGCAGGCAGTCGTTTTGCCCGGAATTTTTGCAACGTTTTCCGTCTTTATTATGTACCGCTTTTTCCGTGGAATACCGGAAAATGTCATGGAGGCGGCACGTATGGACGGGGCGGGAGAATTCCAGATTTTTTTGCGGATCGGCATACCGCTTGGAAGTCCGGGCATCCTGTCGGCACTGGTATTTTCGTTTTTGGACTGTTTTAGCATGTTAGAGCAGCCGATGACGTTTCTGAAAACAAAAAGTCTCTGGCCGTTGTCACTTTTTCTGCCGGAGATCACGAGCCAGAACGCAGGATTTTCACTCTGTGCATCACTGGTGACGATCCTGCCCGCAATGTTTGTTTTTCTGGCAGGACAGGACTATCTGGAGCAGGGAATTGCGATGGCGGGAGCGAAGGAATAGTGCAGGAGCAGAATGTAATTGAGAATATGAAAAATATAAGAAAAAACAAAAATTCGGAAAATGAAATAGCAGTAACCGGAAAATCGGGAATTTTCTGGTTAAAAGGGCTGGCTGGTTTACTTGCGGTCATGCTGGTTTTCACGATTGCATCGCGGGTGGTGGCATCCATCACTGTCCCACAGGTAACGGCATCAGCTCCGTCATCCGGAAAGATCGAGCACACGGTTATGGCATTGGGAACCGTGGAGGCAGGCGGCGAGAAAGCGATTGTCACAGAGGAAGGAATTCTGGTTGCACAGGTCAATGTGCATACGGGAGAAAGCATCGGGGAAGGAGAAACTCTTTTTGCACTTGATATGGACAGTCTGGAAGATCAGATTTATGAGCTGCAGAACCAGATCAAAAAGCTTCAGCTTGAAAATGATTCCCTGAAGAAAAATAAAGCGCAGGCAGACGCAAAGCAGCAGCTGGAGTTAAAGCGTGCGCAGGAAGATTATGAGGAAACGATAGCGAAGAATACAGTTTCCGATGGGAAGGCAAATGAGGCATTGCAGAAAGCGGCGGATGCAAAAAGTCAGGCAGAGAAGGAATTAAACAGTGCGAAGGATGCACTCGCACAGGCGGAGAAGGAGCTGAATGCAGTCAAAGAGGAACTGCAAAATGTGAAGGATGCAGCTGCGGCAGAGCAAAGTAAAGATACCGCAGATCAGACAGGCGAAGCAGAAAAGAAAGATACAAATTCAACCATAACACAGAAGCTCCAGCAGTTAGAAGAAGCTGTGCAGGAAAAGCAGAACACATACGACACAATTCAGGCAAAAGTTACTGAAAAGCAGGCGGCACTTGACTCTGCCAGCGTCGCATTAGAGGAGAAGCAGGAACAGCTGGAATCCAATACAAGTACTGCAGAGGATGCAAAGAAAGCCGCAGAGCGCGCGGTAGAAGATGCAGGTCTGTCTGCAGACATCGATCACACGCAGGAAATCAACGCCATTTCTTTAGAGCAGTTCCAGAAACAGTTAGAAAAGCTGAAAATCCTAAAGCAGCAGAACGGAGAGATAACTGCACCATCCTCCGGGATTATTACAAAAGTATGTGTGGAAACCGGGCAGAAAACAACAGACACGGCGGCAGTTGTCATGAGCGATGAGCAGAGTGGACTTTTTTTTACTACGACAACGGACAGCAAAAACAGGGAATATCTCTCAGTGGGAGATAATGCAACGATTACCGGTGTCGGTAAGGAAACGTCTGATTGCAGCATTGTTTCCCTGGAAACATCTAAAGACGGAAGCAGCATAAAAGTGTCAATTGCTATGCAGGGGGATGATTTCTTGCCGGGTGAGAGCGCACAGATGACTGCCACAAGAAAATCGGAAATCTATGATTACCTTGTGCCGGTTACAGCCGTTTGGCAGGAAAATAACAAAGCGTATGTGTTACTCTTAGAGATGGAAAATACAGTGCTCGGAGAGCAGTATATCGCGAGGAAGGCGGAAGTGCAGATTTTAGATAAAAACAGCAGTTATGCAGCGGTAAGCGGAAACTCACTGAGTGCGGACTGCCAGATCATCACAGATTCTGATCGGACGGTTGGAAACGGGGATGTTGTGCGGATGACGGAGTAAGGACAGAACAATGAAAAAAATAAGTTACGGAAAAGGGATTGCAAGTCTGGCTTTTGGATTATTTGGAGCTGTATTTTTGGTATTTGCATGCGTTTATCATAATAAAACAGAGGATTTTTCCAATATCATCACAATCCAGTCTGGGGAAGACAAGTTTACCCAGAGCGAAATAGCGTCAATCCGGCAGGATACGGCATCCGCAGAGACATTCACAGCGTGGACAGAGCAGAAAAATCAGACAGTTCGTGCTACGATAAACGAACGGAGCAGCAACGCGGATATTTTGTTACTCTGTGGAGATTCCCACTCCGTCCTTCCGTGGGGAAAAAATCTGCCGGAAAGCGACACAGAGGGCTGCATCCTAGGTGCATCCTTAGCGGAGCAGTTGTTTGGTGGAACAGAGGTGGAAGGACAGCAGATCCTATACAACGGAAGAGAGCTTACTGTGCGCGGTATCGTAAAAGAACCACAAAATATAATGCTATGTCAGAGCGCTGCAAACGATGAGACAGCTTCCGGAACACAAACTGGAAGCAACGGAAACCAGCAGACAGGCTCATCAGAAAATAATCAACAGGAAATCTGCTATGACAAAATCAGTCTGCTCTATACAGACAAGTCGAAAGCGATTAACAGGACTGCGGCAGAATTTATCAGCAGATATGGATTAGACGGTCAGATCCTTCATTACGAATACAAACGAAATCTAAGCTGGTTTACAGACTTAATTCCGGGAAAATGGTCCGATTTTTCCGGTTGGAAGGAGAATTTGAAAACACTGCAAAGTGATGAAAAAATATTAAAGCAGTGCGAGAAGAGCACGGTCGAAAGCCTTTATTTGGAATGGATCTGGAAAAGAAACAATTGTTTCCTGATGTGTCTTGTTATGGCAGAGTTGTTATAATAGCTCCAGAGGTGGTATATAAGTGAGAGGGGCACTGAAACTTGTAATTTGAAATACGTTATGTTAGTATAAATTACGTCAGTGAACATTTCTCACTGATACAGTTTTTAAATAACAGTATATTTTAAAAGTAAGACTCCGGAGGTTATCAAATACATGAGACATTGATATTTTTCTAATTCAATGATGGAAAAACTGGCAGAGATCAAAGACGGCACAGTTTTTAGATCAGGTTACAGATAGGTGTAATCTTTTTTTGTTACAAAAAAGAAGATCGGTCAACTGATTACGAATTAGAAAAAAAGGAGATATCTCATGAAAAAATTAAAATTTGATAGTTATGATGGAGTCTGTTTTTTGAATGGACTTGTCTTTTTTGCACCGGTTGCGTTGCTGGTAAGAACGCAGGCTGGTGTGTCGGAACACATATTTTTCCTCCTTCAGGCATTATTGTCTGGCGTGATTTTTCTGGGGGAAATTCCAACAGGATTTATAACAGATAAAATTGGATACCGGAAATCCCTGATCCTGGCACAGGTGTTACTGTTTGGCGCGAGAAGTTTATTGCTTGCAGCCTTTGTGAGCCGGTCACTTGCACTGTTTGTCGTGGAGGCAGTTGTGGAGGGGATTGCGGCGTGCTTTACTTCCGGAACGGGAAGCGCGTACCTGTACGATCTGTATGGGGAAAACGGATATCTTGTAAAAACAGCACATGCAGAAAACTTTGGAACAGCAGGTTTTATCATCAGTACAGTTGCGTATGCCGGGATTTATAAAATAAGCGGTATGGAAGGTCTACTGATTACAACTGTAGTCATGGATATTATAGCGGTTGTATGCTCGTTCTTCCTGAGAAGTGAAAGCAGTAAAACGGTAATTGCAGACAGGAAGGAAGTACAGATTTTAGCGGTATTTAAAAACAAAAAAGCATTTCTGTTTGTGATTTCGCTGGCAATTTTCAGTATCGCATGGCTTCTGATCAACTTCTTTTATGTGGAAAAACTTGAAAACTGCGGTTTGCCGGTAGAATGGATGTCATTGATCATTTTGAGCTATTCAGCCGTACAGATGCTGGCAGAACCCATTTTAGGAAAATTGTCTGACGGAAAAAACGGAAAGTCCGGTAGAGAAAAACTGCCCGCAGTTACAGCTGCCACAGCAGGGGTGGCATTTCTTCTTTTTGGAGTGGTAAAATTCAGGGCAGCCGTACTGTTTCTAATGCTGATATTGCCGTTGCTTTTAAATCTTCCGGAATATCTGCTGATGGATCTGGAAAATCAGTTTGTGGACGAAGCGGAGTGTGGCAGCCAGCGTGCGGCAACGCTGTCTGTGCTTAATATGGGTGTGAATCTGGTGGAGATTCTGACGCTGTCAGCCTCAGCATTTTTGACGAAAATCGGAATCCAGTGGTGCTTTGTGTTTGTGGGATGCTTTCTGATGGCGATAGCGCTTCTATTTGCCAGAATACAAAAATAGAAGGAGCGAAAACCGCTTCCTCCTATCAAAATGATCCGTAATTTTACCACAGACCTAATACGTGTTGCATCAGCAAACTCATACAGGTAATACCGATCCAGCAGCTGAATCCAAGAAGCAAAGGTTTGGCTCCTGTTTTCACTAATTTCACAATATTGGTATTCAGACCAATTGAACTCATGGCAAGAACGATGAAAAACTTGCTCAAAGTTTTTAGCGGATTGAAAACAGCTGCTGGAACACCGAAGTTCACTGCTATTGTTGTAATAATGGATGCAATTATAAAATAGAGAATGAACATCGGAAAAATCTTTTTAAAATCCACTTTATTATGATCCGTTTGTTCCCTTCTGGTTCGAAGAAAAGCAAGGACAAGCGTGATTGGAATAATTGCCAGTGTTCTTGTAAGTTTTACGGTGACAGCTTTATCCAAAGTCGCCGAACCAAGGTTGTACATGGAATCCCAGGTGGAGGCAGCAGCGGTAACGGAAGAGGTGTCATTCACAGCAGTTCCGGCAAAAATACCGAAAGCTTCTCCGTTTGTCTGGGAAAAACCGAGAACGGTGCCAAGCATAGGAAAAAATAAAGCGGCAAGCATATTGAAAAAGAAAATGACAGAAATTGATTGTGCAACTTCCTCGTCATCAGCGTCAATGACAGGAGCAGTAGCTGCAATTGCGGAGCCGCCGCAGATTGAGGAACCTACACCGATGAGTGTGGAGATTTTTCCGGGAACATGAAGGATTTTATGTAATACCCAGGCAACAACAAGGGATGTTGTGATCGTTGCAAGAATGATTGGAAGCGATTGTTTTCCTGTCTGCAGGATGACAGAGAGATTCATTCCAAAACCAAGTAAAATAACAGCATATTGCAGGATTTTTTTTGACACAAATGTGATGCCGCTCTGCAGAGCAGATTTATCTCTGACCAATAATGTAATGACCATTCCTAGGAGGATCGCAAAGACAGGACCACCTACAATTGGGAAAAATTTTCCTAAAATCCAGCTTGGAATCGCAATCATCAGGCATAACAGCACACCTTTCCAATTTTTCTTAATAAAATTCATATTCATAACCTCACTAAAAATATTTTGATTCTTACGGGTTCCTATGATAGCATAAACACATAGAGATGAAAAGTAACAAGCCAAAATAAAAGGAGCAGTCATGCAGACAAAAGGAAAGAAAAAAATCATAGATAATGCGGGAGCATTGCAGAAAAAATACGCATGGAAATCAGAGAAACAAAAAAATAAACCGGCAGCAGTCTGTCCGTATGCAAAAAAATGTGGCGGCTGTGATTATCAGGGAATGTCTTACGAACAACAGCTGCAGGAAAAACAGACCTATGTGCGCAAAAACATTGGGGATTACTGTAAAGTCCTGCCGATCATCGGAATGGAAAATCCGTATCATTACAGAAATAAGGTACACGCAGTGTTTGATGTGGAGCGCAGGGGAAAACATGCAAACGGAGGCAGACGTACCGCAGGAAACGGACATGCAAAGGCAGCACCGGGCGGCGTGATCTCCGGTGTATACAAGGCCGGAACCCATGAGGTCATCAACATTGATTCCTGTGAGATTGAGGATGAGCTTTCAAGCGCTATCATCCGTGATATCAGAGGACTTTTACATTCGTTTAAAATAAAAACTTATGATGAGGACACCGGATACGGTCTGCTCCGGCACGTTCTCGTGCGCCGTGGTTTTCACAGCGGCGAGGTGATGGTAGTGCTGGTGCTCGGTTCTCCGATTCTTCCATCCAAAAACAATTTTGTGAAAGCATTGCGGAAGCTTCATCCTGAAATAACTACAGTTGTGGTTAACATAAATGATAAACAGACCAGCATGGTTCTCGGAGAAAAGGAAACTGTTATTTATGGAAAAGGTTATATTGAGGATACGCTCTGTGGCTGTACATTCCGTATTTCGCCAAAATCATTTTATCAGGTGAATCCGGTACAGACAGAGATCCTTTATAACAAAGCGATCACATATGCGGGACTGACCGGAAAAGAGAAAGTGATCGATGCATATTGTGGAACCGGAACGATCGGTCTGATCGCTGCGTCCCAGGCAAAAGAAGTGATCGGCGTGGAGTTAAACCGTGATGCTGTGAAGGATGCGGTCATCAATGCAAAACGGAACAATATCAAAAATGAACAGTTTTACAATGCAGATGCCGGAAAATTTATGGTGGAGCTGGCAGAGCAGAACGAAAAAGTGGATGTTGTTTTCATGGATCCACCGAGATCAGGAAGCGATGAGGCATTTTTATCCTCAGTAGTAAAACTTGCACCGAAAAAAGTGGTCTACGTGTCATGCAACCCGGAGACACTTGCGAGAGATTTAAAATATCTCACAAGACATGGGTATCAGGCTGTCGAGTGCCAGCCTTGCGACATGTTTCCGTTCACGAAACATGTGGAGGCAATTTGTCTTTTGTCAAAGAAATTTTGATTTGTGTGGATATGCGAGCCTTTTTCGAGACAATGATTGAGAGAAAAAAAGAAAGTATTAGGATGAATTAAGAAAAACTTGTAAAGATATATTGTAAATGATACAATATCCGAAAAGTCGGAAAAAGAGGCTGTATCATGAATATATACGAAAAGATTTTTGCAAGACTAGAAGAAATAAATATGAGTCAGATTGAACTGTCCCGAAGGACAGGCATTGCTACTAGTACAATTAGTGATTGGCGAAAGAAACAGATAAATCCACAGGCAGACAAGCTAGTTGCGATTTGTAAGGCACTGGATATGTCGCTTGTTGATTTACTGTGTGATGAAGAAGATAAGAAGAATGAATTTTCAAGAGCAGACTATGTAGTTGGCGAGCAGTTTATAATTGATAGTATTATGATGTCTTCTGGAGAAATGAAAAGACGAGTATTCAGTTATCTCGAGCGATGGATACGAAAGCAAGAAATTAAGCTGCCAACAGGTAATATTTCCGTCATATCAGATGCAGAAGGGAAAAAAGTTGTTGTTATTAACGATCTTAGATTTAAGAGAAGCAAAAATGTTGACTGGAATATGGTAGAGAATTATTTGAAAGAATATATAGGCTCTTGTACAGAAATCCTTGACACAAATGAATTGATTTATATTGGGAGTGACTTCCCCGATGAGTACTCGCATTCAAAAGATACCAAGGTATTAAGAGGACCAAATGAATATGCAAAAGCGAATGCTTCTGTGGCAATTAGGGAGTTGATTCAAATTGCTGCTAATAAGACTTTCTCAGAAAATAAAAAAAGTAAGCACAATAGTAAAGCAAAGTATGGATGGTATCGCTATGATACTAGATTTGCTGTTCCTAAATACAATAATGATGGTGAATTAACAGGATATAATATTTTTAAAGGCAGAATGGTAATAAGACATGCCCAAGATAATAAATTATATTTATATGATATTTTGAGAATAAAAAAAGAAACGAGTGAGCCGCATGAGTAAAAACTGTACGGTTGAAAAACTCATTTCCTGCGATTTATACTATATCAAAATAGTGTAGTTGTCAATCCGAATTTTCAGAAAATATGCAAAGTGCAATTTAGAGGGATACATCCTTTTCTATGCCTTTTTGTGACAAAGCAAGAGTCATTGCTGCCTCGTATATTTAACCATTCTCCCCACGTATAATAATAATATCATTCAATTTCAAAATCGTGTCTTTTTGCGGAAGCACAGATAGCAAGTGTTGTGATCGGGTAAATATCACCGTAACCGATGGTGAGAAGCGTTGACATGCTCCACCAGATACCACTGAAAGCGTTGCGGAATACCTCAGGCTGTGCATCGTGTTCTACGCTGTACATGCACAGACTGCTGGCGAGCATGAGAATCAGCACAATAAAAACAGAGGAGATGATCTGATTTCTTTTTTCATATAAAACAGTTGTGATTACGTTGAAAGAGTCATATTTGGCATTCAGACGGAACAGGTGGAAAACTCTTGCCACGCGCAACATACGGAAAATGACAAACCCGGACAGGAAAAAAGCAGGAATGATCGTGAGCAGATCCACAATACCGTCAAAAGAAACGAGGAAACGGATCGTGGCTCTGGACTTGCTCATTCCCGGATACAGATAATTTGCAGTCCAGATATGAAGGGCATATTCAATACAGAAGATAAAAACTGTCACAGCCTCCACAACAGAGAACAGTCCTGAAAAAGATGCCAACTGGTCAAAAGTCTGTAAAAAAGTGACAAGAATATTGCAGACAATGGTGATTGTGATAAAAATATCAAATAATAACGTGGTTAGTATATCACATTCCGTTTAAAATCACAAAAAAGATGATTTTTAGAAAAAGGTCTGTTATGATTAAGAAAATAATGTGTTTTTATATGTAAGCATAAGAGGAAATGACATGATAACAACAGTTTTATTAGATTTAGATGATACCATTCTTGATTTCCACAAGGCAGAAAAGGAAGCGCTGAAAAAAGCACTGCAAAAAGTTGGAGTGGAGCCAACAGAAAAATTGCTGGCGAGGTACAGTGAGATCAATCAGGCACAATGGAAAAAGTTAGAACTCGGTGAGTTGACGCAGGAGGAAGTGAAAATAAGCCGTTACCGGATCTTTTTTGAAGAATATGGGATAACAGCTTCGCCGGAAGAAACTGCGAAATGTTACGAGCAGAATCTTGCATATGAACACGAAAAAGTGGACGGCGCGCTTGAACTTTTACAGAAATTGCACGGTAAGTACAGACTGTATGCTGCATCCAATGGAACTTACGAAGTGCAGAGAAGGCGTATTGAGGAATCAGGGATTAAACCATATTTTGAGGACTTTTTTATTTCAAAAAAAATTGGATTTCATAAGCCGGATAAAAAATTTTTTGATTATTGTTTTACACATATTCCTGATTTTAAGCTGGAAGAGAGTGTCATTGTGGGAGACAGTTTATCCTCAGATATTCTTGGTGGAAAAAATGCAGGTCTGACTACAATCTGGTATCAGAGAGACAGAAATATAACAGATCATGGTACGATCCATCCGGATTACCGTATTTTTGAATTGAGTGAACTGCCGGATTTATTAAAAAAATTAAAATAGCACATAAAGCTGCATGAATTGCAAAGAGTTATAAGGTATGTATACTGAATGTGTAGATTGTCATAAATACAAAATGCAGCAACAGAAATAAATGGAATAAATCGCAGTAATGTGCTAAAATAAGAGAAATCATGGTTCAAATTCGAAATATGGAATGTCAGCGATCACAAGATAGAAAATCGTCAGGAAACATATTTCTGGCATAAGGCATCAGGAAAGGATAGTTTTATTATGGAAGAAAAGACAACAATGGAAATCACAAACGATAGATTAGAGGAGGCAATCAAAGATTACGCAGCAGACAGGACAAAAGAAAAGCTTACAGCAGTCTTAAATCTGCTTCGTCCGACAAAACTGTTAGTTCCGGCAATGTTAAAAGCACCGGATCAGCCAACTCCCTGCTTTTTAAAGAGCGGTGCCGGCGAACAGTATTTTGTAGTGTACACCTCCAAAGAGCAGATGGCAAATGCACCAAAAAGCCAGGCACTCTTAAGTATGCCATTTCCGGCATGCAACAGCGTTGCCGTAAAACCGGAATTGAATTTAAGCGGAATGGTCATCAATCCATTTACCGATAATCTGGTATTGAAGATTGAACTGATCCAGAAATTGCATGAGGCAGATGAGAAAATGGCAAAACAGCCAAAGCAGATCAAAATGACACCACAGCAGTTTCAGGCATTTGTGAAAAATCAGACAGAATTTTCTGTAATCCCAAAGCGCTTGTATACAGAAAAAGCGGAATTCGTGCAAAAACTCTGCGATGAGAAAGAGGCATTCGTCAATGAGCTTTTTGCGGCAGCATTCAAAGAGCCAAAACTTTATCCATATACAGAGGATGATTATTCCGTTATGGCATTGGATATTTCAGAGGATCTGACGCTTATCCGCGTGGATCTTCCGGATAAAGGATTAGTGCCGCCACTTTGCTACAGAATCTATATTACATACAATCCATTAAAAGATGAGGCGCATTATTATACGATCGAGATGACAAAAGAGAAGGATGTAAGACTTCTCGGCGGCGTGACAGAGGATGCAAAACACGTCAGCTATGGAAATGCACCGGTGGAGGGCGCAGAGCTTCAGGAGATCATGAATCTCGCAAAAAATCCTGGGGAACTGACAAGTTAATTTGAAGTTTGGATTTGAACTGTCACCTGCAGGTTGTGTTATGGACTATCACAGCCTGTAAGCGGCAGTTTTTAAGTGAAACGCTAATTAATGCATGATGATATCCGCATATTGTCCGCGCACTACGGAGAGCAGTGCATCCGGATTGACGGTAATGGAGGTTCCGATACGTCCACCGCTGATATAGATTTTGTCAAAATTTCTGGCGCTGTCATGGAGAACGGTAGGAAACTGTTTTTTCATGCCAAGGGGAGTGCATCCACCACGTACATAACCGGTAATGGCGGTGATATCTTTTACGTGGATCATTTCTACGGATTTTTCACCGACTGTTTTTGCGGCAACTTTCAGATCAACTTCCTCTGCGATCGGCAGTACAAAAACATAATATTGTTTACTTTTTCCCTGCATGACAAGTGTTTTAAAAGACTGCTCCACCGGAGCTCCGGTGGCTTCGGCTGTGTGAAGCCCATCAATGAATTCGTCACATTCATAATTGATAATTTCATAAGGTATTTTATTTTTGTCAAGAATGCGCATGGCATTCGTCTTTACTTCTTTTCCCATGGTAATTTATTTCCTTTCAGATTGATTTGCAAATTATGATAATTCTTTCCACTGTAGTCTAATCAAGACATGTTTGTATGTCAAGAAATTAACGATTTTTTTATCTTTTTATACTTCTTTCATAAGCTGTATATTTACCGGAACCCAAAAGAATGGTATGATATTCGTTATAAAAGAAACAACAATGACAAAAATTTTTGTTAAAGAGAGAGGATAGAAAAATGAAAGAGACATTAAAAAGAATAAAAGCGGATGTCATTTTATCTGCGTTATTGTGTGTAGCACTTGGAGTAGTTTTGATCATCTGGTCAGATGAGACAATTAGTGCAATCTGTATGCTGCTTGCATTTGGCTTGATTGTTATGGGTGTTGTAAATCTTGTGGGATATTTTACAAATCACAGACTGACATCTTTTAACGGAATGCTTGGTTTGATCCTGGTTTTAGTAGGCATCTGGCTGTTTGCAAGACCGGAGTACATCGCTATGATCATTCCGATCGTTATCGGTGTTATGCTGGCAGTCCATGGAATCAGCGATATCAAAATGGCTTTTGAGACAAAGGCAAACGGTTATGAGAAGTGGTGGAGTCCAATGATCCTTGGAATTATCAGCCTTGCACTCGGCATTATCTGTATCGTAAATGCATTTGGTGTTGTGAGTCTTGCAATGAAATTTATCGGAGTTGCATTGATCTATGATGGAATCTCTGATCTGTGGATCGTTTCAAGAACCGCAAAAGCTGCAAAGGCTATGAAGCAGGAGGCGGATGCGCTTGACGTAGACTACAAAGAAGTGGATGATTAAACCGGAGTTTAATTGACGTAGTGTCGCAGATT
>OIWV01001657.1_pt1 | contig 18297 bp, 19 predicted proteins | sample 1587751 | NCBI WGS metagenome assembly OIWV01 (sample SAMEA3888913, study PRJEB22519) | human gut metagenome | biome: human gut; feature: human-associated habitat; material: faeces | place: Denmark | collected 2010
TTATATTTCTAGCATGCGCTGTATATACAAAGTTCTTTTTACTAGGGTTCACCCCGAAGCCGAAAAGGTGAATACTTTGGGCAAGTGTTCACCCCGCTGTTCACCATTCAGTAACTTAAGATTGCAAGTACTATCTTTATATTCTTTAAGCAGCTTTATAATGGGGCAAAAGCTCCTAGCCCAGGGTAACACCCTGGGTATAAGAGCAATCAGCCTTGTGCCCTGTAAGGGCAAAAGCTAAGAAAGACGATGCCATAAAATACCCATATAAATTTGAGTGGAATATTTGATAATCACCAACTCAACTTCCACATATGGTTAAGGTGCGGGCTGAAGACCCAAAAGCTCGTACTTGAACCACTTGCGAAAGCTTTACTAATTATATTGTTCCAAATTCTTAATCTCTTCGATAGATAAGCCAGTGGATTTTGCAATGACGTCTATTGGAGTATTGTATGTCAATAGGTTCAAAGCAATCTCTTTATTTCTCTTTTTTTCTCCTTTTTCTATACCTTGCTCTATACCTTTTTTCATTCCTTTCTCCTCAGCATGCTTATATACCGCATAATTGTCCCACATGACCATCATGCTGTTATCGTATTTCTCCTGTTCCTCTTTGGTCAGAGTCTTGGAGTCGGCAATTTCTGCCAGTCTCTTGAATATCTTATGCTGAGCCTCAAAAGGCATTTGTTCCAAAGTCTCCATATGCTTCAAATTATAAATCCAACAATCTAAGAACGTAGTACACTCTTCCTCTTTCTTCTTGAAAAGAGGCATTACCAAATAGATAAAGCGGATCTTGTTAGAGTAAATCTCTCCGCTATCCTTGTCTGCCAGCACAACGTCTGTTCTGAACTTCTTGGGTGTATTTTCATCTACATCAAAGTTCATGAAACAGATAACATAAACGGGTGTGAGATGATAATCCCATTGTCCTTTTATGCCTTGGTCTACTATCGTCTTCGATGCATAGTAGAGAGACCGGTCGATGAAATAGGTCTGGCTCCTGTTTTGCATTTCAACGATAATGTGCTCACCTGTGTCAGTTTCGCAAAAGACGTCGTAGATGATACCTCTCTGGTCTTTTGTTTCTGGCAACATCTCCTTGTCCTTAAACTTCACATTCGTGATATGCTGCTCTCCCAGGAGCAACTGGTTCAAGAACTCAATCAGCAAGTCTTTGCTGTATTCCTGGCCGAATATTCGTTTGAACGACCAGTCTGAGAATGGGTTGATGTATCTTGCCATATCTTTGCGATTTTATGTTCTCGCTGCAAAGATACGCTTTTCTTTCGTAACTTCCAAGAAATTAACTAAAAAAGTTCTCTAATTCTCTAATTCTTGACTAAAAAAAGATAATAGCAGCTTGATAATGTCTGCGGCATAAATGCCCATTAATTATGAATTTGAGCCGGAAGATGGGAACAAAGAAAACTTATCCATAGTAGAAATGAGCAGTAAGAAACTCGACAGGTTCCGCAAGGTCTGCGCATCAGTACACTTTATTCCTCCTCGTCTCTACGCCTCCTTTGCCACTTGTAATCATTATACAATACCCACAGACCGCCTCCGGCTCAGGGGAGATTGTCCGTGGATAGACAATCTCTCCTAACCAAATATCTTGACCGTACTATACATGAAGAATGGCATGTCTGCCACTCCACGCACTTGTGCCCTAAAGCCTTTCAGCTTAGAGTTGAAAGATTCTGCAGAAGCATTGGTAGATCTATTGTTGAAATAGTTGAGCACATAATCTTTCTTCTCCATAATCGTGTCTCTTACCGAAATAAGTTCACGTATATGACTTCTGCCAACATTCTTTCCCCATCTTTTCAAAGCTAGTCCTGCTTTTTCTCGACTCTGTTTCTTCTTGAAGATGTTGCGTAGTGCACAAACAAGTCCATAAGCAGTCTTCATGCGTGGATATAGTTTAAAGAGAATTTTCATTTCTTTCTTTTGAAAATCAGTCCAGTCATTACCGCTCTTCATAAGAGGATAACGCACATGGGGCAACAAGTCAAGCTTGGTCTCCCCATTGCTTAACTTCTCAGGCTCAAACTTTTCATTCTTTCGTTTGCGTGGTCTTCCCAGCTTTTTGCCGTTTTTGCTATATTTAGGATCATGGTTCTTGGCATACCTGACTCTATTCTTAGCTCTACGTTCTAGTTTTCTTTTGAATTCACGTTCTTCTCTCTTGCGTTCTGTACGAGCAGCTCGCTTAAGTTTCATACGCATTTCATCAACGCCTTTGCCTGCCAACTGCATGATATGAAAACAATCGATGACGATTTCTGCTTTAGGAAAACATGTTTTAGCGATACCAAACATACTGTCGGAGAAATCCATAGTAATCTCTTTTACTGCAAGGCGCTGCTTTTCAGGAAGCTTCAGCAATTGTTTGGACACTTCTTTTACCGTTGTGCCTTTGACTGCACCGACAAGAGTTCCACTCTTTCCATGTCCATCCTTGTTAATAAGAAATGTGTATAAGTCATGGTGCAGCATGGACTCGTCAATGCAGAAATGCTCACCCATGTTCTCCTCTAACAGAACCCAATCTGCAGCATGGTCTTTCTGATTCCAACAGCCATAGTCGCTCAAGTGATCCTTGTAGGCACGTTGAAGCGTCTTGCCATCAGTCTGGAAGAATCGCCCCACGCATTGGGCCGTCACAGGGTAAGTATCCAACCATTTCTTTTAAAAAAGCAGCAAACTCAACAGAGTAGCTGGTACCATCTGCAACCAACGGCAGACTTTCAAAAACGTGGCTTTTACCATCCGGGGTTAGCCATCTTCTACGGCGGACATGCAAGGCGACTTTATACTCACGCTGTGGAAAGTCATTGAATACACGAGGCTCAGTAAAGCCGTTGGGCCGAAGGTCATGCCAAACCTCATCACGAAGGTCTCGTTCGTCAAGATAGATATGAAGTATACGTATTTCGGTATTGGTCTCATCCATGACACCTGTACATTCTTCCTCCACCTTGGTTACCTCGAATGTATCCAAGATGCCTTTCGGAAGCATATAGCGTACCAATATTTCGTAATCGAATGTTGAAGTTTTCTTTGCCATGCTGCAAAGGTAATACATTTTTTTGAAATATGTATCGTACGGTCAAGATATTTAGTTAGGAGAGGTTATCTATCCACGGACAATCTCCCCTGAGCCGAAAGGAATCGTTTTCAACACATCATAATGATGGTCATTGGTAACAATACATTTAGCATGCGCTGCGATTGCACAATCTACGAATTTATTATCATCCTTATCAGCCTCTATCAGATTGAAGTTATAAAAAGGAGTTATCATCTCTGTAAATTTGCTATTCAGAATGGTTTTAATAACATATTCTGCTGCAGCATATCCCATCAGTTTTTGCATTATCTCAACATACTCTTCAATAATTTCATTAGAGACACAAAGAGTATTTTCACCACGAACGAAACTATCCCATAAGGAATGAAATTTGCTCCGTGGCGAAACAATCTGTATAAGACAATTCGTATCTAAAACCAAGCGACTCATGACATTTCCAATTTATGTAAATCCATATTATTGATTTCATCAAGTCTTTTCTGGTCAAGCACGCCCGAATCCCAAAGTTCATTCAGAGATTCATCCATTTTCTTAGAATAATAAGAATATAACAATTCCTTCAATTCTTCCAAACCTTTCTGAGAATCATCTACTTGAAACATTTGCAAGAGGTGTACTTGTGTACTATTTAAAACCGTTGCTGCCATAACCTTTATATTAAAACGTTCTACATTTTGTTGCAAATTTACATTTTTCCTTTGAAACCACAAAAGAAATCCCCCAAAAACTTGCAGAAAAGAGAAATATTTCTTATTTTTGCAGCAGATTTAAAACACAACTTGTTTGAGTACACGAATAAAAAGCAAACATTGCGTAATGTATTAAGTTCGCCATTAGACGACATTGTATATACTGTTGACATAGATGAAGAAAGCAATCATCACAACTTTCAGGGCCACTCCATAGAGGATTATCTCCCTACAGAAGATTCTTATTATGAATTCGAGCAACCTTGTCCCCATACGCCCTGAAAGGGCAGAAGCTCCTAGCCCAGGGTAACACCCTGGGTATAAGAGCAATCAGCCTTGCGCCCTGTAAGGGCAAAAGCTTTCAAAGAACAAGAAAACTAAAATGAAGACAAGAGAAGAATACATAGCCCTCATCACTTCCCATGCCGAAGAACTAAAGAAGAACTTCGACATAACTTCCTTGCGTCTTTTTGGTTCTGCAGCAAGAAACGAGCACCACGATGGCAGCGATGTAGACATCTATGTAGAAATGCCACCCAAGTTTTTCCTTGTGGTTCGTCTGAAAGCATACCTTGAAAAACTTCTAGGCTGCCCAGTTGATATTATCAGAAAGCACCAACACCTCAATCCTTTCCTGCTCAAGGAAGTTGAGAAAGATGGGGTTGAAGTGATAGCAGAGCGATAGATGCGATAAACGACCTCAGAATCATTCTATCCGCCTTTCTATGTAAGGGCGGAAGTTTTGAGAAAAAGCCCCAAAACTAGCAGAAAAATATACCTAATCATACTTTATATCATACATTTATCAAAATAATCGAATTAATACTTGGTCATTTCACCGAAAAGTTGTACTTTTGCCTAAATTTCAATAAAGAAGCAACATGGAAGATTACGATAAACTTATGGTTGGCGACCAATCTACTGACGGGCGCCTTATTATTGCAGATAAAGACAGACTTTGCTATCAAGTAAAATTAGAAAGCAAAGGTGTTTTTAGTACGCGTACCATATCCAAGCAATTGCTGGGGGAATTTATAGACTACTATAGAAAGAACCCCGACAAAAAGGCCGAGGATGCCAGAGTTGAACTAAAAGAACTATCTGACATTGATAAATTTGAATATGGCTACAGCGCCACGTTAACAGCTATGGCAAAGATGGTTCTTGACCCAAAGAGCGAGCTTATAAGAAAGGGTATCTCTACAGATTCTTTTTCTACACAAAGCACTTTACTTACGGTGGCAGGACTTCAGCAGATTTACTATGGTGCTCCTGGAACAGGTAAATCAAAGGCCATCAAGGATTTGACTTTTGGTGAAGACATTATTCGTACGACATTCCACCCTGACTCTGATTACGCCTCTTTTGTTGGTACTTATAAACCTATTACAGAAGAAGTTGTACTCCGAGATTGTAATGGCAAAAAGGTCATTGATGAGGAAACCGGAAAGGTTGTGAAGGAAGACAGAATTGCCTACAAGTTCATTCCTCAGGCTTTTCTCGAAGCCTATGTTGAAGCGTGGAAGAAACTTGGTGCTAACAAGAAGCAATATCTTATCATCGAAGAAATAAATAGAGGTAATTGCGCCCAAATCTTTGGTGACTTATTCCAATTGCTGGATCGCAACGAATATGGTTTTTCTGATTATCCTATCGTAGCAGACAAAGATATGCAGAAATATCTTGAAAAGGAATTTGATGGATGGGAGATTACGAATAAAGACAAAATCAATCAGCTCTATGGCGAAGCCAATATGGTAAGCCTCATCATGAAGGGAGAGCGACTTGTTCTGCCTTCAAACCTCTATATTTGGGCAACAATGAATACCAGCGACCAGAGCCTCTTCCCTATTGACTCAGCCTTTAAGCGTCGTTGGGATTGGAAGTATGTGCCAATTCGTGAAGGCCGTGACAAAGAAACCAACGCTAAACTCAACTGGTATATCAACACGGGTGATAAGCAGTATGACTGGTGGTCATTCGTCAGCCAGGTCAACAAGTTGATAGGTTCACTTACCAATTCTGAAGACAAGAAACTCGGCTATTTCTTCTGCAAGGCAAAAGATGGAGAAATCGATGCCGACTTGTTCGTTAGTAAGGTTATCTTCTATCTCTGGAATGATGTGTTCAAAGACTATGGTTTCGATGATAAGGACTTCCAGGATGAAGAAGGCAAAATATTGTCTTTTGATAGATTCTATCAGGATGATAATGGTGTGACCATCGTCAACGTTGCTAACGTTGAGCTATTCTTAGAGAATTTGGGAGTAGATGAATTCATTTCTGACGAAGGAGAGGAATACATAAATGCCAATGAAGATGAAGAGAATGAAGATTCAAGTAATCCAAACATTTCAAGTCCATCTTTAAAAAGGGAAAAATACTCAATAAATAATAGTGGAGCATATGGTAAATGTGCAGTTCCTTATGAAGCTATTAAGCTATACTCATCAAGTCACCCAACTTTACCTGCCTCGACCATCATTAAAATATGGTCATCACTAAATATCAAACATATACCTCATCTTATAGAAAGTGAACAGGACCTCGAAAGACGTGGACAGAACACCAAAGATGCAAAATTTAGAGATAAGGCTAAAAAATTAACTATAAATGATGAAACAGTTTATATCTCTAATCAATTTAATCCTGGGCGCATTAAAGAGTTTATTCAAAAGGTAAATGCACAAGATTGGGGAATTAATATTGAAGAAATAGACCAATAAAAACATTATGAGAATCCTCATAGAAGAACATCAGTATCAGGCTGAACAGATCAAGGATGTCCTGCACGGTATCGACGCCATGCAGGACATCGATGGCAACGTCAGTGTCAACTATGTTGGGTATTACTACAATACCCAACTAAACGATTGCGTCTTTATTTTGCCAAAGGTACTGCTGGAAGACACTCCGGACGGTGAAAGAGTTTTTGGCAAATATGCTCCAGAAACCATTGTCAACCTGAACCAGAACAACCCACTTTCTCAACACGAGAAAGACTTTATCTATGAGTTCTCTGTCTGGATATACCGCACCATCGAGGTTTACAACAATACCACCAGAAACGGTATTGTATATCACCAGAAAATAGCATGTCTTGGCAAAAGTACCAGACAAATCAACAATACATTTCTCGATATCCTTCTGGCTCTCATAGACTTTAACAAGCATAACCAGGATTTCATCTTCTTCATCCTGAAGAACATCCATTCTGGTTACAACCGCATTCATTGGTCTAAGACCATATCCACCACAAGAGCCATTGTCTGCAAAAACAGTCCTGTTTATACCAATCCTGTTAACAGGAAGAAACTGATCAACTTCGATGAAGAGTTATTGATTATCTTCTATTCCATATTGAATTATATCAGCGAAAGATATGGTTTCACCAATCATATCAACTGCAATTTCCAGTTAATCACAGGTTATCGTTTCAAGACATATCTGGATGGATTAGGAAAAGCTAGACTGCTCCAGATAAAATACAAATACTTTTCTGATAAAGCATTATATCTCTGGCAGTTATGCTATGACTTCTTTGATAACGCCAAGCGCATGAACATCCAGAAGGAACGCAAAGAGTACCTTCTGGTTAAAAGTTTCAATATCGTTTTCGAAGCCATTATTGATGAACTTCTGGGAGAAAAGAACATCCCAGCTGGTCTGAAAGAACAGGCTGATGGAAAACGTATCGACCATTTGTACACCTACCAGAACCTGATTACAAGTAAAAATCAGGAGCCTGTTTATTATATCGGTGACAGCAAATATTACAAGCTAGGTCATTCCATCGGAAAGGAATCTGTATATAAGCAGTTTACGTACGCCAGAAATATCATTCAGTGGAACCTGAACCTCTTTATGAATGACGACAAGGACGATGAAGAGCTTCAATACGACAAGCGTAACTTTGGCAACGTACCAAAGCTCCGTGATGATTTGACAGAAGGATACAACATCATTCCAAACTTCTTCATCAGCGCAAAGATGGCTGAGAATCTATCTTTCTCAGACCAGGTATCGTCAACCGACAGGGAACATAAGTGCTTCAATACCCAGCATTTCAACAACCGCCTGTTCGACAGAGATACCCTCCTGGTCTTCCATTACGATGTCAACTTCCTCTATGTTGTATCTCTGTATGCCCGTCATAATGAGCACCAGAAATTTTCCTGGAAGAACAGAGTCCGCAAAAAGTTCCGAGATGAAATCCAGAAAATGCTGGATGAAAGATATGAGTTCTATCGCCTTACGCCGAAAGAAGGTACTCAAGTAGAAGAATTCGTCAGCAGACATTTCAGAATGCTTATCGGCAAGATATTCTCTCCAACGAAAGACAATGATTATCTGACACTTGCGCTCGATAAAGAAGACTCTTATAAGGAGCAAAAAGAAGAGATAACAGACGTTATCAAGGAGAAATTCCATATAGAGAAATTCGCTTTATCGGATAATGAAGGGAATGACCAACAAGGTACTCAAGTCAGTCAGGCGTTAAGGAGATACACAACCCGCTAGGCGTTCCTTGCTGACGCCTAACGGACTTACGTTTCCCCTTTTACCTTTTAAAAAAGTCTTTTTTGCGCATATTTTTCAGATATAATTTGGCGCTTTCAGAGAAAAAGTGTACTTTTGTGGAAGAAATTTAATAGAAAAAGAAGATTATGGCAACATTAACAATAGATAATAAGATGGTAAGTCCATTAGATGCGTTATGGGCGCTTTTTAAAAGCCAGCCAAAAGCTGTTCGTAGTGCCTTTACCCAGCGTTTACTACAGGAAGATGTAGATGCTGAAGCTATGAGACAGAGATTGGTGGTGAAGGAAAGTCTGACACAGGCTTTTAAAGAACTCCGTGAGGCAGAAGCATCAGGAACCGAACTTCCTGATGCCCGAAATTTATTTAAATAAAATGAAGGTCGAATTTCATTATCTCCCAGAATTTGAGCGGAGAGCCAAAGCTTTGGCAAAAAAATATAAGTCTTTTCGGCAAGACTACGATGATTTCTTAGATTCTTTAGAGGAGGCTCCTTTTCAAGGAACTTCCTTAGGTGGTGGTGTTTATAAGACAAGAATGCAAATCGTTTCTAAAGGAAAAGGATAAAGTGGAGGTGCCAGGGTTTTGACTTATAATTTGAAAAAGATAGAACCGGATAGAATTTCGATAACATTTCTTTCTATCTTTGATAAAAGTGATATGGAGAATGTCTCTGATTCTTATATTAAGAGTCTAGTGAAGGATGCCACCTAATGCCACGTGTGCGTCCACGCATTCTTTTCTGCCATGCTAGATAAGTTGTTTTATCGAATATTGCAAGTTTTGCGGAGATTATTTGGCTTATTCTCCGCAAATTTGCGGAGAATAGCAACGGAAAGGATGGAAAAAGGCATATATAGTTGTGCTACTATGAGGTATATAGTTGTACGATTAGAAGGTGATGACACTAGGCTCAGCACGTCTGCTAAGCCTAGTGACAACGTTCAAGAAGATACTTGCTTGAACCCCAAAAGATATATACTTGAACCCTGAAAGATACATCCTTGCAATCAAGAAGAAACGTTCTTGCAACCAATTACCTGTTTCGTTTTTTTAATCTTCCTTGATAATCCAATCGCTGATGGTACGCTGAGTGCTGTCGTAATTTACGCCAATCTTAAACAAGCGCTTGCCATCGGCAGAATATGGAATCAAGTATCCCTTTTCGAATATCTTCATTAGGTACACCTATAGTATATACTCCAATAATAGGATTATATTTTTTTATTGAGAGAACTCCATATTGAAAAAGAAAAGGAATTATGTCAGCCTCACCAAAAGGTTTTTCAGACAAATCGTGAATTTTATAATTCTTTGTCCCATCAAAATTATAAAGGTATTCATTGACAGTTTTATGGATGTAAGAATTGGTAAACCAGTAAGGGGCAATTTTTCGTGCATTCAGCGCTTTTACCAGGCTGAACGGATTGAAGACATCTTCTGATTTCTTGCTGAAATGATAACCGTCATAGAATCTTGTCAGCTCTGCCAGACATTCCTCATACGTCATGCCCAGGTCTTCGCCCAATGCCTCTATATCCGGTTTCATCTGTGTGGTAAGTTCCTTCTTGCTGATACCGCAGATTGCAGAGTACTGGTCGAACATACTGATATTGTCGAGATTGTTGAATTCGCTGAAGATGCTGAGCTGGGAGAATTTCGTGATACCCGTGATGAAGGTGAACTCCAAGTATGGGTCGAGCTTTTTCAGAGGACTATAGAAATTCTGCATGATGCGGCGGAGCGGCTGCAGGTTTTCCTTTTCATGTACCACATCCAGCAATGGGGCATCGTATTCGTCGATGATGACAACAGCCTTTTCGCCCATCTGCTCATAAGCACGCTTTACGATACCATCCAGCCTTTCGTTAGGATAAATTTCTCCTTCTCCTTTACCATAAAGTTTCTCGTAAGGCAAAAGCTGTAGATTCAGATAACTGTTCAAGGCATCTGCATCAAAGTGCTTGGCACCGCTCAAATCGAAATGGAGCACAGGATGCTTTACCCATTCCTTCTCATAATCAGCAATAGCCAACCCCTCGAAAAGTTCCTTTCTCCCCTCGAAATAGGCTTGGAGGGTAGAGGCAAAAAGCGACTTTCCGAATCGTCTTGGACGACTCAGAAAAACGTACTTCATCTTTTTTCTCGAAAATCAACGATGTATTGGGTCTTATCTATATAGAGATATTTACCCTCTCGGATATTCGAGAATGTCTGTATTCCTACAGGACAGAAATTTACTATTTTTGCCATATTCTTACATGCTTTACATTTTGCGCTGCTAAGTTACGAAGAAAATCTGAAATAGCCAAGAATAAACACAAATATTTATTCTGCATCTACCAACACATTCTGTGCAGCCTTACTTCAAGGAAGAATAAAAAGAAGCAGCGGCGATTATATCGTAAATATAATTCCGAATTCTATTTCTCCGGCTCAAACAACAGAAAATGGGGGAAGAAGAGATGTAGAATTTTCCCTTAAGGAAAAATAAAAATATCCTTAAGGGAAAAAATATTTTTCCTTAAGGGAAAGTTTTTCTTCCCTTAAGGGTAGTTTTTGGGTATAAAAACTTTGTAAAGTTATTTACCAGCAGCATCAAACCAATTGATAGGGGGCTTACAGGAACGCAATGGTCAAGCCTGCCATCACGATACTTACCATCGACATCAGCTTGATGAGGATATTGAGAGATGGACCTGAGGTATCCTTGAACGGATCACCCACGGTATCACCCACAATCGTTGCCTTGTGATTCTCACTACCCTTGCCTCCGAAACTGCCCTCTTCTATCATCTTCTTGGCATTATCCCAGGCACCACCGGAGTTAGACATAAAGACGGCTAGCGTGAAACCGGCTGCAAGTCCGCCTGTAAGAAGACCCAAAACGCCGGCTACTCCTAAAACCAGACCTACTACTATCGGAATGATGATGGCAAGCAGAGACGGGATAATCATCTCACGCTGAGCACTTCTAGTACTGATCTCCACACATCTTCCGTAATCAGGCGTAGCCTTGCCCTCAAGAATTCCCTTGATTTCACGGAACTGGCGACGTACTTCCTGAACCATTGATTCAGCCGCACGACCTACAGCTCCCATCGTCAGTCCACAGAACAGGAAGGCAGCCATCGCTCCCAGGAAAGCACCTACCAGCACCTTCGGATTGATGAGATTCACCTGGAAGAAATTGATGAAATCGATGGTGGTGGCATTTGATGGATCAAAGACTTCTCCTGCCGCATCCACATACTGCTTTCCGTTTTCCACCGCACGAATCATCGCTATCTTGATCTCCTCGATATAAGATGCAAGAAGAGCCAGTGCCGTAAGAGCCGCAGAGCCGATGGCAAATCCCTTTCCGGTAGCCGCCGTGGTGTTGCCCAAGGCATCGAGCGCATCGGTTCGCTCACGAACTTCCTCACCCAATCCGCTCATCTCGGCATTACCTCCGGCATTGTCGGCAATAGGTCCATAGGCATCCGTTGCCAGGGTGATACCCAGCGTTGACAGCATTCCCACGGCTGCGATACCGATACCATAAAGTCCTACGCTGATAGACTTGGCTGAGAGCGACATATCAAAGCCATTGGCACAGAGATAACTGAGCATAATGGCTACGGAGATGGTAACCACAGGCACCATGGTAGAAATCATTCCCGTTCCTATTCCCTTGATAATCACCGTGGCAGGACCCGTCTCTGATGCCTCGGCAATCTTCTGGGTTGGTCGGTAGCTCTGCGAAGTATAAAACTCCGTAGCCTGACCGATGATGACACCAGCCACCAGTCCGCTGATGACAGAGAATGAGAGACCGAGCCAATTCTCGATACCCAGGAGATATAATATAATAAAGGTAGCCACGGCTATAAGACCGGCACTGACATTGGTACCCAATCCCAGGGAATGGAGCAGATCCTTCATGGATGCGCCCTCCTTGGTACGAACCAGATAGATGCCGATGAGCGAGAGGAAGATGCCGATGGCTGCGATGACCATAGGAGCGATGACGGCACGGAGCTGCATATCGCCGTTCATGGCAAAGGCGGTAGCTCCCAGGGCGGCAGTAGAAAGAATGGAACCGCAATAGCTCTCGTAAAGGTCGGCACCCATTCCGGCAACATCTCCCACATTATCTCCTACATTATCGGCAATGGTAGCCGGATTACGGGGATCATCTTCAGGAATGTTCGCCTCCACCTTACCCACCAGGTCGGCTCCCACATCGGCTGCCTTGGTATAGATACCTCCTCCTACTCGGGCAAAGAGAGCCTGGGTAGAAGCACCCATTCCGAAGGTAAGCATCGTAGTGGTGATGGTAACGAGGGCGGTTGCCTCGCCTTCATATACAGCGCTCAGAACAACAAACCAGATGGCGATATCGAGCAGTCCGAGTCCTACCACGACAAGTCCCATCACGGCACCACTGCGGAAGGCAATCTTCAATCCCTTGTCAAGTCCTGAACGTGCCCCGTTAGCGGTACGAGCCGAAGCATAGGTAGCCGTTTTCATACCGAAGAAGCCTGCCAGTCCGGAGAAGAGACCACCCGTAAGGAATGCGAACGGAACCCACGGATTCTGCACTTTCAGTACGTAAGCCATGAAGGCGAAGACGATGGCGAGCACCACGAAGACGATGCCTACCACCTTGTACTGCTGCTTGAGATAAGCCATCGCACCTTTTCTGACATGCGCCGCAATCTCTTTCATTCTGTCGGTTCCCTCATCTTCCTTCATCATCGAACGGAAGAAGAACCATGCCATACCCAATGCTACAACGCTGGCTATCGGGATGAGCCAAAATACTAATGGAATGTTGTTCATAACGGTATAATTGTTTTTGGTTTATAAATCTGATTGTCAGTTGATTGATAATGCAAAAATAGTACTTTTATCCGACAACTCCAAATAAAAAGGAAGAAAAAATCTTTTTCTGAATGAAAAATTTGGTAGTTACAGAATAAAGCAGTAACTTTGCACATCCAAACGGAAGTTCAGAACATCAAGAAAAAGATTAGTAATTAAAAAAGCAATTTAAACAACCATAGTAAAGCAATAACAATGCACAAGAAACATCATTACTGCGAACTGCTCTCGATAGGATTTCCTATCATCATCGGACAACTGGGAACCATCATCCTGGGATTCGCCGACACGCTGATGATCGGTCATCACAGTACTCCCGAACTGGCGGCAGCAGGACTGGTAAACAATATCTTCGGTCTCGTTTTTGTATCCTATATGGGATTCACCTACGGACTCACTCCAATCATCGGCAGACTCTACGGAGAGGAACGTACCGACGTCATCGGTCAGAAGGTGCGCAACTCCTTCCTTGCCAACATGCTCACGGGAGGCATCTTCACCCTTGCCCTCATCCTGCTCTATCTCAACCTGGCACATATCGGACAGCCAGAGGAACTGCTGGAGCTCATCCGCCCTTACTATCTGGTGAATCTGGCATCGGTGCTCTTCATGGGAATCTTCTATACCATGAAGCAATTCCTCGACGGAATCGGACAGACCAAGGTGGCGATGTGGGCGATGATTGGCGGAAACATCGTGAACATCCTGGGCAACTGGGTACTCATCTACGGTGTGGCTGGCTTCCCGGAACTGGGACTGCTCGGAGCCGGAATCTCTACCCTGGCAAGTAGAATCCTGATGGCACTGGCGATGGTAGGAATTGTAGTGATCTGCAAGAAATTCAGAACCTACAGTTATGATATCGTACACAGTTCTGTGAACAAGAAGGATTTCAAGGAGATGAACCGACTGGGCTGGCCGGTAGCACTTCAGCTGGGTATGGAATCAGCTGCCTTTACGCTGAGCTGCGTGATGGTAGGCTGGCTCGGCACCATTCCATTGGCAGCTCATCAGGTTATGATTACCATTTCGCAGCTCTTCTACCTCGTGCTTTCGGGTATGGCAGCAGCCATGGCGATCCGTGTGAGCCACTTTATGGGTCAGAAAAACTATGCCGCCGTTCGCCGCAATGCCTACGACGGATTCCGACTGAACTTGCTGTTTTCGCTCTGCATGGGACTGCCGGTACTTCTGCTCCGCCACCAGATAGGCGGATGGTTTAATGATAATGTAGAGGTACAGGCGTATGTAGCTACGCTGATTATCCTGATGATGGTTTATCAGTTTGGCGATGGTCTGCAGTACACCTTTGCCAATGCGCTCCGAGGCATTGCCTGCGTGAAGCCGATGGTGCTCTATGCCTTCATCGCCTATTTCGTCATCTCGTTGCCATTGGGTTATACCCTCGGTTTCCCTTGCGGCATGGGCTTGCTGGGTATCTGGATTGCCTTCCCATTTGGTTTGACTATAGCGGGCGAAATGTATCGGAGAAGATTTGAGAAGGAATTGAAAAAGATAGAAAAGAAATAAAAAATGAAAAGAGGGTGTGTCATGAATTTATGACACACCCTCTTTTTATATTTTAACCGATAAATGAATATTACTCAGCAACCTGCTCAGCACGATCATCTACATTCTCACCCTCTGTTGGAGCGAGAGTAGACTTGAAATCTGTGATACCGTACTTAGCGAGGATGTTATACCACTGGAGGAGCTTCTTGATGTCGCTGTCGTGTACACGGTCGCGATCGTAGTTAGGAAGAACCTCAGCGAAGTAATCGTGAAGCTCAGCAGCAGGAGCCTTCTTGTAGTTGAAAGAACTTGGCTTGCCCTCTTCCTTCTTGCTTACGCTGTCGAGTACCTCCCACAATGGCACCTCGTCTGCATCTGTGTACATAGCGATGTCACCAAGGCTGGTTACGCGGTCTGTAGCGAAAGCTGGCACACGCTTGTGAGTCTCGTCGAGAGTCTCAACGATAAGAGTTCTGTTACCTCTTGATACCAATTTGTAAAGGCCTGGCTTGCCTGCAATTGAAAGAATTGTTTCCATTGTCTATTATTATCTATTTTTATTTTTTTAATATTACCTATTCTCTGATGGATTGAGCAGATTGAGCAGATGCACTACCTGCGCTTCAACATCCCTCTCCCCATCATTTACGATTTCATAATCCGAACGAGCTATCAGCTCTTCCTGCGGCATCACGGCATCTATCCACTGCTGCGCCTTCTCCTGAGAGATATGATCGCGCTGCATGATGCGCTGCAGACGAACGTCAACGGGAGCCAAGACACATACCACCTTATCGAAATGGGTACGACAATCGAACCCACTATCAAAGAGGATGGCACTCTCCATCCACTCACAGTCGCTCTGCTCGAAATCACGAGCCACTGCGGGATGCACCACATCGTTTACCGCCTGCTTGTTTGCCTCGCTTGTCAGGATAAACTGAGCAAGCACCGGTTTCTGCAAGATACCATCGGCACTATACACCTCCTCGCCGACCAACTGCTTCAAGCCAGTCTGCAACTCAGCATCCGTACGCATCAGGCGTTTCGCCTCGGCATCACAGTCATATACCCTGATACCCTGCTTTTCCAAGATTCGGCATACATAGCTCTTTCCGCTACCTATGCCCCCTGTTATAGCTATCTTCATCATAGTAGTCAGTAAAAAACTATAAACTATCATTGCTGTTCCAGCAGATAATCCACCGTTTCCATTTCCAGCGACGCCTTGCTTACCGAACGAGGCACACTACGCAGCTGCAGGGTGCACTTATCCGAAGGATTGGCAGCAATTTCATTATAATCCACTACCACCGTAAACTGGCTAGGCTTGATGGTTCTGAAGAGACTAGCCCCGATGGTGAACTTCACCGACACCTTGGACGGGAAGGTTCTGAGCACCTTACCAGGCGGCATATTGATAGCCGTAATCGGAACATCCACCGTTTCTTCGGTCAGCACATCGGGATATACAGCCAGTCGGACCATATCAGGCATCACCTTGATACCACGGATCTTCTTGATACGCACATTCTCACGGATGGTATCCTGGAGATTGCGGTAATAGAAAGGTACGATCTCTACCGACTTCACCTCATCGAGCTGTCGCTTGTTGGCATATACGGTAACCGTAGAAGGGAAAAACTCGGTATGCGCCAGGTAATAGCTCTTGCTGGTTGTAATTCTACCCCTGAATACCACCGGCACCTTCTTGGAAGCACCATAGGTGAAGTAGAAATCAAACTTGCCCGGCTTTACCTGCAGGAGTTTGCTCGAACCATAGAGTTGCGAGAGTATCTGTTTCTGCACATCAGCTACCGGAATCACACCCTTTCCCTCTGTTTCATCTGCATAGTTGTTAAACTTGAAATTAAGCGGACGGAAAGCATAGGTTATCAGGGTGAATCCCTTATCACGCACCGTAACACGCACAGTATCAGGCAAATCACCGGTGATTACCGCATTACGTGGTGTTCCCACCAAGCGCATAGGAATCTTATATTCCCTCTCCATGGTCTCATTGAGCGTCATCATCAACCAGAAGGCGCCACTGAGAGCGAGAAAGAATAAAAAAATCAGAAACTCCTTATTCAGGCCACTGAACAGGAAGTTTCTGACAGCCTTCAATATGTTCCGAATACTATGCATCAGAATCCTATGAATAGACTACTATGCGTTAGGAGTCTGGCTAGCAGCGTCGGCGAAAACGTAACCCTTAGCTACTGTGATGACAACACCACGTGCAATCTCTACATCTACCGTATTAGCCTGGAGATCTACGCGCTTAACAGTGCCATACACACCACCGCCTGTAACCACCTTTGTACCCTCTGCCAGAGAATTCTGGAACTTACGTATCTCTTTCTGCTTCTTCTGCTGAGGACGAATCATGAAAAACCACATGATAGCGAAGATAGCTACCATCATAATGAGGAAACTCATACTGCTACCACCAGCAGCAGCCTGCAATACTAAATTTGTCATGTCTTTATTCTAATTGATTAATGTTGTTTATTCTTGAATATCTATATATATTATTGAAAGTATCCATATATTAATGTACGCGCGTACATTATTTATAAGTACTCTCTAGATATTAGCCTTCTCTATGTCCATGAGGACCATGATGACCACCCTTACGCTCAGGCAACTCCTTCTGGATCAAGCCACGGGAGATGAGGAAGCGGGCGATGGTATCGAGCATACCGTTTACATAGCCACCACTGCGAGGAGTACTATAAATCTTTGCCAGATCTACATACTCATTGATGGTAACGGTAGCAGGAATGCCTGGGAATGTCATCAACTCGGCAATGGCAATCTGCATGATCACTACATCCATATAAGCCAGGCGGTTGAAATCCCAGTTGCGGCAAGCATCACCGATATAGTGCTGGTAAGCATCGCAATTGAGCAATGTAGCACGGAAGAGCTTGCGGGCAAAGTCGCGGTCCTCTTCATCCTTATATTCTGGAAGCAATTCCTGATCAGCCTTGCTGGTTGGTTCGAAGCGCTTGATAGTCTTCAGTACGAAGGTATCGATGATATCCTTGTCATCATTCCAGTAGAGGCTCTTCTCCTCGAGCAAAGCATCGAGATCATCATTGTTCTGAATGAAGGTCTTGTAAGCGCGGCGCCAGAACTCACGGTCGTATGCATAGTCGGTAAGCTCCTCCTCGTGATCCTTGGTCATGGAACCGTCAATATAGCTTGCATAGAGATCGCTAGAGACGATGGCAGTATAAATTTTGCGAACTGTTTCGATATCCTCTTCCCAAGAAGACTTCTTCACATCAGCCCAGTCGGCGAGCATCTTGTTCTCTTCCAACTGCACTGCAAATCTGTTGTATGCGAATCTTGAAGAAGGCTCTGGAGCACCCTCGCGCTGAGCACGAGCCACCTCTACCTCATAGCGCTTCTGTGCCTCCTGGGTAAGAGCTACAATGAGTTGCAACATATAGTTGTACAAGTCATACGACTTAGAAAGAGCAAACAACAGCTCCTTTTCAGCATTATCAATATTATGATTGCTGTTCTGATAGTATGCGTAGGTTAACTGCACAATCTTACGTCTTATCAAATCCCTATTAA
>OIWV01001668.1_pt1 | contig 18209 bp, 15 predicted proteins | sample 1587751 | NCBI WGS metagenome assembly OIWV01 (sample SAMEA3888913, study PRJEB22519) | human gut metagenome | biome: human gut; feature: human-associated habitat; material: faeces | place: Denmark | collected 2010
GAAAATTATAGATAGAAAAAGGGTGCGTCATGGACTTATGACACACCCTCTCTTACTTTTTATTCTAATCTTTCTTCCAAAATCCCATGATTCTGATTTCGAAATCCTATCCTAATCTTTCTTCCAGAGCTTGCTCATATCCTCCAAGCTCTTGCCTTTGGTTTCCGGTACCAGCTTCCATACGAAGATGGCTGCAACGATACAGATGGCACCATACAGACCATAAGTAAACCAATGACCGAAATCATCGCCCGGAGTCAGGTGCATATTGAACATCGGAACGAAGGTAGAGCTGACAATGAAGTTGAATATCCACTGGAAAGCTACGGCAATCGCTACAGCCGCACCACGGATGGTATTCGGGAAAAGCTCGGCGATAAGCACCCAGGCAATAGGTCCCCATGAGAACATAAAGCTGGCACTATAAACCATGATACTCAGCATGGTAACCGTACTCAATGCTTCATTTCCAAAGGTGAAGGCTACGCCCAAGGCTCCTACTGCCATGCCGATGGAACCGAAGATAAGCAATGGCTTTCTGCCCAGCTTCTCTACCGTAAAGACAGCTACCAGCGTAAACGAGATATTCACAACACCCATGATGACGGTCTGAACCATCGGATTGCCCATACCCATATCCTGGAAGATACGAGGCGCATAATAGAGCACAGCATTGATACCCACAGCCTGCTGGAATACAGAAAGCATCACGCCCACAAAGATACACATAAAACCGTAAGAGAAGAGCTTCTCGGTCTTCACGGTCACCGTATTCTTGATATCGTGGATAATCTCACGTGCCTTCTCAGAACCATTGATCTTGGCAAGCACGCCGTATGCCTTCTCATCCTGTCCGATCATCACGAGATAACGAGGGGTCTCTGGTACGAAGCAGATCAGGAAGGTGAACAGTCCTGCCGGAACCATCTCGCTACCAAACATATATCTCCAGCCCGTCTCGATGGTCCACTGCGCATCCACCATATTGGCGATGGCGCCCGCAGCATCATAGATAGGATTGGCATGGGAACCCATAATGATGAAATTGACGAAGTAAACCACCAGCTGACCGAAGATGATGGCAAACTGATTGCAGCTCACCAACATACCGCGCACATTGCTCGGAGCGATTTCGCCGATATACATCGGGCAGATGGCTGAAGCCATACCTACACCGATGCCACCCAGCACACGATAGAAATTGAACACTACCAGCAGCGTCCAGTCGGCATGTCCCTGAGGGAGGAGATAAGTTTCCGGTTCCATGGATCCCCAGGCAGAGAGGAAGAAGCAGACACCCGCAAAGATGAGCGAGCGCTTGCGACCCAGCCTGCTGGCGAAAAGACCAGAAAGCGAACTACCGATGATACACCCGATCAGCGCACTGGAAGAAGTGAATCCGTGCATCACATCGGTGTATTCGAAATCACCTGCACCCTTGAAGAATGCCTGCAAACCCTTCTCGGCACCTGATATCACAGCGGTATCGTAACCGAAAAGCAAGCCACCCAAAACGGCGACCATCACAATCGAGAAAAGATAGGCCTTAGAGCCCTTTTGTTGTTGTTCCATTTTACTTTAGGTTATTTTTTTATTTGTTTATTTTAAAATTTTTATCTGTTTATTTTAAAATAATACGCATATTCTGCACTTTTCCCCTATTTTTTTTGTAAATTTGCAACCAAAATAAGAGAACATAGATATTACGTAATATGAACATCGCAGAATTCTTACATCAAAAGGGCGACAAAAGAGGCTTCTCTTTCGAGGTTTTGCCACCTCTCAAGGGTAATGGCACTGCGGCTCTCTTCCGCACCATCGACAGCCTCAAGGACTTCGACCCACGGTTTATCAACATTACCACACACCATAGCGAGTATGTTTACAAGGAACTGGAAAACGGTCTCCTCACTCGTCAGCGTGTGCGTCGCCGCCCTGGCACCGTTGCCATCGCAGGCGCCATCCAGAACAAGTACGACATCCCTGTCATCCCTCACGTCATCTGTAGCGGTGCCACGAAGGAAGACATCGAATACGAATTGCTCGATCTCCAGTTTCTGGGCATCAGCAATATCCTGGTACTGAGAGGCGACAAGGCAAAGGAAGACCGACAGTTTACACCAACAGAAAACGGTCATACCAACGCCACCGACCTGCTGAAGCAAGTAAACCAGTTTAACGACGGTTTCTTCTTCAACGGCACCCCGATTAAGCATCCGGGTGATAAATTCTGCTGTGGCGTAGCCTGCTATCCTGAGAAGCACGAAGAGGCTCCCAATCTCGAGATGGACATGCAGCATCTCCTCGAGAAGCAGCAGTTGGGCGCAGACTATACCATCACCCAGCTCTTCTACGACAACGAGAAATTCTATGCTTTCGTAGAGAAAGCTCGCCAGATGGGCATCACCATCCCTATCATTCCGGCGCTGAAGCCATTCGCCAAGCTGAGTCAGCTCACCATGGTACCTAAGACCTTCCATTGCGACATCCCAGAAGCACTGGCGCAGGAGGTTTTGAAGTGTAAGAGCGATGAAGATGCCAAGGCGCTCGGTATCGAGTGGACAACGGCCCAGGTGAAAGATCTCTTCGATCACGGATACAATCATATCCACTTCTTCACCGTTTCGGCGGTGGATAGCGTGAAGCAGATTGCAAAAATCCTATTTTAAAAAGTAGGAAAAAGAAATGAGTCGCCAGGACTTTTAGCCACTGACGACTCATCATAAAGTTCAAAGTTCAAAATTCAAAGTTCAAAGTTCAAAGGAGTTCAATGTTAAATAGTGAAGTGATAGGTCAGCAAGATATATGGAACCGTCTGATGGAGATGGTTCAGGAGAATCGTGTGCCTCATGCGCTGATGTTCTGCGGTCCGCAAGGTTGTGGAAAACTGGCAGTGGCGCTGGCTTTTGCCAGTTATCTGCTGGGCGATTCCCCGATGCTGAGAAAATGGGAGCATCCCGACCTGCACTTCACCTTCCCTACCATCAAGACTTCCGAGATGAGCGGCGACCATACGCCCGTAAGTCTCGACTTTATGAAAGAATGGCGTGAGATGCTCCTCCAGGAAGGTCCGTATGTGCTGATCAGCGACTGGATGCAGCGTATGGGCAAGACCGATGCCGACTTCAACAAGCAGGCAATCATCACCGCCGATGAGACCGACAATCTTTCGAGAGAACTGAGCATGATGTCGAGTCAGGGCGGATACAAGATCAGTCTGATATGGTTGCCGGAGCGTATGAACCTCACGAGCGCCAACAAGATATTGAAACTGCTGGAAGAGCCGCCTCATAAGACCCTCTTCCTCCTGGTAAGCGAGCAGCCGGAACTCCTGCTCGAAACCATCAGAAGCCGTGCACAGCGTATCGACCTGAAGAAAATTGAAACTTCCGAGGTGGAGAAAGCGCTCATAGAGCGAAGAGCGCTGGATGCAGAATCAGCCCACCGAATCGCCCGAATTGCCAACGGCAACTGGAACCATGCATTGGAGGAGCTGGACTCTGGCAATGAAAACCGCCAGCATCTGGATATGTTCATCATGCTGATGCGCCTCTCCTATATGCGCAACATCCATGACCTGAAGAAGTGGAGCGAGGTGGTTGCCACCTTCGGAAGAGAGAAGCAGAAGCGAATGCTCGATTATTTCATGCACATGCTGCGAGAGAGTTTCATGTATAATTTCCGCCAGCCGGAACTCAGTTATATGACACAGGAGGAGGAGAATTTCGCCAGGAACTTCGCCCGATTCATCAACGAGGCGAACATCATCGATATCTCCAATCTCTTCGAGGAAAGCAAGCGATTCATCGCCCAGAATGCCAACCCGAAAATCGTGTTCTTCGACCTGGCGCTGAAGAATATCGTCCTGCTCATCAGAAAATAAAGGAAAAACATCCCGAAAGGGCAATATATATTAATCAATAACAATAAATAGAATACATCGTGGATTATAAAAATATGAAATTCAGAATGTGGAATGGCTGCGATAGAGGTCTATGCTGCAAGGCTGTGGGTCGTCAGGACCGACAGCTCAACACATACGACTGGCTAGCCGACGTGCCAGGAAACGCTGAGAGCACCGACCTGGTGGAAGTGCAATTTAAAAATACCCGAAAGGGATATTATCACAATGTTAACAACCTCGACCTCAAGAAAGGCGATATCGTGGCTGTAGAGGCTAACCCGGGTCACGACGTGGGTGTAGTTACATTAACCGGCCGACTGGTAAAACTGCAGATCAAGAAGGCAAATCTCAAGTCGCAGGATGACATCAAGCGCATCTACCGACTTGCCAAGCAGGTGGACCTCGACAAGGCAAAGGAAGCCAAGAGCCGCGAACACGATACCATGATCCAGAGCCGTCAGATAGCCAAAGACCTTGGCTTGAAAATGAAAATCGGAGACGTGGAGTATCAGGGTGATGGCAACAAGGCTATCTTCTACTATATCGCTGATGAGCGTGTGGATTTCCGCCAGCTCATCAAGGTGCTTGCCGATACCTTCCATGTCCGTATTGAGATGAAGCAGATTGGTGCACGTCAGGAGGCTGGTCGTATCGGCGGTACCGGTCCTTGCGGCAGAGAACTCTGCTGCGCTACCTGGATGAAGAACTTCGTAAGTGTGAGCACCAATGCTGCACGCTACCAGGACATCTCGCTCAACCCTCAGAAGCTGGCAGGTATGTGCGCCAAACTGAAGTGCTGCCTCAACTACGAGGTAGATAACTATGTGGAGGCAAGCCGAAAGATGCCACCTAAGGATGCCGTGCTTCAGACTGCCGACGGCGAGTTCCATCAGTTCAAGGTAGATATCCTTGCCGGACTCATCACCTACTCTTCTGACAAGAACCTGGCTTCAAACCTGGAGACCATCACCGCAGAACGTGCCAAGGAAATCATCGAGATGAACAAGCAGGGAGAGAAACCGCTCAGCCTGATGGAGAACGGCAAGGTGAAGGAAACTTCCAAGAGCATCGACCTGCTCAATGAATCTGATCTCAGCCGATTCGACAAGGCGAAGAAAAAGAAGAAGAACAAGAACCGTAATGCGAACCGCCCTGAAAAGAGCGAGAACCGCCAGCCAAACGGCAATAACCGCAACAGGGATAATAGAAACAAGGGACCTCGCCAGCAGGGAAACAGACCTCAGCAAGGCAATAATAACAAGCCTCAGCAGGCAAACAACAACAAGCCTCAGCAGGGCGAAAACAACAAGCCTCAGCAGGCAAACAACAACAAGCCTCAGCAGGCAAACAACAACAAGCCTCAGCAGGGCGAAAATAACAAGCCACAGGAGGACAAGAAGTAAAAATGAAAAGACTGATTCATTTCGTTTTCATACTGGTGACAACCATAGCCTTCAGCGCTTGCAATCATGCCAAGGTATATGATGAATATGCCCACACGCCGATTGCAGGATGGGAGAAGAACGATACCCTATCGTTCGAAATCCCTCCAATGGCTGTCACCGGCTATTACCGGCAGAGTCTGGGTCTGAGAACCACGGGTGCCTATCCGTTTACGGCTTTGACACTCATCGTGAACCAGACCATCTACCCTGCCAACAAGGGTCAGCGTATCGAGAGGACTGATACCGTACTCTGCCAGCTCATCAACCAGCGTGGTGAGAACAAGGGACAGGGCATCAGCTACTATCAGTACAACTTCCCTATCAATATCTATAAGATAAACAGAGGCGATTCCATCCATATCGCCATCCGCCACGATATGAAGCGAGAAATTCTTCCGGGTGTAAGCGACATCGGAGTGAAAATAACAAAAAATGACCAATGAGACGTATCTCACTGGTCATTTTTTATGCTGTAAAATCTGCTTCCAATATGGAATATCCTGCTTCTTATGCTGCAAGATCTAGCTTCTTACCAGATTTCTTCCGGCATCAATACGCAGGAAGATGAAGAGCAGGATGGTAAAGCCCCAAAGCGAACTACCTCCATAACTGAAGAATGGAAGCGGAATACCGATTACCGGCGTCAGTCCCAGCACCATTCCTACATTAATAAATAGGTGGAACAGGAATACCGAGAGCACACAGTAGCCGTATATTCGTCCGAACTTGAAAGGTTGTCGCTCCGCCAGATGTATCAACCTCAATATCAACATCAGGAAGAGCAGCAATACGCCTGCCGAACCCAGGAATCCTTCCTCCTCTCCTACTGTACAGAAGATGAAGTCGGTATCCTGCTCAGGCACGAACTTCAGCTTGGTCTGGGTTCCGTTCAGGAATCCCTTTCCCTGCAAGCCACCCGAACCGATGGCTATCTCACTCTGATGCACATTATATCCGGCACCCGCCAGGTCTTCATCCAATCCCAGCAGCACGTTGATACGCACTCGCTGGTGAGGTTCCATCACGTTGTTCAGCACATAATCGGCACTATAGAAGAAGGCAATACTTCCCATTGCGAAAATCGAAATCAGGAAATAGTTGCGGAAGCGGGTTCTCAAACCGTGATACACCAGGAATCCGATCATCACCGCACAGAGCAGCAGCTGCACCCATACGATATCAAACGGAATGATGTAGGTAGAGAAGAGCGCAAAGATGAGCGTGATGCCCACCGAGTAGCTTAGGATGATGAGAGCATGCTTCCTGTTGCCCGTATAGCTGTTCACCAGTCCTGCCGTGAAGATCTGCACCAGCAGCAGCACTATGAACTTTCCCACTGAGGTGTAGGTATCCCACATCATCACGTTCTCGTACTTGATACCCACCACAAAGTAAACCACCATCGAGACTCCGGTAAAGAGGATGGCACCCGGCATTCCCTCGCGGTAAAGCATCAGGAAGAAGGCGGAATAAACCAATGCCGAACCCGTCTCGCGCTGCCCCACGATACATATCATAGGCAGAATGATGATGCCCACAGCCGCCATGAAATGCTTCATTTTGTGGATATTGAATCCATAGCTGCACATAAACTTCGCCACAGCCAGCGCCGTAGCAAACTTACCGAACTCGGCAGGCTGCAGTCGCAGCGGTCCCAGCACCAGCCAGGAGTGCGAACCCTTGATGCTATGCGGATTGAATATCGTGGCAAAAAGCAGCAATATCAGCACGGCATAGATCACGTAGGCGAAGGTATCGAAAAACCGGTCGTCCATCATCAGGATGACGAAGCCCAGCGCTATGGAGGTACCTATCCATATAATCTGCATACCCGAACGGGCACCCAGACTGAAGATATCATTGTCGCCATAGGTATAGCTGGCACCGCAGACACTGATCCAGCCGAAGCAGAGCAATGCCAGATAGATGCCGATGGTCCACCAGTCGAGCGAACGGAGAATACCAGCTGGTTGTTTATTATCTGATTGAGCCATTGTTTTTATTGTTCAATAATTTGAAACTTCAGTATATTATCTGCTGCTGGAACCGTAGGCGATTCTGCGAGCCTGCATCTGGGCAGCCTGACTTTCTGAAGCAGGAGAAAGCTTGCCTTTCAGATACTGCTCCATCATCAAACCTCCGATAGGCACACCGTAGTCGGCACCCCATCCACCATTCTCCACATACACGGCGATGGCGATTCTCGGATTGTTCATCGGAGCAAAGCCCATGAATACAGAGTGGTCGTGACCACGGTTCTGAGCCGTACCGGTCTTGCCGCAAGCCTCGAAGTCGTAACGGGAGAGCATCTTACAGGTCCCCTTCAGTGCCGAACTTCTCATACCAGCCACCACATAGTCATAGGCTCGCTTCGAAGCCTTGGTGTAATGACGGCGGGTATAAAGCGTATCGAGCGGTTCGCCCTGCACCTTGCGCACTACATGAGGCACATAGTAATAGCCTCGATTGGCGATGGTGGCTCCCAAATTGGCAATCTGCAGAGGAGTGAGGTTCACCTCTCCCTGTCCGATAGAAATACTGATGACGGTTAGTCCGTTCCAGGATCCCTTGTAGGCCTTGTCATAGAACTGTGCATTTGGAATCAGACCTCTCTTCTCGCCTGGCAGATCGATGCCCAGCTTATAGCCGAATCCCATACTCACCATATAGTCTTTCCATACGGTCATCGCCTCCTGCACCGAACCATACTTTTTCTTGTTGCCTATCATATAATAAAGCCCCCAGCAGAAGTAGCCGTTGCAGGAAGTACTGATGGCATCCACCAGCGCAATAGGCGACGGGTGACCATGACATCCCACATGCAGACCCTTATAGGAGAAACCATGATTACATGGGAAGGCTGTGCCCGGAGTAATGATTCCCTCGGTAAGATAGGTCAGCGCCTGGGAGGTCTTGAAGGTAGAACCCGGAGGATACTGTCCCATGATACTACGGTTCAGGAGCGGTTTCCAAGGATTCTGCGACAGCCACTTGTGCATCTTTCCTCTATTCTTGCCCACCAGTCGGCGCGGATCATAGGTAGGAGATGAAACCATCGCCAGCACCGATCCGTCTCTTGGGTCAATGGCAACGATACTTCCAATCTTGCCCTGCAGCAGTCTTTCGCCCAGAGCCTGGAGGTTGACATCGATACCCAGCGTCAGGTCCTTGCCGGCAACAGGTCGCTGGTCGAGCTTTCCGTTCTGATAGCTTCCCTGTATTCTTCCGCGGGCATCGCGAAGCAGAATCTTCACGCCCTTGGTTCCTCGGAGCTCCTTCTCGTAGTGCTTCTCCAGTCCCAGCTTACCGATATAGTCACCTGGCTGATAGTAGTCATCCTCCTCTATATCACTTGGCGAAACCTCACCCACATCTCCCAGTACATGGGCAGCGTATGGATAGGCATATTCTCTCACGCTTCGCTTCTGCACATAGAAGCCCGGGAAACGGAACAGCTTCTCCTGGAAGACGCTAAAGTCCTTGTCTGAAAGCTGACTCATGAAGAGTTGCTGGGTATATCGCGAATATCCGGGATTCTTGCTTCTGTCCTTGATGGTCTCCATTCGCTTTTCGAAAGCCTCCTTGGTAATGCCCAGGGAGTTGCAGAAGTCCATCGTATCCAGACGTCCCTCCTGCTCCTTCATCACCACCATGATATCATAGGAAGGCGAATTATACACCATCAGCTTGCCGTTTCTATCGTAGATAGCGCCACGCGAAGGGAACTCTATCTGCTTCAGGAAGGCATTGGAATCGGCATTCTTCTTATAATCCTCGCTCATAATCTGAAGCGTAAAGAGACGAATGGTGTATATGACTACAATTGCTATAGCCACACCACTAATCACATACTTACGCTTATCAAGATTGTAATCCACCATATTATATATATAGCTGAAATTTTTTGTTTGATCTTTTACTGTTCTCTGTCTTACAGCAAGGTTCTATCCCTTGCGGAAGCTCTCCAATGCCATGATGAGCAACATCGTGATGGCTGTACTGCCACCGATGCGGAGGAGCCACTCCATCCAATTGAAGAAATTGAAGGTCTCCAGAGTAAAGAATACCAGATTATAAACGAGTACGATAACCAACGTGTAGAGAACATACGAACCGACACCGATGGTGCGCATGGATGGCTCCAGGTCGTCGGCACTGTCTCTTGGCACGAAGAGTTCGAAAAGATAAGGCTGAAGCAGTCCGATGAAGGTCATCGAAGCTGCAGCTACTCCCGGCGTATTGGCAAACACGTCGATACAAAGTCCCATCATGAAGCTCCACAGCATCACCGACCAGCGTGGGTGGTTTCTGCGGAAATGGAGCACCATGAGAATATACAGCAAGGGGGTGGCGCAGTTGAACAAGTGGATATGGTTGAACACCAATCCCTGCACCAGCACAAGCACCACGAAGATGCCGAGTCGTTTTATCAAATCTATACTCATTGCTACTTATATATCTCCTCTTACTATGATCTTTTAATTTTTACCCTTGGCATTGCCGTCGGGCATGATACTATCCTGTGCAGCACGCATAATCTGAAGGCGTTCCTTCATCACGGCATCGTCGATGACGCAGACATCACGCAGACGGGCAAAGTCGGTAGAAAGTCTCAACTGTACTCTATACGACAATCCATCAGCAGAATTAAACACGTGCAGAATCTTGCCCACTCTTACTCCCGGAGGGAACACAGCCGAATAGCCACTCGTCACTACGTAGTCGCCCAGCTTGAAGTGGGCATGGCGTGGCACCTCTTCCAGATAGGCAAGTTCCGAAACGCCACCCTTCCATCGCAGATAACCGAAATAGCCTCTGCCCTGGATGGTACAGCTGATATTCGACTTCACGTTGAGCACTGGTATCACGATGCTGTAATGCTGAGCCACGAGATACACGATGCCCACCACTCCGGTACCGCTTATCACACCCATATCCTTATGGATGCCGTCGGCGCTACCCTTGTCGATGGTAATCAGGTTGTCTGGCTTGTCCAGGCTGTTGGCAACCACCTTGGCTGGGATGAGTCGGTAATTCTGAAGCAGCGCAAACTGGTCGCGATGATAGATGGCACTATCCTTGGTTACCCCATAGAGGCTGTCGCTCAGCTGCTGCACCTGCTGTTCCAGATAGGCATTCCGCTGGGTAAGTTCCTGGTTCACCTTGGTCAGGGAGAAGAAAGTCTCCACGTTGGCATCCCATTCATAGATCTTGCCCGTCACGGCGTTGGCTGTAGAAAACCACGCACTGCCCTGGTAGCTGTTATACTGGAACAGAAGCACCATGCTCACCACCTCCAGAATCACGAAGACAAACCAATGGTTGTATTTCTGCAAAAACTCTAAAAGGTTGTGCATACTTAAAAAAATGAATCTGTATATGATTAAAATTCCGCAAATGGGCACAAGAGGTCCAGATGCGGAATTTAAATATCTTGAATATTATCTCATCAGGAATGAGAAACGATCCACATTCTTCAATGCGATACCGGCACCCTTAGCCACACTGTGCAATGGATCCTCGGCGATATGGAATGGGATGTTGATCTTGTCCTGGAGTCGCTTGTCGAGACCGCGGAGCAGAGCACCACCACCTGAAAGCCAGATACCGTTCTTCACGATGTCGGCGTAAAGCTCTGGTGGAGTATTCTCGAGAGCAGAGAGTACTGCATTCTCAATCTTGGCTACAGTCTTATCCAGACAGTGAGCAATCTCCTGATAGCATACAGGAACCTCCATAGGGAGCGCTGTGATACGGTTAGGACCGTGAACGATGAAGTCCTCAGGAGCCTCATCACCCAGATCTGTCAGGGCAGAACCCACATGAATCTTGATACGCTCAGCCATACGCTCAGAAACCTTCACGTTGTGCTGGCGGCTCATATACTCCTGGATGTCGGCAGTCAGGTCGTCACCGGCAGTACGGATAGAGTTGTTGGATACGATACCACCCAGAGAGATGACTGCAATCTCGGTGCTACCACCACCTATATCAACTATCATGTTACCTTCTGGTGCCTCTACGTCGATACCGATACCGATAGCAGCAGCCATAGGTTCAAAAATCAAATATACGTCGCGACCGTCGGCATGCTCAGCAGAGTCACGTACGGCACGGAGCTCTACCTCAGTAGAACCAGAAGGAACACCAATCACCATACGGAGTGAAGGTGAGAACAATCGGCTTCCTGTATGAACCATCTTGATAAGTCCACGCATCATCTGCTCGCAGGCAGTAAAGTCGGCGATAACGCCATCACGCAGAGGACGGATTGTACGGATGTTGTCATGAGTCTTCTCGTACATCATCTTTGCCTTCTCGCCTACGGCAATCATCTTGTCGGTGCGGCGGTCGAGGGCAACAACAGAAGGTTCGTCCACTACAATCTTATCATCACTGATAATGATGGTATTGGCGGTACCCAAGTCCATTGCGATTTCCTGAATAAATGAAAAAAATCCCATTTGCTAATGTAAATCTAATATTTTAAGCTTAAAATCTTTCCTTTTGTAGTCATCTTCCCGCCCTCTCTTTCAAGAGCGGGAAGAGTAGCGAGATGAATTGGTTTACCTCTTTATTACTTGGCAAACCAAGCGTGGATAGCTGTATCATAGTGAGAACTTACGCCGAATGCACGCTCTGCGAACATCTTGCGGTCCTCAATGTCGGTTTCAGCACCCTTCTTTTTCAGGATGTCGAGAAGCACACTGTACTCAGCCTTGCTAGGAACGATAACCACGTCCTTGAAGTTCTTGGCACCGGCACGGATCAGAGAGATACCGCCGATATCAATCTTCTCAATGATGTCGGCATCGCTGGCGCCGCTGGCTACAGTCTGCTCAAATGGATAGAGATCCACGATAACGAGGTCGATAGAAGGAATCTCATACTCCTTCATCTGCTCCTGGTCGCCCTCATTGTCGCGACGGGCCAAGATACCTCCAAATATTTTTGGATGAAGAGTCTTCACACGACCACCGAGGATTGATGGATATGTGGTGACATCCTCAACTTTTTCACATTCATAACCCAAAGATTCGATAAACTTCTGAGTACCACCTGTGCTCAGGAACTTAACACCCTCTTCATTCAACTTGGCGAGCAACTCGTCCAAGCCATCCTTGTGAAAGACAGACACCAAAGCTGTCTTGATCTTCTTTGTTTCAGCCATTGACTTTATATATTACGAATTCTTATATTCAATATGGTTTCTAAAAACGCTGCAAAGATACAAAGAATATTTGGAATACACAAATATTTAATACCTATTATCACATTATTTAAAAGATATTTGCGATAAATCAAGTAAGGATTCAGCCATTTTGACAGAAGCTATTCTAAGAATAGGCAAAAAGAAAAGAAAAAGCAGACAAAATGTCAGAAAAACGCCAAAAAACACGCAATGGGCACGCTATTCGCATCCCCGGATTGCAGAAGTAGAACAAATAACATTTAGAAAGGAGATCAAGATATGACATTCGACAAATTTACAATCAAGGCGCAGGAAGCGGTGCAGGCCGCTGTGAACATAGCGCAGAGAAATGGTCAGCAGACCATCGAATCGGTGCATCTTCTCAGTGGTATCATCGAGAAAGCACCTGATGTAACCAACTACATCTTCCAGAAGCTGGGTATGAACGGCAACCAGATTGCCATGCTCCTGCAGCAGGAGATGCAGCACTTGCCTCGTGTGCAGGGTGCTGGTCAGCCATACCTCTCGGGCGATACCAACCAGATATTGCTCAATGCCGAGGACATCGCCAAGAAGATGGGAGATGAATTCGTTAGCGTGGAGCCTATCCTCCTCGCTATCCTCAAAGGCAACTCTACCGCTGCCCGAATCCTCAAGGATGCGGGTGCCAACGAAAAAGACCTCACCGCTGCCATCCAGGATTTGCGACAGGGTCAGAATGTGAAGAGCCAGAGTGCCGACGAGAACTATCAGAGTCTTGAAAAGTATGCCAAGAACCTGGTAGAACAGGCACGCAGCGGCAAGCTCGACCCGGTAATCGGTCGTGATGAAGAGATTCGAAGAGTTCTTCAGATTCTCTCTCGCCGTACCAAGAACAACCCAATTCTGATTGGTGAGCCTGGTACTGGTAAGACCGCTATCGTTGAGGGACTTGCAGAGCGTATCGTCCGTGGCGACGTGCCAGAGAACCTGAAGAGCAAGCAGCTCTATTCGCTCGATATGGGTGCACTGGTTGCCGGTGCCAAATACAAGGGTGAGTTCGAGGAGCGTCTGAAGAGCGTCATCAAGGAGGTAACCAATGCCAACGGCCAGATTATCCTCTTCATCGATGAGATTCATACCCTGGTAGGTGCTGGCGGCGGCGAAGGTGCCATGGATGCAGCCAACATTCTGAAGCCAGCCTTGGCTCGTGGCGAATTGAGAGCCATCGGTGCCACTACCCTCAACGAGTATCAGAAGTACTTCGAGAAGGACAAGGCTTTGGAGCGTCGATTCCAGACCGTGATGGTCAACGAGCCAGACGAGGTAGATGCCATCAGCATTCTTCGTGGTATCAAGGAGCGTTACGAGAACCACCACAAGGTTCGTATTCAGGATGACGCATGTATCGCAGCTGTCAAGTTATCAGAGAGATACATCTCTGACAGATTCCTCCCTGACAAGGCCATCGACCTGATGGATGAAGCCGCAGCCAAACTCCGTATGGAGCGCGACTCCGTGCCTGAGGAGCTGGATGAAATCACCCGTCACTTGAAGCAGTTGGAGATTGAACGTGAGGCTATTAAGCGAGAGAACGACCAGCCTAAGATTCAGCAGCTCGACAAGGAGATTGCTGAGTTGAAGGACAAGGAGCACGACTTCCGTGCTAAGTGGGAAGGCGAAAAGGCTCTCGTCAATAAAATTCAGCAAGACAAGCAGGAGATAGAGAACCTCAAGTTCGAGGCTGAACGCATGGAGCGTGAAGGTAATTACGAACGAGTTGCAGAGATTCGCTACTCTAAACTGGTAGCTCTTGAAGAGGATATCAAGAAGATTCAGGAGCAACTGAAGAGCACCCAGGGCGGTGAGGCGATGATCCGCGAAGAGGTGACTGCCGATGATATAGCAGAGGTAGTAAGCCGCTGGACCGGAATACCAGTAAGCCGAATGATGCAGAGCGAGCGTGAGAAACTGCTCCATTTGGAGGAGGAACTCCACAAGAGAGTCATCGGTCAGGATGAGGCAATCACCGCCGTAAGCGATGCCGTACGCCGCAGCCGTGCCGGTTTGCAGGATCCAAAGCGTCCTATCGCCAGCTTCATCTTCCTCGGTACCACCGGTGTAGGTAAGACCGAGCTTGCCAAGGCTTTAGCTGAATATCTCTTCAACGACGAGTCGATGATGACGCGAATAGATATGAGTGAGTATCAGGAAAAGTTCAGTGTCACCCGTCTCATCGGAGCGCCTCCAGGCTACGTAGGATACGATGAGGGTGGTCAGTTGACCGAGGCTGTTCGTCGCAAACCATACAGTGTGGTTCTCTTCGATGAGATTGAGAAGGCACACCCAGATGTCTTCAACACCCTGCTCCAGGTATTGGACGATGGCCGATTGACTGATAACAAGGGTCGTGTGGTCAACTTCAAGAACACCATCATCATCATGACTTCCAATGCGAGCCGTGAGATGCTGAAGAAGACCTTCCGTCCAGAGTTCCTGAACCGTATTGACGACATCATCACCTTCCAACCATTGACCAAGGATCAGATTGCCAAGGTAGTGGAGTTGCAGATGAACAGAGCCAAGAAGATGTTGGAGCCTCAGGGCTTCAATCTCCGCTGGACTCCAGCCGCCATCGGTTATCTTGCCGAGGTAGGTTACGATCCAGAGTTTGGTGCCCGTCCAGTAAAGCGTGCCATCCAGGATTACGTCTTGAACGATTTGAGCAAGAAGATTCTTGCCGAGGAAGTAAGCCGTGAGAAGCCAATTACTATTGACTACTCAGAGGCAACCGGCATCGAGTTCAAGAATCTCTAAAAGATAGGTTTTTATCATTTCCTATTATATGAGAAAGGTTCCTTCGGGGAGTAACATCCCCGTCGGGACCTTTTTTTTGTGCATTCCCCAACTTTCTGGGGAATATTTCCACAGCATTTCCTCACATTCCACACCATTCATTTTTGGCACAAAACGCATAAAAACCTGATTATCAGCACAAAGATATTTTTCTCATCTTTTTGGCACGCAGATTGTGACTATGATTAGCGGGTTCGACAATGAATCCACAAACAAATAAGTAACATCAATATTAGTAACAATTTAAAAAAGATAAGATTATGAAGAAGTTTATGTTTGCAGCTATCGCAGCTTTGGTTATGGTTTCAGTAAGCAACGTTTTTGCATCAAGCAGAATGGTTAGTAACGGTCAGGTTGCTCCTGTTGATACAGTAGCTCCAGACGCACCTTCAGATTCATTGGCAGTAGATGCTCCTGTTCAGCCACAGGCTGCAGCTGAGGATTCTACCCAGCAGGAAAATGCAACAGAGGAGACTCCAGCAACAACTGAGGAAACCACTCAGCAGGAAACTACTGAGCAGAAGGATACTACAGAACAGCAGACAGCAGAGCAGGCAGCTACAGAGCAGCAGACTATTGCTGAATAAATAAAAATAGGAAAAGACAATTCATTTTGCAGGCGTTATACAAGAAAGAATAGATTAGGTTAGTTTTTTAAAAGGTAATAAGACTTATTCAGGTTTCCATAGAATTTACATGATTTTCAAATATAAGATAGAATTTTAGGTTCGGTTTAGTGAAAAGTGAAGTCTGTTGGCAGTGATGCCAGCAGACTTCTTGCGTTTTTGGAATCCACCTTATACTATCGCTTGCCATCGGCTGAATATGGCACGAGATACTCTTTATTCTTTCAGCTGCAGCAACTGACACTCCGACAATCCCGTTATTTCCATCACCGTAGCTGCATCCATACCTTTTGCCAGCATCTTTCTGGCAATCTCGAGGCTTCGCTGGTTCATTCCTTTCTCCATACCTTCAGCTAATCCTTTCTCCATGCCTTCAGCTAATCCTTCTTCTTTTCCCTCTTTCTTGGCAGTATCAATCGAATTCTTGATGTCGCGATATGCCATTTTGCTGGCTTCGTACTCTCGCTGTTCCTGCGGAGTAAATTTTGCAATCTCGGCTTCTTCAAAGAGACGGTCGAAGACCTTGTCGCATAAGGCCTTAGGACGCTGAGTGAGCTTGTAGAGATTCTTTAGGGCATAGAGCCACTTGTCATATAGCGTTTCCAACTCGTCAAGCGACTTGTTGAACTTGGCTATTTCTACATAGATAAACTCCAGCTTATCGTAGAAAATCTTGTACGTAGCAGTATCGCATAACTGTACATGATGGCGGATTTCTTCCTTATTGAAGGCATCCTCGTTCATGTTGAAGTTGAGCAGGGCAATGGTATAGATATGGTTGAGCTTGAAGTCCCATTCATTACCCTTAGGAGCCTGCTCACGGATTGGGAAGGTGGAATAGAACAGGGCACGGTCCTTGAAGTATGTCTGGTATGCATTCTGCATTTCCACGATAAACTTCTCGCCGTTTTCTCCTTCGCAATATACGTCAAAGATGGCCTTGCGGTCGGTATAGATGTCGCCCACGTTCTCCGGATTCAGATACTTCACGTCCTTAACAACCTGTCTTCCATTGAACAAGCTGTTGAGGAAACAGATCAGCAAATCCTTGTTGGGAGCTGATCCAAAAATTCGCTTGAAACCGAAATCGGTCAGCAAACTGATATATCTTTCTTCTACCTGCTTCATAATCCCAATGTTATTAATGTTTCTATTGTAGCAGCAAAGTTACGATTTTCTTTTGAAACCAACAAGAGATTTTTCAAAAAAGTTGAGAAACCATCCATAAAAGACAAAAAAAGTATAAATAGTGAATCATATAAATGGTCAAGTGAAATATTATCATTATCTTTGTAGCTAAATTAACAAGTTGGAGTGTCACCATCTGGCAGATGGTGCAAGTATAGCATTGATGAAATAATGGCTCGTGATAAAACAAGTCTTGACATCACTTGGATAAAACAGGGTAATGACACAGAAGATTTACTATTGAGCCAACTGATGTCGAACATCAAGGAACAGAGCCTGAATATCAGCAAGGCAGTGAATGAGTTGGAATAATTATTGAGTTGAATAAAAGAAATATAAGATTTCGTATGCAGCGCATACGAAATTGTATCAAGAAAAGATAAGTATGACAAAATATAATATTAGCATAACACAAGAGGCACAATTTGCTGAAGTCATAGACATTATTCAGCAACATAAAAGCCATGCATCACAAGTGGCAAATAATGAAATTTTGCTTACCGCTTGGTGTGTAGGGAAGTATGTTTCTGAAAAATTGAAAACAGAAGAATGGGGAAGCAAAGTTGTTTGCTAGCTATCAGAATACATTCGCTCAAACCACCCTGAAATCAAAGGTTTTAGCCGAAGTAGCATTTACAACATGGTAATGTTCTACGATGAATATTCGTCGAAAAGCTTTAAAAATGCCGTAGAGAAATATTTAGGTTCTCAAATTGTGCAGCCAGCAATTACACAATTTGACAATAATGTATCGGAACCTTCCAATAACATTATGAAACCAACAATGAGCAAACAAATTGTCCAGATGCCATCTGGACAATTCCCAAAGATTCTTTTTCTGACCACATTATCAAATCATTATGACATATTGGGCAGATGTAGAAGTTTTGAGGATGTGCTTTTTATAGTAAATGCTTTGCTTTTTCTAATTTTCGCAACACTACAATTTGACTTTTTCATAAGTAGAGGGTGTGTCATAAGTCCATGACGCACCCTTTTTCGCAAAAACTCCTACTTGC
>OIWV01001674.1_pt1 | contig 18132 bp, 13 predicted proteins | sample 1587751 | NCBI WGS metagenome assembly OIWV01 (sample SAMEA3888913, study PRJEB22519) | human gut metagenome | biome: human gut; feature: human-associated habitat; material: faeces | place: Denmark | collected 2010
TCCGAGAGGCATAAGGTTGATCGCGAGTTCCGCACGAGCCGGAGAGCACTTAATGTGCTCTCCGTGCGAGCAGGACTGTCCGAGCAGGCAACCTTATGCCTCTCGGACTGTCCCGGCCCAACTTATCGTTACGACAGCGCAATACCGCCGAGCCAGCCCCAACGCACGCCAGAGCCAGTGCCGTAGAACCCAATGAACGAGTCAAGCGACCTCGACGTGATGGCGCCCTCGTTACTCATAACGATGCCGCCGCCAACGTAGATACCCACATGACCGTAGATAAGGCCCGGAGCACCCGTGCCGCTGTGCGAGGAATCGGCCACGATCATGCCCACCTGCAGCGCCGAGCGGTCGGAGCTATAGCACCAGGCGTTGAACATGTCGCAGGCGTTGCCGCCAAAGTAGCCAACGCCGGCGTTACGGAAGACATTGGTAACCCACGCCGCGCACCAGTTCTGACCCGGCGAAGGCGTGGAGTAGCACGCGTTGACGACGGCCTGCTGCTTGCCCGAGCCGGCATTCTGCTGCGGAGTTCCCGGCGCATACGATCCACCACCCGAGCTCGAACCACCCGAGTAGGAATTGTTCTTGTTCGCGGCAGCCGCGGCAGCGGCAGCCTTCCTAGCGGCCTCCTCAGCCTGGGCGGCAGCGAGGATCTCGGAATCGCGCTGAGCCATGAGCTCCTTGACGTCGTCGGAAAGACCGTTCAGCACGGTCTGGACTTCTTGCTGCTTAGCCTGCATGTCCTGCATCTGGGCAGTCTGCTGGTCCTTGAGCTTCTCTAAGTCGGCCTTCTGCGACTCGAGCTCGGTCTTTTGCGCATCGAGCTCTTCCTGGATGGTCTGAATGTCCTCGATGGCGTCGCGGTCGCTCTTGTTGATCTTCTCAACGTAATGCGCGTTGGCGACGAGTTCCTCAAACGAGCCAGAGGCCAGCAGCAGCGACAGGATGTTCGTGCCGCCGGACTTGTAGCTGGCGGCCACGCGATCGGAAAGGTCGTTGCGCTTCTTCTTGAGCTCGGCCTTCTTTTCATCGATCTGGGCCTGCGTGTCGTCAATCTTGCCCTGGACATTCTCGATGTCGTTGAGGGTCTGGGCATTCTTGTTGGCCAGCGCCGCATACTCATTTGCGATGCTGTCGAGCTGGGCCTGAACCTCGTCGAGCTGGGCCTGGGCGGCATTCAGTTTATCGGTGGTTTCTTTGGAAGCCTCCGCCGCATGGGCGCGAGCGGGCAGACCAAAAAGAACTGCCGCAGAAGCGGCGCCGAACAGGGCCTTGAGGGCAGTGCGGCGCGAGAGCTCCTGGGAAAGGATGGAATCGCTGTTTGGTGACATATGTACTCCGTTACATGCTTATTTATATGTCGCTCAACTCATACATATTAGCGTACATATGGCGCGTCCCAACGATTTCCACGAACGGCAGGAAACTGCAAGGTCAGCGGCTCGTAAGCAAATGCCAAAGATCAGGTTATGCGTACGCAAGCTCTTCTGATGAGTACGTTAGCACAATCCTCTGCTTTTCCTACAGCGCACGATTTGGGCATCCCTGCCTGCGCTATACTCCCCTCAAGAAGTGTTCCTGATTCGATAGGAGACTACATGTCCAAAGCACTCGACCCCAAAGACACCTGCGTCCTCGTTACCGGTGGCGCCGGCTTTATCGGCTCGCACACCGTCGTTCAGCTGCTCGAGGGTGGCTACCAGGTCGTCATCGTCGATGATCTCTCCAACTCCAGCGCCGTCGCCGTCGACCGCGTCAAGACCATCGTGGGCGACGAGGCCGCCAAGAACCTCACCTTCTACGAGGCCAACGTGCTCGACCGCGATGCGATGAACAAGATCTTCGATACCCATCAGATCGACCGCGTCATCCACTTTGCCGGCTTTAAGGCCGTTGGCGAGTCGGTGAGCAAGCCCGTCGAGTACTATCACAACAACATCGAGAACACCCTGGTGCTCATCGACGTCATGCGCAACCATGGCTGCAAGTCCATCATCTTCTCGAGCTCCTCGACCGTCTATGGCGACCCGGACAACCCGCCCGTCACCGAGGAGGATCCTAAGAAGCCCGCGACCAACCCCTATGGTTGGACCAAGTGGATGATCGAGCAGATCCTTATGGACGTCCACACCGCCGACCCCGAGTGGGACGTCGTGCTGCTCCGTTACTTCAACCCCATCGGCGCTCATCCGTCGGGCCTGATCGGCGAGGATCCCAAGGGCATCCCCAACAACCTGGTGCCCTATGTCGCCCAGGTCGCCGTGGGCAAGCTCGAGGCCGTTCAGGTCTTTGGCAACGACTACCCCACCCCCGACGGCACCGGCGTGCGCGATTACATCCATGTGGTTGACCTGGCCCGGGGCCATGTCTGCGCCATCAAGAAGCTGCAGACCAACTGCGGCCTGTTCATCTGCAACCTGGGCACCGGCCACGGCTACAGCGTGCTGGATGTCATCCATGCCTTTGAGAAGGCCTGCGGCAAGAAGCTCCCCTATGTGATCGATCCCCGCCGTCCCGGCGATATCGCCGAGTGCTATGCCGACCCCACCAAGGCCAAGAATGAGCTGGGCTGGGTGGCTGAGTACGGCATCGAGGAGATGTGCGCCGACAGCTGGAACTGGCAGAAGAACAACCCCGATGGCTACCACACCGTGAAGTAAACAGAACTGTTCTCAAAACGCACCTTTGAACGTGAAAATTCAGGGGTGCGTTTTCTTTTGCCCGGAAACCTGCCGGAACAGGAGAAAGATTTCTACAAAAAACAGCGGGGACAGGCGAGAATTTTTGCCGCTTCCTGCCTTGACAATGCCTTTGAGTTAGCATATATTAAGACTGTTCATATACACTAACATTTTGTCGAAGGAAAGGCATCTGCCATGACATTAAAGGAACTGAAGATCGGCGAAAGTGCCGTGATCGATACAGTGGGCGGAACGGGAGAACTCCGCCAGCATTTTCTGGATATGGGGCTGATCCCCGGCGAGAAGGTCACGCTGGTGAAATTTGCGCCCATGGGGGACCCCATGGAGCTGCAGATCCACGGCTATGAGCTGACCCTGCGGCTGGACGATGCGGCACGGATCGAGATCACCCCGGCGGAAGCGCCCGCAGCGGCCCCGGCACGGAAGGCCGGCCGGATGGTGGAGCACCCGGGCCTGGGCGAGGGCGGCCGCTACCACACCAAAAAGGGCGAACACCCGCTGCCGGATGGAACGGTGCTGACATTTGCGCTGGCCGGAAATCAGAACTGCGGCAAAACGACCCTGTTCAACCAGCTCACCGGCTCCAACCAGCATGTGGGCAACTTTCCGGGCGTGACGGTGGACCGCAAGAGCGGTGCCATCCGGGAGCACCCCGATACCGAAGTCACCGACCTGCCCGGCATCTACTCCATGTCGCCCTATTCCAGCGAGGAGATCGTGACCCGGCAGTTCATCATTGGCGAAAAGCCCACGGGCATCATCAACATCGTGGATGCCACCAACATCGAGCGCAACCTGTACTTAACGATGCAGCTGATGGAGCTGGACACCCCCATGGTGCTGGCACTGAATATGATGGATGAGGTGCGCGGCAACGGCGGCACCATCAACATCAACGAGATGGAAGCGATGCTGGGCATCCCGGTGGTCCCCATTTCCGCCGCCAAGAACGAGGGCGTGGATGAGCTGGTGGATCACGCCATCCATGTGGCAAAGTATCAGGAGCGTCCGGGCCGGATGGACTTCTGCGGCGAGGATGACCACGGCGGTGCGGTTCACCGCTGCATCCACGGCATCATCCACCTCATCGAGGATCACGCCCGGGCGGCGGGGATCCCGGTGCGCTTTGCTGCCACAAAGCTGGTGGAAGGCGACCCCCGCATTGAGGAGGCCCTGAAGCTGGATCAGAACGAAAAAGAGATGATCGAGCATATCATCCTGCAGATGGAGCAGGAGCGCGGCCTGGACCGCGCCGCCGCCATTGCAGATATGCGGTTCCATTTTATCCATCAGCTGGTGAATCAGACTGTGGTAAAGCCCCACCAGAGCAAGGAGCAGCTGCGCAGCGCAAGGATCGACCGCTTCCTCACCGGAAAATATACGGCGATTCCGGCATTCGTGGGCATTATGGCGCTGGTGTTCTATCTGACCTTCGGCGTGATCGGCGCGGGGCTGCAAGGCCTGCTGGAACTGGGCATTGAGAACCTGACGATCCTTGTGGACAATGCCCTGACGGCGTGGAACGTCAACGATGCAGTGCATTCGCTGGTGATCGACGGCATCTTTACCGGTGTGGGCAGTGTGCTGAGCTTCCTGCCCATCATCGTGACCCTGTTCTTCTTCCTTTCCCTGCTGGAGGATACCGGCTATATGGCCCGTGTGGCCTTTGTGATGGACAAGCTGCTGCGGCGCATCGGTCTTTCGGGCCGCAGCATCGTGCCCATGCTCATCGGCTTTGGCTGCACGGTCCCCGGCGTGATGGCAAGCCGCACGCTGCCCTCGGAGCGGGACCGGAAAATGACCATCCTGCTCACGCCCTTTATGAGCTGCTCGGCCAAGCTCCCGATCTACAGCCTGTTTGCGGTGACCTTCTTCCCGGAGTACGCCGCACTGGTCATGGTGGGCCTGTATTTCCTGGGCATCCTTGTGGGCATCGGAATGGCCTTTCTGCTCAAGGGAACGCTGTTCAAAGGCGAGGCCGTGCCCTTTGTCATGGAGCTGCCCAACTACCGCCTGCCCGGCCTGAAAAATGTGGCCCAGCTGCTCTGGGAAAAGGCCCGGGATTTCCTCGAGCGTGCCTTTACGGTCATCTTCCTGGCAACCATCATCATCTGGTTCCTGCAGAACTTTGACTTCCAGCTCAGCCTGACCGCAGACCCGCAGGAGAGCATCCTGGCCTGGATCGCCAGCGGCATCGCTCCGTTGTTCGCACCGCTGGGCTTTGGCGACTGGCGGGTGTCCACGGCGCTGATCACCGGCTTTATGGCAAAGGAGAGCGTCGTCTCCACCCTTACCATCCTGTATGGCTCCTCTGCCGCACTGGGCGCGGCGCTCAGCCCGGCGGCAGCGGCTCCTCTGCTGGTGTTCTGCCTGCTCTACACCCCCTGCATCGCCGCTGTAGCATCGGTCAAGCGGGAGATGGGCGGCCGCTGGGCCACCGTTATGGTCGTAAACCAGTGCGTTGTGGCATGGCTTGCCGCGCTCGTTGTGCGGTTCCTTGCCGTGGCAGTGCTGTGACCCTGTCCTGAAGCATATCAAAAGCCCGTACCGTGAAAATCTTCATGGTGCGGGCTTTTATTGTTTGACTTTTTTCTGGAATTCGAGGAATTTGATATACTCCCGGACTTTCTGGATGTCCTCTGCGGTAAAGTCTTGCGGGCATTGCACCGCATGGTCAGAGCGCTCGTAAGGCAAAGGTTCTCGGATGAGACCCAGCAGGTAATCGAGAGAGATATTGAAGAGTTTGGCAATTTTGACCTTAGTAGAATCATCTGGGACACAGCGGCTACGTTCATACGCTGAGATCGTCAAAGGTGAAAGGGAAAGTTCTTTTGCAAGGTCAACTTGGGTCATTCCATGGTCTTTTCGCAACTCACGTAATAGTTCTCCAAACATTGCAATTCCCCCCTTGCTATAAACTAACTAAAGTATAGCCGGTTATAATAGTCAAAAGAGAGAAACTTATAATATCTTGATATAAAAACTTGACTTTATTATATTGTTGGTATAGTTTTAATGTGGAAACTATAATAACTGGCATAGTTGACAAATGAAGGGAGAAGCGATGATGAAAAGAAAAATGACGCGTCGAAACTTTTTGAAGGTGGCTGCAGCGGTCTCGGCGGCAGGTGTTATGAGTGCCTGCGGCGGCGATGGTATGCCCCCTGCTTCCAGTGGAAATGGAAATACTGGAAATACAGGCAATGCTGGTGATACCGGAAACAGCGGCGAAACCCCGGATAATGGTTCTGGCGGGGATAGTGGTGAAGAGGAAGAAGTCATTGAAACCAAGTGGAAGTACAGAATGAATCCGGACTGGAGATACGAAGGAACCGTTGAGATTACAGGCTATAACGGCACTATGGAACCCAATGTAGTGATTCCGGAAAAAATCGGAAAATATCGGGTATCACAAGTTGGCGGATTTTCTGGTCGAGACGAAATTTTGAGTATGACCGTTCCGGGATGTGTAGAAGTTTTTAGCTCAAGGGCTGTTGAAGAATGTAAATCGTTGAAAAAAATCTCCTTTGCAGAAGGCATAAAAACGATAAGTGCGGGTGCGTTTAATAATTGTACTTCTCTGGAGGAAATTCTGATTCCTGATTCGGTGGAGTTTATCGGAATATCAGCTTTTTATGGCTGTAAGCGGTTGAAAAAGATTTCCATTCCGAGTAAGGTGAACAAGATTGGTTCAAATACATTTGCAGGAACTGGAATTTTGGATATCATTGTTCCAGCAAATGTTCAGGAAATAGAGTATTGTGCTTTTCTGGGATGTGAGAAGTTGAAAACTGTCCAAATTCAGGGTAAACCGATTTTCGGAACCAGCGTATTTTCGCAGTGTACCAGTTTGGAATCGATTGAATTGCCGGATGACACAGAAAAAATCAACAAGGGAATGTTTTGCGATTGCAATGCATTGAAAAATTTTAAGTTCCCGTCAAAATTGAAGTATATTGGAGACAGCGCTTTTATGCGTGTTGCTTTCGCAGAAGTAAAGTTGCCGGAAAGTGTTGTTCGTATTGATGACTATGCGTTTTATGGATCGGAATCTATCAAAAATGTAACGCTCCCGCAAACTTTGACCTATATTGGAAAAGCTGCTTTTGAAGGTACTGGTATAACAAAAGTGGTTCTGCCGGAAAGACTGACAGATATCGCGGAGAAGATGTTTTTGGAATGTCGGAAACTAGAAAGTATTTATATTCCCAAGGCGGTGCAAACCATAGGAAAAGAAGCGTTTAAGGATTGTTCTTTACGGGATGTTTACTATGGAGGAAATGAAGAACAGTGGAAGCAACTGGTAAGAGACCATGAGGAACTAAACTATATTACGCCCCACTATAATTCCAGTGCTCTGCTGGCCACCCTGAGTCTTTAAGAAAAACAAATCCCGTGCATTCCAATGTGAGTGCACGGGATTTGTGGCATCAAGGCAGTGATTTGATGAAAATTTGTATGATGCTATTGAACAAAAACGCAAAACGGGCAATTTTGTTTAATGCCACTGAACAAAATTGGTTGTGTTAGGAGATTTTACGCCACCTGCCCTTGACAACAGAGATTCCCTGTGCTAAAATACTTCAAAAATGAACAATCCAAAAAGAGAGAAAGAAGGGCGCGCAATGCGTGAGCTGAACCCCAGTGTGGAATTTGCCAACAAGACGGGCCTTGCGTACAGCGCCGTCTGCAAGCCGCTGTGCCAGAAGCTGCACCTGCCGCAGACAGCGTTTGATATCCTGATGTTCCTTGCCAATAACCCCAACTACACGACCGCCCGCGATATCGTGGAAGTGCGCCACATCAAGGCAAACCTTGTCTCGGTGAATGTGGACAAGCTGGTGCAGGAGGGCTTTCTGGAGCGCCGCCCGGTGTTGGGCGACCGCCGCAAAACGGAGCTTGCCTGCACCGAAAAGGCGCAGTCCATCATCGAACAGGGCCGCAGGATGCAGGATGATTTCATCCGCCGCCTGATGGCAGGGCTGGAGGAAGAAAAACTCGAGATATTTTTTGAGGTCATCGATACGATGAACGAAAATTTGGATGCGATCCTAGAAGGAGAAGAATAAGATGAACCTGCTGTTTACCATCATCGTTACCTTTTTTGCCGGGATGGGCGCGGGCCTGGGCACCGGCTTTGCGGGCATGAGCGCCGCCGCTGTCATCAGCCCGATGCTCATCACCTTCCTGGGGATGGACCCCTACATGGCAGTCGGTATTGCACTTTCCTCGGATGTGCTGGCCAGTGCGGTGTCTGCCTACACCTACCACAAAAACAAAAACCTGGATATCAAGAACGGCCTGATTATGATGGCCAGCGTGCTGCTGTTCACCGTGGTGGGCAGCTGGGTGGCAAGCCTGGTGCCTTCCACCACCATGGGCAGCTTCTCGGTGTTTATGACATTCCTGCTGGGCATTAAGTTCATCGTCAAGCCCGTTATGACCACCAAAGAAGCCATGCAGGGGGTCTCTGCTAAGAAGCGTGCCCTCCAGTCTATCGTCTGCGGTGTGGTCATCGGGATGATCTGCGGCTTTATCGGTGCCGGCGGCGGTATGATGATGTTGCTCATCCTGACCAGTGTGCTGGGCTACGAGCTCAAGACTGCCGTGGGCACCAGCGTGTTCATTATGACTTTCACCGCCCTGACCGGTGCGGTCTCCCACTTTGCCATCGGCGGCGCACCGGACTGGACCGTGTTTATCCTCTGCGTCCTGTTCACCCTGCTGTGGGCCCGCATCGCCGCTGTCTTTGCCAATAAGGCCGATGCCAAGACCCTGAACCGTGCAACCGGCATCGTTCTGGTCGTGCTGGGCATCGTGGTCATGGGCTTCAATCTCCTGACAAAATAAACCGCAAAAGAAAAAGGCCTGTCTACCGAAATTCCTTGGAGACAGGCTCTTTTTGTTGTACTTTGGAAAATTACTTTTCTTCGATGGTGGAGTGCTCGATCACCCAGTCGGCGGCGCGGCGGATGGCCTCGCTGCGCTGCATGGCGGGGATGTTGGCGTTGGCCTTGACCTCTTCCAGCGTTTTCTTGGTGCGGTCGGCGCGCTCCTGCAGGTTCTTGGTGATCTCCTCATCGGTGGGCACCAGACCCTCGTTCTGGGCGACCTGCAGCAGAGCCATCCGGGCGCGGGTGTTCTTCTCGGCGGCGGCGTGAACGTTGGCCGTGAAGTTCTCGCGGGTCTGGTGGATCTGGCTCAGGTAGCGGTCCAGGCTCATGCGCTGCATCTGGAGCTGCTGCTGGATGTTCTGCATCTCCTGCTGGTAGGTGCTCTCCACCAGAACGCTGGGGAGCTCGCCCTCAGCGGCAGAGGCCAGTTGGGTCAGCACCTGATCCTTGGCGCGGTTCAGGGCGCTGGCGTGCTTGCCGTCGTGCAGCTGCTTGCGCACCTGCTCCCGGAACGCTTCCATGGTGTCCACCTTGCCCACCTTCTTGGCAAAATCGCTGTTCAGGGCGGGCAGCTGGCGGACGCAGACATCGATCAGCTTGATCTTAAAGACAACGGGCTTTCCGGCCAGGTCCTTGACGTGATAGCGTACCGGGAAGGTGACGTTGATCTCGAATTCCTCGCCGCCCTTGTGGCCCAGAATGCCGTCCTCAAAGCCGGGGATCATCCGGCCGCTGCCCAGCTGCAGGGTCTGGTTCTGTGCGGAACCGCCCTGGAAGGGCTTGCCGTCCAGCAGGCCCTCGTAATCGATGTGAACGATGTTGCCCTTAACGGCCGGGCCCTTGTGGGGCACCAGCTCAGCGGCAGCATTGCGGCGGCGCTCCAGCACGGCATCGATCTCTTTGTCGGTGACGGCGGGGGTCACGCACTCCACATGGAAGCCGGTGGTCTGGGTCAGGTTCAGCTCCGGCTGCAGCGGGGTGGTGGCGGTGGCTACAAAGCCCTCGTCCTTTTTAACGCTGACCAGGTCGTAGCTGGGCTCATCCACCGCCTTGAAGCCGTGCTCGGCCATGGCGGCCTCGTACAGGGCAGGAACATCGCGATCCATCAGGTCGTTGATGGCATCATACCAGAATGTGTGCTCGCCGCGGTCGGCCTCGATCTGAGCACGGTCGGCCTCGCCCTTGGCAAAGCCCTTGATGGTGTAGCTGGCGCGGGTGCGCTCATACACCGCATTGGATGCGGTCTCCAGCTCCTCAGCCGTTGCGCTGAAGGTCATCTTGCAGACACTCTTTTCGGGAGTTTCCACGCTTACCAGTTTCATAGGAATCCAACCTCCGTGTTGCCCCCAAAGGAGCGATTTCAAACATTAATAAAGTTATTATAGCACAAGTGGGGCAAAAGCGGTATAATAAAAGAGAGAAAAAAGTGCGAAGCGGGCGATTTTTGCCCGGCGGAGCACGAAAGGATGTGCATCGGATGCGCTTGTTTGACGTTCTCGGGCCGGTTATGATCGGCCCCTCTTCCAGCCATACAGCGGGTGCCGCCCGGATCGGCTACACGGCCCAGAAGCTTCTGGGCGAGATCCCGGTGCAGGCGGATATCGGCCTGTACGGCAGCTTTGCCACCACCGGAAAGGGACATGGCACGGATAAAGCCCTGGTCGCCGGCCTGCTTGGCCTGCGGCCCGATGATCCCCGCCTGCCCGACAGCTTTGCTCTGGCCGCAGAGCAGGGCATGGCATTCCGGATCCATCCTGTGGAATTGCGCTCTGCGCACCCCAATACCGCTGTTCTCACCCTGACGGGTCGGGAGGGGCGGGTGCTTTCCATGAAAGCCGCTTCGGTGGGCGGCGGGCGCATCCGCGTGACCGAGATCGACGGTGTGCCCGCCGATTTCGGCGGCGACAGCAACACCCTGATCATTCACAATGAGGACACCCCCGGCTGCATCGCCGAGGTGACCACCTGCCTTGCCGTGCGCAGGATCAACGTTGCATCGATGCAGGTGTTCCGCGCAGGAACCGGCGGCTATGCCGTTATGGTACTGGAGTGCGATTCCCACATCCCCCACCCGCTGGAACGGAAGCTGGCGACCCTGCCCGGCATCCTGAAGGTGACCTGCCTGAACATCGACGAGCCCGAAGAAGACGCGGAGGAATGACCATGTCCTTTTTATCCTGTGAAGAAATGTTGGCCGCTGCCCGCAGCCAGAACCTCTCCCTTGCCGAGGCCATCCTGCGCAGTGATCTGGCCGAGAGCCGCCTGACCGAAGAGGCCAGCCGCCATGCCATGCACCACCTGTGGCATGTGATGGAGGCCACCAGCCGGGAGTATGACCCTGCTCAGCGCAGCCGCAGCGGCCTGTCCGGCGGCGATGCCGCCAAGGTGGAACAGGCCCATCAGGCGGGCAGAAGCTATGGCGGGGATTACCTTGCCGAGGTGACCGCCGAAGCCCTCAAGACCGCTGAGTGCAACGCCTGCATGAAACGGATCGTTGCTGCCCCCACGGCGGGCAGCTGCGGTGTGCTACCGGCGGTGCTGCTTCCCCTTGCCCGTGCAGGTGAAGCCGATGAAGATGCCATCTGTGATGCCCTCTATGTGGCCGCAGGCTTTGGGCAGGTCATCGCTGCCCGGGCCACTCTGGCCGGTGCCGAGGGTGGCTGTCAGGCTGAGGTAGGAGCCGCCAGCGCCATGGCCGCTGCCGCCCTCTGCCACCTGAAAGGCGGTACCCCGGAGCAGTGCGCCGCCGCTGCCGCTATGGCACTGGGCAACCTGCTGGGCCTGGTCTGCGACCCTGTGGCCGGTCTGGTGGAGGTGCCCTGCATCAAGCGCAATGTTGTTGGTGCCGTGAACGCCGTTTCCTGCGCCAATATGGCGCTTGCGGGGGTGGATTACGCCATCCCCTGCGATGAAGTCATCGATGCCATGGGCCGCGTGGGCAGTCTGCTCTCCCCTGATCTGCGTGAGACTGGCCAGGGCGGCCTTGCTGCAACGCCGACCGGTGTCCGCATCGCCGAGCGCCTGGCAGAGGAAGCCTGAGGTTCGCACGGAAAATATTGAAAAAACGAAAAGACGTACTTTTCTGCGTGAAAAAATAAAAAACGAAAATAAAATCAAAAAATCTGCAAAAAACTGTTGACAAACCCCGCCCTGCGTGATAAAATACATCTTGTTCCGACCGGAACGTATGCGTTGGTAGCTCAGCTGGATAGAGTGACTGACTACGAATCAGTAGGCCGGGGGTTCGAGTCCCTTCCATCGCACCAAACCATGAAAATCCGAACCTTTTCTCGATAGGAGAAGGGTTCGGATTTTTTGTTTTCTTCGGAAAGCAAGATGAAGGCTCCTTCCCGACGGCTGTGTGTCCAAAACCTTATCAGAAGAACCGTATAACAAAAGTCACAACTGTAAAGGTGCCGTAAGGCAGAAAGGACACAAACATGAAGTACGATGCAAGAGCCTGCAAATTCAACATGGACACCGGGTGCGTGGAACTGCTGCTCCAGGATGGGAGAAAAATCTCCATCGACTGCACCGGGGTCGAGGATGCGTTGGATGTTACCATGGCACAGAGGTCAGAGTTGGACTACCTCATTTATAATGACCCACTTGGTTATGCCGATTTGATTCTGAACGGCAATCTAGAAGAATACTTGAAAAACGTAACCGGGAGCCATGGGCTAGAAGATTAAGAGAAAAGCGCAGAGCACCTTATTCAGAGTGCTCTGCGCTTTTCTGCATCTTGCGCCATTGTTGCGGGGTCATGCCGTACTTTTGCCGGAACAGTTCGTAGAAGTGGGTGCGGTTGGTAAATTTGAGTTGTAGGGCGATCTCACTGACGGAAAGTGTTGTTTCCCGCAGCAGCCGTTCAGCCTTCTGGAAACAGAAGGTCATGCCGTAATCGAAAAGACACAGACCGGTGCGGCGCTGGACGATGGAATTGAGATAGCTGCCATTGTAATTCAAAAGCCGTGCTAGTTCACTGCGAGGCAGCCGCCCGTCGGTATCCTCCAGCAAACGGCTGATGCGCAGAAAGAGCAGGCTTTCGGGGCTGCTGCTCAGGTGCACCGGGGTGACATAGAACCCGGACGACAGAAAATCGAACAGTTCGCAAAGTGCGCCCTTCAAATAATAGGTGGCGGCGGCACTGGGTTCGTGCAGGATGTGGGTCATGCGGGCGATGAGCGTTGCCAGGGTTTGAACACTATCGGTGTTTTCCGGTGTGGGGAAAAGGTCCTGATACTCCTTTCGGAGGTCCTGGCCCAGATTGGCCAGCATAAACTGCAAAACGGGATTTTCCGGCAGATGACGCTCGGCTTCAAATAATTGCAGGGATGCAGATTCCGTCAGGCTGCGGACAAAATCTGCGGACAGACCAATAAAACAGAGCTTGGCGGGGCCGATGAAGCGTTCGTTATGGAGGATGCTGCGATTCACCAGACAGCAGGTCCCGGCACGGTAGGGGTATTCTTTTTCCTCAATCTGTTGGATGACCTCCCCTTCCAGCACCAGCATCAGCTCAAAATAATCGTGGCGGTGCAGCGGACGGGAGCTGAGGGTGCGGAATAGGCTATCCATCGAGTTTTCGTGCAGCCAGCAGCCATTGGGGGAATACATCTGGATGCTGTATTGGTCGGTTTCTCCCAGACCGGTACAGGACTCCAGGGTGATCTGCACCGGAGCAAGGAGCTTGAAAAAGCGAGAGAGCTGGCTGCCCTGGTTCTCCACTTCCAAAATATTCTCGTAGCTGGTGGAATCCGGTTTCATGAAAGAGTCTCCTTTTTTCGCAATGTGCGAATATGATACAATCCGATGGATGCGGCACACGATGCTGTCATTGTGGAATGTGAACGGAATTGCTAAAATATAGGCACAATACAAAAACATTCTGTAAAAGCTGTGCGGCCGATGGCTTTATTATAGAGTGCTTTTGAAAAAATGTAAAGCGACAGACGCATTCTGTCGCCGTGAATGATACAGCACATCTTGAAAGGAGAATCCCCATGTCTGCTACTGCAACGACAGAGAAAAAATATCTGAAATGGTATCAGAAGCTGGCCTACGGTTCCGGCGATCTGGCCTCTAACTGCTCCTATGGTCTGGTTTCCAGCTTTGTACTGCTTTATCTGACCGGAACACTGGGTCTGGACAGCGCCATCATTGGCTCTTTGATGCTGGCTTCCAAGGTTCTGGACGGCATCAGCGATGTGATCTTTGGCACCCTGATCGACCGCACCCACTCCAAGCTGGGCAAGGCACGTCCGTGGATGCTGTTTGGTCAGGTAGGTGTTTCCCTCTGCCTGTTTTTGCTGTTTGCCATCCCGGCTGGCAGTACCACCATGCAGTATATCTACTTCTTCATCGTGTACACGGCACTGAACGCAGTGTTCTATACTGCCAACGGCATTGCATATTCCTCTCTGGTGGCACTGATCACCAAGAACAACAATGAGCGTGTGCAGCTGGGCTCCTTCCGTTTTATGTTTGCGGTCGTCACCAACATCTTTATGGGCTTTGCCGTTACCGGCATGGTGGAGAAGTTCGGCAGCGGTGCCGCAGGCTGGCGTACCACGGCTCTGATCTTCGCGATCGTTGGTCTGGTGGTCAACACCATCAGCTGCCTTGCAGTTAAAGAGCTGCCGGAGGAAGAACTGAGCGGCAACACCAGCGAAGCCGCAGAGGAAGGCAAAGCAGTTGCCGAGGAGAAAAAGCATGGCTTTGCCGAGACTGCTAAGATCCTCGTCCACAACAAGTATTACCTGATGATCCTTGCCATCTACATCGTGTACTATATCATGAGCAACCTGACCACCGGTGCCGGTGTGTTCTGCGCCACCTATTACTGGGGCGATGGCAGCCTGCTGGGTCAGTTCTCCATGATGAAGATGTTCCCTGTTATCATCGCACTGGCCTTTGCGCCTGTCCTCATCAAAAAGACCGGCAGTATGCAGAAGGTCAACTTCTGGGGCTACGCCATCAGCAGCGTGCTGGGCATTCCCATGATCTACTTTGCCATGCAGAAGAATCTCTCCATGTTCCTGCTGTTCATGTTCATCAAGGGCGTCTTTGCAGGTACCCTCAGCGGCTCTTTGAACGCTCTTATTGCTGAGGCCAGCGGCTACACCACACGCACCACCGGCGTCCACATGGACGGTATGATGTACAGCTGCTCCTCTCTGGGCGTGAAGGTCGGCGGCGGCATCGGTACTGCGGCTGTGGGTTGGCTGTTGAAGCTGGGCGGCTTTGTGGGCACCGCAACGGTCCAGAGCGAAAGCGCCATTCGGATGATCTTCAACCTGTACATCACCTTCCCCTTTGTGATTGGCATCATTATTACAGTGCTGCTGGCTTTCCTTGATGTGGAAAAGGCCAATAAGAAGTGGGATGCTGAACACAAGAAAGAGGCACAGGCATGATTCGACAGAATTTCAACGCAGATTGGACGGTAGAAAAGGGCGATGGCAATTCCCGGATGAATTCCTTTCTGGGAAATACCCAGACCAAAACCGTGCATCTGCCCTATGATGCCATGATCCATGAAGCCCGCACCCCGGACACAAAAAACGGTGCACAGACCGGCTTCTACCCCGGCGGCGAGTACATTTTTCAGAAGCATTTCACCGCACCGCAGGCGTGGCAAGGCAAGCCGGTGTCCCTCGTATTTGAGGGCGTGTACCAGACGGCGCTGGTCTACCTGAACGGCTGGCTGCTGACCCGGAACGTGAACGGCTATGCGGAGTTTACCGTGGAGGCTGGTCCCTACCTGAAATATGGTGCCGACAACCTGCTGAAGGTCATTGCAGATAACAGTCTGGAACCCAACAGCCGCTGGTATACCGGCAGCGGCATCTACCGCCCGGTGCGGCTGCTGGTGGGCAACAAGGTCTATCTGCCGCAGGATACCGTGCGTATCACCACCCGGGAGGCGGACGAGGGCTTTGCCCTGCTGGATGTGACGGCACAGGTGCAGTCTGCCAGCACTGTTACAGAACGGGTGACCCTGCAGCAGACCATCTGCCGGAAGGGCACGGCAGTGCTCACCGACCGGCAAAACCTCCTGCTCCAACCCGGCGAAAGCAGAACCGTCTCCTTCCGGTACTGCGTGGACAGCCCGGCTCTGTGGAGCCCGGAGAACCCCAACCTCTACACCAGCACCATGCAGGTGCTGGAGGGCGAGGAAGAACTGGACCGGGAAGAGACCGGCTTCGGCATCCGTACCCTGAGCATCGATGCAGCGCATGGGGTACGCATCAACGGGCAGACCGTCAAGCTACGGGGTGCCTGCATCCACCACGACAACGGCATTCTTGGTGCAGCTACCCTGCCCGATGCCGAGGAGCGCCGCATTCGTCAACTAAAGGAAGCGGGCTTCAACGCCATCCGCTCCTCCCATCACCCGGCAGGGCGGGCGCTGCTGGATGCCTGCGACCGGTACGGTGTGCTGGTAATGGACGAACTGAGCGACGTATGGAATGTGCGGAAAAATCCCTACGACTATGCTCTGTACTTTGAGCAGGACTGGAAGCCCACCATTCAAAAGATGGTGGCCAAGGATTACAACCATCCCAGTGTCATTTTGTACTGTGTGGGCAACGAAATCTCCGAGGTAGGTTCGGAAAGCGGAGCAGAGACCAACCGTCGGCTCTGCAACACCTTCCGGGAACTGGATCCCACCCGCTACACCACCAACGCCCTCAACGGCCTTATGGCAGCCGGTTACCGCCTGCGGGAGATCATGGGGGATGTGATGCGAAAGTTCCCGGCACAGCCCGGTCCCTCCGGCGGCGATGGCGGCGGCAGCAATGCCCTGAACAGCTTTATGAGCCTGATGTCCGGGGAAAAGGGGGATTACTTTGCCACCCATCCGCTGCTGACTGAGGCGCTGTCCGGCTGCGAGGATTCCTGCGATGTGATCGGTCTGAACTACCTTACCGGACGCCATGTGCTGGAGCATGAACTGCACCCCCACAAGGCAGTGCTAGGCACCGAGACTTACCCAGCAGACATCGTGCGGCTGTGGCGCATCGTGGAGGAGAATCCTCACATGATCGGCGACTTCACATGGGCTGGCTACGACTATCTGGGGGAGGCAGGCTGCGGCATCTTCCATTACGATGGTGGTGCCAACTTCAGCAGCATCTACCCGGAACGCACCGCCTACATTGGAGATCTGGATCTGCTGGGCAACCGCCGCCCCATCAGCTATCTGCGGGAGATCGTTTACGGTCTGCGGAAGGCACCTTATCTGGCAGTGCTGCGGATGGAACACAACGGTCAGACCTCCAGCAAAACGCCTTGGATGTTCAAGGATAACCTTGCCAGCTGGACATGGCCCGGTTTTGAGGGACAGACGGCTTCGGTGGATGTGTACTCCGCCTCGGAGGAGGTGGAGCTGTTCCTGAACGGAGCTTCTCTGGGCCGCCGTGCCATGGTGGATTTTACCGCCACCTACAGTGTGCCCTACACTCCCGGCGAGCTGAAGGCTGTGGGCTATACCGGCGGTGTGTGTGACGGCGAGTTCACGCTGCGCACCGCACAGGATGCACAGATGACCCTTACAGCAGATCGTAAGACCCTGCAAGCTAACGGCGAGGATGCCGCTTTTGTGATGATCCAATTCGTGGATGCAAATGGCACCGCAGATCTGCACACCAAGCACACCCTGAAGGTGGAGTTGGAGGGTGCAGGCATTCTGGAAGCCGTAGGCAGCGCAAACCCCTGCTCCGAGGAGCGTTACGACACCCCGGAAAGCGAGACCTTTGACGGCTGCTGTATGGCGGTGATCCGCGCAGGAGAAGCTGCGGGCGAAATTCATCTGACCGTCACAGCTGATGACAGCGTTCAGAAGCAGCTGACGATTCTGGTTCAGAAAGCAGAGGGCTGAATCTCAAAAAGCCGGTGAAGGCTCAAAACAAAAACAGGGTGCGCCCCTGAATAGGACGCACCCTGCCAAAGACCACAGACGATAACGATATGTACAACAGGGCGTTCCCCAGAGCAGAGTTCCCATAAAACAGTATTTGCAAAAGTTCCCTAAATGGGGAAGATTTGGCGTGACTTCGGTCACGCCTTTTCTTTTGCTTCCAGTTCATCCAGAGGGATATACCCCAGCCCATCATACTTAATATGGATGTGCTGCACCCGCTTTCCGCTGGACTTATCCGGGGCATCCACATAGATGGCCGACACCAGTTCACGGAGAGCATAAGGGGTGAGTTCTTCAATATGAACGTACTTGTGCGCTTTCTGGACGAACTTCTCAATATTCTCGCTCTGCTGTTCCTGTACTTCGATTTCCTGCTGGATAGAGAGGGCTTCCTCTTCCAGATGCTTCTGTTCGGCATCGTAGCTCTGGCTCATCATGTCAAAGCGTTCATCGCTCAGCTTTCCGCTGGCGTTATCCTCGTAGATTTTCATGAACAGCCGTTTGAGGTCTGCAATCCGCTTCTCATTCCGGGCAAGCTGCTTCTTCAGGACGGTCAGCTTTTCGGTGCTTTCCACCCGAAGCTGCTCCTCCATGACCTTGCGGAAGT
>OIWV01001681.1_pt1 | contig 18061 bp, 16 predicted proteins | sample 1587751 | NCBI WGS metagenome assembly OIWV01 (sample SAMEA3888913, study PRJEB22519) | human gut metagenome | biome: human gut; feature: human-associated habitat; material: faeces | place: Denmark | collected 2010
GGCCTCGGCCGCCTGCACCTCCTCGGGGCAGCCGTGCGCGAGCAGCTGCATGAGCAGCCGCGCCGTTGCGCCGCCGAAGCTGTGCCCGACGAGATCTATGGGCCTGCCCGCGCCCCAGCCGGGCACGAGCGGCGCGGGATATGCCGTGCCGAAGCGCGCGTGGCCGAAGCGCCGCGCGTGCGCGATGCCGTAGTCGGCCCTGCCGCCGGTGAGCGCGGCGTAGAGCTCGCACGCGCGGTCCCACGCGCTCGAGATGATGCCGACCGAGGCCGCGCGGCAGTCGTATCCGCAGCGGTTGAGATAGCCGAGCACGTCGCCCGCCGCGAGCCCCCAGTAGGGCACGGCGCGGTAGAGCGCATCCTGCGCGCCCCAGCCCAGCAGCCCGTGCACGAACACGGTCGGGTACGGCGTGCGGCCGCCGGGCGATGCGTCCGGCAGCAGGCATTCGCCCGCCTCCAGCGCCTGATGCAGCAGCTCCTGCGGTGTTTTCATGGCGCGCCTCCTTCCGGGCGAAAATTCTGTTCTTAATATAGCACACCGGCTGGAGAGCGTCAATGCTGCGCCCGGGAGAAACAAAACGCCGAAAACAAAGCGGAGAGCGCGTTTGGAAATTGTGCGAAATGCTAAAAGTGAAGTTTTTTGCCAAATGCGCTTGACTTCAGCAGCTAAAAGCGCTAAAGTAGGCACATCTTCACTACAGGAGGCCGCAATCATGCGTCTGGTCCGATTTGCAAGCGCATATTCCTACTATTACTTTATCGAGGGTAATAGTCGTTTGTGCTGCGATCATACCAGAACCATCTGAGACTTCCCGGTCCGGTTTTGACAAGGCTGCACAGACGACTGTGTGGCTTTTTTCTTTGCCGGAACTTACATTTAGGAGGAGAAAACACATGAACATCAAGGAACTCACTGCTCTGCTCTGCGCCGTGGTCATGGTGCTGTCGCTGGCCGCCTGCGGCGGCAGCGGCGACAAGGCCGAGAATAAGCACTACACCGTCGGCATCTGCCAGCTCGTGCAGCACGAGGCACTCGACGCTGCCACCCAGGGCTTCATCGACGCGCTGAATGAGGCTCTGCCCGGCCAGGTCGAATTCCAGAACAAGAACGCTTCCGGCGACAGCGCCAACTGCTCCACCATCGTCAACGGCTTCGTTTCCGACGGCGTTGACCTCATCATGGCGAACGCCACCGGCGCGCTGACCGCCGCCGCTGCCGCCACGAGCGACATCCCCATCCTCGGCACTTCCATCACCGCTTACGGCGTTGCTCTTGATATTGACGACTTCAACGGCACTGTCGGCGGCAACATCTCCGGCACCTCCGACCTCGCTGACCTCGAGGCTCAGGCCAACATGATCACCGAGTGGTTCCCCGAGGCCAAGAAGGTCGGCCTGCTGTTCTGCTCCGCCGAGCCCAACTCCCGCTACCAGATCGGAGAGGTCGCCAAGTGCCTCTCCGATAAGGGCATTGAAACGAAGGAATTTGCCTTTACCGACACCAACGACGTCGCTTCCGTCACGCAGTCCGCTGCCGACTACTCCGACGTTGTCTACGTCCCCACCGATAACACCGCCGCTTCCAACACCGAGGCCATCGCAAACGTTCTCGTTCCCGCGGGCGTGCCTGCCATCTGCGGCGAAGAGGGCATCTGCAAGGGCTGCGGCGTCGCGACCCTCTCCATCAGCTACTATGACCTCGGCGTGACCACCGGTAAGATGGCCGCCAAGATCCTGACCGGCGAGGCCGACATCTCCGAGATGCCCATCGAGTTCACCGAGGCCACCCCGAAGTACAACGCCTCCATGTGCGAGACGCTCGGCATCGAGCCTCTCGAGGGCTACACTGCCATCGAAGAGTAATCTGATCACATCCCCCCGCAGGCAGGGACGGGCTTAGCCCGTTCCTGCCTCAACAAGAGATAGGAGGAGAGAACCCATGAGTTTTCTTTCGTCGCTGATGAACGCCCTGCCCGGCGCTGCCGCACAGGGTCTCGCCTGGGGCATTATGGCCATCGGCGTTTACATCACCTTCCGCATTCTGGACGTGGCGGACCTGACCGTCGACGGCTCGCTGGCAACCGGCGGCGCCGTCTGCGTCATGCTGATCCGCGGCGGCTTCAATCCCTGGATCGCCCTGCTGTGCGCGATGCTCGGCGGTATGCTGGCAGGCCTCGTCACCGGTCTTTTCCACACGCGCTGTGGTATTCCGGCCATTCTCGCCGGTATCCTGACGCAGCTTGCGCTGTATTCGATCAATCTGCGCATCATGGACAGCAAGGCAAACCAGGCACTCAGCGTTGATAAATATCCGCTGCTGCTTTCGCAGCGCTATGTGCGCGAGCTCTCGATGAACAATCCCCTGCCGCTGCTGCTTCTCTTCACAGCCGCGGTCATCGCCATCCTGTACTGGTTCTTCGGCACGGAGAAGGGCAGCTCGTTGCGCGCGACCGGCGCAAACCCCCACATGGCGCGCGCACAGGGCATCAACACGAACTCGAATATCGTGCTTGGCCTGATGGTCTCGAACGGTCTTGTCGCCCTCTCCGGCGCGCTGCTGGCGCAGTATCAGGGCTCGAGCGACATCAACATGGGCCGCGGCGCCATCGTCATCGGCCTTGCCGCCGTCATCATCGGCGAGGTCATCTTCGGCAAGATCTTCACGAACTTCGGCCTCACGCTGCTGGCCGTTTCCATCGGCGCGATTATCTACTACATCGTGCTCCAGATCGTGCTGCAGCTCGGTCTGAACACCAACGACTTAAAGCTCATCACGGCGCTGATCGTGGCGGTCTTCCTCGCCATCCCCTACTGGAAGAGCAAGATGTTCCGCCGCAAGGTGCAGCCCCAGAGCGCAAAGAACGGAGGCAACGGCCATGCTTGAACTCAAGGAACTTTATAAGACCTTCAACCCCGGCACCATCAACGCCAAGACCGCGCTAAACGGCCTGAGTCTGACGCTGAACGACGGCGACTTCGTCACCGTCATCGGCGGCAACGGCGCGGGCAAGTCCACGATGCTCAACGCCACCGCCGGCACGTTCTTTGTCGACTCCGGCAAGGTCATCATCGACGGCTCCGACGTCACGAACCTGCCCGAGCACAAGCGCGCGGCATTCATCGGCCGCGTGTTCCAGGACCCGATGATGGGCACCGCCCCCTCGATGTGGATCGAAGAGAACCTCGCCCTCGCCGCCCGCCGCGGCCAGCGCCGCGGTCTTTCCTGGGGCGTGACGAAGGAGGAAAAGGAGCAGTACCGCGAGCTGCTCGGCGGTCTCGGCCTCGGCCTTGAGTCCCGCCTGACCACCAAGGTCTCGACGCTCTCCGGCGGCCAGCGTCAGGCGCTCACGCTGCTGATGGCAACGCTCAAGCGCCCCAAGCTGCTGCTGCTCGATGAGCACACCGCGGCACTCGACCCGAAGACCGCCGCCAAGGTCATGGAGCTCACCGACCGCATCGTGCGCGAGGGCCAGCTCACCACGCTGATGATCACGCACAACATGCGCGATGCCATTCAGTACGGCAACCGCCTCATCATGCTGCACGACGGCCATGTCATCCTCGACATTGCGGGCGAGGAGAAGAAGAAGCTGACCGTGCCCGATCTTCTTGAGCAGTTCACGAAGGCCAGCGGCGACGAGTTCGCCAATGACCGCGCGATCCTCTCCTAACGTTTTCCCTCTCCCCTATAAAGCACAAAAAGAGCTTGAACGCTTTTGTTCAGGCTCTTTTCTTATCCTTTTTTACGCTTCCCGCAGCACGACCTCGACAATGCCGACATCGTCGGTATCGGGGTAGAAGTTCACCTGCCACGGCTCGGTAAAGCCGGTGTCGACCTCCTCCTGCACAGATCGTACCATGTCGCGGATGCCGTCACGGTCCGCGGTGAAGTACGTGAAGCGCACGGCGATACGGCTGAGCGCGCCCTCGCGCGCCGTCAGGCGCAGAAGGTCAGGCAGCGCCTCGGTGCTCGTCGCGGTGATAATGCCCGCCTGCTCCTCCGCCGTGCGGCGGTAGCCGAGGCGCACGTGCATCTCGTAATAGGCGCGCTCCTGCGTGTCGGTGTAGCTGATGTAGTCAAGAAGATACGCGCCCAGCGCCGTCTCCTCCTGCACTTCCTTGCAGGCCTGCTCGGCCATGGCCGCGGCGTCTTCCTCGCTGTAAATACGCACAACGCCTTCCTCGCTGTGCTCGCCAAGGAGGAGCAGCAGCGCATTGACGAGGTCCTGATAGCTGTCGGCGCGCAGGGTGTCCGCGCCCTCGTTTTCCCAGTAGACCTCGCTGTGCGGCGTGGAAACGCTGTAGGAACGCTCAAGCACGACGTTGCCGCCGCAGCCCGAGAGCGTCAGGCAGAGCGCCAGCGAAAGCGGAATGAACTTTTTGCGCACGGCGCTCCCTCCTTTTGGGCGAAATCTCTCTTTCTCAGTAGCCAAGCGGCTCGTCGACGAGCACGACCTCGGTCTCGCAGCTGCGGATGGCCTCCCACAGCACGACAAGACCGCGGCAGATGCGCTGCGGGCTCTTGCAGTCGTAGCAGCGGTCGCCGTTCACGGCACACGGCGTCTTCACGCCGAGGCGCTGCGCGTTTTTCGGTGCAGCAATGTTGCGGGCGCGCCAGAGCGCTTCGTCATAGGTCGGCGCGATCTTGTTGCTGCCGACGACGAACCACACCCTCTTGTGGCCATAGAGCGACGAGGACACACGGTTGCCCGTCCCGTCGATGTTGATGATCTCGCCCGTTTCGGCAAGGCCGTTGGCCGAGAGCAGGTAGTTGTCGCACGTCGAGGCGTTTTTGAGCACCTCGGCAGCGTTCATGCCGTCTGGCACGTTCCAGTGGCTGAACATCTTGTTGTGCTTGCCGAGGCTTTCAAAAAGCCCCATCTGAGAGAGCGTCATGCTGCCGCCGAACGACACGCTCTCTCCGTCGATCTGCGCGTTCAGATAGTCCGCCGCTTCCTTCGCCGTCGCGAAGGCAGCTACCTTGAAGCCGCGCTCTTTGAGATTCTTCTCCACCGTCGTAAGATCCATTCCCGCTTCCTCCTTGTATCCTGATATCCTTAGAGACCCTGCGGGTCGTATTCGCCAAAGCCCTCACCGAGCACCTCGCTCGCGTCGCAGACGATGAAAAAGGCGTCGGGGTCGAGCTCCTTGATATAGCGCTTGATGGAAACCGCTTCCTTCTTGCGGATGGCGCAGAACAGCAGCGGACGCTCCGCGCCCGTGTAGCCGCCCTTGCCGTTCAGGAGCGTCACGCCCATGTCACGCCGCAGCATCTCCTGCATGATCTCCTCATACTTGTCGCTGATGATGTAGGCGACCTTCGCCGTGTTCTGGCCGTAGACGACCAGATCGAGCACCTTCGTCGTGATATAGAGCGCGAGCGCGCCGTAGAGCGCGTTGTTGAGGCTGTGGAACACCGCGGCGTAGATCAGAATGATCGTCAGGTCGATGCCGAGGCAGATGTTGCCGATTGACAGGCGTTCAACGTGCGACCGCACGATCCACGCGCCGAGCTCCGAGCCGCCCGTCGTCGTCTCCTCGCGGAACAGCAGGCCTGAGGCGATACCGAGCGTCACGCCGCCGTACAGGCACGCAAGCAGCGGGTCCATGGGCGCAAACTCGTGGATGGCCGCGACAACGTCGATCAAAATGGAGCTCAGCGTCATCGTGTAGATGGACTTGCACAAAAATGCGAAGCCGAATTTTTTAAGTCCCACGATAAAAAGCGGCACATTGAGCACGATGACCATCGTACCGACCGGCAGAATGGGTGCAAAAAAGTTAATGATCTGCGAAATACCCGTAAAGCCGCCGACCGTAAAGCCATTCGGTGCATAGAACCAATCGAACGACAAGGCATACAGCACGCAGGCAAGCGTGACAATGGTATAGCTTTTCACCTGCTCGCGCAGTTTTTTATTTTTCATAAATTTTCTCCCCTCACATGTTTCTCTCAGGCTTCCGACGTCAAATCAGCGAGAGCTGCTTGTCGTCGCTGTCCTCCGTCTTGAGCAGCGCGCCCGTCGCGGGAATGCTGCGGCCGCGGTAGCGGGCAAAGTCGGTGATGCCGGTCTCCTCCGGGAAGCGCACCGTGTCGAGCACGTACTTCTTTTTGAGCGTCAAAAGCGCGACGCCCTGCGTCGTGCGCGTCGTCTTCTCACCAAGAAGCGCCGTGTTGACGATCAGCACGCGCGGCTCTGTCGAATAGACGGCGATCTCGCGGTCTTCCTTGAGATGCAACAGCGCTTTGAGCGGGCTCTTGTCGCTGTAAGCGCCGGTCAGGCGGCGGCGGTTCGAGGTCGTCTTGTAGGCCGACAGCTCGACCTTTGCGGCCTTGCCGTTTTCAAAGAAGAAGATCATATAGCCGCTGTAGTCGCCGGGAAGCACCATGCCCATGACGCTCTCGCCCTCGTCCATGCCGAGCTTGGCGGGCAGGTAATCGCCCAGCTGGCTCGCCTTGCCGTCGGCAAAGTCGCTCGCGCGCGTCTTGTAGACCTGCGCCTTATCGGTGAAGAACATCAGCTCGGCGGCGTTGGAGCTCTCCACGCTCATGCTGAGCGCGTCGTCCTCCTTGAACTTCTGCTCGCCGGACATGCGCAGCGACTGCGGCGTGATCTTTTTAAAGTACCCGTGCTGCGACAAAAACAGCGTCACGGGATAGTCCTCGATGGCGTCCTCCTCGCTCTCGGCGTCCTCGGCATAGTCGTAGAGGATGCCGGTGCGGCGGGGCTCGGCGTACTTTTTGCGCACGTCCTCAAGCTCGCTGACGATGATCTTGCGGATGCGCGACGGGCGCGCGAGCGTATCCTCGAGGTCTTCGATCTCCGCCTCGAGCGATGCCGTCTCCTCCACGCGCTTCAGGATATACTCGCGGTTGATGTTGCGCAGCTTGATCTCGGCGACGTATTCCGCCTGGATCTGGTCGATGCCGAAGCCGATCATCAGGTTCGGCACGACGTCGGCCTCCTTTTCCGTCTCGCGGATGATCTTGATGGCCTTGTCGATGTCGAGCAGGATGCGTTTAAGGCCCTTCAAGAGGTGCAGCTTGTCCTGCCGCTTTTTGAGCACGAAGTACACGCGGCGCTTGACGCTCTCGGTGCGCCACGCGCACCACTCGTCTAAAAGCTCGCGCACGCCCATCACGCGCGGCATGCCGCCGATCAGGACGTTGAAGTTGCACGACGCCGTATCCTGCAGTGTCGTCGCCTTGAAGAGCTTCTGCATCAGCTTGTCGGGGTCGGCACCGCGCTTTAAGTCGATCGTCAGCTTGAGGCCGGAAAGGTCGGTCTCGTCACGCATGTCGGAAATTTCCTTGACCTTGCCCGCCTTGATGAGCTCAGCGACCTTGTCCATGATGGCCTCGGTCGTGGTGGTGTAGGGAATTTCATAAATTTCGATGAGATTTTCTTTTTTGTCGTAGCGCCAGCGGGCGCGCACCTTTATGCCGCCGCGGCCGGTGTTGTAGATGTCCTCGATGGCGCGCGGGTCGTACAATACCTCGCCGCCGGTCGGGAAGTCTGGCGCGAGCAGCGTCTCGCTGATACGCACCTCGGGATTTTTCAAAAAGGCGATCGTCGTGTCGCAGACCTCGCCCAAGTTAAAGCCGCACAGCTGGCTCGCCATGCCGACAGCAATGCCCTGGTTGGCCGAGACTAAAATATTCGGGAACGTCGTCGGCAGCAGCGCCGGCTCTTTCATCGAGTTATCGTAGTTGTCGACAAAATCAACGGTGTCAGAGTCGATGTCGCGGAAGAGTTCGGCGCAGATGGGCGCGAGCTTGGCCTCGGTGTATCGGCTGGCCGCCCACGCCATGTCGCGCGAATAGACCTTGCCGAAGTTGCCCTTCGAGTCGACGAACGGGTGCAGCAGCGCGCCGTAGCCCTTGGAAAGGCGCACCATCGTGTCGTAGATCGCGGCGTCGCCATGGGGGTTTAAGCGCATCGTCTGTCCGACGATGTTCGCGCTCTTCGTGCGCGCGCCGGTGAGAAGCCCCATCTTGTACATCGTGTAAAGGAGCTTTCGGTGCGAGGGCTTGAAGCCGTCGATCTCCGGAATGGCGCGCGAAACGATGACGGACATCGCGTAGGGCATGTAGTTCGTTTCCAGCGTCTCGGTGATATTCTGCTCCACCACATCCGCGTGGAGGCCCATGACGTTCGGGTCCGCGCGGCGGTGGGTCTGCTTGGGTGTTTTGTCGCTTTTCTTCATTCGGATACCTCAAAATCGCTCCGGCGGCAATATGGCCGCCGGTCATACTATTTCTAATATATCCTATCACACTTTTTTATGCTCTGCAACACCGCGGAGGAAGAGAAAATTGCCGCAAAACGCCATTTTTTCGCCAAAGGCGCACAAAACCGGCGCGGCAGCGCATATTGACAAAATCGCGGCGCAGAGTGTACAGTGCAGATACCCCAACAGGTATGGAGGTCAAACGATGAAACAGTGTATGGACGCCGACAATCTGCACCGCCGGCTCAAAAAGATCATCGGCCAGGTGCAGGCCATTGACCGCATGGTGGACGAGGACGTCCCTTGCGAGGATATTCTTGCGCAGATCAACGCGGCCAAATCCGCGCTGCACGGCTGCGGCAAGGTCGTTCTCGAGGGGCACATCAAGCACTGCGTGCGCGACGGCATCGAGCACGGCGACGCGGACAAAACGATCGAGAACTTTACGAAGGCGGTCGAGCGCTTTTCGAACATGGGCTGAGCAGGTTTTTCCTCTCTCGCGCCCGTTTTCAGCAGAATTACATGAAAGAAGAGAAGCAGTTTTGTGCTGCTTCTCTCTTTTTGCGCGCTTTATAACCTATACTCCCATATGTATAATAAGCCCATACCCCATATGGTACAGAAGGAGCCACTTCCGTGAAACTGGCAATGGAAAAGCTGGAGCATTTTTTAGAGCTGGGCGGCACAAAAAAAGATATCACACTGCTCGTGATCTCTGGCATCGCGCTGATCGTCAGCATTTTTGATCTCGTCCCCTTGCCGTTTGACGCCTCGTGGGCCGCGATCATCCTCTGCGGCATCCCCATCATTTTAGAGGCCGTCATCGGCCTTGTCACGGCGTTCGACATCAAGGCAGACGTGCTCGTCTCGCTCGCGCTGATCGCGTCGGTCTGCATCGGCGAAGACTTCGCCGCGGGCGAGGTCGCGTTCATCATGCAGCTCGGCGGTCTTCTCGAAGAGCTGACCGTCGCCCGCGCCCGCGCGGGCATCGAAAAGCTCGTCCATCTGACACCGCAGACCGCGCGCGTCATCACCGGCGGAAAGGAAACGGCCGTCCCCGCCGAGGCCGTCAAGGTCGGCGACCTGCTGCGCGTGCTGCCCGGCGAGGCCATCCCCGTCGACGGAGAGATCGTATCGGGCCAGACATCTGTGAATCAGGCCGTTATGACGGGTGAATCGCTGCCGGTCGACAAGGGCGTCGGCGACGAGGTCTCCTCCGGCACGGTCAACCAGTTCGGTGCTTTCGAGATGAAGGCCACAAAGGTTGGCGAGGACAGCTCCATCCAGCGCATGATCCGCCTTGTCCAGTCCGCCGACGCGGACAAGGCCAAGATCGTCGGTCTATCCGACCGCTGGGCGACATGGATCGTCGTCATTGCCCTGACCGCCGCGGCGCTGACGTGGCTCATCTCCGGTGAGATCATCCACGCGGTGACGATTCTGGTCGTCTTCTGCCCCTGCGCGCTCGTGCTGGCAACGCCGACTGCCATCATGGCCGCCATCGGCAACGCGACGAAGCACGGCTTTTTCGTCCGCGAGGGCGACGCGCTTGAGCGTCTCGCCGCCGTGAAGAAGATTGCCTTCGACAAGACCGGCACGCTGACCTACGGCACGCCGAAGGTCGTTCTGGTGTACAGCGCGCTGCCCTCCCTCTCCGATAACGAGCTCTACCGCCTCTGCGCCGCGGCGGAGCGCTATTCTGAGCACCCGCTCGGCAAGGCCATCACCCGCTGCTGTCAACAGGAGACGGGCGAGGCCGAAAACTTCCAGATGGTGCCGGGGCGCGGCGTCTCCGCTTGCGTTGACGGTAAAACCCTCCTCGCGGGTAACGCGGAGCTTCTCGCCGAGCACCGCATCGCCATTCCCGAAGAGGCCGCTAAGGCCCTGTTGTCCAGTTCTCGCAGGGCTGCACCGTCGCCTACGCCGCCGTGGACGGCGTGTTCGCGGGCTTCCTCGCCCTGTCCGACACAATCCGTGAGGACAGTGCTGGCATGATCAACCGGCTCTCCGCGCTTCAGGTCCAGCCCGTGCTGCTCACGGGTGACCATCAGAACGCCGCCGCGGCCATTGCCGCGCAGCTCCACATCGGCGAGGTGCACGCAAACTGCCTGCCCGAGGACAAGCTCGCCCACATCCGCGCCTATCAGGCCGCCGATGTCGGCATCGCAATGGGCGGCGTGGGCAGCGACATCGCCGTGGACGCTGCGGATATCGCGCTCGTCGACGAGAAGTCAAGGAGCTGCCGCACCTCATCGCGCTCTCCAAGCGCATGATGCGCACCATCAAGCTCAATATAACATTCTCGCTCACGCTCAACTTCATCGCCATCGTGCTCGCCATCACCGGCACACTGAACCCTGATGTCGGCGCGCCGGTCCATAACGCAGGCAGCGTGCTTGTCATCACAAACTCGGCCCTGCTGCTAAAATGGAGGCGAACCGCCTCGCAGAGTTTCGCGTCCGCAGGCGCGAAATCTGTTTGATCGTAAATTCCGACGACAGGCGCGTCGGAATTTACTCTTTGCGCGGAGCGTGTGTCGCAGCCGCGCTGCGAGCGGCAAGGCACGAAGCGCAGCGAATCCTTTTCAAAAAGAGTGGATTGCAAAATTGCAATCCACCCTTTTTGATTTTCTTTTATTTTCTGCGCCAGACAGAGGGCATCAAGAGGACAAGCAGCGGCATGATCTCAAGACGGCCGAGCAGCATGATGGCGCTCATCGTGAGCTTGCTGATGCCGGAGAGGAAGCCGAAGTTGCACGTCGGTCCCACTGCGCCAAGGCCCGGGCCCACGTTGCTGATGGCCGTGAGCGAGGCGGTGAACGCCGCGGTAAAGTCGATGTTGTCAAGCGACAAAATCAGCGTGCCAAGCAGCAAAATCGAGATATAGGTGAAGAAGAAGACCGAAACGGACGAGACGGTCTCCTCCGTCACGCGATGTCCGTCGAGCGTGATGGGGCGCACCTCGCGCGAGTGCATCACGCGCCGCAGATCACGCCGCAGCGACTTGCACAAAAGCACGATGCGCGAGACCTTGACGCCGCCCGCCGTAGAGCCCGCGCAGCCGCCGAAAAGCATCACCAGCACGAGGATACAGCGGCAGAACTGCGGCCAGAGGTCAAAATCCTCCGTGCAGTAGCCGGTCGTTGAAATGAGCGTTGTTACCTGAAAGGCCGCATTCTCGATGGCCGAGCCGATGTCGCGCCCCGTGCGCACGATCAGGTCCGCCGCGATCATCGCCGACGCGCCGACCACGACCAGCGAGTAAACGCGCAGCTCCTCGCTCTTGAGCGCCTCGCGGAAGCGGCGCGTCACGCAGAGGTAGAGGAGCGTAAAGTTCACGCTTGCGGCAAACATGAAGAAAATGAGGATCCAGTTGACAAGATGCGACTGATAATACGCGATGCTCGCATCCCGGATGGAAAAGCCGCCGGTAGAGATCGTCGTCAGCGCCGTGGTGATCGCATCGAACAGCGGGAGACCCGCAATGCGCAGCAGCAGCGCCTCCGCCACGGTGAGCGCGATGTAGATGCGGTACAGGATGCGCGCCGTCTCACCCGTGCGGGGGCGGAGCTTTGTGCTGATGGGGCCGGGGGATTCTGCTTTCATCAGGTTCACGCTGCCCTCGCTGAGCTTGGGCAGCAGCGCCAGCATCAAAACGAGGATACCCATGCCGCCCATCCACTGCGTGAGCGCGCGCCAGAATTGGATGCCCTGCGGCAGCGACGCAGGCGACGGGAAGATGGACGCGCCGGTCGTCGTCAGGCCGGAGACGGTCTCGAAAATGGCGTCGATAAAGCTGCAGCTGCCGCTGAAAAAATACGGCAGCGCGCCGAACACGCTCAGCGCGATCCAGCACAGTGCCACGCAGACAAAGCCGTCGCGCGTCTGGAGCCGCGCGTTGTCCGCGCGGATGAGCGAGAGCAGCACTCCCACGCCGCCGCAGATAAGCAGCGCGTACAAAAAGGCCCTCTGGTCAACACCACCGCCGAACACGCTCAGCAGCAGCGGCGGGATCATACAAAGCGCCTCGATACAGAGAATGACGCCCACGATTCTGAGAATAAGATTTTGGTTCATAATGAAACTTCCTTGCCGCAAGCAGCCGGCACATCAGCCGAGAATATCGTTGAGGTCCTGCAAAAAGAGCTTTTTCGCCACCACGATCACGCGGTCGCCCGCATGGATCTGGGAATGACCGTTCGGAATCTCCATCCGGCCGTTGTGCACGATGGCCGCAACGAGCAGGCCGTTTCGAAAATGCAGGTCGCTGAGCGGCCGGTCGAGAAAGTGCGTGGCACTCGTCGCGGTGAATTCGACCGCCTCGATCGCGCCACCGAGGATATAGTGCAGGCTCTCCACCGCGCTGCCCTGCGAGTTGGCAAGGCCGCGGACGTAACTTGAGATCTGGCTTGCAATGATGGCCTTGGGCGAGATGACTGTGTCGAGGCCCGTGAGGTTCACGATGTCGAGATACCCCATGCGCGACATCTTCGGCACGACCTTTTTCACGCCGTAGCGCTTGGCCGTGAGCGCCATGAGGAGGTTTTCCTCGTCGCGGTCCGTCACAGCGATGAACGCGTCGCAGTGGAAGATACCCTCGGATTCGAGCAGGTCGTGATTCGTGCCGTCGCCGTGGATGACGGTGACTTTCGGCAGCTTTTCCGCCAGCATCAGGCACTTGGCCTCGTCCTTTTCCACGATCGTCACATGCGTGCCGATGTCGGTGAGCACCCAGGCAAGGTACTGTGCGATGCGGCTGCCGCCAAGGATGCTCACGCGGCGGATGGGCGCCATGGCCCTGCCCATCGAGCGCAGCACGCGCGTCGTCTCCGCGGGCGTGCCGATGACGTACACGCGGTCGCCCGTCTGCGGGATGAACGAGCCGTTCGGCACGATGACCTCTTCCCCGCGCTTGGCCGCGCACATGAGGATGCTGTTGGGATTTTCGCGGTTGTAGTCGATGAGGGACTTGCCGACAAGGCTGTCGCCCTCTTCGGTCTGAAAGCCGATGAGCTCGACAAGGCCGCGGGCAAACGTCTCCACGCTGAACGCAGACGGCACGCGCAGAATGCGCGAAATTTCCTGCGCGGCGGCATTTTCGGGGTTGATGATCATATCAAGCCCGATCTCGCGGCGCAGGATCTGTGCATCGCGGAAATACTCGGGGTTGCGTACGCGGGCGACCGTGTGCTTCGCGCCGAGCTTTTTCGCCATCAGGCAGCAGATGAGGTTGACCTCGTCGTTTTCCGAAACGGCGATGAGAAGGTCCGCCTCGCGCACGCCCGCCTCCAAAAGGACGCTGGCGCTCGCGCCGTTGCCCTCCACACACATGACGTCGAGCATGGAGTCAACGTGGTCGAGCACGGCGTTGTTGCGGTCGATGACGACCAGATCGTGGTTTTCGCCCGTCATCTGCTCGGCGATGGCGTAGCCGACCTTACCGATACCGACAATGATGATTTTCATTTCTGTGTTTCTCCTAAATTCTCTTCGGCTTCCGCCGTGTGCTGCTTACGCAGCACCATCAAAACGCTGTTGAATTCCGCCCCCATGATCAGCATGACCGAGGCGAGATACAGCCACAAAAGCAATACGATCACCGCGCCGAGCGTGCCGTAAATGACGGAGTAGCGCGCGATGTTTTCAACATAATACGAAAAAAGGAATGACAATACGAGCCACATCACGAGCGAGAACACCGCGCCCGGCCAGATACGGTTCATTCGGTGCGACTCCTGCGCAAGGCCGTACATCATCGCGATGGGGAAGAATACGATGCCGCCGATGATAACAAAGCGCAGGCTCGACCACAGGCGGATAAAGCCGTCGCTCAGCGTGATATAGGCCGACAGGTGGCTCGACACGTAGTTCAGCACCCGCCCGCCGACGACGGACAGTCCGATGGACAAAACGACCATTAAAATCAAGCTCAGCGTATAAAGCAGGAGCTTGAGCTGATAGCGCAAAAACTGCGTGGGCCGGTGCTCGCCGTAGGCCCGACGGACAGAGCCCAGAAGCGAGCTTGCCGCGCGGTAAGGAAAGTAAATGGAAAAAACCAGTGAGAACCACAAAAGCCGTGGGCTTGAATCGCGGCTGACATAAGTGAAATACTGCTCGATGATCTCGAGTGCCTCCTGCGGGATGAATGCGCGAATTTCATACAGAAAGCCGCTGATATCCACGGACATGATGCCGACTAAGTTGCTCAAAAAGATCAAAAGCGGGAAAAGCGCAAACAAAAGGTAGTATGTGAGCGCCGCACTGTCGCGGCCGACATGATGATCGAAGTACCGCCTGACCATCAGGTAGATGCCTTTCAAAAAGCGGTGCCGGTCAAGATACTGCTGCAAGGGCGATGCTCACCTCCTCAAAAGTCGATTTCTCTTCAATTTATGTAGTATAGCACAGCCCAATTCGAAAGGGAAGCAGAAACGCGTGCCATGACATACTTTTTACAGAAATAAAGCCGGAAAAGGGGTTGACACGACGGGAAAATGTGCATAATATAGTGCCGTTAAGTTCATACATCGTCCGGTAGGTAAGGCTACCACAAGGATACGGACTGCTGCCGCGGAGTAGTGGAGACACTATGAGAGGGTTTGAACAGGTTGCATCGAAAGCAAGGTGCCATCTAATGCAGTTTCACCGCCTCGTGATGCTAAAGCTTGAACGGTAAGGAAACTTCTCGCCAGGGGCGGGTGTTTCTTGATTGTCGCTCCCATAGCCGCGTCGCCGGACGCAGGATATGGGGGATTTTTTATCGCAAAATTCACCTGAACACTTTGATTTGGCACTATCTTCAGAAAGGAGGAGTCGGTATGGTCGGCTTTGAAGAAATGCGCGACGAACTGCTGGAAAGAATCGAGGATCTGCTCAAGCGAAAACAATATACCGCGCTGCGCGACCTGCTTGCAGACCTGGAGCCCGCGGATATCGCCTCGCTTTTTGAAGATTTGGACGAGGACAGCATTCCCCTTTTGTTCCGGCTCCTTCCCAAAGAGCCCGCGGCGGAGGTGTTCGTCGAGCTCGATCCCGACGCGCAGGAGATGCTGATCCGCGGCTTTTCGAACACCGAGCTCAAAGAGGTCCTTGACGAGCTGTATCTGGACGATGCGGTCGACATCGTGGAGGAAATGCCCGCGAACGTCGTCAAGCGCATCTTAAAGCACGCGGACCCCGACACGCGCAAGAGCATCAATGAAATTCTCAAATACCCCGACGACAGCGCGGGCGCGCTGATGACGACGGAGTTTGTCGACTTAAAGCGCGATATGACCGTCGAGGACGCGCTCAAGCGCATCCGCCGCACCGGTACGGACAAAGAGACCATCAACGTCTGCTATGTCGTCGATCCGGCGCGCAAGCTGCAGGGTATCGTCTCGTTGCGAACGATCCTCCTCTCCGACGAGGACGACACCATCGACGAGATCATGGAGACGCACGTCATCTCTGTCTCCACGCTCGAGGATAAAGAGGACGTTGCGCAGACCTTCTCGAAGTACAACTTCATCGCCCTTCCGGTCGTCGACAAGGAAGACCGCCTCGTCGGCATCATCACGGTCGACGACGCCATCGACGTCATGGAAGAGGAGACGACCGAGGATATCGAAAAGATGGCGGCTATGCTGCCGACGGATAAGCCATACCTCAAGACGAGCGTCTGGGAGACGTACAAGTCCCGTATCCCCTGGCTGCTGCTTCTGATGGTCTCGGCCACGTTCACCGGCCAGATCATCGCCCGCTTTGAAGACGCGCTCAGCGCGTTCGCCATTCTGACAGCTTATATCCCGATGCTGATGGACACGGGCGGTAACTGCGGCTCACAGGCGAGCGTCACGGTCATCCGCGGTATCTCGCTCGACGAGATCGAATTTTCCGACCTCTTCCGCGTCATCTGGAAGGAGATCCGCGTGGCGGTCTTCTGCGGCGCCACGCTTGCCGCAGCGAATTTCGTCAAGCTCATGCTTGTCGACAAGATGATCTTCGGCAATCCCATCACCATCACGGTCGCGCTCGTCATCTGCCTGACGCTCGTGGTCACGGTGTTTGCGGCCAAGGTCGTGGGCTGCACGCTGCCGCTGCTCGCCAAGAAGATCGGCTTCGACCCCGCGGTCATGGCTTCGCCGTTCATCACGACGGTCGTGGACGCCATCTCGCTGATGATCTACTTCAACTTTGCCTCGCTTCTTCTCGGAATCTGATAAAAATACGAAAAACTCTTTTCAATCGTGCATGAACTGTGTTATGATGCATGTTGTATGGCATCGTACGATAGGAAAAGGCGGCTGTGCCACGCACAGCCGCCTTCTTTTTTTGAGGAGGATCTTCATGGAAGAAAAACTCAGAGAATATGCAAAGCTGCTCATTGAAGTCGGTCTGAATGTGCAGAAGGGCCAGGCCGTCGTGATCCGCTGCCCGGTCGAGTGCGCGTATTTTGCACGCCTGTGCGCCGCCGCTGCCTATAACGTCGGCTGCCGCGAAGTCGTGATGCGCTGGTCGGATGATTTTCTTGAACGCGAGCGCTTTCTGCGCGCGGATGACTCCGTGTTCGACGTCTTTCCCGCCTGGCAGGCGGAAATGCTCAACGGCTATGCTGACGAGGGCGCAGCATTTCTCAATATCTCCGCCCGTGATCCTGAGGCGCTGCTCGGCGTAGACCCCGACCGCTTGACGCGCGCGAGCCGCAGCGAGACGGCCATCCAGCCTTACGTAAGCGCCGTAATGTCCAATGCCTGCCCCTGGTGCGTCGCATCCGTCCCCATTCCGAGCTGGGCGAAGAAAGTCTTCCCCGCTCTTCCCGAGCAGGAGGCGATGGACAAGCTCTGGGACGCGATCTTCACCTCCGTCCGCATCAGCGGCAAGGGTGACGCCGTCGCGCGCTGGCATGAGCATGTGGTGCTGCTCAAAAGCCGCATCGCAAAGCTCAACGATCTTCACTTCACCTCGCTCTATTACCAGAACTCCCTCGGCACAAGTCTCAACATCAAGCTCCCCGAGACGCACGTCTGGGCCGGCGGCGACAACACCAGCCGCGCAGGCTTTCCGTTTGTCGCCAATATGCCGACGGAGGAGGTCTTCACCGCCCCGCTCAGAGACGGCATTGACGGCGTCGTTTACGCAGCCCTGCCGCTCGTGCACAACGGCAACATTATCGAAAACTTCCACTTTGTCATCAAGGACGGCAGGATCGTCGACGTGAAGATCTCCTACCCGGCCGACTACGTGGGACAGATGCTCGGCTACGCGAAGGATTATTCGTTCCTGCCCAATATCAACTGACGGTAATCTCCTTTACGAAAAGATGCGCCCTGCGAGGGGCGCATCTTTTGTTTTTCAGCGTGTCTTCATCATCGGTTCCGGGCCTCTTCGCCGCCGCCGATGGCGAATGTCGAAACGATCACCATCTTCTCGTCCACGTTGTTGGGGTTCGAGACGATGATGCCGTATTCGCCTTCGGGCTGCTCCCCGAACGTCAGGCGGTAGGAGCTTTCCCCGTATTTCTCGGCCGAGAAGGGGAGGTATTCCATGGTGTTGGATTGGACGGCGAAGGACCCGACGGCCGAAATTACCGCCGAACGGGTCTTCTTCGTGCTTTTCATCCGGAAGATGCGCACGATCGACATCGGGTCGGCTTTGTTGTCCTTGGCGCGGACGATGAGGGCGAACGGCTCTCCTGTTTTGAACCGTATTCCGGCCCTGCCGCCTTCGATTACTATTTTTGTCTTGGATTTGCTGGCTGCGAATCCGGCAATGTATACGCCGCCGCCGGTTCGCATCTGAACGTTGTGTTTTTCGAGTTTTGCGGACGATCCGTCGGAATATATTCCGACG
>OIWV01001685.1_pt1 | contig 18033 bp, 19 predicted proteins | sample 1587751 | NCBI WGS metagenome assembly OIWV01 (sample SAMEA3888913, study PRJEB22519) | human gut metagenome | biome: human gut; feature: human-associated habitat; material: faeces | place: Denmark | collected 2010
CACTTTCATCGGCCTTGAAGTCGGCAAAAGCCTTGTCTGTACCGGGGTCATCCGAGTAGGCTTCGTACACTACCACATCTGGGTTGACCCCTGCAAACCACTCCGGCACATGGGATACCATCTCGTCCATGTGCTCCTTGTTGGCGCAGAACACGATGTACTTTCCAGATTTGTTTGTGATATGATGGGCAAAGACCCTATCCAAACCATCCGCCTGTTCCAAGGCACGGCGCAGGGCATCCAGATATTTTTGATTCGCATCATGAATGCCGGGAGAGCGTAAATTGTCCACCCGCATCTGGTAGCGTGCCAAGTCCTTCTGGTACTGATAGACGGCGGTCACATAGTTCGGAGTAGGCAAAATACCCCTGACGACTGCTTCGCCAAGGGTCATTTCACTTGCAATATAACTTTCCAACTTGCCGGTGGGGTGGACAATAGCGGCCTTGCCATACTGCTCCATCATCCGGACTGTTGCATGATATGCTTTCTCGTTATGCTCAAACAGGCGCAATGCCACCCTGTTCACCCCTTTCCGCAATAAAGGGGTATCCTTCACATCAAAAATGGAGGATACCGTTCCTTTGACATCGTTGTCTATAATCTCATCCTATTTTATCATGGTTATATCTGGGATTCAATAGAAATCACCATAAATGTATCACATTTGACCCTGAAAAAACATCGCGAAGGCCGGATTGTTTTTGTGTCATGCCCAGTTCTGTATAATAATTCCAGTTGTAAACGAAGAATGAGAAAATAAGGGGTCAGAGAGGGTCTAAACAGCAGGAGGAAACAGCGATGGCGCAACGGGGAGAAAACATTCGCAAGCGTAAGGACGGTCGGTGGGAAGGCAGGTACATCAAGGCGCGCACACCGGAGGGGAAGATCCAGTGGGGTTACGTTTACGGAACGGCCTATATGGAGGTCAAACGGGTACTGATCCAGAGAAAAGCGGAGGCGGGTTTCTACAACCTGAATCGAACTGACCTGACCTTTGAAGCACTGGCCGAGGTATGGCTGCATTCCCTGCGGAACAGTATAAAAGAATCCACCTATGCATATTATTCGTACACATTGCACAAATATCTTCTTCCAGTTTTGAGCAAAGTGCCCGTCACATCTCTTGAGGAGAGCTTTCTGGAGCAGGCCATGCAGCAAATCATCGCGCCCACAGATGCCGTACACAAGCCACTGGGGAACTCTTCTGCCAGAGAATGCCTCTCGATGCTGCGCACTTACACCTGATCCGTCCGATGGAGCTGGAAGTTGCGCTGCCAAAAGCCATCGACAAAATTTCTGTGCCTCTCTCCCCGGTGGAACAGCAGCGACTTCATCAATATGTACAGGCGAACCCTACGCCTCGCAAAATCGGCTTACTACTGGGGCTGGAATTGGGGCTTCGAATTGGTGAGATTTGCGGCCTGCAATGGGGCGATTTTGACCTGAAACTCGGCACGCTGAACATCAATCGGACGGTCTGCAGAATTTCCTGTGGAAACGGCCATACAAAGGTGGTCATCCAGACTCCCAAAAACCGCACTTCTCGCCGGGAAATTCCCATCCCAAAGCAGCTATTGCTGATGCTGAAAAAGCTGCGCGGAAGCGCTGGAAATGCTGCATGGTTCCTTTCCGGCAGCGAGTCCAAGCCCACCGAACCCCGCTGCTACCGGAAAAGCATCAAAGGAAATCACTCTAATTTCTCCATTACTCAAATGGAAGATACCGCTTTTAGTATCCCTCTTTTTTTGCAGAAGGGTACACAACTGCTTTATTTTATGCTAAAAGACCCCTGCCTACGCAAAGGCAGAGGTCCGATTTTTTCATAGTCTGGGGAGATAAAACAACTTTCCGATTTCACAGAATGCGCACGGCCTTCCAGATTTTTAACTACCCCCGGTCACCTGTCACCATAAGACCCGAATAAATGGAAATGCAAGAGGCTGCATTCCTTATCCGCCATCAGCACTTCAACAAGAACTTCATCAAAGGCACAACCTCGATCTTAACGTCAGAGTCATTGATGATTTTTTCTTCTTCATACGTCACGATCACATAACGGTGCATTTCTGTCGTGGTGGCTGCAAATTTTTTCAGATTTCCGACTTCGCGCTCATAGGCATCCCCCTGAATGGAATACATCACCTGAACGACCTGCCTTGCCGACGGAATATAAAAATCAATGTCGATTCCAGTCTTGGGAGATTTCAGATAAAATAGTCTTGCGGATGGTTCTGCGTCAGACAAACCGCAACCACATTCTCCAACAGTGACGGCTTCTTATCATCCAAAAACAGGTTCAGCAAACCATTATCACTGAAATAGTACTTCGGGTTACTTTCCTTCTCTGCAAATCTGGCGTAATAATTCTGAACACTGAAGATCAGGTAAGCATCCTTTGCATACTGAATGTAGTCGATGATGCTTTCCTTTCCCACTGAAATACCGATGGATTTCAAAATACCATGCAGCTTTGTGTAGGAGATTTCGCTCTTAACAGATTCTGCCAGCTTCTTCATCAGAATTTTGATGGCATAGTCATTCCGAATACCATTCCGTGTAATGATGTCACCGAGAAGAATCTTCTGATAGACGCTGGAAATGTATTCACGCTTTGCCGTGTACTGAATCGCCTCCGGAAAGCCTCCATACTGCAAATATTCCGCGCAATAACTCCGGATGCGTCCATTTGCCTTGGTTTGGAGCAGTGCTCTGGTATCATGGGGAACATTCTGTGCAGTCAGGTATTCGTCAAAGTCATACGGAGTAACGTATTTCGTCAGATAGCGTCCGCCCAGTGTTGTAGAGTTTTCTCGGCTTAACATGCTGGCATTACTTCCCGTCACATAGACGTGCTCCTTGGCATCTGCCATCCGACGGCAGAACTTTTCCCATCCCGGAACGATCTGAATCTCATCGAAAAAGAAGTAACCCCGTTCTGCGCTCAGTTCGCTTTGCACAGAGAGAATGTCATTAAAATCCTCTTTCTGGAACTCAGAGAGTCGCTCATCCTCAAGGTCGATGTAAATAATCTGTTCCCACGTAACTCCCTTTGCAACCAGGTCCTGTACAATTTTGAACAGCAATGTGGACTTTCCAGCCCGGCGCAGTCCAACCAGAACATAGTTGGCATTCGGTTCAAAGCTATACGATGGACGGGCTACAATGTCAGCATTTTGGATCAGTTCGTGCTGATCGTAGATAATATTCTTCAGCAGATCGTGGTTCATAGCAGTTCCTCCCTCCGCTCGTGTTGTCTATTATATAAGACATTATATCGCATTCCGTGTTCTACATACAAGACAAAAAAAAAAAAACGATTTTTTGCGTCATTTTTTGTCGTGTATTATATTATTTATATTACAAATTCTGACGCATCTCAATCAATTTCCAATACATTGTCTGATAATTTTCGCCGCGCCTTCTATCTCTGTCACTCACAATTTTGACTCCATACCCTTGAAGCCAGTCATTCAATTTTACTTGTCCTGGCATTCTATCGTAATAGCGTTCAATATATCCAAACTTTATAATTTCTGCTGTCATTTCTTCTGGATTCATCGGTTGATCCAAATGCGCATAGAGCCACTCTTCCAGATCCTTAAACCGATACGCTATGATTGGCTGGTGCAGGTCGAACATCGCATACTTCATAAAAGCCTCCGGGTAGCTTTTCATCCCCATAATGTCATACAGCATCTCGAGATCATTCTTCACCTGCCTGACACCAAGCGGGTTCAGATGGTATCCTGTCACCACATTATGTTCCAGTATTTTGCTCTTATCGATGCGCTTCTGGATTACTTCCGGGGTGTCACTGTGCAGATACTTCTCAAATTCTTCTTCGCCTGCTATATACGCCTGTGCCGGTTGATATTTTGTCAGCAGCATATTTCGAAACTTTTTCAGGCCGCTGTTTGTGCCCCAGTACCAGTCAAGGCCATAGTCCCGAAAGTAAACAGTGCAGGTATCGTCCGCATCCAAAGTTCTCTTGCGTCCAAGGGACTGAGCTATTTCGAGAGGATGCCACTGATCAATAAAAATGTGCTTCACCGTACGGTCTTTGATGCCGATACCCACCCCCATAGCCTTTGTCGTGAACAGAATATCTTTCAGCTGCCGACCATCTTTTACACAACATGATAAATCACTGTATTTCTTCTGATATCTTTCGTTGTAAGGTGAACAGTAATACCCGGCGGCATCCCCGAAGATTTTCTCCATCTCCACCAGATCATCGCCCATTTCCACGAACACAATAGCCTTTTCACCCGCCGGGAGGTTCTTCAGGATCGCCACCAGATTATAACGAGCGTAGAAATAGGCTGCCCTGACATGTTCATAGCTCTGGGGCAGCCTGTAAATATGTTCAGGTGAAGTTGGACCGCCTTGTTCCTCTATAAGCTTCCATGTATCCTGCCCTGTTGCGCTCATGTAGACGACGGTATGGTCTTTTTCTGCTACCAGAATCGCTTCCAGTGAATAGTGGGTGTTGATATTGAACGAGGAAAACTCGGACCAATAGTGACACTCATCCGTCACAATGATCCTGTGATGCGCCAGTAGTTCTGCCAGTTCTTTTTGATCCTTTTCATCGCCCCGGCAGAGCTTTTCCATATGCTGGTAAGTTTCGATTGTCAGGACATCCTTGTACAGGTCCCATTCATTCACCATCTCTGATCCAAAAGCAGCTAAGGCTTCCTCTTTGCGCCGACTTCTTAGCTCCTCTTTTAGAATCGTCAGCGAGCAGAGGTACAGAATGCGATTGCTGTTGTCCCCATGCAACATTTGGTCCACCGCCCAGCCAGCCATCTTCCGGATAATAAACTCGCTCTTGCCACAGCCCGTTCCCATATCCAGAATAACCCTTCCATTTCCCCAATGCTGAAATTCATCGCCAATCATCTCAGATGCATATGACCATCGCATAGTTTCCGCCGGGATCAATTCCAACTGCTGTTTTGGAACGACCTCCGGCTTGTCCTGTTCGGACTCCGCGTTCAGCCGCTCCAGTTCTTTATTCACGGCCTTGGCTTGTTCCGCCTGCTCCTTCTGCTCTTCTTCAGTCAGTGGCTCTTCCTCGCATTTACGCTGATATTCCTCATATTCGCAAGTTCCATTCTGTTCATCCAAAAGCTCCAGGAAAAAACCTCCAAATGGCATTCTTGTCTTCATATTGTAGTGCCTCCTCTATATAATAAAAAAGCACATAGCCCAGCCGCTCTGCCAGACCATGTGCGGGGTACAATCATTTCTTGATAAATATCCCTGTATCTGTTAAAATAGAGGTAGGAAACTGTCTGGACAACATTATCCCACTTCTATCGCCGCTCTGCCTGTTGCAATCAGGCAAGGCGGCTTTTATTTTGGGGTCAAAAGGGCCACTCATCTTCCATATCGTCGGATTCATAAACCCACTCCAGCTTATCCTTATCATCCATCTCCTCTAAATCCAGATCCTCATGTGGGCAAAACCATATTCCCGAAAAGTTCCTGCCCATGAAATCACAGTACGAATCCCATGCCTCTTCATCATTGTACGTGGACAGCCTATCAATCGTATCAAGTGCCGCCAACAAATGATCTCGTCCGCTATCCTCGTCCAGTCCGATTGCCTCCAGTTCTTCTTGACCCATCTGCTCGATATACCCTTTTGCGATTCTCGTGTATGCAGGGACACTAGACCGTTCCGGTTCTTCATCCAGGGACTCATTTTCACACAAAGGCATCTCTTCATCACATGATCTGCATCTAATCAGAAGCACGGCTTCGCCGTCGTCATTTATTCCTGGTACAAGGAACACTTCCGTATCTGCCTCTTGCTCTGGTTTATCACCCAACCGCAAGGTCACACCTTCACAAAGCGGCCTGTTGCCAACAAGGGGTTTGATGCACTCGTTATACACCAAAGCCTTTCCTTCCAACGTATTTTGCAGCGCCCACCGAGCATTCATTTCATTCTTAGGGCCAGATGTGCTGATAGTCATCGTATTATTATAGTTGTATTCCATAGTAACTCTCCTTTACAATTGCCTTTTCTATCATCACTTGCTCCATAACAGGTTCCATCTGGACGGCTTACGGTGTTCAGCTTCAAGGGGAAGTTTCACTCCCGGAAAATTGGTATCCATAAAGTCCCAGAATTCTTCTTCTGCCGCTTCCTCACTGTAATCTGCCAGCATATCGATCATTTCGATTCCCAAACCAAGCCGATTCTTGCCTTCTTTTTTATTGTGCCCCATCAACATCAACTCGTTGTCTGTCAGGTTCCAGATAAATTGGTACATTACGGCGATATAGTCACGCAGCGTATAGTGCTCCTTGGCTGGTTCAATTCCAAGTTCCATCGTATACGCCGGTTCATCCGCTTCTTGCTGTTCCTCATTCGCTGTAGTGCAGCAAATTTCCAGCGCGGGTGTACCGTCCACATCCAGCGCCGGTGTAACATACAAATCCGTCCCTTCGCTCAGCATCAGCCGGAAGCCCTTGCTCACCGTAGAATCCGCTTCGCTGGGACAGAGGCACCCACCTAAGAATGTTGTCTTTCCGGACAGAGCGCTATTCAGAATGAATGCCGCCTCCTGCTCTTCCTCGGGAGTTTCAGCATGAACCTCCACACCGTCCATATTGCCAAAATACACATCTAACATAATCGTACTCCTTTATCATTTCGTTGCCCCACAAGGGCGATATTTTCAAAGTCAGCTATACTCCCGGCGGAGCACGTCCTTTACCCTACATTCCACTCATCCTACAATATCCTCCTGAATATAACCCCAGCAGTTAGTTTTAACTAATTTCAAGTGGTAAACTTTAAAGACCTCATGCATGAGCTTTTTCCCGAATCTTGATGACACCTTCCAGCGCATCGGCAGCAGCTGCATCAGCACTTTGGATGGCTGACGCATAGAAGTTCAAGGTCGTGGATGTTTGTGCATGGCCCAACCGACCCGAAACCGTTGTGATTGGTACATGAGCCGCAATCAGCAAGCTGGCGTTGGTATGACGCAGGCTGTGGAAGTGGACTGCGGGGAGACCGTGCTCTTCCAAAAAACGCGGAAACCATGTTGAGACCGTTTCCGGGTCCAGCGGTTCCCCATTCCATCTGGTAAAGAGCATGTCATTGTCTACGACCTTGCCATTTTCAATCGTCACTTTCCGTGCCCACTTGGACCCGATTCGAAGCCTCTCCTGAATTTGGTGCTGTCGGTACTCCTTCAGAAGTTCCAGGCAGTCTGCGCCGATGCGGATGCACCGCCGGGAACGCTTGGTCTTGGGTGATGTGAATACGATTCCTTCTCCGGGGATGAACTGCACCGTCCGTTTAATGGACAATGTCCCCTTTTCGAAATCGATGTCCGACCAGCGCAATCCGCAGATTTCGCCTCTTCTGGCACCCGTCAGCAAGGCCAGCTGTGTGATCACACTAAAATGTACCGGTGCACCAGCAAGCGCCTCCAAAAGCCTGGCGATGTCCTCTTCGTCCAGCGTCTCCACATCAATTTCTGAAGCTTTCGGACGTTCTGCTCGTGCGCAGGGATTTTCGTTGATCAGCCCCCACTGAACCCCTTTCCGGAATACACTGGACAGCATGGCGTGATAGTGCAGGACGCTGTTGCTGTTCAGTTTTCCACATTTTTTCGGGTGCTCGTTGAAAGCTCTGGAAACAGCCAGTCCCACTGCGGCAGATACCTTTTCGGCAGTTCGTTTGCTGACACCCTTGCCCGCATAGACCATCCTCATTGTATCCTGACCCACTCCGGCTTCTTTTGCCAGTGCTCCACGTGTTCCATGCGGCAGCAACTTGAGCAGAGCAGCGGTCGCCGTAAAAGAACTGTCCTGCCGGATGCCCTTCTCTTCGAGATTATCGTAGAACGCCATCAGGTGCGCTGGTTTTATTTTGGACACCTTCAGGTGCCCCAGACCGGCGGTGATCCTTGGTCTCATCCTTTTATAATCGTACAAGGTCTTGGGCTTGAGATGCTTGTTGGCGTACTCCTCAAACCACCGGTCAATGAGATCGTCCAGCAGCATATCCGAGTCCAGTGCCATGCCGTTCGTGACTTGCTGTTCAAACAGCATCGCCTGCTCCTGTACCCACTTTTCAACCTTCTTTCCGCTCATTCCCGGCGGTGGGACCACGGTCTTGCACCTCGTGATGACCTTGTCTGACTGAGTTCGGCCACTGTACACCCGGATGGTATAGGAAACTGTCCCATCCTTCTTCTCTCGTCTCGTAACCTGAGCCACGAGAATCACCCTCCTTCCTTATTAAGAAATGATGCGGCGGACCCCGTTGACGACCTGCGTTTCCTGTTCGACCGGATCACCCTGCGTAAAGTACTCTGCCAGCGTGTCCACGTTGACCAGCCACTTGCGCGATGATATAATGGTATAGCGAATTTTACCCATCCGGCAAAGTTTGCGGACGTAAGCGGGTGAAACCCCAAACCGAGCTGCGGCTTCTTTCACCGTAGCCATGGTGGGGTAGTGGATGGGGTACTTGATTGTGTTCGTCATGGTTTTGAACCTCCCGTTTTATTAAAGGTATGCATCAGGGGCCGAACAGCGGTGATTGAGACCGCAGCTGTCCGACCAGATTGCTTCCTTCGATATCATTGTAGCACAGGTCCGTTTTGTCGTCAAGTTGCAGTTTCATTAAATTCAAAAAGATTTTCCGGTATGTTTTTGGCCTTAAAAATGTAAGCAAATATCAAAATCATACCGTTTTACATTTAGTTTTATCTTCAGGGGGAGAAACAACGATGAGTAATGGGGAGTTAATCCGGCAAGCAAGAAAGAGAAAGAACTGGACCCAGGGAGATCTTGCGAAGGCTCTTGGAATCACCCACGTCAATGTTGCGCAGTGGGAAAATGGCACAAGAAATCCAAAAACAGAGACCCTTGAACGGATAGCCGAGGCCCTGGACATAGACCCTCTCGATTTAATGGATGGAAACGAGAGACTGTCCTATATCGAACAGTTTGGGTCTACAGCAAATAGGATACAAAATGCCATAAAGGAGCTACTGGAAATTTTACAGGTCAAGAAAGAAGATGCTGAGTTCTGCGGTGGATTTGTAACATCCACATGTAAAAGGAAATGGACTTTGGACGCTTTGGATGAAATCGCTCCAAAGAACCATGTTTCTAAAGAGCAATTACGTGCGGAACTTGGACTAGATAACAACCGTATAGATTTTAATGACAAAGAAGATTGGTCTCAGCAAGAAAAAATCGTACAAGAGATTGGTCATATTTTGAAAAAGATGAACGCTACAGGTCAAACTGCAGTCCTCCGTCATGCTAATGAACTGTCTAAAATCCCAGACTACCAAAAAAAGGAGCACTGACCACCATAAGGCCACCGTGTTCCATCACAATTTTTGTTCCAAATTTCACTTTTCACCGGCCTGATTTTATTTGATGGTTCGTTCATTGTCCACGGCTCTTGCTCTCACATTTTTGTATCTGTCGCAAAAATGTCGCAAAATCCGGCCAGAAAAGTTCAATAAAGCAAAAAGAAAAGCCACGATTCAAACCGTCTTTTGAACGATGAATCATGGCTTTTTCTTTGGTGCGCTCGAGGGAACTCGAATCCCTGGCCCTCTGATTAAAAGTCAGATGCTCTACCGGCTGAGCTACGAGCGCATACATTATAAAGCGCAGTATAACACGATACTGCCGAATAATATTACCATACTCCCGGGCAAAATGCAAGCTTTCTGCACAAAAAACTTTCCCAAAGCCGTCATCGGGCAGATTTTGCCACGAACTGCCCCTTTACAAACCGGGCAAGAACCAGTACAATCAAAGCAGTTCATTGCAAAACTGCAACCGACCTGCCGGGCGCACTTCCGCGCCGGGCAAGCCGATCCGATAGGAGGGCTTTTTCCATGAAAATTTCTCGACGGTCCGTACTTCGCTATTCCGGGCTGACGGCGGCGCTGCTGGCGCTCACCGGCTGCTCTGCAAGCCCCGGCAGTGCCATTTTGGGTGGCGACCTGCCCGACTGGATGAAGAGCCTGTTCTGCGGCTCGGCGGCATCCTCTTCTGCTTCTTCTGAGGCCGCTGCATCCTCTGCGGCCTCAGCCGGTGAGGCCGCAGCTGGTGAGGCAGCCGCCTCCTCGGCAGCGTCCAGCGAAGCCGCAAGCTCTGCGTTCAGCCTTCTGCCTGCCTACGACGCTGACCCTCTGACCGGCGAAGCCCGCAAGAGCACCGGCCGGATGGTGGGTGTGATGGTCAACAACATCGCCAACTCCGAAAGGCAGAACGCCCGCCCCCAGCGCGGCATCGGCTCGGCAGACCTGCTCATCGAGAGCAAGGTGGAGGGCGGCATCACCCGCCTGTGTGCCGTGTTCCGGGATGCAGACACCATCCCGGAGGTCGGGCCGCTGCGCTCCGGTCGCGACCAGTTCCTGCAGTTGCTCATGCCCCATCAGGTCCTCTATTACCACGATGGCGAGAGCATTTTCTGCACCCAGTTCATCAATGTATACGATTACTCCGGCCTGAACATCGGCGGCAAGAGCTACTTCAACACGCCGGTCCATCCTCACGTTGCCCACCGTGACAACCGCGGCCGCAATGTAGCCTACGAACACACCGAGTTCACCTCCGGCAAGGAGATCAAACAGGCAGCCGGTAATGCCGGCATCGGCCTGACCTACGCCAACGAAACGCCTTTCTTCCACTTTGCCGATTACCGCACCGCGGCCTCCAATGACCTTCCCGGTGCCCCTGCGGCCAAAACCATCAGCATCACCCACTCCGAGAGCTACAGGACCCGCCTGACCTACAACAGCTGGGGCCGCAGCTACAAGCTGGAAATGTACAACCGCTCCAAAAAAGCCTATGAGAACACGGTGGACGAGCTGACCGGCAAGCAGCTGACCTTTGACAACGTGGTGGTCTGCTTTGCCGATATCGCCGCCTATGCGGGCGATTCTCACGATGTCCAGTCGGTCAACTATGTGGCCGGTGGGCAGGCGTACCTCTTCACACGGGGCGGCGTGCAGGTGGGTCGCTGGGAGAAGCCGCATCCCACCCATCCGCTCAAGCTCTACACCGAAACCGGCGAGGAGATGACCCTGAACCGGGGCAAGACCTATCTGGCACTGGTGGACAATGATGAGTGGAGCAATTTCAGCTACTAAATCACCCGCCCTCCGGGGCAGAAGAGGGAAACCGATGAAACGCTTTTGGATGCGCGCTTTGCTCTGTTTTGCGCTCAGCGCCGCACTGCTGACAGGCTGTGCGCTCAGCCCCAGCTCCCAGCCCGCTGAAAGTCCTACTGACCCGCTCACTGGGCAGGAACTTGTCTGGCCGGGTCAGCGGCCGGTCGCCATCGCCATTGACAACGCGGCCGCCAGCACCACCCAGTGGGGGCTTTCCACAGCCTCACTGGTGCTGGAAGCCCTGACCGCACAGCAGCAGGCCACCCGGCTCTGCCTGGTCTACCCTGCCGTGGGGGCCGTGCCGCAGGTCGGGCCTGTCTCTGCCGGGCAGGACCTTTACTGGCGGCTGCTGGTGGGCCAGCAGGTACTGCCGGTGCAGCGGGGCGGCGGGCAGTTTGACCAGAACTACCTTGATTACTACTCTCTGCGCGCGGTAGACGCGCTGGAGGTGGGCACCAATGCCTTTTCCTGTGAGACCAATTGGCAGAATGTTCCGCTGTGGCATACCAGCGGTGCAGCACTTTCGGGTGTGCTGGGCAGCCTGAACATCTCCCCGGCCCTGACAGAATCCCGCGTCACGGACACCTCTTCCAGCAGCTCCGACAGCGAGAGCGGAACCCTCCTCTCCGTGCCCAATCTGCTGCCCATGCAGGAAAGCGGCAAACTGCCCGATGCAGATGCTTCGGACGCAATGAGTGTCCGGGTCCAGTTTGATGCGCAGAACGCCACCGGCTTCATCTACGATGCCAACAGCAAGACCTACCGGATGCTCCACGCGGACGGCACACCGCAGCTGGATGCCAACAACGGCCAGCAGGCAGATTTCGACAACCTGCTCATCCTGTTCAGTGCATCCACCCTGCGTGACGATGGTGTGACACTGGATTACGACCTGACCATGGGCGGCGGGGTCTGGCTCAACGAGGGCCACCTGTGGAACATCACCTGGACGCAGGGCAGCGAGACCACCTTCTTCCTGTATGATTCCAACGGCCGCCCCTTGACCCTGACGGCAGGCCGCAGCTATCTGGCGCTGGTGTCCAGCTTGACCGGGCAGGAGCTCACTGTGCAGAACTCCACCGGGGAAAACCTGTTATAAGCAAAAGAGACGGTCCTGCAATCCGATGCAGAACCGTCTCTTTTTACGCTATGCTTTTTACAGATCGACCACGCTGCCCACTTCAGCAAGGGTGGCAGGCACCGCACCCAGATGAACTTCATCGGCATCCCGGCGCACCACAAAATGGACGGTCTGCCCTGCGGCAAAGTCAGGCTGATAGATCAGCTCCAGCGCCTGCCAGTCCGCAGGGGTCTCGCAGAAGCAGTGGAGCATCGCCCCGCGCCCTGCGGAAAGATTCAGGGTAAAGGCAGAAGCATCTGCCGCATTCTCACCGTAGAGGGGAGCTGCAAAGCTGCCCACCCGCACCTGTCTGCCGTCACACAGGGCAGTCAGGCCGGTACCCAGGCTGTACAGGGCGTTCCTGCTGTCCAGCCCGCGGCTCTGCAGGTAGCTGGCACCCACAGCCAGCGGCCGGGCCGAGAGGTTCTCCACCGACAGATAGACCAGCGTGCTGTCCAGCTCCGGGGCCGGTGCATAGCCCAGCAGCTCCACTGCCGCCTTGCCGTCCAGCAGAGCAGGTTCGCCCTCATAGCAGGGGGCCAGAGCCGCGCCCGAAACACCGGTGAGCAGGGCAGCAGCCAGACTGACTGCGCCGGAACCGGCATATTTCAGGAACGAGCGGCGGGACAGGGATTGTGACATCGGGGATTCCTCCTAACGGGAAAATAAGTTCTCTTTATACAATAGTAAATTCCGGGCTTTCTGTCAAGAGATTTGCCCGGAATTTTACCTGTTCTTCCGCGATTTTACGTGTTTTGGATATTTTCAGAGCGGCGCGGCAAAGATTCTTACTCAAACGCCTCGTTTTCCTCGGCTTCTGCCTGACCGCGCAGGGTATCGGCGTAACCAAAGGGGACGATGTCGATGGCCTCCACCAGACGGTCGCGCATCCAGAGCTGCACGTCGGTCTGGACGGTATAGCCGCAGCCGGGGTCGGCCATCCACTGTTCCGGGTGGCGGGAGGGCAGCGCGCGCTGACTCAGCATACTCATGATCACGCCGCCATGGGTCACGCAGGCAGCCTCGGTCACATCCATCCGGATCATATACTCAAACAGCTTGAGCAGGGTCTCGGCGCAGCGGGCGTGGAACTGCTCGGTGGGCTCTGCTCCCTCGGGCACAAAGCCGGAGCCGGGGGTGATCCACTTCTTGAAATCCTCTTCCTTGACCAGATCCTTCACGGGGCGGTTCTCAAACACGCCAAAGCCCGCTTCCCGCAGGTCGTGCACTGTGAACTGGTGGCCTGCATTGGGGAACAGAATGTTCGCTGTCTCCACAGCGCGCACCAGCGGGGAGGAGAACACCGTGTCCACCTGCGGATACTCGAACCGCTCCTTCAGCTCCTTCAGCTGGGCGCGTCCCTCATCACACAGGGGGATGTCCGTACCGCTGCCGATGTACAGGCCCTGCAGATTACCGGCCGTCATGCCGTGGCGGATGAGATGAAGTTTGAACGTTTTCATGGAAAAACACCTCTATCTGGCAAAGAGTTCCTCTTTGCTGTAAAATTTCGCACCGGCAGTGGGCATCCTGCCCGGGCCGTGCGCCACAAAATATGCGTTGATTATCTTTAGTTTAGCATAGATATGGTATCCGGGGCAAGCCTTTTGACAAAAATGACGAAAAACGACGAGAATTTCCGTCACTTTTCTTGCTTTACTTTTTGTTTTCCACTGTGTATAATCAACATGTTGTAAACCAAAAATCAAAGAAGTTCAATTTCCACTACTGAGGAGTCCAAAATCATGGAATTCAACCGTATCATCAAGCTGCTGCGCAAGGAGCGCGGCATCACCCAGAAGCAGGCCGCGGAGGACCTTGGGGTGTCCCAGGCACTGCTCTCCCACTACGAAAAGGGCATCCGCGAGTGCGGTCTGGACTTTGTTGTCCGGGTAGCGGATTACTATAATGTGTCCTGCGATTACCTGCTGGGCCGCTCGGCTGAGCGCAACGGCATGATGCTGAACGCCGATGACCTGCCCAACCCCGATAAGATGAAGGACAACGTCTACCACGGCAGCGTTCTGCCCACCATGAACAAAAAGCTGATCTCCAACAGCCTGAACGTGCTGTATGCCAAGATCGCCGAGTGCCACAGCAAGGCCCTGACCACCGAGGTCAGCACCTATCTGATGATGGCCGTGGCCAAGATGTTCCGCCTGCTCTATTCCGCCGAGCCCCACAACGCCCAGAGCCTGTTCAGTGTGGAGGCCCGCCGCTGGCCCGGCTACTCCGATGCCGTGATGCGGATGAGCGAGAGCAACGTGGAGGATCTGCTGGCCGGTGAGGACCTGAACGGTGCCGAGGGCGTAAAAGACCCCTCTTGCCTTGCCATGACCACCGAGAGCTTGACCCGGGAATACCCGCTGTACACCCCCAGCCTGCTGAATCTGGTCAAGACCAGCGAGACCCATGTGCGCGGCCTGGACCCCAACCAGTGAGTTTCTGTGTGAAACTCCTGTTAATTCTGTGCCCAGGGCCTTGCAATTTCCGGTAAAAAATGCTATAAACGAATCAGCGAAGAAAAAGATTTCTGCCATTGATTAAGGAGGCAAGCTTTATGTCGAACAAGATTTCCCGCCGCACCTTCCTCAAGGTCACCGGTGCTTCTGCCGCTGCTCTGGGCGCTGCTGCTGTGCTGGGCGGCTGCCAGGCCGGCGATAACTCTTCCATCGAGGTCAAGGTCGGCGATAAGATCAGCAACTGGAACAATCTGGCGGTCCAGCTGACCAGCGTCTTTACTCTGGCAAGTGCCCCCGATGCCGAGGGCTATGAGTACATTGCCATGCTGATCACCTCTGCAAACCGTTCCAGCCGCGACACCTTTGCCATCGGCGCACAGAACATTCAGGAGATCGGCGAGGCCTATCCTCTGGATACCCCGGAGCAGGTCGCAGCCAACACTGCCGGTTACTTCCACGCTCTGTCCGCTTCCACCACCGACTTCTCCTTCACCTGCGACGGTCAGGCAACCGAGGGCGGCGCTTATGTCCAGCTGTACGACAGCACCACCGAGAGCTTTACCACGGCCTCTGCCATTCCCCCGCAGGGTGCAGGCTACATTGAGCTGGTCTGCATGGTGCCCACCACCTGGCAGCAGATCGGTGTGACCTACACTCCGACCTTTGTTTCCGGCAAGACCCTGAACTTTACCATCAACGCCTCTGACCTGACCAAAGCCTGATCAAGCAGGACGAAATTTCGTATGATTTGCACGGCGGCGGTGGGAAAATTTCACAAAATATTTGTGAAAACCATTGACATTCGCCCCCGTTTCGCCTATTGTATAGGCAGAGCCTTTTGGCATTTTCGTGCGCTTTGCACATTATAAGGAGGAACGATTATGTCGTTAGCATTTTCTCGCCGCTCTTTCCTGAAATACTCCGCTGTTGCAGCTGTGGCCGTTGCGGGTGCCAGCCTCTTCTCCGGCTGCGATCAGACCGATACCAAGAACCTGTACTGCGATGGTGCCGGTTCCATCACTGTTCTGCAGATCAATGCCGTTCTTGGCACCTACGATGACAATGCCAAGAAGTACAAGGATATTGATTTGTCCGGTACTACGATTGACTTCCCCTTCCAGGTCACTGTTGGCCGTACTAACAATCTGGGCATTGATCCCTATAACTTCAAGGTTACCGTTACCAGTGGCAAAACCGTAACCAAGTATAGCTACCCCAATGTTACTCTGAAGGGTCTGTCTGATCCCAACTTGGAGAACAGCGCAACTGCCAGCGGTACGGTATCTGTTACTCTGCCTTCTAAATTGAAGGATGGCGACAAGCTTGTTCTGACATATGTGCCTGACAAGACATATGCTGAGTATTCCATGAACTGGACCTTCACGAAAAAGGCTGCTGAAACTACCACTGCTACCAAGTAACTTATCCAACGTACATCCCAAGCCGTCCGGGAAAGCCGGGCGGCTTTTTTGCACCGTTTGTGCTGGCAAAGTGTCTCAATTTTTCTTCAAATTTTCAGCAATTCTGTATCTTGTGCACACCCGCATTTTCTGATACCATAGGTTCATGGAAAAGAAGGGGAGCGCAGCGGCAGGGGCCGCCGCGCTGTTTGTGTTTCCGCTCAAAAAGGCCATGGGCCGTAGTTTGACAGAACAGGAGTGTTGCAGTTATGATCAACATGGTAAAGCTTCCCACCAACAAGAGCAATCTGTTCCTGCGTGTGGCAAAGGGCCATTTCGCAACCAGCCACAGCCACATCAATTACTACATCGACATCACCCAGCAGAAAACCAAGCTCTCCGAGGCCCGGGACATTGCCCGGCAGCTGGTGACCCGGTTCCGGAACGACTGCCCGGTGGACACGATCCTGTGCCTGGACGGCATGAGCGTCATCGGCACTTGCCTGGCCCGGGAGTTGACGGACACCGGCCACCGGAGTATCAATGCCAACCGGGATATTTTCGTCATCGAACCGGAGTTCAACTCCAATTCCCAGATGATTTTCCGGGACAATCTTCAGCCCATGCTCCGGGAGAAGCGCATTTTGGTGCTGATGGCCTCCGTGACCACCGGCTTCACCGCCAAGCGGTCCCTGGAAGCCATTGGCTACTATGGCGGTGAAGTGGCCGGAATTGCGGCATTGTACAGCGCCGTGGCCACTGTGGGCGAGCAGCCGGTGTGGTCCGTGTACGACCTTTCCGACCTGCCCGACTACGCCAGCTTCGACTCCCGGGACTGCCCCTACTGCAAGAAGGGCCGGAAGCTGGATGCGCTGGTAAACAGCTACGGGTATTCGTCCCTGTAAAAAGAGGTCATAAAACCCATTCAGAATATCACAAAACCGAATTGTTTTCCATGCTGCACCTTGCTATAATAGGCGAAAAAACAAGGAGGCAGCTATCATGTTGCTGAAAAAAGGAATGCGGATCGTTTTCGCCGGCGACTCCGTGACAGACGACAGCCGTTCCCGGCCGGAGGGCGAGGGCCGGGGCAATTCACTGGGCCTGGGCTATGTCCCCATGACCGATGCCATGCTTACCGTGGACTACCCGGAGCTGTTTATCCGCTGCACCAACCGGGGCATCGGCGGAAACACTTCCCGGGACCTGCTGGCCCGGTGGGAGGAGGATGTAACGGCTTTGAAGCCGAATCTGGTGGTGCTGTGCATTGGAATCAACGATGTCTGGCGGCAGTTTGACTGCACCGTCCAGACCGACTGGGCTGTCAGTCCGGAGGAATATCGCAGGAATCTGAACGTCATGGCCGATCATACGACAGTCCCCATGGTCTGGATGACCCCCTATTATCTCGAGCCCAACCCGGCTGATGCCATGCGGGCCCGGATGGACGAATACAGGGCCATCTGCAAGGAGGAAGCTGCCAAACGGGGCATCCCTTGCATCGACTTGCAGGAGGCCTTTGCCCCCCTGCTGCAGCACCGCTATCCCGCCACCATCACCTGGGATCGGGTCCACCCCGGCTTCACCGGCAGCCTGGTCATCTCCCGCGCCCTGATGGAGACGCTGACGAAAGAATAAAAGAAAAACTAATAGGCGAAACATTCGAATACAGACCAGAATTCAACTATATAATAAATGGAATTTTAATGAGGTACGAAAACGACAAAGACCTTATAAGATTTTTAAGAGAAAACACGCCATATATAATAAATACATTTAACAAAAGTGGAACGAGAAACCTTAGAATACTAAAGCATTCATTAAATGACTTTAAAAAAATTTATGAAATGGTAAACAAATATTATCCAAACACA
>OIWV01001697.1_pt1 | contig 17925 bp, 17 predicted proteins | sample 1587751 | NCBI WGS metagenome assembly OIWV01 (sample SAMEA3888913, study PRJEB22519) | human gut metagenome | biome: human gut; feature: human-associated habitat; material: faeces | place: Denmark | collected 2010
GTGCATATCCGTGATATATCCCAGCCGGCCGCCAATGCGGTAGCCCAGGATGGGAAGCCTGCCGTGCATCACCCGTAAAGGCAGCACTTCCGTCCGGTTGATGTGGAACACCTGCCCCGCCTCCACTTCCTGCAGATAGATACGCGGAACTCCCGGATATACCTTATCGACAAAGCAGTAAGGCATCCTTGCCCGCAGATGGGCAGCAGTGTAGGCATCGGAATAGATAGGGATATCGGCAAAACGACCGAACGGGCGCAAATCATCCAGACCACCCACATGGTCATAGTGTTCGTGTGTCACCAGTACGCCGTCTATCTTCTCAAAAGAAGAAGCACGCAGCATCTGTTCCCTGAAGTCAGGACCACAATCTATCAATATCACCGCATCATCCGTATGCAGCAGGGATGACGCACGCAAGCGGTTGTCCCGCGGGTCAGTGGAAGTGCAGACCGGACAAGTACAGCCTATCTCAGGCACACCGGTCGAAGTTCCACTTCCTAATATTCTGAGTTTTCCCATTGACTAAATCAAATAAATTTCTAAAATCAGGTTATATACAACAATGTTTGGGTGTGTCAAAACTCTCTTACTATTTTATCAAACAAACTTCCGGGTGAATATCAATGCCGAATTTCTCGCGGACAGAAGCCCGCACGGCATCCGAAAGAGCGACAATATCCGCTCCCGTGGCACCACCCGAGTTCACCAGCACCAACGCCTGCCGGCCGTGCACCGCAGCAGGCCCCAGCGCCTTGCCTTTCCAGCCACACCGGTCTATCATCCAGGCAGCCGGTATCTTTACCCGACCGGCATCCACATCATAGTGGGGCATGTCCGGATATTCCCGTTGCAAAGACTCGAACTGCCGACGCGGCACGATGGGGTTCATAAAAAAACTACCCGCATTGCCCAGCACCTTCGGGTCGGGCAACTTGCTTTGACGGATGTCTATAATCACGCGGCGCAAAATTTCCAGATTCAGCACCGGATATTTCTCCAGCTCCTGCCGGATAGTACCGTAATCCAATGTATAATGTTCCCGTTTACTCAAGCAGAAGTTCACGTAAGTCACAAACACGGCCTTCATCTCCGGTTGCTTAAACAAGCTCTTTCTGTAGGAGTAGCCGCATTCGTCCACCCCGTAGATACGCTTCTCCCTTGCCATGTTTATGGTTTCCACGGATGTTATCAGGTCCTTTACTTCCACACCATAGGCACCGATATTCTGTACTGCGCTCGCCCCCACCTCACCCGGTATCAGCGAAAGGTTCTCGGCACCATACCAATGTCGTTTCACACACCAAGCCACAAAATCGTCCCATACCACACCGGCGCCCACACGCACCGACACGTGCTCCTCATCCTCTGACGTCACCTCCAGGCCACCGATACGTGAATGCAGCACCGTGCCTTCATAATCCTTAATAAAGAGCAGGTTGCTCCCTCCACCGATATGCAGCCAGGGCGCAACGACCTGTCCTGCTGCAATCAGCTCCCGCAGTTCATCCTCCGAACCGTATTCCAGAAATCTTGCAGCAGTAACGTCAATTCCAAATGTATTGGGTATCTTCCTCAAACCTTTCCTCCTTTATTTTAAATGCTCGTGTCTTCATATTTGTACAGCTCCCATCCCTTACTGCGTTTGCGGAAATAGAAGATATTGGAGTATCCGTTGCCTATGCCATTTACCTTCAGTATTTTGGTATCCGACAAGTCCTCATTCTTCTGTCCGTAATTGATATTAGACAATCTGTCGGTAGGCATTACCGGACGAAAGGCATACCACTGGTCCACATCCAAAGTAGTTTCCAGAATAGAAAACTCGTCATCAGGGTCTATGGTGATGAATTGTAGCGGATGCCTGATATGCTTGCTCTGATAGACACTGTCCGTCACAAAACGGGTATAGAATTCCACGAAGTCCTCATTTTCACCTTTCTCCATCTCGCGCAGGTTAATGGCCTCGAGCATCCACATTCCCCGCTTCCGCTCAAAATAATAACGCTTCATCATACGCGTTTTCAAGAAAATCCACTCCACTTGTACCGATGTCAGCGTAGTATCGCCCACCATGTCCATATCCTCTTCCTTATCAAAAAGCAAGGTGTAATAGTTCTGCTTGGTAAACAGATAATCGTGCTTCCAGAAGTCCGCCTCTATCTTCAGCGGAGTGTCACGGTCATAATAGGGCAAAGGAAATACCGTCCTCTGCCTTTGCAGAGCATCATCCGAAGCATAATTGAAGATAAAATCATCAAACAGCTCGTCTGCCTCCATCGGCTTCGGTTCTTCCTTCACTTCTGCTTCCAGCAGCGTATCGGCCTTGTGACCGGCCGAATCCACCATTTCCGTAATGGTAGCAAAGGGATCCATTTTCGCCTTTTTGTTTCCACACGAAATCAAAAAGGCGAGTAACAAAAATCCCAATAAAAGTTTTTTCATTCTTTACGGACCGCTTACGGTCACTTGTTTAATTTAGCCCTTAATTTCTCAAGCATGTCTACGGTCATGGACTCCAGGTCGTACTGCGGCATCCAGTCCCATTCCTCGCGTGCACAAGAGTCATCCAGAGAGTCGGGCCAGCTGTCGGCAATGGCCTGCTTCAGCGGATCAATCTCGTATGCCATCTCAAAATCAGGCATATGCTTCTTAATTTCCTGATAAATCTGTTCCGGGTCAAAACTCATGGAGGCGATGTTGAAAGCGTTGCGGTGCTTGAGGCGTGCTGGGTCGGCCTCCATAAGGTCAACGGCAGCCTTCAAGGCATCAGGCATATAAATCATATCCATAAGTGTACCCTCCTTGATAGGGCAGATAAACTTGTCGCCACGAACAGCGTTGTAGTAGATGTCCACAGCATAGTCGGTTGTACCGCCACCCGGAGGTGTAACATACGATATTACGCCAGGGAAGCGCACGGCACGGGTGTCGACACCATACTTGTTGAAGTAGTAGTCGCTAAGAAGCTCGGTAGTAACCTTAGACACACCATATATAGTACGCGGACGCTGGATAGTGTCCTGCGGAGTCATCATCTTAGGTGTAGACAAGCCAAACGAACCGATGCTGCTCGGTGTAAACACAGCGCAACCATGCTCGCGAGCAACCTCAAGGATGTTCCACAATCCGTCGATTCCAATCTTCCAAGCCAAGCGTGGCTTCGACTCTGCCACAACCGACAACAAAGCCGCAAGGTTGTAGATAGTGTCTATCTGATATTGCTTGACAATATCGGCAATCATCTGAGGGTTGGTAACATCGGCTTCGGCCATCGGACCGCTCTCTGCAAGCCAACCCTTAGGCTCGGCTCCCTTGATGTAGCCGGCAACAACGTTATCGTTTCCATAAGTCTCACGCAATACCTTTGTCAGTTCTGAGCCAATCTGACCAGTAGAACCGATTACCAAGATTTTCTTCATTTCAAGTGATATTTAAGTTGTTTGTTATTTAGGCTTTTAATTATACATAGCTCTTTATGCTTACCCAGGCATCAGCCGTAGCATAGACATTGGCAATGCCCCGTAATCCGAGTGCAAAGTAACAATTTTTTTTTCAATCCGCAATAAGAAAAGCGTACAAAAATCACAGGATTTGATTTATACCAAAATTTAACACGAATTAATGTAGTATATGAAAAATATTTAGTTAATTTGCAGATAAAATACAGCAGCCTACGCTACGCAGTGCCGCATACAACGCTTAAGAACTTAAATTATATATTTCCATTAAATCTAAACAACATGTACGGAAAAGTAAAAGAACATCTCTGCACCGCATTAGAGAATCTAAAGCAAGCCGGCCTCTACAAAGAAGAGCGCATCATCGAAAGCCCACAGGGCGCAGCCATTGAAGTAAAGGGTAAGGAAGTACTCAACTTCTGTGCCAACAACTACCTCGGCCTTTCTAACAACCCACGTCTTATCGAGGGTGCAAAGCGTATGATGGACCGTCGCGGCTTTGGTATGTCGTCTGTACGCTTTATCTGCGGCACACAAGACATACATAAGGAGCTTGAAGCTGCCATTTCAGAATACTTCCAGACAGAGGACACCATCCTCTATGCTGCCTGCTTCGATGCCAACGGCGGCTTGTTCGGCTCATTCCTCACAGAGGAGGACGCCATCATCTCCGACGCGCTCAACCACGCTTCAATCATCGACGGCGTACGTCTTTGCAAGGCTAAGCGCTACCGCTATGCCAATGCCAATATGGAGGAACTCGAGAAGTGTCTTCAGGAGGCTCAGGCTCAGCGTTTCCGCATCATCTGCACCGACGGCGTATTCTCTATGGACGGCAACGTTGCCCCTATGGACAAGATTTGCGACCTGGCTGATAAGTACGACGCACTCGTTATGGTTGACGAGAGTCACTCGGCTGGTGTTGTTGGAGCTACAGGCCACGGCGTAAGCGAGCTATGCGGCACATACGGCCGTGTAGACATCTATACAGGCACATTGGGCAAGGCATTTGGCGGCGCTCTCGGCGGATTCACCACTGGCAAGAAGGAGATTATCGACATGCTGCGCCAGAGCAGCCGTCCTTACCTCTTCTCCAACTCATTGGCTCCGTCTATCATCGGCGCAAGTCTTGAGGTGTTCAAGATGCTTAAGGAGGATACATCTATACACGACCGCCTCGTAGAGAACGTCAACTACTTCCGCGACAAGATGCTCGCTGCCGGCTTCGACATCAAGCCTACACAGAGTGCCATCTGCGCCGTTATGTTGTACGACGCTCCTCTCTCACAGCGCTACGCCAACCGCTTGCTCGAAGAGGGCATCTACGTTACAGGCTTCTACTATCCTGTTGTGCCCAAGAACGAGGCGCGCATCCGTGTTCAGCTCTCGGCTGCCCACACTAAGGAACAGCTCGACAAGGCTATCGAGGCATTCATCAAGGTTGGCAAGGAACTTGGTGTGCTGAAGTAAAAGATAACAACATGGAAGCCCCACCCACAGCCCCTCTCACATTGGGATGGTAGCAGTATGCAATAATTGCGATAGCTGGAGGGTGGGGCTTCTATTTATTTTATTGTTGATTATTACGTTTATCACCAAAAAAATCGTATCTTTGCACAATTATTACACATTATATAAGCAAAGATATGGAATTGATACTTAAATACTTCCCAAACCTCACAGACACACAGCGCACACAGTTTGCTGCGCTCAAGGCCCTCTACGAGGATTGGAACAGCAAGATAAACGTTATCTCGCGCAAGGACATGGACAACTTCTACGAGCACCACGTGCTCCACTCGCTTGCCATTGCCCACGAGATTAAGTTTAAGCCAGGCACCCGTGTGCTCGACCTTGGCACCGGCGGCGGATTCCCCGGCATACCATTGGCCATTATGTTCCCCGAAACTCAGTTCAAGCTAATCGACCGCACCGGCAAGAAGATTCGTGTGGTGAATGAGGTGGCTCAAGCTATCGGCCTTAACAACGTCGTTGCCGAGCAGCTTTCGGGTGAGGAAGAGAAGGCTAAGTACGACTTCGTGGTAAGCCGTGCCGTTATGCCCCTGCCCGATCTTGTGAAGATTATCAAGAAGAACGTTGAGCACAAGAACCAGCACAACGCTCTGCCCAACGGACTTATATGCCTTAAGGGCGGCAATCTCAATGCCGAAACTCAGCCGTTCAAGAAGATTGTGAGCCTTACAGAGATTCACGATATGTTTAAGGAGGAATGGTTTAAGGAGAAGTACCTTATATATCTGCCACTTTAAAAAGAGTAAAAGAGTAAAAAAGTAAAAGAGTAAAAAGAGACAGACATTTAGTATGCTTAATATAGAAACATTCACCTGCAATATGCTGCAGGAAAACTGCTACGTTGTTAGCGACGAATCAAAGGAGTGTGTCATCATCGACTGCGGTGCCTACTACGAGGCAGAGAAACTTGCCATCGAGAAGTACATCACCGACAACCAGCTTAAGCCGGTGCACCTTATAGCCACACACGGACATCTCGACCACAACTTCGGCAATCCGTTTATTGCCAAGACTTATGGCTTGCCGCTCGAGATCGACTCGTCGGACGTTGCACTTGTGCGCGCCACCGAGAAGCAGGCTGCACTCTTCGGCATAACTCTTACAGAGCCAATGGATATGGACATCAAGATGTTTCACATGGGCGACCGCATCAAGTTTGGCTCACACGAAATAGAGGTTGTCGAGACTCCGGGACATTCTATGGGCAGCGTGGTGCTCTACATCAAGGACGAGAAGGTGGCATTTACAGGCGACACATTGTTCCGCGGCTCTATAGGTCGTACCGACTTCGAGGGCGGCAGTATGCTTATGATTATACAGAGCCTGCGTATGTTCGTACAGTTCCCAGACGACATCCGTCTGCTCCCAGGACACGGACAGGAGACAACAATGGGATACGAACTGGCTCACAACCCTTACTTGGACAGATAGGACACGACATTGAAGACAGAAAAAATAATTCTCGGCATCGATCCAGGTACCAATCTTATGGGCTACGGCGTGCTGCGTGTCGTAGGCAACAAGGCGGAGATGATGGCTATGGGGGTCATTGATATGCGCAAGGACACCGACCCTTATCTGCGCCTTGGCAAGATCCACACACGCGTTACCGAGATAATCGACCAGTATCTGCCAGACGAGATGGCCATCGAGGCTCCCTTCTTCGGCAAGAACGTGCAGTCGATGCTTAAGCTCGGACGCTCGCAAGGAGTGGCTATTGCAGCTGCCGTAGGCCACAGCGTCCCAGTACACGAGTATGCCCCGATGAAGATAAAGATGGCTATCACCGGACAAGGCTCGGCATCCAAAGAGCAGGTGGCGGCTATGCTGCAACGTCTGTTGCGCCTCGACACCAAGGCTATGCCTAAGTTTATGGATGCTACCGATGCCCTCGGCGTTGCCTACTGCCACTTTATGCAGCAAGGCACCCCGGTAACCGATACCCACTACAACGGCTGGAAGGACTTTATCAACAAGAATCAGGGACGATGCAAGTAAGTTGTGAGTTGTGAGTTAAGAGTTGAAAGTTTATAATTTAATACATGATAACATTATGCAGAAGATTATCAGTATCATCAACGGCGTGACACGTATGCCCGACTGGCGTATGAGTCAGCCCGTAAACTTCACACTGTGCGACGGCGAGAACATCGCCATCATGGGACCTAACGGCGGCGGCAAATCGATGTTCGTCGACATAATCACCGGCAAGCACCCTCTATTGGGAGACGCCATCAAGTACGATTTTGCCCCGTCCACACACGAGTACATCTCGGACAACATCAAGTACGTGTGCTTCAAGGACACCTACGGTGGCGACAACGACTCTACCTACTATCTGCAGCAGCGTTGGAACCAAACCGAGATAGACCCTGAGACAGCTACCGTGCGCTCGCGACTTGAGGATGCCTATAACGCAGCAGGAGACGACACACCCGAACGACACTCCTTGCAGCAGCACATCTACTCGCTCTTCGGTCTCGACACAATGCTCGACAAGTATGTCATCCTGTTGTCAAGCGGCGAGCTGCGCAAGCTTGTCATCGCCTCCTCTATCTTCTCGCAGCCACGCCTCCTCATCCTCGACAACCCGTACATCGGTCTCGACAGCGAGGCACGCCAGCAACTCACAAATCTCCTGCAGACTCTCTCTACCGAGCACGGCATACAGATAATGCTTGTGGTAAACCGAACAAAGGATATACCCAACTTTATCTCGCACATTGTGGAGGTTAAGGATATGACGGTGGGCACCAAACTCACACGCGAGGAGTATATGCAGGCAGCATCAGCTGCCACCGACTCAACACCAACTGCCGACGCTTCTGCTGCCGATACTGCCTTAACGGCATCGACGTATATACAGCAGATACTCGACCTGCCATACAAGGACGAGGAGTACAACACCCGGCACGTGGTAGACATGCGCAACGTCTGCATACGCTACGGCGAGCGCACCATCCTCAAGGACCTCAACTGGACCGTGCTCAACGGCGAGCGTTGGGCTCTATCCGGACGCAACGGCAGCGGCAAGTCGACACTTCTAAGCCTCGTATGCGCCGACAACCCACAGAGCTATGCCTGCGACATAACGCTCTTCGACCGCTCGCGTGGTTCGGGCGAAAGCATCTGGGACATAAAGAAGCACATTGGCTATGTGTCGCCCGAGATGCACCGTGCCTTCCGCAGCAACGTCACCACAGAGCGCATCGTGGCAAGCGGATTCAGCAATGCCGTGAGCCTATACGTCAAACCCGACCCTAAGAACCACGACACGTGCCTCTTCTGGATGCGCGTGTTTGGCATAGAGCATCTTGCCCAACAGAGTTTCCTGAAGCTGTCGAGTGGCGAACAGCGCCTTGTGCTCCTTGCACGAGCCATGGTTAAGGGCCCCGAGCTCCTTATCCTCGACGAGCCGCTGCACGGTCTTGACGAGCCAAACCGCCTCCGTGTAAAACAGGTGATAGAGACATTCTGCCAGCGTCGCAACAAAACGCTGATAATGGTGACCCACTACGAGGACGAACTGCCAGCGTGCATCGACCACCGTAAAACATTGGTACGCCACTAACAAACGGAACATAGAAACAATAGAAAGCAACTTGCGTGGTACGGCTGCCGTACCTCGTATAACACTTCCAAAAACACTTAAGACAATGAAGAAATTATTAATGATTTTCGCCATTCTCTTTGCTGCCACAACAGTATCGGCGCAAGAGATCTACAATGAGGTTAAGAAGATACAGAAACAGGCAGAGACATTTGCCAACGACACCACAAAGAACCTCAACGAGCGCAAGATAGCGTGCTTCAAGTACGATGCCATCTACTACCTCGTCGACCGTGCCAGTCAGGAAGACCGATTCACTGAGTACGAGCTTGGTCAGCAAACCGATGCCCTCATCGAGTTTGTAAACCTCTACGTCAAGCGTCTCGCTGCTGCCGGCAAGAAAGACAAGGAGATGGTTAAGGCAAAATTCCGCGCCGCTTCCATCAACAACTCGCTCTTCAACGACGTCGACAAAGAAGTGGTATACAGCTACGTCGATAACGATAAGTTTATAACCAACTTCTCGCTTGATACCGATTGGGTTAAGGCATTGGAGGCTGTCAAGCAGTAATACTGTCTGGCATACAATAAAAAAACGGGCATTAACGACCTATTATTCAGTCGTTAATGCCCGTTATTCTTTTCTTCGCGGACTGTTAGTTGAAGAAGTTCCAGCTTACGCCGAATCTGAATACTCGTTCGTTAAGCGGATAGTGGGGTGTGAAGAAGTAGTCGCGGTTGCCCTGGCCTGCATTGACATGGCTCATCATCACGAAGAAGCGGGTGTGCTGCAGGTGGAAGTTGGCATAAACGTTCACCAGCGGATAGTTGCCCACCTCGGTGCGGTTGTTGCCGTCCTGTACACAATACTGTCCAAGAGCCGGACTATAGTCGGGTGCGTAGTACTTGGTGAAGTAGCGTGCGTCGGCACCGAAGTCGCACTTCAGAACCCTCGCAATCTTGAATCGCAAATACAGATTGGTGTAGACATTGAGGTCGGGTACCGGTATGACGTCGTTGTTGGACGACTTCTGATATGTCACCACATTCTCCCAACGCAGCGGACCGAGATTGAAGTCTTGCTGCAAGGCAAGTGTCAAGAGGCTCACGGCTCCGCTTGCCTGCTTTACGGCGAGGGTGTTGGCGGTGCGGTTGTGGTTCTCGTCGATGTTGTAGCCCATAGCAAAGTAGGCGTGGTTCTTAATGTTGTCGAAAGCAACACGCACGGTAGTGTTGGTCTTTTCGTACTTAAACAGACCCTCAACGTGCGAGTGTATTATCTTCGACATATTGTTGTTGTCCCACCAGAAGTGCTTTGAGTGGTAGTGGCGATAGTAGAACGACGGGTTGAGGCTGTGGAAGAAACCATTGGCCTGCAGGCGTACAGTGTCGCCGAAGAGGGCGAAGTTGACATCTACATTGCCGTCTATCTTGAGCTGACCCATGTCCTCGCCCTGCAGCCACGTCTCGCCAATGACGTTGTAGTGCAGCGTACGGCCCTGCGTCTTCGACAGTTGGCCGCCAATACTGAGGTTGTGCTCGTTGTAAGAGGTGCTGGCGCGGTTGAGGTCGGGTAGGGTGAAGTGGCGCAGGTCGGATGTTATGAAAGCCCTAAGTCCAGCCTTTGCCCACTTGTTGAAGCCTTCAAGCAGCGATATCGCAAACGTGTTCTGCAAGCGATAGTGGGTTGTCTTGTCGTAGATAGAGTCGCCGCCAAACGGGCCTACGTTGTTGTAGGTGTCGGCATAGAAGTCGGCAGGCGACTTATAAGCCTGGTAGATGCGGCGGTAGGTGTCGAACTTCATGGTGTGTATGAAGCTTGTCACCGGCACATACTCGGTCTTCATCCACATAGTGTCCTCGGCAGCCTTTGCCATAACTCTATTCAGGCTGTCGGCAGCGGCCTTGCCGTTGACGGCAATGCGGTTGGTGGAAGGCTTGGCTGCAAGTGTAGAGTCGGCAGGTTGATTGGTCGCAATCTTGGCATTGTCGGGGCGTCCGCTGTATTGCGCGTTCTTAAAACGCTTCTCGTCAAAGTCGCGTCCGTCGCGTTTGGCGGCTCGTCGTGCCTCCTCCATCTTCTCCTTGTCGGCGTTCTCCTTCTGCGACTCCATAGCAAACTTCTTAGCCTTGATTTCTTCCTCGGTCATACGTACCTTGCGTCTGAAGCCAACGTTGTAGCGATGGGTAAGGAAGATGTGCTGGTTCTTGTTGCGGTTCCAGTTCTGCTCGAGTACGGTTGGTATCTCGCTTGTGGTAAAGTCGTCGTCAAAACTCTCCGGGTGCTTGATGTATTCGTCGTCGGTTATGCCGCCATTCTCCGTAACCTTCTGGTTGATTGTGGAGTAGATGAGATGGGCCTGATAGCGGTCGCCTATGTAGGAGCCGTATATCAGAAACTTGAAGTGAGACGTGCTTTGGTTGGAATAATAACCTCTGCCGTATAGATAGTCGACGTTGAAGCCTACACCAAGACGCTTGCCGGCATTTACGCCAAACTTGGCTGTAAAGTGGTCCTCGCCATTGGTGCGGTTGCCGGCATTGTTGTACGACATGTTGGTAAAGGGCGAGAGTGTGTTGGTGAAGTGGAACTGGTCGACGGGCGACACCACATAGTCGTATGGCTGTGTGAATATAAACTGGTCGGCATCACCGCGGTCGATAAAGATGCGGTTGATGCGCGGTGCGCCGAGGTTGCCCGTGGTGTTGTATTCGCCACGCATACCTGTTGTAAAGATGGTGTTGGGGTACATATGCGACACCGTGTCGACGGTGGCGGGACGCTGGTCGCCAAAGCGGCTGTCTACGGTCCAAACCTTTATACCACGTGGAATCTCCTTGTCGGTGCCAAGTGAGTCGGCAGATATTTTGCCCGACATACGCTGCCCGTAGTTGTCGTTGGTCGACTGTCCGAACTGGTCGAACTGGTTGTTGTCATCAAATTGTGCCGCCACACTTGTCGGTACAAGTATGGCGGCAACAAAAGCGAGTAGGAATTTTATTATTGACTTTGTCATTATCTTGTTCATTGGCGGATGAATCGGAAGCAACATTCGGCAATCTTGAAGGCCATAGCGGTGAGTATGATGATTGTACCCATCGTGCGGTTGTGGAAGTAGAACACGCCCATGCCCACTATTGCCCCAAGCATAAATATAATGTTGAGCACATTGCGTATCTTGAAGTACTTGTCCTCAGATGCCGGGCGGCGGTGAGGTCTAACCGGACGCTCTATGCCGGTAGGCTCGTTGGTGATGTTTGTTTCGTTGTTGTCCATATTGTGCAAGTGCTTTAAAGTTATTGTTGTTTAACCTTTTCGGTGATGTACTTGAATATGCCGTTCTTGCGGTCGATAGTCTTACGGCGGAACTTGGCTGGTCCGGTTATAAGCTTTGTGCGCTTCTTGTTTACGGCATACTTGTCAGTAATCCATTTCTCGGCTGTTGTCTTGAAGCCGCTCTGGCGCTCTTCCTCGTAGTTGTAGGATATGCGCTGCAGCTTGAGGCAGAGGTGGTTGTCGCTGCAGGTGGCTATGATGGTGTAGCTGAACTTGGTGCGGTCGAGCGAGATAAAGCTTCTCGAAAACTCGAGCCACTCTTGATAGCGTGCTGCTATGATGTGTTCCTTGCGGTTGACAAGCGCCACACAACTGTTGATTTGGTTGTCGGTGTGGGCAAGGCTGTCGAGCGCCACGTATGCCTTGTCGTATACCTGCTGTGCTGTAAGGCCCAGAAGGTCGAGCTCGTAGCCAAATTCTACCTTGCCGTTGACCTCTGGCACAACACCCGGCTTGATGTATTCCCAATCCTTTATGTCCTTATGGTCGATAGCGGTGTTTGAGTTCTTGGCTTCTTTCTTTACTCCTTTTTTCTCGGTCTTAGCCTCGTTAGCATTGTTGTGGTTTGTTGGAGCCTCCCATTCGCTTTGAGCTGCGCACATCAGTGGGCAGAGCATCAGAAGCATTACAAATATCTTTCTCATACGTGGTTATTGTTAATGTTTTATGCGGCGAGTGTGTCGCACACATAGTTATATTCTGCAAAATTAATAAATTATATGCTACGAACAGGTCATTATTGATTATTTAACTCTTTTCGAGCAGGGTCTGTAGGCGCAATATCTCGTCGCGATACTGTGCAGCTTGCAGGAAGTCGAGGTTCTTGGCAGCCTCCTTCATCAGCAATGTGGTGTCGGCTATGCTCTTTTCGAGCTGCTTCTTCGTCATGCGCTTAACCACAGGGTCGGCAGCGTAAGCATATCCGTCTGGCTCGATGTATGGACGGTATTGCTTGGGCGACGATGTGTTGGCGGCTGTGGAGCTGTGGCGGTTGGCTGCAGCCGAACCCGAAGCCGCCCTGTCTGCCGACGAACCGGACGATATAGAAGCAAGCGAGTCTTTGATGTCCTTGCGTATCTGCTGCGGGGTGATGCCGTGGTCGTTGTTGTACTTGAGCTGTATCTCGCGTCGGCGAGCCGTCTCGTCGATGGTCTTCTGCATGCTGTCCGTTATGGTGTCGGCATACATTATAACCTTGCCGTTGACGTTTCGTGCAGCGCGTCCGGCTGTCTGCGTCAGCGATCGGTGGCTGCGGAGAAATCCCTCCTTGTCGGCATCGAGTATGGCAACGAGCGAAACCTCAGGCAGGTCGAGTCCTTCGCGCAACAGGTTTACGCCCACAAGCACGTCGTACATGCCGGCACGCAGGTCGTTCATTATCTGCACGCGGTCGAGCGTGGCTACGTCGCTGTGTATGTAGTTGGCACGGATGTCGTGGTTGAGTAGGTATTCGGTAAGCTCCTCTGCCATGCGCTTGGTAAGGGTGGTTACCAGCACACGCTCATCGTGGTCGCGTCGCTGCAAAATCTCCTCCAACAGGTCGTCTATTTGGTTCTCGCTCGGCCTTACTTCTATTATAGGGTCGAGCAGTCCGGTGGGTCGTATAATCTGTTCAACGACAATGCCTCCCGACTCTTGCAGCTCGAAGTCGGCAGGTGTGGCAGATACATATACCACCTGGTTGGTCATGTCCATAAACTCGTCGAACTTCAAAGGGCGGTTGTCGAAGGCTGCGGGCAGGCGGAATCCGTACTCTACGAGGTTCTGCTTGCGGGCGCGGTCGCCACCGTACATGGCGCTTATCTGCGGCACGCTGACGTGACTCTCGTCGATAAACATAAGATAATCCTTAGGGAAGAAGTCGAGCAGACAGTAAGGGCGCTGTCCTGGCTCGCGTCCGTCGAAGTAGCGCGAGTAGTTTTCTATACCAGAGCAGTGGCCCATCTCCTTAATCATCTCTATGTCGTATTCTACTCGCTCCTTGATGCGCTGTGCCCTGATGTGGTCGCCAAGTCCCTCGAAGAAGTCAACCTGTTTTACAAGGTCGTCCTGTATAAGGCGTATTGCTATCTCTGTTTGCTCCTTGGAGGTAACAAACAGGTTGGCAGGGTATATCTGATATTCCTCAAAGTCGGCAATGCGCTGGTAGGTTTCGCTGTCGAGTTCCTCAATGGAGTCGATCTCGTCGTCCCACCAGGTTATGCGCAGTAGGTTGTCGCTGTATGCCATGGATACATCGACGGTATCGCCCTTGACACGAAAGTTGCCTCGCTTCAAGTCGATGTCGTTGCGCAGGTAGAGCGCGTCGACAAGCTTGCGCAGAAACTCGTTGCGCTCGATGGTCTGTCCGCGGCGTATGCTTATGATGCTGTTTGACATGGCGGTAGGTCCGCCCATACCGTAGATGCACGATACCGATGAAACAACGATTACGTCCTTGCGTCCCGAAAGTAATGCGCTGACAGCCGACAGACGCAGCTTGTCGATGTCCTCGTTTATGGCGAGGTCCTTCTCTATGTACGTGTCGGACGATGGCAGGTAAGCCTCCGGCTGATAATAGTCGTAGTAAGAGACGTAATATTCTACCGCATTCTTGGGGAAGAAGCCCTTCATCTCCTCGTACAGCTGGGCTGCAAGCGTCTTGTTGTGGCTCAGTATGAGGGTGGGGCGTCCAATGTTGGCTATGACGTTGGCCATAGTAAATGTTTTGCCCGAACCTGTAACGCCAAGCAACACCTGTGCAGGCTCGCCTTGCTGTATACCTTCGGTGAGCTGCTTTATGGCTTGCGGCTGGTCGCCTGTGGGCGCAAATTTGGATGTAATCTTGAAGTCCATGTCTAATTGCTATTCAAAGATTTGGAAGTGCAAAAATAACAAAAAGAAGTAAGCCGAGCAAGAGAAAATAGGTTAAATAGACCTCTAAAGGCATTAGTTTTGGGTTGTTTTAGCGTGAATATTCTATAAAAAAAGCACACTTTCTTTGTAGATAGGTGAATAATGTGTATTTTTGCATTTCAAAAATAACGAGTTATGAAGAATTACATCACTGCCGTTGTCTTGTCGGCGCTGCTTTTTACAAGTTGCGCCAACGAATTTAACAAGGTTTACAAGACCAACGACTACTCATACAAATACGAATACGCAAAGGAGTGTTATGCACAGGGCAAGTACACTCGTGCATCTACCCTGTTGCAGGGTTTGGTTACCTTGCAGAAGGGAACCGACAATGCTCAGGAGAGCCTGTATATGCTTGGCATGGCAGAGTATAACAGCAAGGACTATGAGGGAGCCGCCGCTACCTTCAAGAAGTACTTCTCGAGCTATCCTAAGGGTGCTTATGCCGAGGAGGCTGAGTTCTATGCCGGTATGAGTCTTTACAACAGTACGCCAGAGCCTCGACTCGACCAGTCGCAGACGGTTAATGCCATTGCGGCTTTCCAGGAGTACATCGACCTGTTTCCTGATGGTAAGGAGCGCTCACAGGCACAGCAGCGCCTGTTTGAGTTGCAGGACAAGCTTGTACAGAAGGAATTGTATTCGGCACAGCTCTACTACGATTTGGGTCAGTACTTCGGCAACTGTACATACGGAGGCAACAACTATGAGGCTTGCATCATAACCGCACAGAACGCTCTTAAGGATTATCCTTACTCAAAGCTTCGCGAGAAGTTCTCGCTGCTTGTTATGAAGAGCAAGTTTGAGCTGGCACAGCAGAGTGTGGAGGAGAAGAAGTTTGAGCGTTTCCAGGATGCCGAGGACGAGTGCTACGGATTCTTGAACGAGTATCCCGACTCGAAAGATAAGGTAACAGCCGAGCGATTCATAACCAAGTGCAAGGCATTTACAAAAGACTGATAGGGTATCGGTCTTGATAAGCAGAATAAACATTAATATATAAATATAAACGTCGAATTAATGGATTACAAAAAGTCAAAAGCTCCTGTCAATACCGTTACGCGCAACATTATGGACTTGTGCGACGAGACAGGAAACATCTATGAGAGTGTTGCAATCATCGCAAAGCGTGCTAATCAGATTAGCGTTGAGATAAAGCAGGACCTCAATAAGAAGCTGGCTGAGTTTGCCTCTTACAACGACTCGCTTGAGGAGGTGTTTGAGAACCGCGAGCAGATAGAGATCTCTCGCTACTACGAGAAACTGCCGAAGCCAACACTTCTTGCTACTCAGGAATTCATTGAGGGCAATGTGTATTATCGTGACCCAGCTCAGGATAATGCCAATAAGGACCAGGAAGAGTTGTAAGATATGATACAGCGTAAGCAGTCAGTCTTCCTGTTGTTGGCTTTCATTGCTTCTGTGGTTTGTCTGTGCTTGCCTCTCGGCAGCTTCGAGCCACAGGCAATGGGTGTCAGCTTCAAGATGTACAATCTTATGGTTATGCTCGGCACGGGTGCCGACTACTCGGTGTGTGGCCTGTTTGGTGTGCTTGTTCTTAGCAGCCTACTGAGCATCTCTACCATTTGGCTCTACAACAACCGTATGCTTCAGAGCCGCCTGTGCGCTTGCAACCTGTTCTTGCTTGTGGCATGGTATATAGTGTTGGGTGTTATGACACGCAACGTTATATCTGCCGACACATCATTCCACGTTGGTTTTGCCGTTTGTTTGCCTGCCGTTTCTATCATACTTGTGCAGATGGCACGTGTGGCAATACTTAAAGACGAGAAGCGCGTAAGAGATTCTGAGCGCATAAGATAATTTACTTATACATTAATAATATATAAGGTCAAGGTTTGTATACCTTATATATAACACGAAGGAGGCATTATGTCTTCCGTATACAGTTAAGCATTTAGCTGTATCGGATGCCGTAATGCCTCCTTTTTATATTTTATGGTTATGTGTTGGCAGCTGTTTTAAAGTTGTGCGGGTTATGCCTGTGCATCGCGTATCTGCTTGATATTCATCGTGTTCTTGTCGTTTTACAATCCTTAAAATAATACAAAGGAGGGTGAAAAACTTGCACATTTCAGTTTTTTTGTGTAATTTTGCACCCGATAAGAAAAAAGGATATGTACTTTTTTTGTAGTAGAGGCATATCTGAAAGTATCTAACGGAATTTAGATTATTGCAGAATTGATTGTTTTCAGGCATTAATCGTGAATATTTATTTCGGTTTGACAGTCACCTATAAAACATATTAAACCTAAGGCGACGGTTGCTCCATATATGAAATGTCAATGGTTCTGTTTTGAAGAACTATAGCAGGAACATATTTAAGAGATAGTGTTCGGGTTCCACAAAGAAATTAGTAATGATTAAACTTTTTAGAGTAGTATTATTTAGTGTATGTTTATTGGTAACTAACCCAGCAATGGGTGCAAATGCTACAGCCGATTCGGAGGCTGTAAAAACAGAGAATTTCGACTGGGAGCCTGTGATGAAGGCAATAGTACAAGTCGAAAGCGAAGGCAACACACGTGCCGTTAAGGGCAACTCGTGTGGAGCAATGCAGATAACACCGATATTGGTGGCAGAATGTAACAACATTCTGAAGAAGCGCAATAGCAAGAAGCGTTATACGCTGCGCGACCGCTTTAGTCTTGAGAAGTCTAAGGAGATGTTCCTCCTTATGCAGTCGCAGTTTAATCCACTCAACGATATAGAGAAGGCTATACGTTCGTGGAATGGCGGCAACAAGTACAGCGTTAAGCGTACGCAGAGATATTTTGAGAAGGTGATGAAGTGTCTCCGCTCTCAAAAATAATATAATCCAAATCATCAACCAAGCCCTGGCTGCCTAATTAGGTGGTCGGGGCTTTTTGTTTAGCTCGTTTTCATTAATGTTTTTTGGAAATTGGTATGGCAAATCGTAGGTTTGAGATTAAAAAGAGGCAGTATTCTTGATTTGTATTAAGAACGAAGAAAAAGTGATGAAAAAAATATGCAAATGTTTTGCTGGTATCAAAAAAAAATGTACCTTTGCACTCGCAATTCAGAAATGAGGTTGCTGATAACAAAATAACCAATGCACCCTTAGCTCAGTTGGTAGAGCAACTGACTCTTAATCAGTGGGTCTAGGG
>OIWV01001699.1_pt1 | contig 17912 bp, 17 predicted proteins | sample 1587751 | NCBI WGS metagenome assembly OIWV01 (sample SAMEA3888913, study PRJEB22519) | human gut metagenome | biome: human gut; feature: human-associated habitat; material: faeces | place: Denmark | collected 2010
AGAATTTTTATGTTTGAGTCACTGAAGGATCTGGAACAGCTTTCTGCCGGTATTGCGATGGAGAAACCTATCAGCAGTGCAGTTTATTATGAGCAGGAGAAGGATAACTATTATCTCTTATTGAAAAAGGGAAGACTCACGGTAAAGGAGTATGGACTTTTATGCAACAGGCTGAGGGAATATGCAGAAATCTGTACGACGCAGCCATATGCGGAGCAGTTTTGTAAGGAGCATTTTGAAACATTTATTCCAAAGCATGCATTGCGTGTTTTGAAAAATATTGAGACAGGAAATTAAAAACATGAAATATGATTTTGATCTGGAGGAACGTCGATTTTCGAAACAATTTATCTTAAAATTGCTGATCACGTTGGTAGAAGCGGTCATTGTAGTGTTTCTGGCATTTGCGATTACCAGATACGGGCTCGAAAAGATGACGGTATCCGGTGAATATATGAGTCCCACATTAAAATCCGGAGACTGTGTTTTAGTTAATAAGCTGTCCTATCGTTTTCACAAGATCCATCGCAATGATGTAGTTGTTGTAAAACAGACGGGATCAGAGCACAGTTATTTTACGTTGGAACGAGTGATCGGTCTTCCCGGAGAAAAGGTACAGATACTGGAGGGACAAGTTTATATCAATGGAAAGAAATTAAAGGAAAAGCTCGATTTTCCATTGATGGATAATGGTGGTTTGGCAGAGGATGCGTTTACGTTAGAGAAGGGACAGTATTTTGTCCTTGGTGATAATCGAAATGAGTGCGAGGATAGTAGAAATGCAACGGTGGGGAATATATCCCGTAAATCTATCGTAGGAAAAGCATGGATACGCATGAATTCCTTTACTTTTGTTGGAATGATCAATAATTTTCAAAAGTCAGATACCAGCAGCAGTTTATCATAGTATGTCTGTGACAAGTCAGATAATAGAAAGGTTGGATTATTCATATGGAATTTCAATGGTATCCCGGTCATATGTCGAAGGCGAAACGGGCAATGCAGGAGGATCTTAAACTGATCAATGTGATCATTGAACTGGTGGATGCCAGAGTGCCCCTGAGTAGTAAGAACCCTGATATTGATCCGATGGCAAATGGAAAATCCCGTATTATTCTGTTGAATAAATGCGATCTGGCAGATTCTTCCGTGACGACCCGGTGGAAAAAGTATTATGAGGAGAAGGGATTTTTTGTAGCTCTTGTCAATTCCAAAAACGGAAAAGGCGTAAAGCAGGTTAACGAAGTGATTCAGAGTGCCTGCAAGGAAAAGATTGAGCGCGACCGGCGCAGAGGAATCTTAAACCGGCCGATCCGTGCGATGATCGTAGGCATTCCCAATGTAGGAAAGTCTACGTTCATTAATAGTTTTGCGGGAAAATCCTGCACCAAAACAGGCAATAAACCGGGTGTTACAAAGGGTAAGCAGTGGATCCGTTTAAATAAAAATGTAGAACTGTTAGACACGCCGGGGATTTTATGGCCTAAGTTTGAGGATCAGACAGTTGGTTTGCGGCTGGCGTTTATTGGTTCCATTAAAGATGAGTTATCTAACCAGTATGAGTTGTGTATGCTTTTAATGCAGTATCTTGGAGAGCATTATCCAAAAGCAATTCCGGATACTTATCAGATTGAGCCTGCTGAAAATGAAGTGGAGCTTCTGGAACGTGTTGCGAAGCGCAGGGGATGTCTGAAAGCAGGTGGAGAGCATGATCTGGACAAGGCAGCCAATTATGTGATAGATGATTTCCGAAATGGCAGACTGGGCTGCATCAGCCTGGAGCAGCCTGAAAAATAAAGTGCTTTTGTAGGGGGAACAGTTATGTATGACGAGAAAATGATTGAAGACAGTCTGGCGTTTGCAGAGGAGATCAGAGCCAGACTGGAAGGAAAAAAGGCGGGGGAATCCTCATCTCGTCCGGTGCAGTCTAAGCCGGTAAGCCAGACACGTCCGGTTCAGCAGACTGCCGATCAGAAGCTTTCCCAGCAGCAGGCAATGTCTGCACAGACACATCCGGCACAGAAGGCGGCTGCCCGTCAGATACAGCCGGGACAGCCCATGTCATCCGGTACGGCCGGGCAGGGACAAATGAAATCTATGCAGGGGAATTTTGCTCAGTCAGTGAGAACACAGCAGTCAGTATCAAGGCAGACTGCGATGCCGCAGGCACAGGGGCAGAACCGTCCGGCACAGAGGGATATATCAGGACAGACGAGGAGATCACAACAGACTCAGCCGGTAAGATCACAGCAGCCACAGTCAGGCCAGGCTGTGATGCCAAAGGCACCGGGTCAAAGCCGTCCGGTACAGCAAAATGTATCGGGACAGACTGCGGCAGCATCGGTTTCAGATCAGAGCCGTCCGGTGCAGCAGAATATGGCAGGACAGGTGACATCTGCACAGCAGCCGTCAGGACAGATAAAATCCGGACAAAATATACAGCCACAAAGTGTATCAGGGCAGGTGATGAGAGCGCAGCAGACTCAGCCGGCGGAATCGCAGCAGCTTCGGTCAGGCCAGACTGTGATGCCACAGGCACCGGGACAGAGCCGCCAAATACAGCAGAATACACCCGGACAGCCGGCTTCTATGCAGCAGAGTGTTTTGCCACAGGGACAGATTACACGACAGAGCATACCGGATCAGACACCGATCCCGTCTGTGGACGCAAATGTGACAGAGGCACAGCAGCCGGAGCTTCAGCAGGCAGAGGTGCCAAAACCGGAGAAGACACAAAAAGAGCATTTAATCTCTGTCAGTACATCTACTTCCAGACCGGTCAGATCAAAATCATCTGCTTTGGAAACTATTTCAGAGGAAACGAAACCAATGGATGAGGAGCAGGATCATACCGTAGAGATTACCATTAAGCTGGATGTAGCAGGGATCAAAAAGAAATTTTCTGATTTAAAGAAAAAGCTTGCTCCGGAGGAACGGACTCTGGAGGATGTCAATGCTGCCATGGAGCAAAACCGTCAGCTTCAGGCAGAAAAACAGCAGGAAAACAGCGAAACAGCGGCCCAAAAGGGAGCGGAACTTGCACACAAGGCCGCCTCAACGGCAAGTGGTATTGGTAAAAAGGTGACAGGCCTGCTTCGAAAGAGACAGGAATCAGCAGCTACCTTAGAGGGAGAGGCGGTTACTGCAGAGGGAGAAATGATCAATCCTGTAGACGGGCAAGCCGTTGATGGGCAGATCGTCCAGCTGGAGGGAGAAGCAGTAGAAGAAAATCGTTTTGCAGAGAAAATACAGGATCTGAAGGAAGTGATTCCTCAAAAGGCAGGAAAAGCATCTCATTTGTTGACGAATATTATTATCATTGCTTTTTGTATTGGAATTGCATACTTCCTTGCTTCCTTTGTAACAAATTATGTGGCATACCAGACACCGGTAGAAGGAGAATCCATGGAGCCGACTCTGACAGATGGAGACAGTGTTGTGATCCAGAGATTGTCATATTATTTTACAGATCCAAAGCGATATGATGTTGTGGTATTTCCTGTAAATTATGACAGTGAGTCACAGGAGAAAACCTATTATATTAAACGGGTCATCGGATTACCGGGAGAGACCGTTCAGATCATTGATGGCAGTGTTTATATCAATAACGAAAAGCTGACGGACGATAAATATTCTTCCACGACGATCAATGAAGCGGGAATTGCAGAGAATCCGCTGGTGTTGGGTGAAAATCAGTATTTTGTTATGGGAGATAACCGGAATATGAGTACGGACAGCCGGAACTCATATGTGGGACTGGTCAATAAAAATGATATCGTAGGAGAGGCATGGATCTGTACATGGCCGTTAACTCATTTTGGAGGTTTGAAATAAAGGAGACAAAGAATGAAATCAATCCGGGATATTAAGGAAGAATTTCAGACAGCAGTGGATCTGGAAACGAAGGAAAAGCTGGCACAGAGCTATCAGACAGACAGTCGTAAGGGGGTGCAGGATCTGATCGCCAGAGTTTACCGGGAAAAGGAGAAGCTGCAGAGCGAGCTGGAGCGTCTGGAGGGGATGAAACAATTCGAAAAGAAATATGCAGACTATACGGCAATCTGTGGAATTGACGAGGCCGGAAGAGGTCCGTTAGCCGGTCCGGTAGTGGCTGGAGCAGTCATCCTTCCAAAGGATTGTTCTATCTTGTATCTGAATGATTCCAAGCAGGTCAGTGCATCCAGAAGGGATGAGCTGTTTGATGAGATACAGGAAAAAGCCATAGCAAGTGCAGTAGGAATTGTATCTCCCCAGAGGATTGATGAGATTAATATTCTTCAGGCAACCTACGAAGCGATGCATCAGGCGGTGGAAAGGCTGAAGGTGACACCGGATCTGCTTCTGGTGGATGCCGTGACGATTCCGGCGATGCCTATGAAACAGGTTGGGATCATCAAGGGAGATGCCAAAAGCGTATCCATTGCGGCAGCCAGTATTCTGGCGAAGGTGACCAGGGATCGGATGATGGTGGAGTACGATGCCCTCTATCCGGAGTATGGCTTTGCAAAGCACAAGGGTTATGGTTCCCAAATGCATATTGAGGCGATCAGGGAATATGGTTCCTGTCCGATTCACAGAAGGACCTTTATTAAGAACTTTTATTAGAATTGTCCAGAAGATTATGTAAGGATAATTATAAAATAAAAGTCTTATTAGTTTAGTTTTTATTGACGAAAGCAGGTGATACTGTGGCAAAGGATGGATTTCAATATTTTCATCGACCGGAGAAAGAAAAGAAAACGGCGGTTGCCTTGGAGTATGAACCGACAGATCAGGCACCGAAGGTCATTGCTTCCGGTCAGGGGTATGTGGCGGAAAAGATCATACAGACAGCCAGGGAAGCTGATATTCCGGTACACAGGGATGAAAAGCTTGCGGGAAGTCTTCGGGAGCTTGAGATCGGAGAGTATATTCCTCCGGAGCTTTATCAGGTGGTAGCGGATGTTCTGGTATTTGTTGATGCCATGGATAACATTAAAGCAAAAGTTATGGATCATCCGGAAAAGAAGGTCCGGGATCAATTGGATAAAAGGGGAAGGAATGCATAATCGACGGGAGATCGGAAGCTTTTATGAAAATATAGCTGCGAAATATCTGGAAAAGCATGGCTATACCATTCTGGAGAGAAATTATCATGCCGGTCGTCATGGTGAAATTGATATTATTGCAGAGGATGCGGCAGGCATGCTGGTGATCTGTGAGTGCAGGTATCGTGGAAAGGGCGGATACGGAAATGCCATGGAGTCGGTAAATACTGCCAAGCAGAGACAAATATGCCGGACGACGCTGTATTATTATAAAAAGCGTGGTTTTGGTATGGATCATGCCTGCCGTTTTGATGTAATAGCAGTGTCCGGGGACGGTACATTAAAGCACATCGAAAATGCTTTTGATTTTATATAATATCGAAAGACAGATAAATCAATTGATTGATGGGGAGCCTAGGAATGTAAATGATTATTTATATAGGAGATTAGGACTATGGAACTGATACGAAAAAGCAAAGAAGAATTTGCAGCAGAGGGAAAGCCATATGCTGCTGATTATGATGATAAAGAAACCGTTTTGGAAAAGCAGGCGGAGGTGCCCTATCTTCATTTTCATTCCTTTGATCAGCAGGAATGGCTGCAGCTTACCTTTTCTACCAGACTGGGAGGTATCAGTGAGGGATATCTTTCTACCCTGAATCTGGGCTGGGACAGGGGGGAGCCACGGGAAAATGTCTGTGAAAATTACCGCCGATACTGTGCATCCATTGGCAGCAAAGCAGAGAGGCTGGTGTTATCGGATCAGGTTCATGAAACAACAGTCCGGTATGTAGATGAAAGGTTTTGTGCCGGTATTGAGATTGAAAAGAAGCTAAAGGGTGTGGATGGAATGTTCACAGATATTCCGGAGCTTTTGCTGGCTACTTCATATGCAGACTGTGTTCCTTTATTTTTTTGTGATCCGGTAAAAAGGATCATTGCTTCGTCCCACTCCGGCTGGAAAGGAACGGTGGCAGGGATTGGGGCTGAGACGATCCGCAAGCTGCAGGAGATGGGATGTCAGACGGAAGATATCCATGTATTGATCGGACCGTCTATCTGTCAGAAATGTTATGAAATCAGTGAAGATGTTGCAAAGCAGTTTTCAGAAGCGTATGAAGCGGATGAGATTGGGCAGATTCTGCAAAAGGGCAGAGTGACCGGAGCGGGAGATCAGAAATATCAGTTGGATCTTTGGACTGCAAACTGGTTTCAGCTCAAAAGAGCCGGGGTACAGCCGGAGCACATCCATCTTTCAGGAGTGTGTACCTGTTGCAATCATGAATTGTTGTTTTCCCATAGGGCAAGCCATGGCAAACGGGGAAATCTGAATGGTTTTTTACGGATCAAAGGTTGAAACGTTGGATAGGACCAAGAGAATTTGAAAAATCTCTTTGGCAATTTACAAAGAATCATAATAAACTAAAAAGAGAGGATGTCATATCCTCTCTTAATATTTGTATCTGTTTTCGAAAAGCTTACTTTCCCTACTCCTGCAGACGCTTTTTCACAAGCTCCTGGATACGGCTGGTTGCATCCAGAATATTATTGACCGATGTGTCATGATTTAAGGTGTCAATGATCAGAGAAATATATGCACTCATATCGACATTGACATAATACTGCTTGTGGAGCAGTTCATTTGGACAATGAACCAGATTTGTTGTGTAAATATTATCGAAAATCCCCTTTTCATAGGCCTCGTCAATTTTTTCAAGTCCGTTGGAGAATAAGCCGAAGGTTGCACAGATGATCACCTTGGCAGCACCACGCTTTTTCAGCTCCTCGGCGGCATCAATGATGGTCTGGCCGGATGCGATCATATCATCTAACAGGATAATGTTTTTGCCGGAAAGATCATTTCCGAGAAATTCCACAGAAACGATCGGATGCTCTCCATTGACGGTAATAGAATAATCTCTTCTGCGGTAGAAGGTCCCCATATTTACTCCCAGCAGGCTGGCATAATAAACAGCGCGCCCCATACCTCCTTCATCCGGGCTGACGATCATGAGATGGTCTGCATCCACCGGCATCTCCGGATTGCGTTCAAAGATCTCGCGGATAAACTGATAAGAGGTGTAGAAGTTATCAAAGCCGTGAATCGGGATCGCATTCTGTACACGGCTGTCGTGTGCATCAAAGGTAATGATGGTCTCCACACCCATTTCCGTCAGCTCCTGCAGTGCCTGGGCACAATCAAGAGATTCATTTGCCGTACGGACATTCTGACGTCCCTCATACAGATATGGCATGATCACGGTGATACGCCGCGGAGAACCTCCACAGGCCATAATAACACGTTTCAGATCCATAAAATGGTCGTCAGGAGACATCTGGGAAATGCTTCCATGCATTTTGAAAAGCTCGCTGTAGTTGACCGTATCTGCAATGATAAAAAGGTCTGTTCCGCGAATTGACTGATTGATCACGGCACGTCCCTCACCGGTGCCGAAACGCGGACAATCATAAGATACCAGATAATCGTCCCTGTCATATTCCTGCATTTTAAAAGAGGACCTGCAGGAGCCAGCCTCGGAAAGTGCCTTGTGACGACGCTCGATGATAAGCTGATTGATCTTCTCACCAAGCTCCTTACAGTTATTTAAGGCAATAATACGAAGAGGTGCTACTAATAAAGAGTCATGATAATTTATGTTTGACATAGTTCTTCTCCAATCTGAAAAATTTCAATCCTATTCAAAAATATATCGCTTTTCGACCTATCCGTCAATGACTGCTTTTTGAATTCTCGGTGAATTTTTCTCAAAGGGCTTTTCATTTTGGGCGGTTTATGATATAAATTAGTATGGCGTTGTATGATTACAGACTATTATATTCGTTAATATTTATAAGATAATTGGAGGTATTATTTTGAGAAAAACAAGTCAGATAGCACTTTCTGTGCTTTTATGTGTAACCGTGGCATTTACTTCAGGCTGCAGCGTAGGAAAGAAGAAAACGGCAGAGAAGGCTGATTCTGAGTACGTGACCCTGGGAGAATACAAAAAGATTTCTGTAAAAAAGTCAGAAATTGATGAACAGGTACAGAAACAGATTGATTCCACACTGGATACCTATGCAGAGTATAAAAAGAAAAAGACCGGCAAGGTAAAAGATAAGGATACCGTTAATATTTATTATGTGGGAAAGGTCAATGGCAAGAAGTTCAGCGGCGGTTCCTGCACCAAAAAAGAGAATCCGGACGGATATAATCTGACCATTGGTTCCGGCACCTTTATTCCGGGCTTCGAAGATGGTCTGATTGGTGCTCAGGTTGGCCAGACGCTGGAGGTAAAGGCAACTTTCCCGGACAGTTATTCCAATAATCCGGATCTTGCTGGCAAAAAGGCAGTATTCACTGTTACAGTGAATTATATCCAGGGGAAAAAGATCCGGCCGGAGCTGACAGATAAGTTTGTGACAAAGAACCTGACTTCTTATAAATCGCTGGAGGATTATGAGTCAACACTCCGCCGGAAATCCACGGAGGATCTGGCATGGGACAGCGTATATAACGCATCGAAGGTCAATGAGTATCCAAAGAAGAGAACAAAGGAGATGTACGATCAGCTCTATACTTCGATCAATTATTATCTGCAGCAGAATAATTATACGATTTCAGATTATCTTTCTGCCCAGAAGACCACTTCCGCAGATTTTAAAAAGGATCTGACCAAGACTGCCAAAGAAGATGTAGGCAAGCAGCTTGTCTATGGAGCAATCGCAGAAAAGGAAAATATCAAGGTTTCCGATAAGGAATACAAAGAGGAATTGAAAAGCTATCTTTCTACTTATAACTGTGATGATGAGGAGGCATTAAATAAGCAGTTCCATAATTTCTACGGAACGGATGCGAAGGATCTGATCATGGATGATCTGTTATATAAGAAGGTGAAGTCTTATCTGGCAGATAATGTCGTAGAGAAGTAATTTTGGGGAAAGGAGACTGCATAAAATGGCAAAACCAATCGTAGCAATCGTGGGACGTCCCAATGTGGGCAAATCCACATTGTTTAATATGATGGTGGGAGAACGGATCTCCATCGTCAAGGATACACCAGGTGTTACCAGAGACAGGATCTATGCGGACGTGACCTGGCTGAATCACAGCTTTACGCTGATGGATACCGGAGGTATTGAACCGGAGACCAATGATCTGATGTTGAAGCATATGCGGGAGCAGGCAGAGATGGCCATCGAGATGGCAGATGTCGTTCTTTTCCTGACGGATGGAAAGACAGGACTGGTGGATGCAGATTATCAGGTGGCAGATATGCTTCGTAAATCCCACAAAAAGGTTGTTCTTGTGGTAAATAAGATCGATAACTTCGAAAAACAGAGCATGGATGTTTACGAGTTCTATAATCTGGGAATCGGAGAACCATTTCCAATTTCCTCCATCGGCAAGATCGGTGTGGGTGAGATGTTAGATGAGATTGTTCATCTGTTCCCGGAGGATTTGGAGGAAGAGGAGGATGAGCGTCCGAGAGTTGCTATTGTCGGAAAGCCAAATGTAGGTAAATCCTCTATTATCAACAAGCTTCTGGGGGAGAACCGCGTGATCGTATCCGATATTGCAGGAACAACCAGAGATGCTGTGGATACGGCTGTGACCTGGGAAGGCAAGGAGTATGTCTTTATTGATACGGCAGGACTGCGGCGTAAAAATAAGATCAAAGAAGAAATAGAGCGTTATTCCATTCTTCGTACGGTGTCTGCCGTGGAGCGTGCCGATGTGGTGATGCTGGTGATCGATGCCACCGAGGGCATCACAGAGCAGGATGCCAAGATTGCAGGAATCGCTCATGATCGTGGACGAGGTATGATCATTGTTGTCAACAAATGGGATGCCGTGGAGAAGGATAATAATTCGGTGAAGAAATATACCAATGATATCCGTAAGGTGCTTTCATTTCTTCCTTATGCAGAGATTGTATTTGTATCGGCAAAGACCGGTCAGAGACTTCCGAAGCTGTTTGACACGTTAGAGGTAGTTATTCAGAATCATTCCCTGCGTATTGCGACAGGTGTGCTTAATGATATTCTCGCAGAGGCAGTGGCAATGCAGCAGCCACCGTCAGACAAGGGACGCAGGCTTAAGATTTATTATATGACACAGGTTAGTGTCAAACCACCGACATTTGCTATTTTTGTAAACAGTAAAAAGCTGATGCATTTTTCATACACCAGATATCTGGAAAATAAAATACGTGAGGCGTTTGGATTCTCAGGAACACCTCTGAAATTCTTCGTGAGGGAAAGGAAGGAAAATTGATCATGGCTGCTTATCTTATCTGCCTGATTGTGGGATACTTCTGTGGATGCATCTCAACAGGATATTTTGTGGGAAAATTTTATCATATGGATATCAGAACGAAGGGAAGTGGAAATGCAGGGACTACCAATGTACTGCGTAATCTCGGCAAGCTTCCGGCTCTGATCACCTTTGTAGGAGATCTGGCAAAGGCAATCGTGCCAATCCTTGTGATCCGTCTGGCGTTCGCACCGGAGCAATGGTACCTCTGGTGTCTGTACTGTGGGCTCGGTGTGGTTCTGGGGCATAATTATCCGTTTTATCTGGGATTTAAAGGTGGCAAGGGTATTGCTGTGACAGCAGCGGTTGTAATGTCTGCGTGTCATCCGCTGATGATCCCGATCGGTCTTGCAATTTTTATTATTATGGTAGCACTGACCCGTTATGTATCGGTGGGATCTCTTTTTGTAGCCTGGTATATTCCTGCCAATACACTTGTATTATACAGGGACAATCCCTATTTCGTACATATGATGGTAGTCAGCCTGATCTTTACGGCTCTGGCATATTTCCAGCACCGCAACAATATCGTCCGGCTGATCCATGGAAATGAAAATCCACTTTGGGGGAAGAAAAAGAACGAACAATAAGTGTATTTATAAAAGTAGATAGGAGAATAGCTTATGAGTAAGGTGAGTTTTCTGGGGGCCGGAAGCTGGGGGACAGCACTGGCAATTATGTTGGCAAAAAATGGACATGATGTAACGCTTTGGTCTGCAATTGAGTCCGAGATTGATATGCTGGCGGAGTACAGAGAGCATAAAAACAGACTGCCGGGAGCAAAGCTGCCGGATTCGATTAAGCTTACGAAGGATCTGAAGGAAGCGTGTACCGGATATGATCTGATCGTCTTTGCAGTGGCATCGCCTTTTGTACGTCAGACAGCCCAAAATGCCAGTCAGTATATCACGGAAGGACAGCGCATTGTAAATGTGGCAAAAGGCATTGAAAATGATACACTCTGCACGTTGAGAGATGTGATCCTTGCGGAGATGCCGCAGGCAGATGTTTCTGTTTTATCCGGACCAAGCCACGCTGAGGAGGTAGCAGTAGGTGTGCCGACGACAGTTGTAGTAGGCTCGGTGAAGAGAGAATCTGCGGAGCTTGTGCAGGAAATCTTTATGAATGACAGATTCCGCGTGTACACCAGTTCAGACATTATTGGGATTGAGCTGGGAGGATCCATTAAAAATGTCATTGCCCTGGCGGCAGGTGTCATAGATGGTATGGGATTCGGAGATAATACCCGTGCGGCATTGATCACAAGAGGAATCACGGAGATCAGCCGTCTTGGTGTCAAGATGGGCGGCCGGATGGAGACTTTTATGGGACTTTCCGGAATCGGAGATCTGATCGTTACCTGTACCAGTGAGCACAGCAGAAACCATACTGCCGGTTATCTCATCGGAAAGGGATATACCACGGAGGCAGCTATGAAGGAGGTCAACCAGGTGGTTGAGGGAGTGCATTCGGCAAGGGCAGCAATGGCACTGGCGCAGAAGTATCAGGTCAGTATGCCGATTGTGGAGCAGATCAATAAGGTTTTATTTGAGAATCTGCCAATCCTGGATGCGGTCCATGGTCTGCTGGTAAGGGACAAGTGCAACGAATATCCGGGACTGGACTGGAACGAATAAATAGCTTTTCCATTCATATAATGTGATACAAGGGTCAAAAGATAGGTAGCAATCCAATCCACGGATCAGATGGAGGTAAAATATCTTTTGAATCTTGCATCATAGGAATGGAGGAGATTATATGCAGCAGATGGATCAACAAATGAATCGTCAGCAGAAAATAATGGCGGCAAAGGCATCTTTTCGACAGACAGGTGACAATGCCGGCTTTTTCTATAGAGGGGACTTCAAAGGAAATTCCTTTGAGGGGGCAGGATCTGTAGAGGAAGAAAATCCACAGACGCCGGTATTTCATTTTGGACTGGTGCGCTTTATGGCGTCACTGATGCTGCTATTGCTTCTTTTGGCAGCATTTTCCAGAGATTTTTCTTATCGGGGCTTTGGGCAGGAGTATGTCCGGAAGTGCATGCAGGACGAGTCAGCATGGAATCGTCTGGAGAGCAAAGTTCAAAAGGTCTGCCGGAATGTCAGTCAAAAGCCGTTTTGGAGTGAGACATTTGAAAAAGAAAGGATTTCAAAATAACATGAGTACGAGAAAATTAGCATTGTCGGATGAAATACTTTTATCGGTGGAAAAACCGGCGAGATATATTGGAAACGAGATTAATATGGTCAAAAAGGATCCGGCGGCGGTGGATGTGCGTTTTTGTATGTGCTTCCCCGATGTGTATGAGATCGGAATGTCTCATCTGGGGATCCAGATCCTTTATGATATGTTTAATCAGTGGGATGATGTTTATTGCGAGAGAGTCTATTCGCCATGGGTGGATCTGGACCGGATTATGAGAGAAAAGCATATCCCACTTTTTGCATTGGAAACGCAGGACCCCATTAAAAACTTTGATTTTTTAGGGATCACGCTCCAGTATGAAATGTGTTATACCAATATTCTGCAGATTCTGGATCTGTCAGGAATTCCTCTGAAAGCGTCAGAGCGTACCATGGAAGATCCGTTTGTGATCGGAGGTGGTCCGTGCAGTTACAATCCGGAACCGATCGCAGATTTCTTTGATATGTTTTATATTGGAGAGGGAGAGACACAGTACCGCCGGATGATGGATGAGTACAAGGAATGGAAGAAATCAGGAGGAGACCGTATTGCTTTTCTCAAAAGAGCAGCGCAGATTCCGGGTATCTATGTGCCAATGTTTTATGAAGCATCCTACCATGAGGATGGAACGCTGGCATCCTTTGAACCGATTGTGCCGGAGGCGCCAAGAACGGTTATGAAGGAAGTAGAAATGGATATGGAGCATACCTATTATCCGGAGAAGCCGTTAGTACCGTACATCAAGGTGACACAGGACCGGGTGGTTCTGGAGATCCAGAGAGGATGTATTCGTGGCTGCCGTTTTTGTCAGGCAGGGGTACTTTACCGGCCGATCCGTCCCCGTAAGCTGGAGTTTTTGAAGGAGCGTGCCATCAAGATGCTGGAGTCTACCGGTCATGAGGAGATTACTCTCAGCTCATTAAGCTCCAGTGATTATAAGGAGCTGCCGGAGTTAGTGTACTGGCTGATTGACGAGTGCAGCAAAAACGGGATCAATATTGCACTTCCGTCTCTGCGTATTGATGCATTTTCTCTGGATGTTATGTCTAAGGTGCAGGATGTGCGAAAGAGCAGTCTGACCTTTGCTCCGGAGGCAGGATCCCAGCGAATGCGAAATGTCATTAATAAGGGACTGACCGAGGAAAATATTCTGAATGGCGCCATGGATGCCTTCCGGGGAGGCTGGACCCGTGTGAAGCTTTATTTTATGCTGGGACTGCCGGGAGAGACCTATGATGATATTGAGGAAATTGCCATTCTGTCGGACAAGATTGCCAGAGAATATTATACGATCCCGAAGGAAGAGAGAAAAGGCAAGGTTAATATCGTAACAAGTACTTCGATCTTTGTGCCAAAGCCGTTTACACCGTTCCAGTGGGCAAGAATGAATTCCCAGCAGGAGGCAGTAGAAAAGAGAAATTTCCTGCTTGGCAAGGTCAAGAGCCAGCTTAATGCAAAGAGTATTAAATATAATTGCCATGATGCAGATGTATCTGTCCTGGAGGGCGTATTTGCCAGAGGAGACCGCAGGCTGAATGATGTGATCCTGCAGGCATATCAAGAGGGGTGTATTTATGACGCATGGACAGAATATTTTAAATATGATGTTTGGCAGAAATCATTTGCGGATCATCACCTGACCATGGATTTTTACAATGACAGGGAACGCAGTGAGGACGAGCTGTTTCCATGGGATTTTATTGACTGCGGTGTGACGAAGAGCTTTTTGCTGCGGGAGTATCACAGAGCCAAAGAGGCGGTTGTGACACCAAACTGCCGCCAGCAGTGTGCCGGCTGCGGTGCTGCACGTTTTGGTGGTGGTGTCTGTACCGAAAAAAGGGAAAATGTTGTCTGACAGAGCAGATCAAGTTGAAATGGAAAGGCATGGTTATAAAACATGAAAGCAAGAATTAAATTTTCAAAATGTGGATCGATGCGGTTTATCGGACATCTGGATGTAATGCGTTATTTCCAGAAGGCATTCCGGCGGGCGCATATTCCGGTAAGTTACAGTAAAGGATACTCGCCGCATCAGATCCTTTCTTTTACCTCTCCGCTGGGAATTGGTCTCACCAGTGATGCAGAATATATGGATATGGAGCTGGAGGAGTGTCCGGAGCCGGAACGTATGGTAGACTGGATCAATTCCCAGATGAATGACGAGATCCGGGTGAAGGATTTTGTCCTGCTGCCGGATGATTCCAAACCATCTATGGCGATGTTAGCGGGCTGTGATTATCTGGTGGCGTTAAAGCCGGACAAGGTGTCCGTATTTCGGGACAGGGCAGATATGGAGCTGGTTTTGGCGGATTTTCTGGCACAGCCGGAGATCCTCGTGACCAAAAAGACAAAGCGGTCGGAGAAGCAGGTAGATATTAAGCCGAATATTTATTATCTCAGTGCTGCGATGGAGGACTTTCAGACACAGACAGGCAGGGAATATGGCAGCCTGTGTCTTGATACAGAGGAATATCAGCCGGTGTTCTACTGTCAGTTGACCGCAGGAAGTGTGCTAAACATCAAGCCGGAGCTTGTGATGCAGGCACTGTGCCAATTTGTGGACACACCGTATGATCCGCTGGATTATCAGATCCATCGTCTGGAAATGTATGGGGATGCCAACGGCAAAAAAGGAGAGATCCATCTTCTCCATGATGAGGTGCCGTGCGAGCTGGTGCCATTGTCGGAGTATCTGAAATGATGGGACTTGAGAAATGTAATATATAATAATACTGCTGAAAACATTTTTAAAAAATATCCGTAAAAGGAAAGGAGGACGCCGTCATGGAGCTTTTACTCACCAGAAAAGAAAATAAAATATTGTCTATTCTCGCCGATGAGAGACGGCTTCTCCAGATACACGCAGAGAACATGGAAGAGGATCCGAGGACGGCTGTAGTTGGTGATATTTACGTGGGAAAGGTTCGTAATGTGGTCAAAAATATCAATGCGGCCTTTGTGGAATTTGCCAAAGGTCAGATGGGATATCTTTCTCTGGGGGAGAAGGTGGCGCCGATTCATACAGCCGGGGGCAGAACGGATGACGGACGGGTTCTCATTGGGGATGAGATCATTGTCCAGGTGAAACGGGAAGCACTTAAGACAAAGCCGCCGGCATTGACCGGAGCCATCGACCTGACCGGCAGATATGTGGTGCTTACCGTAGGAAAAAGCGGATGCAATGTCTCCAAAAAGATCAAGGATAAAGAAAAGAGAACATATCTGCTGGAGCTTTTAGGAGAATATCAGCAGGAGGGCTTTTTGCTGATTGCCAGAACAAACAGTGCCGGGGCATCGGAGGAGACTCTCCGGCGGGAGATTGCAGGGCTGCTGCGGCGTTATGAGGCAATCTGTAAAGACGGAATGCATAAGGTGGTGTTTAGCTGTCTGGAGCAGGCACTTCCGGCGTATCTTGCAGATATCCGGGATGGCTATGCCGCTGAGGTGGAGAGGATCGTGACGGATGATCTGGAAATGTATGAGCAGGTATCCGGGTATCTGAAGGTAAATGATCCGGGTCAGCTTGGAAAGCTTGTAATGTGGAACCCGGCACATGGAAAGCTGGATGCGGTTTATAACGTCACTAAGACGCTGGAACATGCCATGATGCCAAAGGTATGGCTCAAAAGCGGGGCATATCTTGTGATACAGCCCACAGAGGCTCTGGTATCCATTGATGTCAATACCGGAAAGGCTATCTCTAAAAAGAAGGATGTACAGAAGACCTTTTACAAGATCAATGTTGAGGCGGCAAGAGAGATTGCATTGCAGCTTCGTCTGAGGAATCTGTCCGGGATCATACTGGTGGATTTTATTGATATGGAATCCGGGCAGGATCAGAAAAGTCTGCTGGAGCTTTTAAGACAGGAAGTCCGGAGGGATCAGGTACAGACAACCGTGGTGGATATGACAAAGCTGGGATTGGTGGAAATTACACGCAAAAAGGTTCGCAAAAGTCTTTATGATCAGATAAATGAAAGGCAGGGTGAATGATTTGACGCAGGATGAGATTATTATCAGAAAAGGAATCGTCCATATACTGGATGCAGAACTGGGATATCCTGTATTTTCCGAAGAGCTTTTAGATTTGTCACCGGATACAAACGATTTCTTTCGTGGATTAATATATAAAATTATGTCCGGAGATGAGATGAAGAAATGCTTCTTTGATGGATTTGAAGAAAGCAGTGAATTTACGGAAGAATCCGGTGCTGCTGAGACGGAGGAGATGCCATGGGAGAGTGACGGGGCCGATCCGGATAAGCAGACAGGGGAAAGCGCAGAATCGGTGGATTTTCTGATGGAAGCCGGAGGTGCCGAGGCAGACGAGCTGGAGACGGCAGAGAGCGTGTCTTATGCGCAGACGGATGTCTATGCCCTTGTGAAGGAGTTTTCTGAGGATAATATGGTGGAGGACAGCAAAAAGCTTGCCAAAGCATTATATGATATTATGAATGCCAATGTGACGATTCCATCGGCGGATTTTGCGGTTGTGACCTTTCAGGTACACTCTGTCCAGTATTTGGGACTGCTTAAAATGAACTACAAGGAAAGCTATGTGCACATGACACAGAACGAAGAGGGACGAAATGTTAATCAGATTATCCGCTATCGTTCCATGCTTCCTTCTGCGACGACGAAACTGTCAGAGGCAGTGATCATTGATCTGTCTGATTACAGTGTACAGGTCATCGAGAAGAAATATGAGATCAATGGAAGTAAAGTAAATTATCTGTCGGAACTTTATCTGCATTGTCATGCGGCAATGTCCTCCAAGACGAAGCTGGACATAGTGGTCAATGCGGTGAAGCAGGTGAATAATAAGCATTATTCGGAAGAACCGGTAAAGCAGTTAGAAGCAAAACGTGTGATCAAAGAGGAGATGGAAGAGACCGGTACAGTCAGTGTGGAAAAGGTCAGTGAAAAGCTTTACGGGGATGTGCCGCAGATCAAGGAAGAGTTTGACAAAAAAATGGAAAAGTACCATATGGAGACGGCGGAGGTAACACCACAGAGTGAGCGCACCACCAAAAAATTTGAAAAGCAGTACCTGAAAACGGACACCGGCATTGAGATCGATATTCCGATGGAGCAGTATCAGGATGCGGATCAGGTGGAGTTTATCACGAATCCGGACGGAACGATTTCCGTTTTGATCAAGAATATTAACAAGATCACGACAAGGTAAATATAGATGCTATAAATACTATAGATAATTTATGGATAGTTTGATATTTCAAAAATAAAATGGAAAGGAGAAGTTCTTGAACATAAATGAAACATTAAAACACTACTTTGGTTACGACAGCCTGCGTCCAGGACAACAGGAATTGATAGAAGGAATTCTACAAAGAAAGGATGTCCTCGGTATTATGCCAACA
>OIWV01001703.1_pt1 | contig 17887 bp, 19 predicted proteins | sample 1587751 | NCBI WGS metagenome assembly OIWV01 (sample SAMEA3888913, study PRJEB22519) | human gut metagenome | biome: human gut; feature: human-associated habitat; material: faeces | place: Denmark | collected 2010
CATGACCGAGATCATGCCTGTTCCAAGAAATTTGATTTTACTGTCTTACCAGCAGAGATCCTTTGGGCGGCAGTTTTTTATTGCAGTGCGTCAATGTAAGCGTTCAGCGCGGCAAAATCGCCGCGGGGATAGGCGTTCAGGTCGCGGTTTTTCGCGTTGATGAGACAGTCGGTCAAAAGAAAGACATCCATCCCGACCTCGCGTGCAGCCATGTCCTCGGTCGCGTCGTTGCCGACCATCAGGCACTCCTCCGGCTTGACGCCGAGCGTGCGCGCGACCTCGAGGTAGTAAGCAGGATTCGGCTTGCAGAAGGTCGAGGCCTCGTAGGTCGTGTAAATTTCAAAATCCTCCGGCACAAGGCCCGCCCAGCGGATGCGGTTCTCCGTCGCCATGTGGGGAAAGATCGGATTCGTCGCCAGCGCAACGCGGTAGCCGCACTCTTTGAGCTTATGGACCGTCTCCGCCGACGCGGGATTAAAGCCGCAGATGTCGCGCGCGGCGTTGAACTCATTGGCGTAGAAATCCTCGAAAAGGCCCTGGTCGCTTTGGCACTTTTCCTCGCCGTAGATCGCCGCGAACTTCTTCCAGAAGGCCTGCTCGTTCGTGCAGCTGCCGTCGTTTTTGACCATAGCCGCCGTGCCCGCCCAGATGGCGTCGACGAGGGATTTGGGCTCGTAGCCGTAGGGCGCGAGCTTTTTGGCGAGGAACTTAAAGTATCCGGTCGTGAACGCCTCCTGATCCATCGGCAGCAGCGTCCCGTCCAGGTCGAATAAAATGGTGGTGATGTTCAATGCGAGTCTCCTTAGGGGTAAATTACGGCAGCAGCGTTCCGCTGCGCAGGTCGATCTTGAGCGTGACGGTCGCCTGACCGGCACTGTCCGTCCGGCGGGCGGAGAGCGTCAGCACACCGCCGCTGAGCACGGGCGCGTTCTCGCTGTCCTGACAGTCAAAGTAGTATTCGCCGTCAGAAAAGAGCTCTTGTGCCTTGATCGTCACCGCCGCCTCGCCGCTTCTGCGGTAGACGAAGGTCGCACCGGCCACATTGGAATAGGGAACGCCCGCGTACTCAGACTTGTCCGCGCCGTAAAAATACGTCTTCTGCACCAGCGCGGCAGACGGCGCGGAGCTTGCAAGCAGCGCGTCCTCGAGCTCGGGCCGGAACTGCTCGGCCGAACGGATGCTCAGGCCGCTTTTGGCGTCAAAGTGATACTCCCAGCCAAACTCCTCCACGGCAAAGCGCCACGTGAGCGGGAAATAGGTCACGCCGCGGAAGTTAAGCAGCGGGTACGGCTCGGCGGAATTGTCGAGGCATTTGCCCTTGTCCACCGTGTTGACGGCGATCTGATAGTCAGCGACGGTCGCCTTGGCGGTCACGGTATTTTTACTGGTCGCAGGCGTGTCGGTCCACGTGTCCTCGCTCGCGTCGCTGTAGCCGACAAACAGCGTGCCCTTGGGCTCGGTCTGATACCAGTTGCTCTTGAGGTGCAGGAAGCGCGAGGCGTGGTAGGTCATGGGGAAATACGTAATATCGCGGTAGACGATCAGCGGATATTCGCTGTGCGCGCTGTCGATCTTGGTATCGTTGAGCGTAACGGCAAACGTCGGGAGCGTGACAGTGACGGTTTTGCCCTTGTCCGCCGCCAGCGCGGAGCTCTGCAGCAGCAAAAGCAAGGCGAGCATAAGAGTCAAAAACTTGCAGCGTTTCATACGGCATTCCTCCTGAGTATTGATAAGAGAATTTTACCATGATTTTCAGAGCGCGTCAATTCGTACGGCCCCGGGAAAGAGCAAATGAAAAGAGACAGCTTAAAGCCATCTCTTTTTTGGTGCCTCGTCGGGGATTCGAACCCCGGACACCCTGCTTAAAAGGCAGGTGCTCTGCCAACTGAGCTAACGAAGCATATTCTATTCCAAACCACCGAAGCGGTAAAAATCTGGCAGGGATGGCTGGACTCGAACCAGCGAATGAGGGAGTCAAAGTCCCTTGCCTTACCGCTTGGCTACACCCCTATTGGGAAGAGAGGGCTGGGGCCAAATCCCATCCCTCTCTTTTTGTGGGGTGGGTAAAGGGACTCGAACCCTCGACACCCGGAACCACAATCCGGTGCTCTAACCAACTGAGCTACACCCACCACATATTCTGTATCCGTGCGATATTTGCTGCTTTGCTGAGGGGCGCCTTGTAAATGGTACGCCAGGAGGGATTCGAACCCCCGGCCTACTGCTTAGAAGGCAGTTGCTCTATCCAACTGAGCTACTGGCGCGAATTGAATGGAGCAGGTGACGGGAATCGAACCCGCATCCCCAGCTTGGAAGGCTGGTGCCCTAGCCATTGTGCTACACCTGCATGCGCCCTCCGCAAAAATCGTCAGCTCTGTTATAATAGCATCAGTGTCCCGTTTTGTCAACGTTTTTTCAGAATTTTTCTGCGCTTTTTTATGTTATCTGAGTAGAGCGTGCAAAAGCCTTGCACCGTCAGCACTTTCCGGCCGCGCGAACGCGCCGCACAGCCGCTCAGGATGCCACTGCACGGCAAAGACGGGGAGCGTCCTGTGGCCGACGGCCTCGACCGTGCCGTCCTCCGCGCAGGCGAAGACCTGAAGCCCCGTCCCCAGCCGCCAGACGGCCTGATGGTGTGCACTGTTGACCGTGCAGCGCGTGCCGTACAGCTCGCGCAGAAGGCCCGGCGCGGTGTTGATGGCATGCAGCCGGTCAACGCCGTCAATTTGACTGTGGCCCTCGATGTGCTGACGCAGCGTGCCGCCAAAATAGACGTTGAGGACTTGCAGCCCGCGGCAGATGCCGATGACTATCTTTCCCGCGCACAGGAAGTTGTCAATCAGCGTGAGCTCACGCGCGTCGCGTGCTTCGTCGAGATCTTCCGAGCCGTTCAGTGCTTGACCGTAAAAGCGCGGGTGCATGTCGCCCCCGCCGGGCAGCAGCAAAACGTCCGCGTTCTCCGGCGTTTCGGCGAGCGGCGCACCGACCAGCGCGAGCGCATTTTCGTAATTTTTCAGGCGTACCGATAAATAGACAGTCTTCATACGCACAGAATATGCCCCGAATGCGAAAAAAGACCTTGCAAGACGCAAAAAGTTATGGCATAATAGTTTGGCTGATAACAGCGAACTGAATATGCAGCGGTATCGAAGTGGTCATAACGGGGCTGACTCGAAATCTACTCCCGTTAGAGCCGCCAAAAAATCTCCAATCCCTTGTGTTTCAAGCACTCACCGGGTTTTATTGAAGTTCATATTTTTGCTTGTTCTATCCTGTTTTTCTATCCTATTCCTGACCTTGTTTTTTCAAGGATTTAGGATAGAATAGGGATCGACATATTTGGAGGGCTATCGAAGAGGTCATAACGAGAACGACTCGAAATCGTTTGGCCGGTGTTGAGCCGACCCGTGGGTTCGAATCCCACGCCCTCCGCCATAGAAGCTATCAACCTCGGTTGGTAGCTTCTTTTTTATACCCCGAGATGGAAATTGCTTTCCATTGCGCTTGCAGATGTGAGCTTTGATGAGTAATCAAGGTGCGCGTAGATATTTGCTGTGGTTGAAAAATCGCTATGTCCTAACCATTCTTGAATATGTTTCATGGGGACACCGCTGGCCAGCAGGAGGCTCGCACAGCTATGCCCTTACGGTATAATTACGACAAACCGGAAAAGCCCCGTATATCAAGGGTTTTCGGTTATCTGGCAAGGTTTTTCATCCTTTTCCAAACCGAAAAATCGAGCCGCGAAGTAGTTATATCGTAGGGGGTGTTATAGTAACGACAAAAACTAAATACCGTTTGGGCGGGCTGTCAGCCCGTCCAAGAAATCAGGACATTTCCTCTGAAAAGAAGAAATGTCCTTTTTTTGTACCCAAAATCAGATGCCGACAGGAGGAACACAATGCCTGAAAAAACCGTGCAGAAGGAACCGGGCAAAAAGCCCGCGCCATCCAAAAAGCCGAAACCGCAGCAGGAAGTAGTTGTTCAGATTCCACTCTCCGAGCTGCATCCGTTCCCGGATCACCCCTTTCAGGTGCGGGAGGATGCATCCATGCAGGAAACCGCCGAAAGCGTTAAGGAATACGGCGTCCTCGTCCCCGCGCTGGCGCGGCCACGGGAGGACGGCGGTTATGAGCTGATTGCAGGCCACCGCCGCAAACACGCCTGCGAGCTGGCTGGGCTGGCCACCATGCCCGTCATTGTCCGCAACATTGACCGGGACGCTGCCACCATCATCATGGTGGACAGCAACCTTCAGCGTGAGAACATTCTCCCCTCCGAACGCGCCAAAGCCTACAAGATGAAGATGGAGGCCATCAAGCGGCAGGGCGCACGAACGGATCTGACTTCGCCGAAAATTTCGGCGAAGTTCCGCAGCGATGATGAAGTTGGTCAGGATGCCGGTGTGAGCGGAGATACCATCCGCAACTACATCGCCTTGACGCAGTTAGTCCCGGAGCTTCAGCAGATGGTGGACGAGAAGAAAATCGCCCTCAGTCCCGCCTATCAGCTTGCGGCGCTGACACCCAAGGAACAAGGGCTGCTTCTGGAAACCATCGACAGCGAACAGACCACCCCCTCGCTCTCGCAGGCGCAGCGGATGAAAAAGCTCAGTCAGAGCGGCGAGCTGAACGAGGACACCATGCTCTCCATTATGATGGAGCAGAAGAAACCGGAGAAAAACGACATCACCCTTTCCGGTGAAAAGCTCCGCAAATACTTCCCGCGTTCCTATACCCCGTTCCAGATCGAGAACACCATCTTCAAATTACTGGACGCATGGCAGAAAAAGCGCCAGCGCGACCAGAGCCGTTGAGCGGACAAGCAGTTTGTTTGTCCGCTATTTTCATGCCAAAAGGAGGACGCCATGTATATCAACACGTTCAAATACACGCCCAAAGATGTGAGCTGCCAGCTCTGTACCGAGTATGTGAAAAAGCTGGGCTGTACCGCCCTGCGCTGCCCGTGGCTGGCCGAGCGCATTGAGGCCGGTGTGGTCGGCTACCGCGAGGCAGTCTTAGAGACATTCCCCCATGAACGCCGCCTGTTCCAGCGCCTGAACCTGCTGATCAAGCACTATCCCGGAAGCCTTTGGAGCAACGAGCAGCATGAGCGCCGAATGCAGTATCAATGTGCCGTGCAGGGCTAGTAATAGCATTAAGAGTCGCTCGGCCTTGACAAATAGCCTGACCGGAATCAGAAATTTTTACAGTCGTAGCAAGACTGTGAATATAGGTTAGCCTACGTTGAATAGTGTCGCCGTTTAGCGTGTCTGGCGCAGCAGCAGAAGCAGACGAAGCCAACAAGCAGACGATAGTAATCAAAGCCAAGACATAAGTGAATGTACGTTTTTTCATTTGTAGAATGCCTCCGTATATTAGTATTGAGGTTATACCTCTATATAAGGAGACACCAAATAACAAAAAACGCAACTACTCTCTTAGGAACTTGTGCCTATGAATTTCACCCCATCCGCCAGTGTTAAAATAGTCTCTCGGTCAACATTATATCCTCTAATTAGTATAAATTTGCTTTGATCAGTGTCTCCCCAAACAACATCTATACTGTTCACAACGATACCACTATCGAACTCATTCTGCTTCTCAACAAGGAGCCCCTCATATCCATGAATTCTCATATTTGTCAGTTCAGCATCTTCGGTATCAATAATATATTCATCACCGTCAGATATTTCAAATATATCAAACAAAATCGTGGCTCCATCTGCATTGATGTATTGAATATATCCGCTGCTTTGACCACCGCCTTGGTATTCAACCGTAAAGCCTTCTGGGACATTTGGAAAATGGTAACCACAAAGTAAGTTCATTGTTTCTGTAGACAAATCAGAAAAGTCTGTTTGATTTGGAGCCATCTGACTTTCCCTTAATGTCAGGGTACTAAAGGTATCAGATACTTCAATTAACAAATTAATAGTCTTTGAGCGAATTTCCGAACTGGCTGCGAACGCTGTAACAAATAGCAATGCGCACATGACTGCGATCATTGCAACCCTGTTTAGCACCCGATAGGTAATTCTGCCTACGGTGTGGCGGCGCTCCTTTGCAAATCCTCGTTTGATCGTTTGGATGCAGCGATAGTCTACAGCCTCCGGAACCGCGGCTAAGGGGTCCTGCTTCAGCCGTTCATTTTCCTCCAACATCTTTTTACCTTCAGTTTCGATGACATCTTCCATTAAAAAGGCAAAAAGCGCATCTTCATATCTTTCTCGCAACTCATCACGTCGGTTCATATTTACAACGCACCTTCCTCAAACTTCATAACCAGAGCAAACGCTCTGCGCCGCGCTCGTGTTAATTTCATTCGGATACTGTCTGACTTACAATTTAATGTGCTCGCAAGCTCTTTATCTGAAGCTCCGATTATGTAGCGGCCTTCCAACAAGAACCGATCCTCCTGCGAAAGCTGAGACCAGACTTCGGATAAAAGATTCCGCTGAGAGACTATCAACGATAGATCTTCCAAAGATGGTATATCTTCGTCGAGCGAATCAGAATGTTCGCCCTCTAATGCTTGCTGCCTTAAATAATTTATGGCGGCATTTCTAACAGTAGAGACAATATACGCCGTCAAAATGCAACGGTCAAACTGGCGTAATTTAGAGATTTTTTGCATTAGTCCAACCAGCGCATTTTGAACAATATCTTCGCAATCTGTTTGGTTTGATGTGTACTTCCTAGCTGTTGAAAACATTAGTCTATGGAACTCTTCGTAAAGCCAGATCATATAACTTTTGTCATCTGGATCGTCTATGTATGTATTGATAATGGCAAGCATAAAATTGACTCCTGGTATGATTCTGCCTTATAAGGGAGGAGACACTGCAAGTTGGCTATTTGCAACAGCACAAAATAACGCGCATACTACACGGACATCTATTGCCGTATTTAAGTACGGTAAAACAGAATAATTTCAAAAAAATTAGAGTTTAGAGCATAAATAGTGTGATTTTGCCGTATCGAACTCCTGGAAATATATAATATTAAATTATCACAAAACGGGGGAGTTAGCAATGGCAAACTTGGGGGAACTATTAGCTGAACTTCGCCATGATTGGGGTCTAAAGCAGGAAGAACTGGCGGATATTTTGCATCTCTCCAAAAGCACAATCTCAAGTTATGAACGTGGGCAGCAGTTACCTCCGCTTGATAAATTGGTGTGCTTAGCAGACTTCTTTCATGTGACGACAGATTATCTCTTGGGACGCTGCGATGTGTCTGTTTCTCCAGATTCATTGAATGCGGAACTTTTACCGCATAAGACAGCTGCCAGTGTAATTCGAGATATTGGAAATTTAAGCTCAGAACAGAAGCGGGCACTTGCTGTTATCATAAATGACATGAAAAAACTAAGCACGATCTTAGGGGAGGTTCAATAACTCAAAGTATGGTTCCCTTTTGTATACTAGCTATAGAAAATGAAGATGACCGAGAATTTATGACTCGGTTGTATTTAGATTACAGCCGCCTGATGCAACAGCAAATCACTAAAATTGTCCAAGACGAGTGGGCTGCGGAAGACTTGATGCAAACTACCTTAGTGAAACTCATTGACAAGGTACAAGATTTGCGCACTAAAGACCGGAATCATCTGATCAACTACATTATCTCTGCCTGCAAGAATCAAGCACGAAATTATATGAGAGATAAGAACAGGCACGCAGAATACTCCATTGATGAGTATCTTGATACGCCAAACCCCCATGATGGAGCGGATGAAATTGAAATGCGATTAGCGTACACAGATGAACTGGAGCATTTATCCAAAGTTTGGCCGAAGTTAGATGGGCGAAGTCGTTATCTGTTGGAAAGCCATTATATATTGGAAAAATCGCCGTATGAGATAGCAGCAAATTTAGGAATCAAGCCGGACAGTGTCAGAATGGCATTGACACGAGCTCGAAAAGCTGCATATGCACTGTTAGCAAAAGAATAGTCCATTCAAAAGAGGGAGCACCTGCACGAAGGTGCCCCCTCAAAATTTTAGTAAAATTATCGAAAAAGGTGTTGCAAACTTCCTCAGTTATTGTTTCTATTAATAGGATTAACATAAAATCATGGGGGAGGTGAGGCCAATGTATCAGTAATCGTCGCAGTTTTTGACTATGTTCAGAAATTGCTGTAGTTGCAATTCGAATACGAAAATCAACTATCTTCGAAGAACTATAGTTATATTTTGTCACAGATAGTGTCGAACACCTAAAAATAGGCGCAAAAATTGCAGGAGATAAAACTGATGAGAAAGAATACTAAGAAATTGTCCACTCTTGGATTAGCATTAGCATTACTACTTTCTATTTTCACTACAAGCGCTTACGCAGTATCCCTGCCTACATCCGAAGTAACGTCCGAACCTGTGACAGGCGAAACATCTCAGTTGGATGATTCCATTATTGCTGAAGCAACGACAGAGGACGCTACAGATACTACGAATCTGTTGGATGGCGTCATTGGAGAGGGAAAAACTGTATCATCCGAAGGTTCCTATGATTATCAATATTGGAAGTTGGAACTCTACGGAAGCGGTGCATCCTGTTGGACTCGTCTGAATTATGGCGGAACTGCAACTCTGATTGAAACTAATCTTGTTGTCGAACGCAGCAAGGGCACTGGGGGTCACTATGACTACTATACGCTTCACAATACGAATCGCTCCGCATCTACATGTTATAGCCGCTGGGATGACGGGTCAGATTTCGTAGCCCGTTCAGCGACTGGCTCTGGAGTAATTAACGGTACAACCGTAGATACGCTTAGCGTAAGTGGGTGGTGGTAAAATGTCGCACAGAGGTGACAAATATGGAATAGCCGCATTGCTGTTTCTGCTTTTGACGTTGCTTTCTTCCTGTGGGCAGCCTACCGGTCAGAATGTAGCGGCTGTTGACTATAATCAATATATTTCTGCGCACGGAGCAGTTGCCTACACAGAAAATTTGTATATTTTCTTTGAGAACGGCTATCTAACCTACATAGATTGCTCCAATCCATCCCAATCGTCCCCTCTGTGCTTTCAAGCGGACTGCAACCATAGGAGCAGCACTTGCACCTCTTGGCTTAATACGCCATCAAGGGCTATCTATGCCTCGGGAGATAACCTATATTACATCGATTTGGACAAAAGTAAAACGCCCGGACTGTATCGTATGGATCTCAGTGGTGGCAGGCGAGAACGAGTAAAAGATCTGGAAATATTAGAAAACGATTATTGGCCAGGAATTTCCACGTTTGGCTACTCCTTCCGGGTATATGGTTCCTACTTGGCTGTAGAATTGAATCTTCTAAAGAATGATTCGCGGCAAAGCATGATTTACCTTACGAGAATTGATGACAGGAGTGAGGGCACTTTTGTGTTTGAAGGAAACGAAAACGGCGATGTGTTATATACTGCCATAGAATTCCGGGAAGACTGGATGTTTGTGGCGGAGAAAAATACCGCCGCAGGAACAAATACTCTATTGGGTTATGATCTCTCGAAGCAAAGTGCAGTCCCCCTTGTGGAAGGCTGGGATATAAATAACAGCTTTACCATGCAGGACAATGTGCTCTATTGGACAGTGACCGGCGAAGGAATCTATTCCATGGATATAGAGGAAAAATCTATAGTAAAGTACCGGGATTTAGACCCTGTTTTGGAGTACGGTGCTACAGCTTATGATGACCAGTATCTCTATCTGACAAACGCGATTCGCTATATGGATTATCAGGGCACCGTCCCGGCGGAGGGCAGGGGGATCATGGTATATGATTTTCATGGAAATTTGCAGCAGTTCATTCCCATGACACAGGAAGTAGGAAATGCCATGTTCCTCCTTTCTACCCCGGATTACGTCTTCTTCTATGATGACAGTACACACTCCTGTCATCCAGCTTGGTATATAGAAAAATCCGCTATAGCCTCCAATTCGGCTAAGATGCTCCCTGTGGAGTAATTGCGATGTCAGAATGGAAAAGGATTTTTCTCAACCGAATCTGGCTGGGAACTGCGGCTCTGTCTCTTTTGTTTAGTCTGGTCATTTACGCAACGGCTCAATCCTCTCGGGTGGGTAGTTCGGTGCTCGCTTACAGGGAGCATACAAATCAATGGACGCAGATTCTTTCTGTTGTTTCCCCCGAAGACGGCCTTGCTCTGTTAGAGCGGGAAAACCAGACCTTGCAGGGATGGAATACTGCAAGGATGCTAGTCCAGTTGGAAGAATGGCAAGGGCAAATAGACGAGGAAATACTGAACCGCTATCGGGAGCAGTACGAAAATCTGGATGAAATGCTCCACGCCGTGCGGAGCGAAACTGCGCCAGAGTTGGACATTGCTGTTCAAGAGTCGGTGGCCCGCTGGATAGATCGGATAGTTTATCAGATGGGCTATGCTGAGTTTGTGCAGTCGGTGTCGACGCAGGCTGCCGCCATCCGACGCAGCCCAATGTTCTCTGATTCCAACACCTTTGTATACCGCAACGCAGATCGGACGGAAGCAGACTATCTATCAACGACAGAAATACATCTAAAACTGTTACCAGGCGATGTGATTGAGTCGGTAATGGAGAACCATGTTGCCATGGTTTTCAGTCTGTTTTTAATGATGGTAACTATCGCACTAATTGTGGAACCTAAGAGGCTGGGGCTGGAAGCCTTGGAACAAAGCTGCGCCAGCGGCAGGGAAACTCTGGCCGGATGGAGGATTGGTGCAGTCGCTGTATCCGCGGTTGTGACTACAGTGTTGATGCAGGGCGGAATGTTTTTGCTGGGGATGCTGCTCTACCAACAGCCGATAGCGTTAAACGCTCCTGTGCAATCCATACCGCTTCTCCAGCACTGGGCAGCTCCAACTACGGTAGGAGTCTTCTTACTTTGGTATTTATTATTCAGTGCGGCAGGACTCTGGGCCATCGGACTACTACTGTGGCTGGTTCTGTCTCGGATGCCATCTCTTCCAGTCGGGCTAACCCTATGCGGCGGAATTTTATTCCTAGAGTACAACTGGATTCAGCGGTATGGGGTAAACGATGCTCTGTATCCTCTGTCTGGCTTTAATCTTTTCCGCCTACTCTTTCCGGCAGAAGCAGCAGAACGCTATCTGAACTATAATTTATTTGGTTTCCCAGTACGAGAGCGAACTGCTCTTTCCATCATTTTGGCAACGCTGATCTTAGCCTGTTCTACCGTGATCTTGCTTTCTGTTCATTTCGCCTTGGGGAATCGAAAAAATGGCACTGTGGCCAAGGCTTTCTACGCCTTGGCCAACAGGGTGCATTTATCTTGCCGCCCCAAGCCAGCGTTGGTATATGAGGCGAAAAAGCTTCTGCTGTACAGCGGCGGACTGCTCTTCTTAGCAGTAGCTGTGGTATTTCTGCAGACACAGATGGCACCTCCTATATCTCAGAGTATGCAGGAATCCCAACTAACCCAGTACGTCTGTACCTATGCAGGGCCGGTAGACAAGGAAGTGCTGGTACAGATTAAAATTGACAGACAAGGTGCCGCACAAATCTATGCCGAAGCATCGGAAGATGAGAGCAAGGCTCTTTTCCTGGAATATTATGCGGCGCGGTGCTGGGCGTTAGACGAGTTGAGCATACGGTACGAGGAACTACTGGATTTGCAAACCGCAGGGGAAAAAGGGCTGAAATTGGTGAATGAGCTGCCCTTTGATCAGATTTACGGTGAGACAGGTGCAAATTTTCGACTTGCATCCGCCTGTGCCGCCCTGTTAGCCCTATGCCTGACGATTCCCGGTGTCTTCTGGCTGGAACGACGTTATGGTATGGAGTTGGTGTTACTCAGCACTCCAACGGGACGTAATACCCTCTGGCGATGGAAAGTCATACTCGTTCTCTGCGTATCCGCTGTTATCTGGCTTGCTTGGAGCTGGCATGAGCTGTTTCTGTTTCAACGCCTCGGTGGTTCTTGGGACGTCTGCTTATCCAATGCAGCCAGTCTGCACCATTGGGACTCCCGCTTGGGGAGTGGTTCATTACTGGCATATCTGCTAAGTTTCTATGGCTTCCGTTTGGCGGGACTTTTGTCAGCTGGCAGCGTGGTGATGTGGATATCCTCCATATTTTCTTCCTTGCTTCCAGCTGCTGGGATAAGCGTTCTTGTGCTTTTGTTTCCCACTCTGCTGACTCAGATGGATGTTTCTTTCCTTGAATACGTGTCCTGGGCAGTGAAACTCATGGGGAATGGCTTGGCTATTCACTGGACAGACGCTCTTTGTCTTGGACTCTGGATTGCTATGGGCGCAGCTGCGCTGGCCGCTTCGCGGCATCAGTGGCGGAGGTATCGCGGATGAAATTGACGATCAAGGGATTAACAAAAAACTATGGGAAAGTCTGTGCGCTGTCACAGTTTACCTACGAGTTCGCCCCTGGAATCTATGGGATTTTGGGGGCAAATGGTGCTGGAAAAAGCACACTCTTCGGGCTTTTGACCGATACCGTGCGACGAGACTCCGGGGAGATCTTGTGGGACGGTGTTGATATTCTGAAATTGGGGCGGGAGTACCGGGCAAAGGTCGGCTATATGCCCCAAGTTCAAGGTTATTACCCTCAGATGACAGCCACAGAATTTCTCTACTATATGGGGAAATTAAAAGGCCTGCCCAGCAAGGTTCTAAAGCAAAGAACGGAGCATCTGCTGACAGAGGTAGATTTGTCTACCTCTGCAAACCAGAAATTAGGCCATTTTTCCTGTGGTATGCGTCAGCGTGCACTGCTGGCTCAGGCTATGCTCGGCAATCCACCACTGCTGATCTTGGATGAACCAACCGCTGGAGTAGATCCTTATGAACGAGTGCGAATCCGAAGCCTGATTGCCCGAGTCGCCCAAAATCACATTGTCCTGTTGGCCACCCATATTGTCAGTGATATAGAATGTATCGCCAATCAAGTGTTGCTGATGAACAAAGGGAACTTATTAAAGGCAGGAACAGCTGCGGAACTTATTTCTTCTATTGAAAGCAAAGTAGCTCAACGGCTTTGTACAGAGGAAGAAGCAGAAGCGTATCAGCAGCAATACGGCCTTGGCCTGTTGTTGCAGCAACAGGCCGGACAATTACTGCGGTTAGTAGGTGATCAACTTCCTGCAGAGTTTGAACCAGCATCCGGCATTAGTTTAGAAGAAGTTTATCTCTACTACTGCTCAAGCGACTCAATAATTTAATGATCTTGTCATCAAAAAATATCACACCAGTCGTGCATCATAATATTCAACTCGGAATTTAATCACTGCTATCTAATAATTAGGAGGTATTGTTTATGCGTCATATCACACGGAAAAGATTGTTGAGTTTCTTCCTTGCAATGGCACTCATTTTGACCTTTTCTCCAATCTCCGCGGCAGCAACTTATACACCAGAAGAACATGAAGTTGACGAGGATATCGCTGTCACAATTGCAATGCTTTTTGTTTGGGCAAATATCGGCGAAAGCGAATGGAATCGAAAGACAACCGTTGACAATATCATCCCGATGTACAACAACAGCGATGAAGTGTGTGCATATTGTATTAACTTAAAAAACGGGAGTACAAATGCAGGCTACATTATTGTCTCTACAAATCTATATGAGCCGCTGATTCAAGAATATTCTGACACGGAATCGATAGATATTAGTGATGGATTAAATACAGAATCCGTTTCAAGGTCTCATCTTGCTAATAACTCGGATTCCCGCATTTATTATTATGGCCCGCTTAATTACAGTACGTCCAAAATGGATGTACCTGTGGTAATGAGTGAGAATAGTAGCGAGCTATCTAACTATCAAAACGCAGTTAAATACATCGAGTTAATTAAGCAGTATGGTTTGATTCCTTCCGTGAGTACCCATGACGAGGATAATGGAATTGTGGATCCAATCGAATACTTAGAAACACGTTATCCTAATAAAACCATTAAAAACGCTGGCTACTACAATATCGGCGATAACTCCATTTACGGGTATAGAATCAAAGAGTGGAACGCATGTGCCGTATATGGAGTTGCAGCTATTATTCACTACTATTTACCCTCATATTCGTACAACACAATAGCCTCACACTGTGAGCAAATTGCTCGTGATAAGGGCTATGCAACCCTCGAGTACAATGATGACGGCGAACTAGAGTGGAACTATTACATTGACTTGGGTAATTTGGCACCTTTTGCAAGAGAGTGCGCCGCCTACTATAATCTAGGCAAGTCAATCAGTAGCTCTATGCTAACTTGGTCGACAGGAACATCCGAAATTTCTAACGGGCGTCCAATTTTGCTTAGTATTTGGCACAGTGATCAGTATGAAGATCATACCGTAACCGCCTTTGCTTGGACAAGCTTTCAGATCGTAGAAGTAGACATATATATGAACTTCTTCAAGGTCAAAGCTGGGCGCGTAGCTGCGAGCAGATATGTATGCTATCAGACTGTCACCGGAAGCTTCATAACCAAGTTTGTATGAAAGATACACTACAGATGAAATATCGAAAAAAATATTGGGTTGTCGTAATATTCTTTCTATTTATTTGCCTATCAGGTTGCGGAGGACATAAACAGCAGTCAGCGTCTATCGATCTTTCTACATTACATAAGGTTAAGGCTACTGACTTCGATGAACTATCAGATGAGTTATCATTCGACTTTGTAGACAAAAACGGTAACGAAGCAAAATATGTCGAGATCATGGACATTGATGTCGATAATCTGCTTGAACAAATTGACAATGGTACGCTTGAGGTTAGTGATCCTTGTGCATACTGGCTAGTAGAAGGATGGCTAATTGCGTACTTTGCAAGAGTCAATGGAACCGACGAAGACGCGCTGATTTCATGGCTTGAAAATGACAGCCATACTGTTACTCGGAACAGTTTTCAAGCCTTTTGGGTTGTTGTTAAATAGGTAACGTGTAAGATTACGACACAACTTAATTGAATAGGAGGGGCTCTTTAGTCCCTCCTATTCAATTAAAACCACTGTTTTCAATCTCGCCATTATGCAACTAAAGCGAAATGCTTATTACCTAAAGCGCTTTCACAGAAAACTTATTATTGGCTGATTCAATGCTATAGTGTTTAGCCATAACAACAGTACCGAGTTATCCTACAAAAGCAAATGTTATGGCATCTAAAGTGCAAAGACATACAGCCCCCAATTACAGCGCAAAAAGCAGCCCCGAAGAAAGGAGTCCTTTCTCCGGGGCTGCTTTGATACATCCCGCACTTCGCATCCATAGCAAAAGCAAGGTCGCTTTCATACCCTTGCCTTTGAAAAGTAACCTGTCCAGAAATAGGAGTAGCAAAATATTCGATAAAATTAGCTAAGTTTACTACCAAACGATACCCCTATCAATATACCTGGAATGATAAACACGCCTGCATTTTTTGAAATCCATATCAATTGACTCACATAACTCCCTGCGCAGTAAAATACGAGCATCACACAATACGCAAGTATGATAATGGCCCCAAGGCCCAGGCAAATATTCGCCGCTTTTTGACTTTTCTGAGCACGGAAAAAAGTTACTGCTATAACAATTCCGATACAGAGCCAAAGTGCCGGTTTACCCCCCAAAGCATTTATAAGTTCTATTTCAGTAATCCTATATTGTGGTGACTGGAGTGGTTGAAGTTCAAAATGGACATACAATCCCAGTCCGATTGACATCACAATAACAAGGCCGCATAGCCAATAGATAACCTTTTTGCTTTTCATAGAATAATTCTCTGACTTTCCCTGTTAAATATTACTCTCATTACACCATGTTATTGAAAAGGTTATTAGTCAAGGTAAACGACCATCTTCTAGATGTTCCCATTAGGTAATTCACCGTCAAATTGGCTCCCATAACCGCAAGGACATCAGGAACTACATAATCTGTAAAACCAGTGCTGATGTCAAAATAATTGTTAACAGAGATATCTGTGACGCTCTGTGTAGTAGGACTGGGGAATGTTCCCGAACAACCATAGGATAGTTTTGCGGACTCCACCGATACTTTTTGAGCGCTAATTTCCCAGTACCCCGACACTCGAGTTAAAAGATATTCCGTCGGCGTGTTTCTATGCGTATAGTGAATAGTCAAATAAACAGTTGAGGCAGCAGCGCCATCATGATCGCTTTCAGTCGTCGAGCCATTCGCTTGCGGTGATACCGGCAAATCATATCGATATGTTGCACTACACGCGTCGTTAGCCGCTCGGCTCATCGGGGCCACGGACACAAGCACTCCCTTGATCGTATATTCTTTGCCATCATCCGTTCTCAAAATCCCCATCATCTCAGGTACGTTCTCTACATTTACGCCATCATTTTCTTTTGCAAATGTCTGTACACACAGCGATAAGCACATTGCCATTGCAAGTATCAGGCTGATAATTTTTTTCATTTTGAAACTCCTTTCTTTAGTACACCGTAATCCTAATCTTCTGATTCTCAAAATACTCTCAATGCTGCATCGGTATCGCCTTCCTTTTTTTACAGCATAACGCTTCATCTGCTATTTATAAATAAAGACGCTCGCACGCATATTTTGCAACACAAAACTAGAATTTTTTCTTAGCAGGTGATTCATTTACTCACCATCACTTCACCACTTGAACCAGCACTTTCTAATGTTATACAAATGTTCCTCTTGATTTTCTTTATAGTAAGCGCTACGCTTTTAATAAAGATCTTTATAAGTAGGTGAATAAAATGATCATGCACATGAACGGTTTCTTTGCTGCGCACAGTGACCTAGATGTCGATGCACCGCTATACAGAATTATGCCCAAGAAGCACTTAGAGCAGTTGTTACAGACAAATACGCTATACTTCCGAAAAGTTGCTTTGTGGGATGACACATGGGAAGTACCATCAAAGTTTTGGAAAAGCACAGGAAAAGATGTAAGCTACTCAAAAATAGAGTTGGCGAATATTTCTCAAAAAGATTTGTACGGAACTTGCTGGACTGATGATATAGATTCTGATGCGATGTGGCGAATCTACTCTTACTATAAGGATGGCATCGCTATTCAAACAACAATCAGGAAGTTGTTTCAATCAATAGATTTTTTTGCATTTCTAATCGCCCCGAATTTTGTAGACGGTTTCATTGGCCCTGTCAGATATGAAAATATAGATGGCAATGTATTTTTTGATGATAAATCATATCAATACCCAGAATATATGGTTCCTTCGTATATTAAGCGCAACGCATTTGCGCACGAAAAGGAAATTCGCTTTTTACTTTGTGCCCCAAATTATCTAGAATTCCACCCAACAAATGAATTGGGAATAACTTCTGACTCATCAGGGTTGCATTTGCCTTTGTTAGGAAATGGTTTCATTGAAAAGCTCATACTCGATCCAAGATTAACAGAAGAAGAAGTTTCTGAGTTTCACCACGCTCTCGACGCATATGGCATTAATATGGAAAAGTCATCGCTGTATGCTGTTCCCACATCTACCTGCAACCTTTTGCTTTCAAAAGATCAATGTCAACCATACTATCCAAATGGCCGTCAGTGCTGGGACATGAAAAGAAGAGATTTTGTAACTGGTAAGGAAAGCGTCCCCTAACCGGGGGCGCTTTCCTTGCTCATAGCAATTCCTATACCACACTCTATATCGCACAATCTCATGCGCAATAAAAGCATCTCATCTATCTACTCGCCGTAGTATTGTGGCCTACCAACCGAGGTAAAGCCCTCCTTGCCGGTAATGACCACATTATTATATCCGCTGGCGCAGTGAATGATCAGCAGCTCTCCGTTTGCGTCCCTGCCGCCAACAATGCCCACATGGGAATTATCCGGGTAGAATACCAAGTCACCGGGCTGTGCGTCCGCCCACGAAATATCGGTGCAATAGCTGTGCTGCATGGTGGCTCCTCCGCCGTGGCCGATGACATAGCTGCCGC
>OIWV01001734.1_pt1 | contig 17641 bp, 12 predicted proteins | sample 1587751 | NCBI WGS metagenome assembly OIWV01 (sample SAMEA3888913, study PRJEB22519) | human gut metagenome | biome: human gut; feature: human-associated habitat; material: faeces | place: Denmark | collected 2010
CACACTGAGGCAAAAGAAGGGTACAGAGAAGCTTGATCCTATCTCCTGTGCCCACACTGAGGCAAAAGAAGGGTACAGAGAAGCTTGATCCTATCTCCTGTGCCCACACTGAGGCAAAAGAAGGGTACAGAGAAGCTTGATCCTATCTCCTGTGCCCACGTTGAGGCAGAAGAAGGGCACAGAGAAGCTTGATCCTATCTCCTGTGCCCACGTTGAGGCAGAAGAAGGGTACAGAGAAGCTTGATCCTATCTCCTGTGCCCACGCTGAGGCGGAAGAAGGGCACAGACTAGCTTGATCCTATCTCTTGTGCCCACACTGAGGCGGAAGAAGGGTACAGACTAGCTTGATCCTATCTCCTGTGCCCACACTGAGGCAAAAGAATGGGTACAGGCGGAACTTGTCCGGTCTACGGCAATCCTACGTTACGAGCCATGCCCCCAATTCATAAATGTGTCGCAAAGGGCGCTCCACATTTATTTCATTGACGGCTGTCGCCGTATAAAGTCAAAAACAAAAACAGCGACTTGTGAGCAAGCTCCCAGATCGCTGTTTCTGTTTTGACTTTGCATGGCTCGTAACTTTCAATTTACCTTACTTCTTCCGTGATCAATTCTGCCCACGCCACAGCGAAGCCGGCGCGGTGTGCTACCCGTTGGGAAGCAATGTGGGACATGCCTGTTCCATAATAAGGAATTGTACCTTGAGCCAAAATATCCTGAGCCAGAAGTCTTACTAAAGTTGATCCCACATGCATTTCTCTGGCGTGGGGAGCTACATTGATCCCAATCTGCCAGAACAAGGGACTGTCAGCGCTGGCGCCAGCCATACCGAGAATCTCACCGTCCTTTACCGCGGCCATACCCAAAACATCCGGTGCATCCGGATCGAAAGCAAATGCTTGATCAAAACGATCATCACCACGAAATTGCAGAATAGCATCCTGATCATATCGTATCAGTTCAAAATCCCGGGCATCAGATAGCAAAGCCGAAGGAAGGTCAGAAGAAGCTATGCCACCAGACTCCGGCAGAAAAAAAGGATGTACCTGCGCAATACGGAGACCGAAGGGAGCCAGCAATTCCTCCAATTCCCGAAGCCGTTTCATGTCAAAAAACCATTCTCCCGTCACATCGGCATAACGTTTCCGACATTCTGCCACAATTTCCTCGGAACCGGTAACTAATAATTTTCCATTGACGACAGCAATCTTTAACCTGCAAACCGTTTGTTCCTGAAAACGGCGGCGTCCCTCCTGCGGTACATAAATTGTAAAATGATTTTTTGAATCTGCCACATCAGCAGGACTGCAACAGTAGTCCAGTGCCAGCTGGCGGGACAATGCTTCCTGATACATAGATGTCGGAACTCCTCTCACAACGGATCACATTAAACTCTGTGGTTCCCATCCTTTCATTACATGTTTCACGGTATACTCCGCAGCCTCCGCATCCGTCAGCTGGTGGGAAAAGTCAGCGCGGGTGGCAGGGGAAGCACCGGGACCGTAGGAAGCGTATTCTCCGTAATAGAAATGTCCATGGGGTTTCTTCCAGTCCTGCCAGCCGGCGGGATGGATGTGTGCCCCCAGTTCACAGTGTAAGAATACGGTCTTCGCCCATTCTCTCCAGGGACGTCCCAGGTAGATGGAATGGGGAGGACAGTCGCTCTCCAGGCTGCATTCATGGAAGACATAGCCGTAGGGTTCTTCCATGGGAGTGGAGGCTGCGGTCACATAGCCGTAGATCACTTCATCCTCCGGACTTTCCGGAGGGACCCGGTCTCCGGGAAGCTTCGAGTAGATCGTACAATGCTCAAACCAGGCGATGCCGCTGCCGAAGATGAAATCCACATCTCCCTGAATAAAACAGTTTTCATAATAATGACGTCCAATCGTGCGGGGCTTGAATTCTCCGGGCCCCTTGAAGCCTCCGGGCTGCGCCTCTTTTAACGGCAGAGGTGCATCGAAGACCGTGTCCTGGCTGCCAAGAAAACGGCAGTCATAAAAAGCATTGCGGTCGCCGTCTACATAGACCGCCAGCGCCTGTCCTACGGTATGCCCGAAGCCGGAATCATTCTGAAAAGTCAGATGCTTTGCAGTAAAATCGTGGGTGTCAATCCGGACGGAAGCGGTGCGGAAGGTTCCGCGTTTATCCCCATCGGGCATGAGATCCAAAGCAGCATCTCCGTAGACGAGAATCGTTTTGTCTGCACCGGCCCCTTCGAAGGTGACATTTGGTCTGGTGATGATTATTTTTTCCCTATAAATACCCTCCCCGATGTGTACGATCACAGGAGGCAGATCAGAAACGGGAGCCGGGAACTGCTTTTCGCATGATAAGCAGGATGAATCCGTCAGGGCGGTCAGTGCTTCAGTAATAGTAGAAAAAGAAGTGCCCGGAAGGGTATTTCCGGGCATATTGACATAATAATGCAAGGAAGTCTTGTCTGACATAAATAACTCCATTCTGTAGATGCTGCTTTTATGGAAAGAAAGGCTGCATGCGACATCTACAACACAATGCAGCCTAAGGTCCTGTATGGCTGATGCCTGAATAACTTAAAGCAGACGCACAATCTCTAAATCCGGCTGGTCCGCCAGGTTCACATACTCTCCGCCACATTGTACGACAGGCCGGGAGAGCTTGTCTTTGTTGATATAAATGATCGTCCCTTTCCGCCCATCGCTTAACAGACAACGGTTCTGCAGACAGGAATTGACCACATTTTCCAGAAAAGGAAGCAGGATGGAGACATCGTATTTCTGGAAGCCTTCTGCCTCGAACATCTCGATGACACGGAATGGACACAAAGGTCCTCTGTAACAGCGGGCAGCGGTCATGGCATCGTAGACATCGGCAATAGCCACGATTCTTGCATAAGGGTCGATCTGATTGCCTTTTAATTTCAGAGGATAACCGCTGCCGTTGCTGCGTTCGTGATGCATGAGGGCGGCATTTTTCACATGATCATCCACATCCTGGGACAGGAGAAGCTGGTAACCCAGGGTGGGATGCTTTTTGATCGTTGCAAATTCTTCCTCGGACAGCTTTCCCGGTTTTGAAATGATAGAATAAGGTATCAGCAGTTTGCCGATATCATGGAATAGACCACAGGCAGTGGCCAGCTCAATTTCCTCGTCAGACAGCTTCAGCCATCCGGCCAGTATGTTGCAGATCAGGGCAACATTCAGACTGTGAGTGTAAGTGGAATCATCATATTCCCGCATGTTCTGGAGCATGTCCAGAATGCTGATGCTGCCGGAATGATTGGCTACGATGGCCATGGTGTTCTTCAATAGGGTATTCACATCTAAAGAGGTATTTTTTTGAATCACGAGATTCATATTTTCCCGGAACAGTTCAACATCATTTTCAAAATCTGTCTTGAACAGTTGAAATTCCGGAGAACTCTTAATGCGCTCGGAGTAAGAGAGCTCAGTGTCAGTAGAATCCTCAGCAGGCCGCACGGGTTGTATGATATCCTCGACAAAAATGGTGAGGATACCGTACAGATCCAGCTTGGTGATCAGTTTATCCGTAAGGATGGTCCCTTTTTGTATCAGAAGCTCATGGTCCAGATCATAGACGTCTTCGGCGACGGTCATGCAGGGAACCAGTTGGGTGATAGACAGCCTTTTCATAAGTATTCTGCTCCTTATCATGAAAAGAAAATTTAACTGATTTCATTATAATAATTTTTATCCGGACTGTCAATTTGTGCAGGCTCTTAGGGGGCCACATCCTGTTCATAAAATTTTTACAGTCTTTTCACGCCTATGGGCATATTGAAAGGTTGAAACATAGAGGAAAATCTGCTACAATAACCTTTGAATTATGCGAAGACCCATGGATATTTTATTGCCAAAAGGGTGTGGAAACGAGGAAAAAATGAGCGTTATTGAGAAGATATTTGGCACGCACAGTTCCAGAGAACTGAAGCGTATTGAACCTCTGGTAGACAAGATCGAGGCACTCCGTCCTACAATGCAGGCACTTTCCGATGAGGAACTGCGCGGCAAGACCGAGGAGTATAAGAAGCGTCTGACCGAGGGAGAGACTCTGGACGATCTGCTTCCGGAGGCTTATGCAACCGTAAGAGAGGCTGCAAAGCGTGTTCTGAACATGGAACACTACAGAGTACAGCTGATCGGTGGTATCATCCTGCATCAGGGACGTATCGCAGAGATGCGTACCGGTGAAGGTAAGACACTGGTGTCTACACTTCCTGCTTATCTGAATGCTTTGGAAGGCAAGGGTGTCCATGTCGTTACCGTCAATGACTATCTGGCGAAGCGTGACGCGGAGTGGATGGGGCAGGTACATGAGTTCCTGGGACTGAAGGTCGGCGTGGTACTCAACAGCATGACCTCCGAGGAGAGACAGGAAGCTTACAAGTGTGATATCACTTATGTTACCAACAACGAGCTGGGATTTGATTATCTGCGTGATAACATGGTTATTTACAAGGAACAGCTGGTTCTGCGTGGACTGCATTATGCCATCATCGATGAGGTGGACTCCGTACTGATCGATGAAGCGAGAACCCCTCTGATCATTTCCGGACAGAGCGGCAAGTCCACAGCTCTGTACGAGATGTGTGATCTGCTGGCACGTCAGATGAAGCGCGGTGATGATGTACAGGAACTGACCAAGATGGATGCCATTATGGGTGTGGTACAGGAAGAGACCGGAGACTTCGTCGTTAACGAAAAGGATAAGATCATCAACCTGACCGCAGCAGGTATGGAGAAGGTTGAGAGATTCTTCCACATTGATAACTTCGCTGATCCCGAGAACCTGGAGATCCAGCACAATATCATTCTGGCATTGCGTGCCCATAATCTGATGTTCCGTGATAAGGATTACGTGGTAAAAGATGACCAGGTACTGATCGTCGATGAATTTACCGGACGTATCATGCCGGGACGCCGTTATTCCGACGGCCTGCATCAGGCAATCGAAGCAAAAGAGCATGTAAAGGTGAAGAGAGAAAGTAAGACGCTTGCATCCATTACCTTCCAGAACTTCTTTAATTTATTCGATAAAAAGTGTGGTATGACCGGTACAGCTCTCACGGAGGAGACCGAGTTCCGTGAGATCTACGGCATGGATGTTGTTGTGATCCCTACGAACCGTCCCGTTATCCGTAAGGATCTGCAGGATGCTGTATACAAGACGAAGAGAGAGAAGCTGAACGCTATCGTGAATGCGGTAGAGGAAGCGCATGCCACAGGACAGCCTGTACTGGTAGGTACGATCACAATCGAAGCCAGTGAGGAACTGAGCAGAATGCTGACTAAGCGCGGCATTCAGCACAAGGTTCTGAATGCAAAATTCCATGAACTGGAAGCAGAGATCGTAGCCGATGCCGGTGTACACGGTGCGGTAACCATCGCTACCAACATGGCAGGTCGTGGTACGGATATCAAGCTGGATGATGAAGCGAGAGCCGCCGGCGGACTGAAGATCATCGGTACCGAGCGTCATGAGTCCAGACGTATTGATAATCAGTTGCGTGGTCGTTCCGGACGTCAGGGAGATGTGGGAGAATCACAGTTCTTCATTTCGCTTGAAGATGATCTGATGAGACTCTTTGGCTCTGATAAACTGATGGATGTGTTCAATGCACTTGGTGTTCCGGAAAATGAACAGATCCAGCACAAGATGCTTACCTCTGCCATTGAGAAAGCACAGCAGAAGATTGAGGCTAATAACTACGGAATCCGAAAGAATCTGTTGGAGTACGATCAGGTTATGAATGATCAGAGAGAGATTATTTACAAAGAGCGTCTGCGCGTGTTAAATGGAGAGAGCATGAGAGATGCGATTTTCAAGATGATCACAGACCGCGTAGAGAGTTGTGTAGATACCTGCATTTCTTCTGAGATTCCAAAAGATGAGTGGGATTTAAATGAATTGAATCAGTTACTGCTTCCTATCATTCCTCTGGAACCTATAACGGAAGAAACGATTGCTGATATCAGGAATAACAAGGAACTTAAGCATCTCCTGAAAGAGAAAGCAGTGAAGTTATATGAAGCAAAAGAGACAGAGTTCCCTGAACCGGAACAGTTCCGTGAGTTAGAGCGAGTTGTCTTATTGAAAGTGATTGACCAAAAATGGATGGATCACATTGATGACATGGATCAGCTTCGTCAGGGTATCGGACTTCAGGCATATGGACAGAGAGATCCGCTTGTTGAGTACAAGATGGCAGGATTCGATATGTTTGATGAGATGACAGCCAATATTCAGGAAGATACGATCCGCCTGTTATATCATGTGAAGATTGAACAGAAAGTAGAACGTGAGCAGGTTGCAAAAGTAACCGGAACGAACAAGGATGATTCAGCTCCTGCTGAACCGAAGAAACGTGCAGCAGCAAAGATTTATCCAAACGATCCGTGTCCATGCGGTTCTGGAAAGAAATACAAACAGTGCTGTGGAAGATTTGCAGAATAGAAATAAAATGTGCAGAGCATTTAGATTCACAAGAGTCTGAATGCTCTATATTTTTATCAGAACTAATGTTCGGATAAAGCCTATACAAATTTTCAAAATTGTGTTATATTCTTAAGAGACATTCGTCCGTATATTCCCTCAGAAAATATACCATACTTTATTAAGATAACCCCCGGAGGTGATTTTTGTGCAAAAGGAACAACAAATCTTCAAATTACATGCCCCATACCAGCCCACCGGTGACCAGCCGCAGGCGATCGAAGAACTGGTAAGAGGCTTCAAAGAAGGCAACCAGTTCGAGACTTTGCTCGGTGTGACCGGTTCCGGTAAGACCTTCACGATGGCGAACGTCATCGCACAGCTGAATAAGCCGACTCTCATCATTTCGCACAATAAGACACTGGCGGCGCAGCTTTACGGTGAGTTCAAGGAATTCTTCCCGGAGAATGCAGTGGAATATTTTGTCTCCTATTACGATTATTATCAGCCGGAGGCATATGTGCCACAGACGGACACTTATATTGCCAAGGATTCTGCAATCAATGAGGAGATTGATAAATTGCGCTTGTCTGCCACGGCGGCACTTGTAGAGCGTAAAGATGTGATCGTGATCGCCTCGGTTTCCTGTATCTATGGTCTGGGCAGCCCGGAGGACTACCTTGGAATGATGGTTTCTTTGCGTCCGGGAATGGAGAAGGACAGAGATGAGGTCATCCGTGCACTGGTCGATATCCAGTACACAAGAAATGACATGGATTTTCACCGTGGTACATTCCGGGTGCGCGGTGATACAGTGGAGATTTTTCCGGCAAACTATAGCGATACGGCGATCCGGATAGAATTTTTCGGCGATGAGATTGACCGGATCACGGAGATTGATGTACTGACCGGGGAGGTCAAGTGCAGTCTGGAACATTTTGCGGTTTTTCCTGCTTCACACTATGTTGTTCCGATGGAAAAGATTCAGAAGGCTTGTGTGAATATCGAAGCGGAAATGGAAGAGCGCGTAAAGTATTTCAAGGGAGAGGACAAGCTGCTGGAGGCACAGCGTATCGCAGAGAGAACCAATTTTGACATTGAGATGTTGAAAGAAACAGGATTCTGCAGCGGCATTGAAAATTATTCCAGACATCTTGCAGGACTTCCGGCGGGAGCAACGCCACATACATTAATGGACTATTTTAAGGACGATTTCCTGATCATTGTGGATGAGTCGCATATCACGATTCCACAGATCGGAGGAATGTATGCGGGTGACCAGTCCAGAAAATCAACGCTTGTTGATTACGGATTCAGGCTTCCTTCTGCAAAAGATAACAGACCTTTGAATTTTGAAGAGTTTGAGAGTAAAATTGATCAGATGCTTTTTGTTTCCGCGACACCAAATACGTATGAAGATGAGCATGAGTTGCTCCGTGCAGAGCAGATTATCCGGCCAACCGGTCTGCTTGATCCTGAGGTGGTAGTCCGGCCGGTAGAGGGACAGATTGATGATCTGATCGGAGAAGTGAATAAAGAGACGGCAAAGAAGCATAAGGTTTTGATCACAACCCTGACCAAAAGAATGGCTGAAGATCTGACGGACTATATGAAAGAACTCGGTATCCGTGTAAAATATCTGCATTCGGATATTGATACTCTGGAGCGTGCAGAGATTATCCGTGATCTGCGTCTGGATGTGTTTGATGTCCTGGTCGGAATCAACCTGCTCCGGGAAGGCCTGGATATCCCGGAAATCACACTTGTGGCGATTCTGGATGCAGACAAAGAGGGATTCTTACGTTCTGAGACATCCCTGATCCAGACGATTGGACGTGCGGCGCGTAACAGCGAGGGACATGTCATCATGTATGCGGATAAGATTACGGATTCCATGCGCAATGCGATCGACGAGACAGAACGACGACGCAGGATCCAGCAGGAATATAATGAGGAACACAATATCACACCGACAACAATCCAGAAGTCTGTCCGTGATCTGATCAGTGTATCTAAGAAAGTGGCACAGGAGGAACTGAACTTCAAGAAAGATCCGGAGTCCATGAACAAGGAGGAACTGACGAAGCTGATCGCAGATATTCAGAAGAAAATGCAGAGAGCAGCGGCAGATCTGAACTTCGAGGCGGCAGCAGAATACCGCGACCAGATGCTGCAATTGAAAACAATGCTTCAGGATTTATAATAAGGTGGAAGGGCAATTGCTTAATAAAATATAGAAGGGTGCAGATATATGAAAACATCAGAGAACCGCAAATACATCAAGATACGCGGTGCGAATGAACATAATTTGAAGAATATTGATGTGGATATTCCGAGAGATGAATTTGTTGTGCTGACCGGACTTTCCGGTTCCGGTAAATCATCTCTTGCGTTTGACACAATTTATGCGGAGGGACAGAGACGGTATATGGAGTCGTTGTCCTCCTATGCAAGACAGTTTTTAGGACAGATGTTGAGAAAATCGAAGGGCTTTCTCCGGCAATTTCCATCGATCAGAAGTCCACAAACCGGAATCCGAGGTCAACGGTGGGAACGGTCACGGAGATCTACGACTATTTCCGGCTGCTTTACGCTAGGATCGGAGTGCCACATTGTCCAAAGTGTGGAAAAGAGATCAAAAAACAGACGGTCGATCAGATGGTCGATCAGATCATGGAGCTGCCGGAGCGTACTAAGATCCAGCTTTTAGCACCGGTGGTCAGAGGAAGAAAAGGAGAGCATCAGAAGTTTTTCGAGCAGGCAAAGCGAAGCGGTTATGTCCGTGTCGTTGTAGATGGAAATCTCTATGAACTGTCTGAGGAGATCAAGTTAGAGAAGAATAAAAAGCACAACATCGAGATTGTTGTGGATCGTCTTATGGTAAAACCGGGGATCGAAAAACGACTGACAGATTCCATTGAGAATGTGCTGCAGCTGGCAGACGGATTGATGATCGTGGATGTGATCGATGGAGAACCAATTCAGTTTTCTGAGAGTTTTTCATGCCCGGACTGCGGTATCAGTATCGATGAAGTGGAGCCGAGAAGTTTCTCTTTCAACAATCCGTTTGGTGCGTGTCCGACCTGCTTTGGACTTGGATATAAAATGGAGTTTGACATTGATCTGATGATCCCGGATAAGAGGTTGAGCATTTCGGAGGGGGCAATCCAGGTGATGGGCTGGCAGTCCTGCACCGATAAGAGCAGCTTCACCTATGCGATTTTAAAAGCGCTGACGGAAGAATATCATTTTTCACTGGATACACCGTTCCGGGAATATCCGGATGAGATAAAAGATGTTTTGATCAATGGAACACACGGAAAAGAACTGAAAGTACGCTATAAAGGACAGCGCGGTGAGGGCGTGTATGATGTCGCATTTGACGGTCTGATCCGCAATGTGCAGAGAAGATACCGTGAGACTTCCTCTGAGACGATGAAAGCAGAGTATGAACAGTTTATGCGCATCACGCCGTGTGAATCCTGCCATGGACAGCGTCTGAAACCGGAATCCCTCGCAGTAACGGTTGCGGACAAAAATATTTATGAGATGACCTCCATGTCGGTGAAGAATCTTAAGACGTTTGTAGATCAGATGGAACTCACAAAGCAGCAGCATCTGATTGGCGACCAGATTTTAAAAGAAATCCGTGCAAGAGTGGGATTTTTAAATGAGGTTGGACTGGATTATCTGTCATTGTCGAGAGCGACAGGAACACTGTCCGGTGGTGAGGCACAGCGTATCCGTCTTGCAACCCAGATTGGTTCCGGTCTTGTGGGAGTTGCCTATATTCTGGACGAACCGTCGATCGGACTGCACCAAAGAGACAACGATAAGCTTCTGGGGGCATTGATGAATTTAAGAGACCTTGGCAACACGCTGATCGTTGTGGAACATGACGAGGATACGATGAGGGCGGCGGACTACATTGTGGATATCGGACCGGGAGCCGGCTCACATGGTGGACAAGTGGTTGCGTGCGGCACTGCAGAAGAGATCATGCAGAACCCGGATTCTGTCACAGGGGCATATCTGAGCGGAAGAATCCAGATCCCGGTTCCAAAGGAGCGCAGAAAACCGACAGGCTTTCTAACGATCAAGGGCGCAAGGGAAAATAATTTAAAAAATATCGACGTGGATATTCCGTTGGGCGTTATGACCTGCATTACCGGTGTTTCGGGTTCTGGAAAGAGTTCCCTGACAAATGAGATTTTGTACAAACATCTGGCGAGGGATTTAAACCGTGCAAGGTGTATTCCGGGAGAACATGACGATATCCTTGGACTGGAGCAGCTGGACAAGGTGATCGATATTGACCAGTCTCCGATCGGCAGAACGCCGCGTTCAAATCCGGCGACTTATACCGGTGTCTTCGATATGATCCGCGATCTTTTTGCGGGAACACCGGATGCAAAGGCAAAAGGATATAAAAAAGGACGTTTCAGCTTCAATGTGAAAGGCGGACGATGTGAGGCATGCTCAGGGGATGGAATTATCAAAATTGAGATGCATTTCCTGCCGGATGTCTATGTGCCTTGTGAAGTGTGCGAAGGAAAGCGGTATAACAGAGAGACGCTTGAAGTAAAATATAAAGGAAAAAGCATTTATGATGTGCTGGATATGACGGTGGAGGAAGCATTGGAGTTTTTTAAGAATGTGCCGTCCATTGAACGCAAGATCCAGACTTTATATGATGTGGGACTTTCCTATGTAAAACTCGGACAGCCATCTACGGAACTGTCCGGTGGTGAAGCACAGCGTATCAAACTCGCAACAGAACTCAGCAAGCGCAGCACAGGTAAGACCATTTACATTTTGGATGAGCCGACAACAGGGCTTCATTTCGCAGATGTGCACAAATTGATCGAGATTCTGCGCAGACTTTCAGATGGAGGTAATACCGTAGTCGTCATTGAACACAATCTGGATGTCATCAAGACCGCTGATTATATCATCGATATGGGACCGGAAGGTGGAGACGGCGGCGGAACTGTGATCGCCAAAGGAACACCGGAGGAAGTTGCCAAAGTGAAAGGATCCTATACCGGACAGTATGTAAAAAAATATCTTAAGAAGTAAAGAACAAGATGTACGCATCGCGTACATCCTGCTGTAATGGACAGAGATGTGATACACTGCAGATTTGCGGTTGTCATAACAAAAAAGGTGTCTCGCATGAGACACCTTAAAATTTCGGGGAGTGCTCCTCCGATATCCGTAGATATCGAAGAAGCATGAGTTATGAAAAATTATATTAGCCGACTTAATAAGTCATATTAGCTAGTACTATTATAATATAAAAAGAAAATGTGACCATTTTGTGATGAAAAAATAAAAAAATTCTTAGGAAGCATCATTTATTAAAAAAATCTTATTTTTCTTGAAAAATAGGATTTTCTGGAAAAAAAACTTTGAAAAATATAACTTTTTGTATATAATAAGATTGTATATGTAAAAATAGGAGTAGTATCGTACTTCTTATTTTAATAGTGCAGAAGAAAAAAGTGATTTTTAATGTATTTCCGTATATCTCATACAGGAAAATATTGACATACATTCCAAACAATTCCAGAAAGGGGAATATCATAATTATGATGAGTACAGATATTGGTATCGATCTGGGTACCGCAAGTATATTAGTATATATCAAGGGCAAGGGGGTTGTATTAAAAGAACCGTCTGTTGTCGCTTTTGACCGTGATACAAATAAAATCAAAGCCATTGGGGAAGAGGCGAGATTAATGCTCGGCAGAACACCGGGTAATATTGTTGCTGTAAGACCACTCCGCCAGGGCGTTATCTCGGATTATACAGTTACGGAGAAGATGATCAAATATTTCATTCAGAAGGCTCTTGGCAAGAAAACATTCCGCAAGCCAAGAATCAGTGTCTGCGTGCCAAGTGGTGTGACAGAGGTTGAGAAGAAAGCCGTTGAGGATGCGACCTATCAGGCAGGAGCAAGAGAGGTTTCTATTATTGAGGAGCCGATCGCAGCAGCTATCGGAGCCGGAATTGATATTGCAAGACCTTGTGGTAATATGATCGTAGATATCGGTGGCGGTACAGCAGATATCGCTGTCATTTCTCTGGGCGGCTCAGTTGTGAGTACTTCAGTCAAGATCGCCGGGGATGATTTTGACGAGGCAATCGTCCGCTATATGAGAAAGAAACACAATCTTCTGATCGGTGAGCGGACCGCAGAGGATATCAAGATTAAGATTGGAACATGTTTCCCATTAGCACAGAATGAGACGATGGATGTGCGTGGACGTAATCTGGTGACAGGTCTTCCAAAGACAGTAACGGTCTCTTCAGAGGAGACAGAGGAAGCGCTGCGCGAGCCTACTTTGCAGATCGTCGAGGCAGTACACTCTGTATTGGAGAAAACTCCACCGGAGCTTGCTGCCGATGTTGCAGACCGCGGTATCGTACTTACCGGCGGCGGTGCATTGCTTCGTGGTCTTGAAGAACTGATCGAGGACAGAACCGGAATCAATACTATGACAGCAGATGATCCAATGACATGTGTTGCGATTGGTACAGGAAAATATGTAGAATTTTTATCTGGAAAACGTGATGACGATTAAGCTAATTTTTCTGTCAGATCGACCGAAATACAATATTGGATAAAACGTGTCCGATAGGTGGATACACAACGATTGATGCGAGGTGTAATATATGATCAAAGGCTTATATACAGCATATACAGGTATGGTGAATGAACAGAAGAGATTAGATGTTCTCACGAATAATCTGGCAAATGCAGACACAAATGGCTATAAAAAAGAAGGGACAACATCGCAGACGTTTGCGGATGAATTGGCAATTAAGATAAAGGATACCTCTTCTTATGGCCTGAATAAAAAACTTGGTGTGATCAGTATGGGTGTGCACCTTGGTGAGACTTATACCAATTATGATCAGGGAAGTATCAAAGTGACGGACAATGAGACAGATGTGGCATTGGCTGGAAATGGATTTTTTGCAATTGCTTTTACGAATAAAGCAGGGGAAACTTCTGTGAAGTATACAAGAGATGGAGCTTTTACCGTGAATACAGAGGGCTATCTGGTGACAAAGGATGGCGATTATGTGTTGAATCAGGCGGGTGCACAGAATACCGATCCGAATGCAAGAATCCGGTTAAATCCGAATGCGAAGATTACCATTGATGAGTTAGGGAATATTTATCAGAATGACCAGCTTGTTACAAGAATAGGCGTTGTTGATTTTGATGATTATAATTATATTTCCAAGTATGGTGAGAATCTGTATGATCTTGTGGATGGAGGACAGATCACAGCTTCTGATGCAAAGGTGCAGCAGGGATGTATCGAAGGCTCTAATGTGAATGTTGTGGATGAGATGGTAAAGATGATCACTATCTCAAGAGCTTATCAGGCAGGACAGAAAGTGATCAATACAGTAGACGAGACATTGGACAAGACCGTAAATCAGGTGGGAAAAGTATAATATAAGGTATAGTTGGAGGAAATCAGACTATGATGAGAGCACTTTATACTGCAGCTTCCGGAATGAGAGCGCAGCAGACCAACGTAGATAATATTTCAAATAACATTGCGAATGTCAATACAACAGCATTTAAATCCCAGAAGACAGAGTTTAAATCACTGTTATATCAGACCATTCAGACCAGAACGACAAGTGCAAATGGTGAGGAAAAACCGATCGGAGCGCAGGTGGGACTTGGAACAAGAGTTGCGTCCAACACCACAAGCTATACGCAGGGTGCGCTGCTCGAGGATGAGAGCAAATCTGCTTTTGCAATCGAAGGAAATGGATTCTTTCAGGTGAGAGGGGCAGATGGGACAACTTACTATACCAGAAATGGTAATTTTAACTGGAGTATTGGTCCGACAGGAACAACCCTTACCAATACCGATGGATATCCGGTTCTGGATTCCAATGGAAACACCATTGTTCTTCCGAATAATGTCAATTCTGGGAAGGCGGTAGTGACAACGGATGGTCAGGTTGGCTATTATAACAATGCGGGTGCTTATGTAAGTATGAACCGGACAATTGGCCTCAGCCAGTTTAACAATCCTGCAGGCTTGGAAAAAGCAGGATCTAATCTTTTGAGAGCGACAAATGCATCCGGGGCAGCACTTAATGAAGCAACCAATGCGAACCTCACAAGAAGTAAAATCCATCAGGGTTATCTGGAAGGCTCAAATGTACAGGTAGCAGATGAGATGGTAAATCTGATCGTGGCACAGCGTGCATATCAGTTAAACTCAAAAGCGATCACAACATCCGATGATATGTTAGAGCAGGCAAATAACCTGAAACGTTAGTTTTTTACATTCTACAGGAGGCTGAAAAAATATGAGTATGTCAATTGACAGCATGGCATCCATGCTGAATACGACCAATACAGATGCAACAACCAATTACAATGCCAATGCATTGAAAAAATCATTAAACGGTGTATCTTCCGACACATCTGCGGATGAACTGATGCAGGTTTGCAAAGATTTTGAATCTTATTTCGTAGAAGAAGTCATTAAAGAGGTAAAAAAGAATTTACTCCCGGATGATGAGGAGAAAGATGCATCATTATCCACAATGACAGATTATACGATGGATTTTGCAGTGGAAAAGATTGCAGACGAACTCATTGATCAGGTTGGTGGTAACTTTACACAGTCATTGTATGAGCAGATGAAACGTAATTATAATATTGATTGATCAGAGTACATAGAACGATACCATTCATAGCAGGACTCAGACAGTGTCTGGTATGAATGACAGAAATTAAGAATCACAGGCTGTCGCTTTAAGAGATTATTTCTTAATGCGGCAGCTTTTTACTTTACGAATCATTTGGTTTCAGATAGAAAGAAATGGATTAGAAAGTTATGGAGAAATTAGCAGGATATGTGGAGCATATCATATACCGCAATACGGACAATGGTTATACAGTACTCAATCTGGTGAGCGGCGAGGATGAGATCACCTGTGTCGGCATTTTTTCGACGATCGCAGAAGGGGAAAATATTGAGGCGACTGGCGATTATACCGATCATCCGACGTATGGCACACAATTTAAAGTGGTGAGCTTTGAAGAGAAGGCGCCGGAAGATCAGGAGGCGATCGAACGCTACCTTGGATCGGGTGCGATCAAGGGAATCGGGCTTGCAATGGCAGCCCGTATTGTGCGGAGGTTTAGGGAAGATACATTCCGGATCATTGAGGAAGAACCGGAGCGGCTTGCGGAAGTAAAAGGAATCAGCGAGCGGAAGGCAATGGAGATTGCAAGTCAGGTAAATGAAAAGCGAGACCTGCGGCAGGCGATGATCTTTTTACAGCAGTTTGGAATTACTATGAATCTTGCGGTAAAAATTTATAATAAATATGGACAGGAAGTGTATGGAATCTTAAAAGAGAATCCGTACCGGCTGGCAGATGATATCGAGGGAGTTGGTTTCCGGACAGCGGACGATATTGCAGCAAAGGCAGGAATACGGACGGATTCTGATTTCCGTGTGCGAAGCGGTATATTGTATACGCTGCTTCAGGCGTCCGGTGAAGGGCATACCTTTTTGCCACAGGAGGAACTGACAGCAAAAACAAGTGAATTGTTGGGAATCGACAAAGATATCATCGAAAAAAATTATATGGATCTGTCAATTGAACGGAAAATCATTATGAAGCAGTCGGGAGAGCAGACGCAGATTTATTCAGCTTCTTTTTATTATATGGAAGCAAATACGGCAACAATGCTCCGGGAACTGGATATTGCCTATGATGTGGCAGATGCAGAGATAGAGCAGCGGATCCATAACATTGAGAAACAGACAGGAATGCAGTTGGATGAACATCAGGTGCAGGCGGTAAAAGAGGCGGTACGAAACGGTCTTTTGGTCATCACAGGTGGTCCGGGTACAGGTAAGACAACTACGATCAATACGATCATCCGATATTTTGAGATGGAAGGCATGGACATTTTTCTGGCAGCGCCAACAGGACGTGCCGCAAAAAGAATGAGTGAGACAACCGGATTTGAAGCGCGGACGATTCACCGCATGCTGGAATTAAATGGTGGTATGGAAGGAAGTGCCGGATTTGAACGTAATGAAACGAATCCATTGGAAACAGACCTTGTGATTATTGATGAGATGTCAATGGTTGACATAACACTGATGAATTCTCTTTTAAAAGCAATCGCACCGGGAACCAGACTGATCCTTGTAGGAGATATCAACCAGCTTCCAAGTGTCGGACCGGGAAGCGTGTTAAAGGACATCATCCAGTCGGAAGCATTTAATGTGGTTATGCTGACAAAAATTTTCCGTCAGGCATCGACAAGCGACATCATTGTGAATGCACATAAGATCAATCGTGGGGAAGAGGTTTCCCTGGATAATAAAAGCATGGATTTCTTTTTTCTGAAGCGATATGAGGCAGATATCATCATCAATGTAGTACTTCAGTTAGTAAAGCAGAAACTGCCGAAATTCGTGGATGCAACACCGTATGACATTCAGGTGCTTACACCTATGCGGAAAGGTCTTCTGGGGGTGGAACGACTGAATGGGATCCTCCAGCAGTATCTCAATCCGCCGGATAAATCAAAGCGGGAAAAAGAGCATGGCGATATGGTATTCCGCGAGGGGGATAAAGTCATGCAGACCAAGAACAACTATCAGTTGGAGTGGGGAATCCGCACGAAATTTGGTCTCACTGTGGATAAAGGAATGGGAATCTTCAACGGTGATATGGGAATCATCACGGAGATCAATGATTTTGCAGAGACGATGACCGTGGAATTTGATGAGGGAAGAAAAGTAGAGTACTCTTACAAGCTTCTGGATGAGCTGGAACTTGCCTACGCCATTACCATTCATAAATCACAGGGAAGCGAATATCCGGCTGTTGTGATCCCTCTGCTCAGTGGACCATCAATGCTTATGAACCGGAATCTGTTATATACGGCTGTGACGAGGGCAAGAAAATGCGTCACACTCGTTGGAAATGATACAACCTTCAATCAGATGATCCAGAACACGTCACAGCAGAAACGCTATAGTGGACTGTGCGACCGTATCCGTGAAAGCGTGTTGTAAACCGGAGTTTAATTTACCGTAGTGTCGCAGATTTTGTGGTGCTTTTATAGGTTGTGAGGGGCAGATATAAGCGTCCTTTCACAAGTCAGAATTTTATATGTTAATGAAAAAGA